>Ga0307380_10013002_pt1 | contig 10311 bp, 7 predicted proteins | sample UN3MG_FD_202239 | JGI IMG/M metagenome (GOLD analysis project Ga0307380, IMG submission 202239) | Soil microbial communities from Risofladan, Vaasa, Finland - UN-3 | ecosystem: Environmental > Terrestrial > Soil > Coastal area > Acid sulfate soil | place: Finland: Risofladan, Vaasa | collected... | reverse complement strand
GTTGCTGAGCACATCGCGCAGTGCGGGGGCGCGCTCCTCGGAGTTATTCTTGATGCGGACCTCGGTCGGTGCGTCGGCGATGTTTACGACGGCGACGGACGAATCGCGGCCGCTGAAGACCAGGACGTCCGGCGGCGGAGCGCCGTGCGAATCGCGGACGATCAGATCGTCAGACGGTTCGCCACCGGTCGCGAGATGCTCGGCGATGGCGGCGGCCAGGTCGGTCACGCCCGGTGTGGTTTGTTGCAGCACGCGGTTCTCGTTACCCGCTTCCGCGCGGGCGACGAACAATCGCTGATCTCCCGCTCGTGGTTTGTCGGTCGCCTCGATGACAACTTGGTACGCCCGATCGAGCGGCGGATCGTTGAGTCGGCTGCGGGGCAGGACATCAAAGCGGATCTGCTGCGCGGTAAGAGCGTCAAACAACGCGGCGTAGTCCTCCGACCAGCGATTGGATGATCCGGATCGCAGGGCGTCCGGCTCGACGACCACGGCGACTTCCGGCCGGCCATCGAATCGCTCGATGACCTCGCGGAAGTAGAGCAGGTCCAGCGCCGTGGCGGCGACGGCCTCGACTGCGCCTGGGTCCAGCGTGATGCTGGCGTAGGGGGAGGCCGACCCGTCGCGCACGTCGCGCCAACCCTCAAGCAGGCCGAGGCGCTGACCGTCGAGCGCGTGGACCCACATCGCGGCCGAGATTCGTTCGGGCAGGTCCACCTGGGCCGAAGTCGTTCGGGGCAGGCTCCATCCGGTGACGATGCTCCGATCACGTCCGGTCGCGCCGCGATAGAGGGCTCGCCGGGCGAGCGATTCGGGCCAGGATTCACCGTGAGGCGGGTCGATGACGGCCCGCAGTGCGCTCGGGTCGGCCGAGCCCTCGCCGGTGTCAGCGATGAAGTCCGCCAGCTCGCCGGCGACAAGAGAAGCGGGCTGGGGCAAGGGCGTGCCTTCGGCGCGGTCGGGGTCTTCACCGGTCACGCCCGTGGTGACCAGGGCGATTCGCAGCGCCTGGGCGCGCCGTAGTAGTGGCGACCGTTCCCGGGCGCCCGCCGAGCGGACCGGCGAGATGCCGACCACACGAAAGCCCAGGCAGGCAAGCAGGTCGAAATCGCCGAGCTGGTCGTCACAGGGAGTGGCGGTGGCTCGGTCGATGAAACCGAACAACGATTCAACGGCGGGTCGGCCGCGCTCGCTGGAGAGGGTGTCCAACACGTCGGTCCGCGCCGCAGGCACTCGATTCGGCCGGAAACCCGGGCGTCTGGCCGGAGCGGCGGTCCGGCGCCCGACGCTATCCGTCCACTCGATGATCCGTTCCAGTTGGTCGTCCGCGATGGCGCCGTTGCCGAGTTCCCTCAGCTTCGACTCGTATTCGAGGACCGCCAGTGTCTTGAAGGCGCAGGCCAGTGTGGCCCGCTGGTAGGGTCGATCGAACCAGCCGAAGTACAGTGTCTCGAGCAGGTCACCGCGGCCGACCAGGGGTCGCAGCGTGCTGCGGGTCTGGGCGATGGCGGTGGCGAGTCGCCCGCGTGGCACGCGGTCTGACGAAGCGGCGGGTGGGGCGGCCGGAACCGGGTGGATGAGCAGCAACAACGCACCGGCGCTGAGGGCCACGGCTTGGAGGACACGGCGCTTAGGGCTCGGGTTTGCTATAACGTTGCGTGAGCGCTCGGCTAGGACCATGGCTTCCACCAGCGCTTCTTCTTGATGTGGGCCAGACGCTTCTCCATCGCGTCGAGCGTGGGCAGCTTGGCCCGCAGGTCGATCAGCCGCGAGCGGGCCAGCTTGTCCGGATGCTCGCGCAAGAGCCGGCGGGAGGCCTCGCTGTAGAAGGCGCTGTCCGGAGGCAGGTCGTTGTCGTCGTCGTAGAACTTCAGGGCCTCCTCCAGGCATTGGGCGGCCTCGTAGCCTACCTTTCTGGCCTCGACCTTGTCGGCGATCTTCCCGGCACCTTCGGCGATGACGCTGAACAGGGTGACCCACCCGGCCACGTCGATGATCCGTGACGGTTCGTCGGTGGGGTTGACGACGGCCACCGCGTCGGGCGGGAGATTCTTGGCGGCGGCGAGCTGGTCCCGGGGAACGCGAAAGACCGGTTGGGTCTCGTCCTTGCACGCACCGCAGGTGACGTCAACGACCAGGCCCATGCCCCAGTCGTGCTGAGCCGCCCGGGCATCGCCGCCCTGCAGCGGTCCTCGTCCACACTCCCCGCACGGGGTGGCCATCAGATAGAGGTACACCTCGGCTAGGCTGTGAGCGGTGAGGGGGCCGTCACTCATCACCCGTGATCCGACGCGCGGTCCCGAGAAAGGCGGCGTCAACTTCTCCCACGACCGCGACGCGGAGGTGGGGCTTCCGGTTGGGCGTTATCCTCTACGCTGGTGCCACCGACCCGGGCCTCCAGTTCGTCCACCGTCGTGGACAGCTCGCGCAGGATGGTCATGTAGCTGGCCGGCGCGGCGTTGGCCGCGACGTCGCCGTCGCGAATCTGTTTAGCCAGGGCGTCGAGCTTCTCGGTGGTCGAGGTGAGGATCGCGACGAGCGCCTCGACCATCCCGGCATCGGCCAGGAGCGGGTCCCACACGTACCATTCGTCCTCGACGAGGCGGAACTCGAGTGGGTTCCGATCGCTGCCCTCCGTGACGGTGCCGGCGATCGCGCTGGCCGCGACCATACGCAGCTCGCTGATCTCCTTGGATGTGGCCAGAGACTGAGCCAACATCTGGTTGATGGGGTTGCCGGTGCCCGGCATGGCCTCGTTCATGGCGGCGGCGACATCCTCGATGGCGGTGACCACCGCGCCCCAGAGTTGCATGACCTGGTCGGCGGCCTCCCGTTGCTCCGAGGCGTGCATCGGTGCGAAGTCGTCGAATCGCTTCTCGGCTTCGGCCTTATCATAGTCGGCCAGCAGGTCCTCGATGTCCTGTCGGACGTCGTCCGGGACCTCGCCGTTGAGCGGTGCTTCGCCGACCTCATCGCCTTCTTCGGGCTGGCCCGGCTCTTCCGCTTCTGCCGGCTCCGGCTCCGGTTCGGGCTGGGCCGCAAGGGCCTGGAATCTGGGGGCCACCGCCATGATGGCCGGCATGAGTTCCTGCCCCATCTGCATCAGTTCGGGCATCAGGGCTTCCGGGGCCAGACTGCCGTCTTCCAGCCGGGTGGCTATGCTGTCGACTTTTCCGGTGATCAGCTCGCCGATCTCGACCAGGCTGTCGATCAGCTCCTGATCTTCCAACAACTCCGGCAGGTGGATGTACCACTCATCCTCGACCACCCAGAGATCGACCGGAACGGGCTGAGCCATGACGTTGAGCGTCACCTGGGCCTTGTCCTCGGCTGTCATCCGCATGTCACCGATCTGGAAGATCTGGGCGAGCTGTTCGGGCGTGGGCTTGCCGCCCTCGGCGCCGGCCGCGCCGAGGTTCAGGCCGGGCATACCGGCCATCTGGCCCATGGCCGCGGCCATCTGCGGCGCCTTCTCCATGATCTGCACGCCCATCCGCTTCTGGGCGTCCACCAGCTTGACCAGTTGCGCAAAGAGGCCGGCGAGCTTCTCCTGCTGGTCGGGCACGATGAGCTGGTTCAGGTCGCCGATCCGCTCCTCGACCACGGCGTTGATGCCAGAATCGAAGAGTTCCTTGATCAGCGCGCGGTCTTCGTCGCTGACCGCGCCTTGCTCGCCCCCCTCGTCGGCGTCGGCGTCCTGGTCATCGACCCCGTTGTTCTCGGCGTCCTCTTCGTCCGCCTCCTCGGCGAGTTCCGTGGCCAGGATGGGGGCCGCTTTGCCGGAGAGGATATCGGCGTCGTAGGTGGTGACGGTGGTCGGCAGGATGGGCTCGTCCGGCGTGCCGAGGTTCTTGGCCAATGGCTGTGGCGGATCGCGCTGAGGACAGCCGGCCACGGCCGACAACAGCGTCGCAACGATCAAGCATACGCGGCAGAGAGGAATACGGTGCATGGGAGCAAGCTCCTCCAGGTGAGGCCGGGGGGACCCGCCCGGGAGCGGCGCCAGGCACCGATCTCCGGGGAGGCCAGCGTAGTCGGCCGGGCGGAGAACGTCAACGGCGGATCGGGCCGTCGGCGGCTTGCCGGTGACGGAAAGCGAGACGCCGGGGCGGGCACGACCGGGGCCTGGCGGCAGAGCGGGCGCAGAGGCCCGCCGGCGCCGCTGACGTCACCCGGAAACCCGCGGCATCCGTCCGCCGTCGAGCCGCCGGAAGTAGTCCTTGGCCGCGCGCAACACGTGGGGCGAGAGGATCAGCACGGCCGGCAGGTTCCAGAAGACCATTAGCCCGACGGCGGCGTCGGAGAAGTTGTACACCCATTGGAACTTTTCCAGCACCATGCCCAGGAACACGAAGATGACGAAGACGAACTTGTAGGGCAGGATGGACTGCGGCCCGAAGAGGTACTCGGCCCCTTTCTCGCCGTAGTAGCTCCAACTGATCATGGTGCTGAAGCCGAACAGGCAGACGCCGAGGGTGATGACCCAGGCTCCGAAACCCATCATGGTGGTGTCGAAGGCGAACCGGGTCAGTTCCGCGCCCTCCATGTCGACGTGGACCGGCTGCCCGACCGCCACCCGGTCGCGCGACTCGGCCTCGATCTTGGAGAGGTCCAGTTGCACCGGCGGCAGGTCTTCCCAGAGTGTCTGCTCGGTGTCGGCGTTGGGCACGACGCCCTTGGGGATGTCGATCTTGACCTGTTGGAACTCGACGCCGGTGCCCCGGGCCGTGTGGATCGAGAACTGGCTGCCCGAGCGTTTCGGATTGCGCAACCGGTCGAGGTACAGGTTGGTGAAGCGCTCCGGCAGGTCCGGGGTGAACTCGACGCGGACCGAGGGGCCCTCCACCGCCGACACCGTGCCGACCGGGGCCCGGTTCCACGTTCCGCTCATGAGCAGTACCAGCGCTGTCATCGTGCAGATGATCAGCGTGTCCACGAACGGGCCGATGCCGGCCACAACTCCTTCGCGGATGGGCTCTTCGGTTCTGGCGGCCGCGTGGGCCATGGCGGCCGATCCCTCGCCCGCTTCGTTCGAGAAGCACGCCCGCCGCAGACCTTGAATGAAGGCCGCCCTGACGGCCACGCCTGCGAACGCACCGGTCCCGGACATAGGCGTGAAGGCCGAGCGGACGATCAGGCCCAGGTAGTAGGTGATCTCCCCGGCGTGAGTGGCGATCACGTAGACGGCCGACAGCACATAGATCACGCACATGAAGGGCACCAGCCGGGAAGCCACGCTGCCGATCCGCTTGATCCCGCCGATGATGACCAGGGCCACCAGGAACGAGACGACGGCCGCGGAGAGCAGAGTCGGCACGTGGAAGTTCTTCTGCAGCATGTCGGACATGTTCCAGCCCTGGAACATGTTCCCGCTGCCGAAGGAGTTGAGGATGGTCGAGGCGGCGAAGAGGATGGCCAGCACACGGAAGAGGACCCAGAACTTGCTGCCGCGCTTGCGGAGCGGGTCGACCAGGCCCTTCTGGATGTACCACATGGGCCCGCCTCGGACCTCGCCTCGTGCCCTGCTGATGGCACCGAATTCCGGCGGGGTCTGGCCGGCGTACTCCAGCGTTCGTGCCTCGGCGTCCTCTTCCATCAGGGCCGGAGCGCTGGGGTCGGGAACGTCGCGCACGTCGCGGAACATCACCGCCAGGGTGCATTCCATGAACTTCAGGGCCATGCCGAACAGCCCCACGATCCACATCCAGAAGACGGCGCCGGGTCCTCCGATCGAGACCGCCACGGCCACGCCGCCGATGTTGCCCAGCCCGATCGTGGCCGACAGGGCGGCGCAGAGCGCCTGGAAGTGATTGATGTGACCGGTGTCTCCAGGGTTGTCGTAATGGCCGCGGATGCAGGAGTAACCGTGCGTCAGGATCCGCCATTGAACGAACTTGCTGAACACCGAGAAGAGCAGCCCGCAGCCCAGCAAAAGGAGGAAAAGGGGAAGCGACCAGATCTTGGTCGCCACGGTGTCGGTCACGCTGTCCAGCAGAGCGCTCAGCTCATCGTAGCTCACGATCGGCACTCCCAACCGGGGACCCGGCGGGAACATAGCCGGTTCGCCGCAGCCAGGCAACTGTTGTTATCACGCCGTGCGTTCGTATAGAATCCGGCCCCGACTACATGGCGCGGATGAAGCCCTCCATGAGCAACGCTCTAGCCAAAGCATCACTGCCCGAGAAAGAGAACTGGGGTTCACGGCTGGGCGTGGTTCTGGCGGTGGCCGGCAGTGCCGTCGGGCTGGGCAACTTCCTCCGCTTCCCCGGACAGGCGGTCAACAACGGCGGGGGGGCCTTCATGGTCCCCTACTTCATCAGCTTCCTGGTGCTGGGCATCCCCATCGCCTGGTGCGAGTGGACCATGGGCCGACTGGGCGGGCGCTACGGGCAGAACAACGCCCCCGGCGTGTTCTACGCCCTGTGGCGGCGAGCCCCGGCCAAAGGGCTGGGCGCGTTGGCCCTGCTCATCCCCGTGGTCATCTACATGTACTACGTGCTGCTCGAGGCCTGGTGCCTGGACTACTGCCTCTTCTTCGTGCAGGGCGGCTTCGCCGAGCTGTTCGCCGAGAAGACGGCCGGGCTGACCGACCACGCGGCCGTGGTCGAAAACGTCGTGGGGGCCACCGGGGCGCACTTCAACAGCGCTTGCGGCCTGGAGAAACACGGGGCCCTGTTCGCTGACGGCAGCCGCATGCTGTGGCTGGTGCTGTGCTGCTACCTGGTCAACTACGTCATCATCTATCAGGGGGTCACCCGCGGCATCGAGTGGTTCTGCCGATGGGCCATGCCGCTGCTCATCCTCTGTGCGCTCATCATCCTGCTGCGCGTGCTCACCCTGCCGGACATCTCGACCGGCCTGGGCTTCATGTGGAACCCGGACTGGTCCAGCCTGGCCGATCCCAAGGTCTGGCTGGCCGCGTCGGGGCAGATCTTCTTCAGCCTTAGCGTCGGCTTCGGCATCATCGTCTGCTATTCGAGCTACCTGCGCAAGGACGACGACGTGGTGCTGACCTCGCTCAGCGCCAGCAGCACCAACGAGTTCTGCGAGGTCATCCTGGGCGGGCTGATCGTCGTGCCCACCGCCTTCCTGTTCCTGGGGGCCGAGAACGCACAGGGCGGCACCTTCAGCCTGGGCTTCGTGACCATACCGGCCATCATGCACTTCATGCCCGGCGGGGCCTTCTGGGGCAGCTTCTTCGGGGCCATGTGGTTCGGGCTGCTCTTCCTGGCGGCGGTGACCAGCTCGCTGAGCATGCTGCAACCGGCCATCGCATTCCTGGAGGACGGCTTCGGACTCAGACGGCGGGGCAGCGTGGCCATCCTCGCCGTAATCACGGCCATGGGCGCCATCCCCACCATGTACTTCAGCAAGAACGCCCTGGCCCTGGACCACACCGATTTCTGGTGCAACTTCTGCATGATCCTGGCCGCCACCGGCACCGTCATCGTGTTCGGATGGGCCGTGGGGGCCAAGCGCGGCGTCAAGGAGATGAACCGCGGTGCGGACTTCCCCGTTCCGCGATTCATGCCCTTCGTGATCCGCTACGTGACGCCGGCATTCCTGCTGATCATCCTGGTGGCCTGGACCGCCACCAACGCCGGCGACTACCTCGACGGCATGAGCCCCACCAGCCGATCGCTGATGTACGAACGCGGCGTCTACGCCGGGGCCATCGCCACGCACTTCGGGGCCGAAGGGCTGCCCGACGAGGCGATCGGTGTCAGAACCGAGGAGATCCTCGGCCCGGAGAAAACGCCGGTCGACGCGGCCGCCCTGCCGGACTGGCTGCAAGAGTCGCAGGCCGAGGCCGAGGAGGCCCGGGCCGACGGTCCCACCGACGCCAACGTGGCCCGTTTCGTGTTCATCGGCATCGTGGTGTTCTTCATCTTCCTGACCGCTCTGGGCGACATCGCCTGCCGGAATCGGATCGGCCGGACCGTCGCCGAGGCCGAGCGGCGGGGCGTGCGCCTGTAGGCGAGGGCATGAGCATGACGGATTTCTTCCTGTTGCCGATCCTGGCCCAGACGGTCCGGCTGACCGTTGACGGGGCGATCGTCATGGCCGTCTGCGTCGCCCTGGTCCTGGGCCTGATGGTCTTCTGCATGGCCCGCATCCTCCGCGAGCAGCACCCGCAAGAGCACCACCACGCCCCCCTGGACATCAACACGCACGACACGGACCGGTAGGAGCCCGCCGGCCTGACAGTTCCTTAAGAAACTTGGGTCTTCTCCCGCAGGTCCCAAGCTGCCGGCAAGGGCACGAGCAGTACGAGCCGCAGGCTTCAGCCTGCGCGGACACACCGCGCTAAAACCCGCGGCTCACCGATCTGCTGGAAAGTTGGCCAACTGCTGAAAGACCTTGCGACCCTCGTGCGGGTCAACCAGCTCCTTCGAGCCGAACTGGGTGGGATAGGCTTCCAGCCTGTCTGTTGCCCAGCTCTCGACTTCGTGCGGCGACAGGTAGAAAAAATCCTGCGGCTCGTTGCCGATGCGGCAGGACCTTCTGCGAGGACCGGATGACGAACAGGCATCCGAGCTGAAAACACCTACCTGCGCGGGCAGGGGTTGGTCGGCTTCTCACCATTGTTGGAAGCCGCGTGTGCCTGCGGTGCAGGCGGAGGGTTCAGGGTTCAGGTTGCGGTGGGCATCCTGCCCGGCGAGGGTTCAGTCCGTAGCGCCGGACATCCGAGTCCGGCGGAGGGGCAACGAGCCAACTGTGGCACTGCTTTGCAAGCAGTGAGTGTGCCGCTGCGCTTGCGCAGTTCGCTGGACGTCAAACGCGCGCGCGGCCGCCCGCCATCCGGGTGTCGGGGCATCGACCCGACCTACACGGCTTGGTATAATCCTGAGATGCCCGGCGACCCATACAGCGAGCCGTTCAACGCCTCGACCCTCGTTGGCAGGTTCTGCTGGTCCGCGGACATGACGGCTGACTTTGACGCGGATTGCATTTACCACCGTTGCCATGTCGCGGACCTTCCGGCTTTCGAGAAAGAAGAGCAGCTCACCATGCGAAGTTCGGTTGCCGCGATTCGGCCCGATTCCCAACTGTGGGAGACCCGTGCCATCTTTCTACACCTGAACGTCATGCAGTGGTCGGCCTTCGGCTCGGTTGAGATCAGCTTGCCGTTGACCGTCTTGGAGGGGCGCAGGTTCCATGTCTTCAGACGATCGGTAGGAGGGAACCGGCACCTGTACCTGCTGCAGCATCAGGACGCCAGTGCGCTGGTTGTCGAGGATGAGGCAACGGTCCGAGACCCGCTTGCGACGCTGTTCGAAAGGCAGAAGAGCGGGAAGTACAACCGTAAGTGGGACGAACGGGTGGAAATCATCCTTACGACGCCCGCCGCGTTTGATGGTGCCCGCATCAGCGCGATCGCGCATCAACAATGCCGCACACCAGGCTGCGGCGAGCTGAGTGATCAGGAGGCTCGGAATAAGCTCAAGGCGTACTTCCATGAACACCCTTCGAGTCCCTTCCGGGATCTCGCGGATGCAACTCTCACCGACCAAGACGGTGCCAGGCCTAGTTCGCCTGCATGATGCTTCGCTTCGACGTACTGTTGCCCCGAGCGCGTGATGCGGTAGGTGTCGCCATCCGCCTGTGTTTCACGTCACTCCGTTTCATCTCCGCGCCCTCCGCGTTCTCCGCGGTGATTCCGTCTCACGGCACCGTCGTCACGCTGACCATTTCGCTCCACCCTTGACATGCCGCCAGACCTCGTCGCTGCGCGACGGCGGACTTCGTCCGCGGCGGCCCGTCAAGCAGCGTAGGTCGGGTCCTCGACCCGACATTCTCGCGCACACGGCGAACTCGCCTCGAACCAAGCGCGTCGGGTCGATGACCCGACGTACATGGCTATTTCCCCGCGCTCCGCTCGTTCCGCATCCGCGTCGTCTCGGGGCACTGGAATTTAGCTCCATTCCTGTCGAAGCCCACGAAGCGCCATCCCTTAGCTTCAGCCTGTTTCCAAGTGAGCGGCTCTGGCCACGCTCGGTGCGGACAACAGTCGGGAATCCGTTGCACTTTCTTTGCCATTATTCACCCTTTCCACTTGGGGACCGCATCTCACTCAGGCCCAACGGGCACATCTCGCATCTCATTCTGCTCCAACGCGGCTATTAGCACACCGCCTTCGTCGCGGGTGGGCTACACCGCGCGATTACGCCCCAATCGTCGCGCTGGCCGTTTCGCTCCACGGGCCCTTTTCGCCGGTCGTGGCGACCCAGCGGAGCATGTAGTGGGCCGTCTTGCGGTAAAGTGGACCGCCTTCCTGGGCGAGACGCGGGCCGTACCTCAGCGAGATAG
>Ga0307380_10013001_pt1 | contig 10311 bp, 11 predicted proteins | sample UN3MG_FD_202239 | JGI IMG/M metagenome (GOLD analysis project Ga0307380, IMG submission 202239) | Soil microbial communities from Risofladan, Vaasa, Finland - UN-3 | ecosystem: Environmental > Terrestrial > Soil > Coastal area > Acid sulfate soil | place: Finland: Risofladan, Vaasa | collected... | reverse complement strand
TGGGCATGACGAACCCGCCGACCGCGGCCAACACCGCGCCGTCTCGATCGCGGGCGACCTCGTAGGTCACGCCGGTGTCGGCGACGAGGGCGAGCGCGTCTTCAGGCCGGTCCTGGACGGCGAGGCCCAGGAACGCGACCTTGCCCTCGAGCTCCTGGGACACCTCCTCGAAGGCCGGCATCTCGAGCCGACAGGGCGTGCACGTCGACGCGAAGAAGTTGACGACGGTCGGGATCTCGGGGTCGATGGCCTCGGCGAAGGTGCGCGTCTGGTCGTCGAAGCCGATGACCTCGCTTGACGCCAACGACTCCGACGGCTCGGCAGGAGTCAGGTCGAGGGGGCTTCGCTCGGCGGACGGGCTCGCCGAGGGGGTGGCGCCGTCGCTCAGGAACGAGGCCACGCCGAACGACGCCACGGCCGCGACCACGAACCCGGCAATGATGATCGTCCAGAACCGGCGGTCACGTGGGACGGAGAAGGAGGGGCGCATCGGAATCGGAACCCGATGCTACGGCCGGATGGTTCCTTGGCTTCAGTCGCGGCCGAGGAGTTTCTTGCCTGTTGAGAACCGCACGCAGCCGGAGGCTCGACGACCCATCGAGGGGGACACGGGCCTCGTCACCCCCGGCTGCGATGTGCGGACACCACCACCCGTCGGTCAGGCGGTGCGAGCCAGGCCGATGAGGTGCGCGGGGATCGGCACCTCAGGAAGCTGGTCCTCGGGGCGCGGCACCTTGGGAGGACGACCGCGACGCCTCTTGCTGGCGAGGATCCGGCCGTTGAGGAAGAGTTGCCCACCCCAGACGCCCCAGGGCTCGCGCCGCTCGAGCGCTCCCTGGAGGCAAGTGGCCAGCACCGGGCAGCCTGCACAGATCCGCTTGGCTGCCGCGATGTCGCCCAGCTCGTCGGAGAAGAACAGCTGCGACGGCATGCCCGTGAGGTCGTTGCAGGCAGCATCAGCCCACCAGTCGGCCCGACCGAGGTCGAGTCCGGTGTCGAGCGCAGTGTTGGTCTCTCGGGTGTCGAAGGCGAGCATGGCTCGTTCTCCCATTCGTCGTTGGTGCGTGGTGTTGGCTGGTGGGCGTGAAGGGGTCGGGTGGGTCGGCAGCGGGTCGTGGGGCACAAAGAGAAAGGCCGCCGGGTTTTCCCGACGGCCTCTGGTGACGCTGTGTCCCTTGTTCTTGTCAGGGAGACGGTCGTCGGAGGTGTCGGGAGCGGTGGTAACCCATGGTCACCGGCTTGGCCTCGGCGATCACCGGGAGCCAGCAGATGACCGAGGTCGATCCAAAAGCAGCCGAGACGCGCGCGGCATCGGCATTGGCCAGATGTGCCGTCGACATGCGCTGGATGCTGCTCATCGTGTGGATCGTTTCTCAGGTGATTCGGGTCGATGTCGCGCGAGGAAGACCCCCGGGACGCCTGCTCATGGCACCACGCGGATTCGGCGGCGTCAATCGAATAACAGAGAAAGTTCTCGCGAGTACCCTGCTGCGCCTCATGGCCGACGTCTCGGATCTCGTCGATCTTCCCGCGGTGGGTCGCACCTACTCCGACCGTCGAAGCGTTCGCCTCGGCGACGTGGGCCCGCGGGGACGCCTTCGACTCGACGCCGCGGCCCGCTACCTGCAGGACGTCTCGAACGACGACGCGATCGATGCCGACCTCGAGGGAGCGATGGCGTGGGTGGTGCGGCGGACCCGGATCGACGTCGAGCAGGCTCCGGTCTTCCGTGAGGTGCTCACGTCGACCACGTGGTGCTCCGGGATCGGCGCCCGATGGGCATCACGCCGCGTCGAGGTGGTCGGCGAGCGGGGCGGCCTGCTGCGGTGTGAGGCGCTGTGGGTCCACCTCGACCTCGAGCGCGGGACGCCCAAGCGGCTTCCTGACGACTTCGTCGCGCTCTTCGGTGAGGCAGCGGGCGGAACGACGATCCGAGCACGGCTCGAGCACGACGCAGCGGTGTCGCCTCACGCGTCGTCGCGTCCGTGGGCGACGCGATTCGCCGATTTCGACCTGCTGGGCCACGTGAACAACGCGGTGTCGTGGGCGATGGTCGAGGAGGTGTTGTCCGATCGGCCCGAGCTCCGGCAGCCGATGTCGGCCACGGTCGAGCACCCGGGCCCCATCGATCCCGGCGAACAGGTCATCCTCCACGTCGCCGACGCGGCAGGCACCGCCGACGGGTTCGACCTGTGGGCCACGGCGGATGATCGGACGGCGACCACTGCCCGGGTCAGATCGTCTCCGCGACCTCGGGGCTGATCTCGAAGAGCAGGTTGTCTTCATCCCACTTCGACGTTGCTTCGCCTGCATGGCGGAGGTGCTCGAGATGGGCGTAGGTCTCGCTCTCGGCCATCTGCCCCCAGCTCTTGGGCCGGAACAGCTCCTTGCTCAGCGCGGTGACGGTGGCGGGTCCGATCCGTGCAGTGGCCTCGCGGAGCGTTGCGAGCCGCTCCTGGTGGTGGTCCTTGATGGCGTTCGCCCGGCCGGCGAGATCGGTGAAGGGTTGTCCGTGCGCCGGTAGCACCTGCGTGATGCCGTCGAGCTCGGCCATGCGGTCGAGGGACGCGAAGAAGGCATCGAGCGGATCGGCGCCGGCCGACAGGCCGCTGATGTGAGGGGTGATGGTCGGGAGCACGTGGTCTCCCGACAGCACGACGCCGGCGTCCGGCGCGTAGAGGCACAGGTGATCAGGGGTGTGCCCGGGTGTGTGCATCGCCACCCACTCGTGGCCACCGATCGAGATCCGTTCGGCGTCGGCGAGCCGCACGGTCGGCGTGGGTGGTCGCATGAACTTCTTGCCGAGTGTTCGCATCATTCGGTAGCGCAGGCGGCGCTTGATCGGCGGCTTGAAGGTCGCGCCGCCCCATGGGACCGTCCGGCCGAACGGCGACGTGGCCCGGACCGGATCGCCGGCCTCGTCTGCCGCGTCGTCGGCCTCGCCCTCTTCCTCGGTGGGGTCGAACCAGGTGCGGAACGTCTCGTGGGTGATGATGTCTGCGCCTGATTCGTGTCGAATGGTGCCTGCACCGCCGAAGTGGTCAGGGTGGGAGTGGGTGACCACGACCCGGCGGATGTCGGCCACCTTGTTGCCCGTGGCCGCGAGCCGCTGCTTGAGCGCTTTCCAGGACTGCGGACCAGGCAAGCCGGGATCGACCACGGTGATCCCGTCGGCGTCGGTCAGGACGTAGCAGTTGACGTGCCCCAGGCCCGGAAGCGAGATGGGCAGCTGCATCCGTAGCACCCCCGGAGCAACTTCGATGATGTCGTCGGACGCAGGCTGCTTCTCCTGTTTCTCCGGTCGAGGGTCGGTCGCGGAGCTCACCAGGGGCACCGTACTTGACCGTTCGGTCAAGTCGTCGGGTCGCTGGTCAGCCGTCGGCGTCGGCCACGAACAGGTGCGTGCGATACCAGCGGAGCTCGTCGATGCTCTCGCGGATGTCGTCGAGGGCCCGGTGGGATCCGTCCTTGCGGGGAACCTTGGCCAGCGTCTGAGGCGCCCACCGGCGGGCGAGCTCCTTGATCGTCGACACGTCGACCGACCGGTAGTGCAGGTGGTTCTCGATCTCGGGCAGGTAGGTCGCGAGGAAGCGCCGGTCGGTGCCGATCGAGTTGCCGCACAGTGGCACTGTCGACGCCTCGGGAATGTGTTCCCGCAAGAAGTCGAGTGTCGCCTCGCCGGCGTCGGCGAGGTCGATGTCCGACGCCTTGATCTCATCGAGCAACCCACTGCGAGTGTGCATGGCGACCACGACCTCGGGCATGTGGGCCAGGGCGTCGTCGCCCTGGTGGATCACGAGGTCGGGCCCCTCGGCGACGATGTTGAGGTCGTCGTCGGTGATGATGGTCGCGATCTCGACGATCACGTGGACCGACGGGTCGAGGCCGGTCATCTCGAGGTCCATCCAGGCGAGCATCGGCGTCAGGGTAGAGGACGTCGACGCGGAGACCGGGACCTACAGTCGACGCTCGTGCTCAACGTGCCGATCACCCGCCTCGATCCCGATCTCGAACTCCCCGCCTATGCGCGTCCCGGTGATGCCGGCGCGGACTTGAGAGCCGCGCACGATCTGGTCCTGGTGGCCCGCGGAGGGCGGGCCCTGGTGGCCACCGGGATGTCGATCGCGCTGCCGCCCGGCTATGCCGGGTTCATCCAGCCGCGGAGCGGCCTCGCTCTCGAGCACGGTGTCACCACGCTCAACTCGCCCGGTCTCATCGACTCCGGGTACCGCGGAGAGCTGAAGGTGCTTCTCGTCAACACCGACCCCGACACCGATCATCAGGTGCGCCGCGGCGACCGCATCGCCCAACTGGTCATCAAGTCCGTCGAGCAGGCAGCGTTCGTCGAACTCGAAGAACTCCCCGAAGCCGAACGAGGCGATTCCGGCTTCGGCTCCACCGGGCGCTGACCCGCGGATGCCCATCGGGCCCAACCGGTACGGTCGCCCCGATGACACTGGTTCGGCTGTTGAACGAGAACTGGGGGTTCGACTCCAACTGTTTCGTGTGCGAGACGAAGAACCCGACCGGACTCCGCATCCCGTTCCATCACGACACCGACACCGATCAGGTCGTGGCCGATTTCAACCTCGGCAACGAGTTCTCGGGTGCCCCGAGCTACGTGCACGGTGGGGTGAGCCTGTCGATCCTCGACGAGGCGCAAGCGTGGGCGACCATCGCCGTCGGCGGCAAGTTCGCCGTCACGTCGACCACCTCGACCACCTTCGACCTGCCGGTCCTCGTGGGACGCGACTATCGGGTGTCCGCCTCGCTCGCCTCGGTCAGCGACGACACCATCGACACCCGTGCCGTGATCACGTTCGGGTCCGAGGACAGGGTGTGTGCGACCTCGACCGCGACCTTCACCGTTCTCTCGCTTGCGAGCGCCGTCGGTGCGCTGGGCGCCGACGTGACCGGGACGTCAGACGCGTCCTACCTCCGCGACGATTGATTCCGAAGTGATGTCGTTGTTGCGACCAGGTCTCGATAAGTTGCCTTCGTGGCGAACATCGGGAGAGTTCGAACCGGGGTGCTGCTCGTGGCCGGTCTTGTCGCTGCGGCGTGCGGCTCCGATGCCGAGACCGCCGATGACGGTCGCCTCCGGGTCGTGACCACGGTGGCGCCGATCACCTCGATCACCGCCAACATCGGCGGAGATGTGGTGTCGGTCGTCGGCCTCGTCCCTGAAGGTACGAACAGTCACACCTTCGAACCGGCACCTTCGTCGGCGGCGACGCTCGCCGATGCCGACGTCGTGTTCCTCAACGGACTCCAGCTCGAGGAGCCGACGCTCGAGCTCGCCGAGGCGAACGTGGGCGGTGACGTTCCGATCGTTGCGCTGGGCGAGGAGACGATCGGGCCCGACGAATACGTCTTCGACTTCTCGTTCCCCGAGGAAGGCGGCAAGCCGAATCCGCATCTGTGGACGAATCCCCTCCTGGCCCTCCGGTACGCCGAGGTCGTGAAGGACACGCTCACCGAGTTGGACCCCGACAACGCTGCAGTGTTCGCGGCCAACTTCGACGCCTACTCCGAGCGGATCGCCGGTCTCGACGAGGCGGTTCGGACCGCAACGGCCACCGTGCCCGAGTCGCAGCGCCAACTGCTCACCTATCACGACTCGTTCGCGTACTTTGCTCCCGAGTACGGCTGGACGGTGATCGGCGCGGTGCAACCGTCGAGCTTCGGTGAGCCCACCGCTCGTGAGGTCGCAGCGCTGATCGATCAGGTCGACGATCTCGACCTTCCCGCCGTCTTCGGCAGCGAGGTCTTCCCGAGTCCGGTGCTCGACCGGATCGCCAACGAGACCGGTGCCGCCTACATCGACGACCTGCGCGACGACGACCTGCCTGGTGAGCCGGGCGACGCCGACCACACCTTCCTCGGCTTGCTGCGGTTCGACTACGTGACGATGGTCGACGCCCTGGGCGGTGATCCATCGGCACTCGAGACCGTCGATGTCTCCGACGTCACTGCCGACACGGCGGACTATCCGCAATGAGCGTTGTGCCGAGGTCGGCCGCGGTCCGCTTCGACGGTGTCGACTTCGCCTATGACGACGAGCGGGTCGTCGCCGGGATCGACCTCGACATCGGCACGCACGACTTCCTCGGCATCGTCGGGCCGAGCGGGTCGGGCAAGACCACGCTTCTGCGACTTCTCCTGGGCATCCTCGAGCCGACCGCCGGCACGGTGCATCGAACGCCGGGATTGAAGGTCGGCTACGTGCCGCAGGTCGAGACCGTCGACTGGAACTTCCCGGTGACCGTGTCCGAGGCGGTACTGATGGCTCGCCCCCAGCGGCGGTTCTGGCCGAGAACCACAGCCTCCGAGCGCGCCGATGTCGCCGATGTGCTCGGCCGCCTGGGGATCGGCGACCTGGCCGATCGGCACATCCGTCAGTTGTCCGGCGGACAGCAGCAGCGGGTGTTCGTCGCCCGTGCCATGTTGCGACGCCCCGATCTGCTTGTGCTCGACGAGCCCACCTCGGGCGTCGACGTGCGAACCCGCCACGAGGTGATGCACCTTCTCGGCGAGTTGCAGGAGAGCGGCCTGTCGATCGTCGTCACGACGCACGATCTCAACGGCATCGCCGCCCACCTCCCGCGGCTGGTGTGCATCAACAAACGCATCATCGCCGAGGGATCTCCCTTCGAAGTCCTGACGCCCGCCAACCTCGAAGCCACCTATGGCGCACCGATGGAGATCCTCGAGCACGGTGGGATGCCACTCGTGATCGACCGCGCCATCGTCCCGCGTCGGGGGATCGGCTGATGGAGACCTTTCTCGAACCGTTCCAGTACGAGTTCTTCCGCAACGGAGTCATCGTGGCCGTGCTGACCGGTGCGCTGTGTGGCCTGATCGGAACCTTCGTCGTGCTGCGTGGCATGAGCTACATCGGTCACGGGTTGTCGCACGCCATCTTCGGAGGAGCGGCTGCCTCTGCGGTCATCGGCCTGAACTTCTTCGTCGGCGCCGGCATCTGGGGTCTGGCATCAGCGCTCGCCATCGGCCGGGTGTCGCGGCGTGGCATCATCGGCAGCGACGCAGCGATCGGCGTGATCACCACTGCGAGCTTCGCGTTCGGACTCGCGTTGTTCGGGTTGTTCGGACAGGCGCAGAAGAGCACCGACGCGTTGCTGTTCGGGAGCATCCTCGGCGTCGAGCCGATCGACTTGTGGGTCACTGCAGCGGTCGGCGTCGTCGCGGTCCTGCTGATCGTCGGTCGCTACCGAGCCCTGCTGTTCACCACGTTCGACCCCGAGGTCGCCGCCGTGTCGGGGGTCCGCACCGGTCGTATCGATGCGCTGCTGATGCTGATGCTCGCGCTGTCGATCCTCGTCACGATGCAGGTGCTCGGCGTGATCCTGATCGCCGCGATGCTCGTGATCCCGCCCACCATCACCCGACTTCTGACCAACTCGTTCAGCCGGATGTTGTGGGGCTCGGCGGTCATCGGTGCGAGCTGTGGACTCGTCGGGATGACGGCCAGTTACCACCTCGACATCGCCAGCGGCGCGTCCGTCGTGCTCACCGGTGCGGCGCTGTTCGTCGTCGTCTACGCGATCACCGGACGCACCCACCGCCCCGAGCGAACCGTCGCCGAGTCGCCGGCGGAAGCCCCCACCATCACTCCCGTCACCTCCGTCACCCCCGTCGAGGGCTGAGCCGGAGATCAGTCTTCTTCGACGTGGGTCTTGGTGACGCGGATCACCCCGTGGTCCTCGAGGTACTCGATGGTGTCGACGCTCGCGTCGCCGAGTTGGGTCGCGATCTCGTCGAAGTCGGCTTGCCGATCGGTGCCGTCGGATCCGTCGATGGCGATGTCGATGGCGAGGTGGCCGTCACCGACGACGAAGGTCACGTCGAGCTGCTCGGCCTCAGGCACCACCACGAGGAGCTTGGTGCACACGTCGGCGACGGCGATCCGGAGGTCCTCGGCCTCGTCGAACGAGAAGCCGAGCCGAGTGGCAAGCCCCGTCACCGCGACCCGGGCGAGCCGCGTGTACGGACCAGCCGCAGGCATCGTCAGGCGGAGCTCGTCGCCGTCCACGCACATCCCCTCGTCATCGAGTCTCAGCATCGCATGCCGCGCTCACGGCTCGCGCACCACGTCAGAGGCGTCCTTGTCGATCCGCCTGCCGAGATAGGCCGGATGACGCAGGCGGCCGTCGCTGGTCCACTCGGCGAATGCCACTTCCACCACCAGCTCGGGAGTGACCCACGTGAGCCGCGGACCCGGCCCAGCGGGCGGCTCGTGCTCGAACGGGCACTGGTCGGCTGCGAGTTCGCCGAGCGCCGTTTCGAGCGTGGTTGCTTCGGCGCCGGTGATGCCCGAGCCGACGCGGCCGGCGAAGCGGAGGACACCGTCGTCGAACGTTCCGACCGCGAGCGATGCGAGCTCGGCGGATCTGGCGCCCCGGCCGCGAGCCCACCCGCCGACGACGAACTCCTGTTGTCGTCGAGTCTTCACCTTGAGCCAGTCAGGTGACCGCCTGCCGGGTTGGTAGCGCCGATCGACGCGCTTCGCCATGACCCCCTCGAGTCCTTGCTGTTCGGCGGCGGCGAACAACGATGCTCCGTCCTCGTGGACCGTCGAGAGTCGCCAGTGCGACCCATCCTCGAGGAGCCGCTCGAGGAGCTGACGCCGTTGCTGCCATGCGAGCTCGGTCGTCGACCGACCGTCGATCTCGAGGACGTCGAACACGGCCAGGACGACCGGGATCTCCACGGCTCGTCGCCGGGCTTCGGTCGGGTTCGTCAGGTGCATGCGTCGTTGGAGCTGGCCGAAGCTCGGTCGGCCGTCCCCGTCGAACGCCACGGCCTCGGCATCGAGCACACAATCGATGCCGTCGAGCGCCGCGGCCAGCGCCTCCAGCTCGGGGAACCGAACGGTCACGTCGTTGCCGTTGGCACTGAAGGCAGCGGCGTGGCCGTCCTCGATCCGGATGACGAGCCGCATGCCGTCCCACTTGAGCTCGAAGATCCACCCGTCACCCTCGGGCAAGTCGCCGGATGCGGCCTTCATGGGAAGTGGTGGCGGTCGCATCAGGCGGCCCAGTGTCCCAGAATCTCCGAGGAAGCGGGGGGCTCAGAGGGTCCAGAGGCGGAGGGTCGCGTAGGCGCGCCACGGTCGCCAGCGATCGGTATCGACATCGCTGGCGCGTCTGAGGACGTGGAGGTCGTTCGCGGGGAACCCATCCGGATCACCGAGTCGGAGCGCGAGGTAGTGGGCAGTCCACGGACCGACCCCGGGCAACGCGCACATGGCGGATGCGAAGTCGTCGAGCGCGAGCGAGCCGTCGAGCGCGAGCCGTCCGCTGAGGTGTGCGGCGGCGAATGCACGAACCGCGTCGGCCCTTTGTCGTGGGATCGGGAGGTCGGCATCGACGAGCTGCTCGGCCCGTGGGAATGCGGCGGACAGGCCGAGTTGCGAGAGGCCCTCGACGGGGGTGCCGTGCGCGTCCACCACCCGACCGGCCGTGCCGGTCGCGCCGGCGACGCTCACCTGCTGGCCGAGGATGGCGCGGACCCCGGCCTCGAACGGGTCCCAGCAGCCAGGGACACGGAGTCCGGCAGGCCACGGCGAGAGCAGGGGATCGCGTGCGAAGTGCGCCGCGGGGAGCGCGGGGTCGTGATCGAGGTCGAACAGGTGCCGGACCCGGCCCACGTGGTGGATGAGGTCGTGCCAATGGGGGAGGTGGAACGTGGCGAGGAGGTGGGGCCCATCACCCTGCGCGACCTCGACCACTCCGACGTTCCCCTCGATGTCGATCGTGCGTCGGTATGTGTCGCCGTCGACGACCTCGACGCCGGGCACGGCTCGGGCTGCGAGGAATGCGAGCAGACCGTCCCAGTCGAGCGGCGGCCGGTACGGGAGCCGGCACACCAACCCGCCGTCGGCCACCAGCCGATCCCGCGCCCGTCGCCGCCGGCGCAGCGCTGTGGGCGAGTCGTCGAAGACCTCGTGCATCGACCGTGACATCTGGCGCACCGAGCCGAACCCTGCTGCGAATGCGATCTCGGTGATCGTCAGATCCGAGTCGTCGAGAAGCCGGCGCGCGAAGTGACAGCGGCGTGACCTGGCGACCTGGCTCGGTGTCGCGCCGACGTGTTCGACGAAGAGACGCCGCAGGTGGCGAGCACTGACGCCGAGGCGCCGGGCGAAGACGTCCTCGGTCTCGCCGTCGAGGCTGCCCTCGACGACGAGGCGGACCGCGCGGCACACCAACTCGGGTCCTTCGAGCCACGCGACGTCGCTCGACCGGTAGGGCCGGCACCGGAGGCATGCGCGGTAGCCCGAGGCCTCGG
>Ga0307380_10013000_pt1 | contig 10311 bp, 14 predicted proteins | sample UN3MG_FD_202239 | JGI IMG/M metagenome (GOLD analysis project Ga0307380, IMG submission 202239) | Soil microbial communities from Risofladan, Vaasa, Finland - UN-3 | ecosystem: Environmental > Terrestrial > Soil > Coastal area > Acid sulfate soil | place: Finland: Risofladan, Vaasa | collected... | reverse complement strand
CGTGTGATGAGGACAGGGTCCTGGCTACGGAGAAACTTCGTTGCTTGATCTCTGAACTCTTTGACCGTTGCGAATTTCATAATGACCACCTAAATGGTCATTATATGCTGGGTAGAAGACAGAAACAAGTGGCTGTAGGTTTCTGCTCAGGAAAGGAGCGGGTGTCTTTGTCAGGAACAAGCACGATCTTGTGTTGCAGTGAGCAGGCGACTCGATCTTTCGGCGAGTGCCCCTCTGCCTGCATGCGTAGGCCGATTCGTTCGAATTCTCCCAGAAAACTGGCTCATGAAGTTCGTTGAGTTCATTGAGTTCTTAGAGTGGCAAAACAGTATAGATTCTGGAGTTCGCGGCAAGCGGACTCTGTTGAAATCGTGCACTGATTCCGCATGCGCCTGTAGCTCAAGTGGATAGAGCACCGGTCTTCGGAACCGGCGGTTGGGGGTTCGTGCAACAACCTGAGCCGTGTAGACAAAACTGTAACACACCTGTATACTATTCCGTAGCAGATCGATGGAGGGATTCGTATGTCAACTACAACTGTGAGGATCAAGCTTGAGACAAAGGAAGCTTTAGACCAGCTTGCGAATCAGACGGGTCAAAAGGCTCAGGATGTTCTAGATAGCGCCATCGACGCATACAGGCGGCGTGTTTTCCTTGACCAAGCGAACCGAGCGTACGCAAGGTTGAGGCAAGACGATGCCCGATGGGCCGAGGAAATCGCCGAACGCAAGGCCTGGGATGCCACGTCTGGCGATGATCTGAGAAACGCCTGATGCCCTACCCAGCGCGCGGAGACATCTGGGGCGTAGACCTAAGCCCAGTCCTGGGGCACGAGCAGGGTGGACAACGCCCGGCTCTCGTGGTCTCGGTGGATGCATTCAACGCAGGGCCAGCGGAACTGGTGGTAGTCCTTCCGCTGACCAGCAGAGCCAAGGGCATCCCGTTTCACATTGAGATCCAGCCTCCCGAGGGAGGCGTGAAGCAAGTGAGCTATGTCAAGTGCGAGGATGTCCGGTCGATATCCAGGGAGCGACTTAGAGAACGTTGGGGCACCGTGAGCGGCATAACGCTCCTGCAAATCGAAGACCGGTTGAGAATCCTGCTTAACCTCTGAGAATCCCGCCGCCAACTCCCTCTGAGAATCAAGTCTTTCGCGAGTAGTTCGCGATTGGATAGCGAATGCCAATCCCCCACGCCTACCGCGCATAGCGCTAAGTCAAACTCTACGAGATCTTCATCCTTGGTATTTGCCCCACCATCGAAGAGGAGTATACTTCACTCAGCAAGTCTTGAACTTGTGGCTCCTCCTTGAAAAAGGATAGAAGTGGTTGCTATACCTGAAGCAATTCCAAGGAATAGAGGTAGGTGCCAGCAGGAGGTTATGATAAGTTCGCAACGGTTTGGTTGTAGCGAAGAAATGCTAAGAATGAAAGTCTCGTCCCTTGGCCAGTAGGTTAAGGAAGCTAACCCAGATCCTGTTCCAGTTTGCTTGCGTTGCTGACAGAATCTTGGCATGATTACCAACTATGAAGAACGAAAATAGTCGCTTATTATATGGGAAACCGAAGATTCTTCTCGTGGACTGCTCAGATAAGTGCCAAGTAGCATTGCGAACTTCTGGATGGAACTGCACCCCAGGCACATTTGGAGGGCCCTACACGTGTGAGCGCTCCCCCAGCATGTTTCTGGTAACGAACGAGTCCCTCAGCTTACCAGGCTACCAAGAACAGGAGATCGTGATTATTGATACTGCCTGCACAGCATCCGGCCCCGGCCCTGAACGCGAAGTAGTCGAAGGGATAAAGGAATTGTGGTGTGGAGGCCAGGATGGGCTGATTGATCCACGTCCGCTGTTGATGGCAGGTTCTAGAAGCGCGTTTGACAACATCCTGCAACATGGAGGTTTGTTCATCGTTGTCCTGTCAAAGCGCTACGCTGTAAAGTACTTTCACGGGACTAGTTATGATCTTCAACGGGGGAGACTTCAGGGAACAGACTACTCAAACCGAAGCTTCCTTGGTGCGCTGGACGAATTCCATGAGACTTCCAATCGCGGAACAGAGATCCATTTTGACATGGCGAACTCTCTTGGTCGGCTTCTCGAATCGTCTAGGGATTCGATGACGTACGAGACAACCTTGAATCACTGGGGCCAATACAATAGAGCGAAGTGGACCCCGATCGCTTGGAACAAGTACGAGGAAGAGATTGCTGGAATTCTCCAGCCGGCATCAGGGAATGGGTTGGTCCTGCTCCTTCCTCAGATCAAGGACTTCCATGTCATCCTTCCACGCCTTCTGTCTGAGTGGGCGACAAGCAAGATGCCACATCTTTTTCCTGAACATACGACCTTTAAGTGGATTCATAGGCCGGAGTATGAGATAGATGAGGTGATCCAACTTAATACAAGACGAGAAACCATCAGGCAAGACTTCGAGAAGGAAATCCAAGAGATTGGCAAGGAAATAGAGAAAGTACAACAGGAATACTCATACTACTACTCACTCCTGAATGGCACTGGCGAAGAACTTGTCCTCGCGGTAATCGCGGCGTTGCACGAAATTGGGTTTGAGCACGTAGTCAACGTTGATGCAGAACGAAAGGAGCAAAACCTTGCCAATGATCTTCGCGAGGACATTCGGATCGAAGACCGAAGCCCTTTGCTTGTTGTGGAGGTTCGAGGGCTAAGTGGACTCCCATCCGACGAAGACTTGACTCAAGCGGAAAACCACGCTCTGATGTGCACGCGGGAGCTGGCGCGAACTGATGTACTCGCGCTCACAATTATCAACTATGAACGGAACCTGCCGCCGCACGAGAGAAATGCAAAGCCTTTTCGAGACGAGATGGTTAAGAACGCGGAAGATACTAAGTCTGGTCTCATGACAACTTGGGATCTATTCCGGCTACTCCGCTCAGCAAGGCAGCTGCGATGGCAATCAGAACATCTGCTCGAGAGCTTCTACCAAAAGGGGTGGATTAGGCCAATTCCCGGACACTACTTGCTTGCTGGCTCGGTCAAGCAAGTGTGGACGGACAAGTTCGGGTTTCTAGCGACAGAGACCGTGTCCCAGGGTTCAAGGCTGGCAGTTGAGACGGGAGACACGTATGCAGAGCTGTCTGCGGATTCGCTGCAAATTGATGGCAAATCTGTTGCTTCTGTAGCGCCTGGAAGCAAGTGTGGAGTTAAGCTTGCCGGATCATCGGCGATGCTCAAGAAGGGGGCCAGAGTCTACATTATCAGCATCTGAGATTCGCGAAGCGTGATAGGTTCAGACTTTCATTCCTACGATTTCATTGCCTTGAGAGGGAGTTCAGACCTTCATTCTTGGGATCTCATCGTCCCATGAAGGGCGGTTCGCGATCGTGTTAGTGCTGGAGTACAACAGCCCTACGCGGGCCGTTGCGCGGGAAAGCCGCGTGAGAAACCCGGACCGTTCTATTGCCAGGCTAGCATCACCTTCCTGCTTTCTCTCCCGATTTCTCTTCTTGCCTGTTCAAGGAGCTGATGCGGAAGACTTAGTGTGTCTACATCCACACTGCACTCGCAATCGATGACCTTGCCAAGACACTGGAATGTTCCCTCACTCGTAGGAACATAGACATACGCAAGATCAATCCCCGTGATAAACCACCGCGTAGGTCCTTCTCCCGTTACGGCTTCGTATTCAACCGGTTCCGAATACGGTTTCTCACGGAGCGCCTCCTTTGACCTATACAATCGTCTCCCGAGGATACTTACTTCAAATAGCCCTTGCGCAGCAGTCGGAGCAACGCTGATTTCCTTCACGAGCCAGACTTCAACATGCTCGTTGCTGCACAAAGAACAGTACGAGAGGAGGATCGATCCCTGCTCGATGCTCTTGGCCGCTTCTTCGCAAGTACCGCGCGAATTCCAGGCTAGCTGATCCGCAAGACCAGATACAGTCGTAACTACAACGAGCACGATCGCCAGCATTATCGTCTTGGACATGAGACCCCCTTTCTCTTGGATGCTAACTATGATTACCTCGCTTCACAAACCGGAAGGTAGATATGACCTGATCGAATAGCTCGAACACTGAGGTCCTGTCGAATTCGGAAACCGTTCCCGGATCAAAGAGTTGGATATTCGTGCAGTGAATGAACAAGGCAAGCCTGTAGCAGTTACCTCCGTGTAAGGCAGAATAGGTGATCAAGCCGTACTGGTTGCCGACTGCTCCTTCCCAAAGTGAGTCTCTAAAGAAGCTTACTCCAGCGATGTTTCGCGTCTCTGCTGGGTCTCCATGTTCGGAGGGGTTTTGGGGCATATCAGCTAGCGACTTTGAAGAACACGCTTCCTCTGGCGTAACTCCAACGAACAAAGATGCCTCTACTAGGTTGGTCCCATCGTAATACGCGCGATTCACCAGCGAGAGTCTGATCACAGCTTCCTGAATGACAGCTAGCGGAATTCCCTTTTGCACGGCGAGATCTTGTGGGTATTTCATCTCAAACCCATATGTCTCGCTCGTGTAAGTCTTCCAGCGACAGGTATAGATTGAGGCATGCTCAGCGATTGTTGCCTGCCCATTCTCCACCGCAATGACATCCACTGCCCCTGCAACGGGAGCGATGCTCAACAAGCCAACAACCAATACGCCAACAGCGAATCGAATTCTCATCTCTCCGATTGACTCCTTGGTCACAAACGACCAGCCACCACGCAAGCGTACAGGTGAAGCGAAGAGTCGACCAATACGTGAGACGCTCGCAGGGAGGACGTCGGTGTTGATTATTCAAGTGACGAGTTTCGCCACCACCACTCTCTCCCGTGGACTTCCTTCGGATGCTACGGCAATGGCCATTCGATTCGTGCGATAGCGCCGCAAGCTGAAAACCTATCTGTAAGGTGCATTCTCTATCCAGTCTCATACCATCCACTCTCTATGCTTGACTGGCAAGGCTATACATGCTATGCTAGAGCAGATGAAAATGATAAGGGGGGGAGCCACATGGCAAGCAAAATGAATCTCGACAAACTGTCAATCTACATCCCACAGAAGAAGATGGAAGAAAAGCCGGTCGAACGCCTGATTCGGCTGGGGAACAAGAGGGATCGCTCGATCAACTATATGGCTGTTGAGGCAATTCTGGAGTACTTGAACCGAGAGGAGAAGAAGGGCTAACCCTCCCTGGGATTCGAGGGATGTAAGCAACTTCCTGGTAGCGTTGCTTTCGCTCAGTCCTTGATTGGTTGCCTTCCTGCGCAGCAAGGGTTCCATCCTTGGCTTTCCAAGAACTGGGCCCTTCGCTGTTTGCAGTGGGTAACGAACCCCGACTGCTTATGATTGAACCCTGTTCTCCTGCCCATTTGCTACACCTACTCAGGATCCCAAGATCACTAAGACATGCCCTATAATGCTTCAGGCTGAAGGTGTTTGAGTAAGCTTGCCGTGGTGAAAAGAACCACTCCGGTCCCTCTGAAGTCGTGGTCGTTTGACCAAAGAGGGCAGCCTAACGTCAATGTTAGCGCTAACAGGTCAGCATCATTGGGATCCCTGTCTCCTATTCTCTTCTTTGCTTCTGTGCACTGGCTTCTATAGGAGTCCTCCTCGTAGATGGTCAGGCACATTCCCCATTCAGCCTCATCCCGCGAATACCTCGTACTGAAACTACAAGATCCGTTGCCGCATAACCGCCACGCACCAACCCTCCCAATATGACCGCACGAAGTGCGTTCGCCATCTAACAGCATGTGCGATGAGGCTGCAAGTGTGTCTCTCGCTATTCAGCATCGTCTCATACCATCCACTCTCTATGCTTGACTGGCAAGGCCATACATGCTATGCTAGAGCAGATAGAAATGATAAGGGGGTGAACCAAATGGCAAAGAAAGAGATCCTCGACAAGCTGTCGATCTATGTCCCACAGAAGAAGATGGAGGAGAAGCCAGTCGAACGGCTGATCCGTCTGGGAAACAAGCGGGATCGCTCGGTCAACTACCTCGTAGTTGAAGCGATTCTGGAATACCTGAACCGAGAGGAGAAGAAGGGCTAAGGCTCTCTGGGATTCGAGACAGGTGTGCAGCGCGGTGGTACCGTTTCTTTCGCTCACTCCTTGATCAGTTGGATTCCTACGCAGCAAGGGTCCCATCCCTGGCTTTCCTGACAACTGGGCTCTTCGCTATTTGCAGTGGATAACCAGCCACCAACTGCAAATAGCGAAGCCCATTTTCTTGGCTGTTCGTTACACTCGCTCAAGGCCTGCCTGCGGATACGCACAGGCAGGGCCAAGATAGTATCAGCTATCAGCTGTCAGCTTACAGGAACACCACCGTTTCCCTTAGCGTCCCTGCGTCTTTGCGAGAAAAATGCTTTTGGCCTTTCTCAGTACCGTTCATTCACTACGCACCACTGTTTCACGTCTTTGCGAGAGACACTCTGTTACGTACCCCATCTTCAGCTACTCACTCAAAATGACAAGAAACCGGTTTTCTTTGCTCGATACCCGTATCATGGCGTAAGCTTCCACCGCGGAGGGAGCACATACATGGTAGAGAAGTACTGCAAGCACATCGACATTGAGACCTGGCCTCGCCGGGAATCGTACGAGCTGTTCCGCAAATTCGGCTTTCCCTACTTCAGCATCACGGCAAACGTCGATGTCACCGCTTTACGCGCCGCGGCGAAGGAGAAGAAGACTTCGTTTACCATCGGGCTGGTGTACGTGCTGTCGCGCGCGGCGAATGCTATCCCCGCTTTCAAGCAGCGGATGGAGGGCGATGGCGTTGTGGAGTACGGCGTTGTTCATCCTTCGATCACCATCCTTGCCGACAACGATCAGTTCCGCTTCTGCTCCCTGCGCTACACAGACGGATTTGAGGAGTTCGCCGCGAACGCGAAGGTGCGCATCGAGCAGGCACGCACGGCCAACTCCGTGTGGCCAGAGCCGGATCGGGATGATTTTCTGTTTATGACATCGCTTCCCTGGATAGCGTTCACGGCGATGGTTCACCCAGCCCCGCTCGATCCTCCCGACTCCGTTCCGCGCTTCGCTTGGGGAAAATACGAGGAGCGTGATGGTCGTGTCTTGATGCCACTCAATGTCCAGGTCCATCATGCGCTGCTGGATGGAGTGCACGTCGGGAAGTATTTCATGCTCATGCAGGACCTGCTCGATACGTTTGGCCAGTGGGAAGCATGAAGCACGAGGATGGCTTCTTCAAAGGAGTACGCGGAGCGAGGATCTGCTATCAATCGTGGCTACCGGATGCGGAGGCGCGTGCGGTCCTCCTGATCTCACACGGACTGGCCGAACACAGCGGCAGGTACATGAATGTGGTCAATCACTTCGTACCCCACGGTTACGCCGTTTACTCCATCGATCACCTCGGGCACGCCAGGGCGGATGGCAGGCGGGTTTATGTGAAGGGCTTTGCTGATTTCACCGATGTGCTCAGCGGGTACCTTGCGATGGTCCGCTTGTGGCAACCGAACAAGCCGATCTTCCTGGTGGGACACAGCATGGGAGCGCTGATCGCCGCCTCCTTCTTGCTCGATCATCACTCTGCATTCGCTGGAGCAATCCTCTCTGGACCGAGTGCGGTCGTGCCGAAGAGCGTCTCGCGCGACGATTGCCATGGCGAGAATTCTTTCCACATTGGCACCCAAACTGGGCCTGGTGGCGCTCGATGCCGAAGGAGTATCTCGTGATCAGGCGGTGGTGCGCGCATACGTCGATGATCCGTTGATCTACACCAGGAAGACGACCGCGCGACTCGCTTACGAACTGCTGAAGGCGATGCGGCGCGTTACAACGGGAGCATCGCAAATAACGCTGCCCATAATGATCCTGCAGGCCGGTGCGGACAGGCTAGTCGATCCGAACGGCGCCCGCATCCTGTATGCTACGGTCGGCTTCGTCGACAAGACACTCAAGGTCTACGACGGCCTCTACCACGAAGTGTACAACGAGCCTGAGCATGATCAGGTACTAGGCGACGTGGAGACATGGCTGGAAGAACGCCTCGACATCGCCCAGTAGATTCGTTGTATTGCTACTAACCACCGTCTACGATGATCTCGATGTAGCTATCGACATCGCTTGACAGGTTTGCCACAGACTGATCTTTCAACGCATAGTACGGGGAAGCCTCTGTACCCAAGGCGCTCGACCACGACTTATAGACGCCCTTGGTGAGAATAGTGTGCGTGGTGGCGCCAGCAAACTTGAAGTGGCGGTAGCCATCGCTACCTGCAACAGAGGGAACGTCGTATCCTTCGATCTCATAGGTTGTCCACCAACTGCCTGAGAGCAGCGTTTGGCGCGCATGGAAGTGCTGGACAACGTCCCCGGATTCGTTGAACTCGATCGTCATTAGCGTATTCGAGTAGCCGCCACCGTTCCATGTTGCCGTGAATGTGTCTGTCGCGGAATCGTAGACCGTCGCCTTATTCCCTGCATTGAAGCGCCCGCCGAGGTTCCATCCCGTGTTATTAGGATGCCCTTGTTGGGTGACTGTCCCGTAGAACGAGAAGTCGATCCACGCTGCGGTGATCGCGCCCGGTGTTGAGCTGCCGGTCCTTGGTACTAGACAGATGGGCTTACTGGAGATCTACATACCAGTCCTCGCCTCGCCAACCGGCGACAGCATCGTACCAGAATCCCGAGATCTTATCCTCCGATGCATTCAGCGTACCGCGTAGTGTCTGCCCAAAGATCAGTGACGTGATCTGCACTTCTCTCGAAGACGGATCAAACGAAGCGCTGGTAATCACTTGGGTGAAAGTGCCTCTAGTCATCGTCCCGGTGATGCCCCCGCTCGCCGAGTGGTGTAAGCTCAATCGCACAGTTATTTGATTGAATAACAGATCGGTCATGATTCCCGCCCAAGTCCCGTCGAGACTTGGAATGATAGTAACCGTCTTCTGTATGGTGGTGGTGCCACCATCGCCGTCTGTGACGGTCAGTCTCACCGAATACGTTCCACCCTTTTCATACTCGTGCTTCGGGTTTTGGGAAGGGGACGAATCATTATCACCAAAGTCCCAGCTCCAAGAAACGACTCCGCCACCACTGAACAGCCCGCCGGAGTCGGTCGACAGATCGGTGAACTGCACATCGGTTCGCGCTAGCGGATCCGAAGGAGTCCAGGTGAAATTCGCTGTGGGTGGTTGATTGAAGAGAGCACACCCCGTCAATGTGCCAACTATCATGAGCAACAAAGCTAGTACTATCCATCTACGCCGTAGCATAATTGTTCCTCCTTTTTGACTATGCCAGTACTATACCATACAGATGACGCATTGTGAAGCGCTGCGTTAGTGGCCGATCACCGTGAGGGCCGCTCCAGTAATCAGGAGCAGAACACCAAGCGCGTTTCATCCGTTGATCGGCTGCACCGGCGAGCCGAGCCAGCCGTACCGGGAGATGATAAGCCCAGCGATCACCTGCCCCGTGAGCATCGTCACCATCGCCGGACCGGCTCCGATGCGCGGGATGAGCCAGGCAATAACGAATACAAGAATCGCTCCCAGCGCACCAGCTAGATAAAGGTAAGCAGGAACAGCGGAGAGTCTATGCAGACTGGAACTGTCCCCAGCTAGACCAGTGAGCCCAATCAGCACAGCGACTACCGCGCCAACAATCCAAAACACAGCGTTTCCCACCCGCGGGTTAGCGAGCAGCACCCCTACCTGTCCGTTCATCGCCAGGTGAATCGCCAGCACAATGCCAACGCCTTCCGAAAGCACGTACAGAACTGACTGCATCATCCACCTTCTTCATTTCGCGGTTTGTCACGATAGCAATTCATCGAGATCCCTTATACTGACCCTCCAACCATAGGGGAACGAAACGCCATGCATCATCAAGCAGGGTTCGCCGCAGGGTCTGCGTCTGTGGAAGATGCTCCTGCACCAGCCGCCAGAAGTCGGTAGAGTGATTATGATGCACAGTGTGACAGAGCTCGTGGATGATTACATAGTCTGCAAGGTCGCGAGGCAAAAGGAGAAGCTTGGCGTTGAGGGAGATCGCACCTTGGGTAGAGCAGGTCCCCCAGCGGGTCTTCTGAAATCGTACGGATACCTTGGTCACAACAAATCCGTGTTCATCAGCCAAGGATAACAGCAGCCCAGGAAGATCCATGCGCGCCTTTGCGATCAAGAAGCTCCGAAGAGCCCTTCTAATCAAGGCATGATCAGCGGTGTTCCCCGACAGGGTCAAGCGTCTCTCCCGTGGTATCGCTATAGCGATCCGCGATGAGTGGTTCTGTTCATACGCTACCATCCATTCCTCGTTGATTGCACGCAGGAGAATCTTCCTAGGAGCTAGTTCTGTGTCCAGGGTATT
>Ga0307380_10012997_pt1 | contig 10313 bp, 8 predicted proteins | sample UN3MG_FD_202239 | JGI IMG/M metagenome (GOLD analysis project Ga0307380, IMG submission 202239) | Soil microbial communities from Risofladan, Vaasa, Finland - UN-3 | ecosystem: Environmental > Terrestrial > Soil > Coastal area > Acid sulfate soil | place: Finland: Risofladan, Vaasa | collected... | reverse complement strand
GGAGGTCCGTCGCTTCCTCGACGACCTTCAGGTCGACATGGGGGGCTTTGTCCGCTCGCGGGAGATTGTCTTCGAGGAGCCGACCGGCGAGTTTCACGATTTCGGCGTGCGGTTCTGAAGGGCGTTCACACTTCAGGCCGGGTGCCGGCGGCTGGTGCCCTGTTAAGTGAATGAGGTAGCATTCTCCGGAAGACGTGCCAGGGCGTCGCCGGGTCGGGCGATGCAGAACCTGGTGCGAGTGCGGCTTGCAGGCAAGCTGTGGCACATCATAGAATGCAGGGGCATTTGTTAACCGAGCACTAAGCGGTGTCACCTGAGTTCTTTAATCTACCGGCGTGGTGGGGCTCCCGTCCCACCAAGCAGAAGCCGGCAAACAGGCGGCGGGATCCCGATACATCGGGACCGCCCATGCACTGCAAAAGACTTAGGTGAGACCGCTTAGTGGTTCGTGACAGTTATTCCTGGTGGTCGGCGCGGGGCGCCGCGACAAGCCGGGGGAGGCACGTCCCCGCGCTACCTCGCCTACTGTAGCGCGGCCACCCGTGGGCCGCGCCTCGGGGTTCATGGCAGATGCCCAGTTTCAGATGTCACGAACCACTAGGGGCGGAGTCGTCGGCGCCGACGGCATGCTTCGGAGAGACACCATGCGATCACTGTCCATTGCGCGGAACACCTTTCGCCAGATGTTCCACCTGCCGGTGGTCTACGTGATTCTCGGCGGATCGGTGGTGCTGCTGGCGGTGGTGGGACAGCTTCCACGTTTCACGATGAGCATGGTCGACGATATCCGGATGCTGAAGGACCTGTCGATTGCGACGGCGACGTTGTGCGGGATGCTGGTGGCGATCTTCGGGGCGGTGCACGCGATCACGGTGGAGATTGAGAACTGGACGGTGGTGACGGTGCTGAGCAAGCCTGTGAGTCGGTGGGAGTTCGTGGTGGGGAAGTTCCTCGGACTTGCACTGGGACTGACGGTGATCTTCGCGGCGCTGACGGTGGTCTACACGCTGCTTCTGTGGTGGGGGATGTGGACGAGCATCTGGGACTACCGTGGGATCTACCCGGAGATGGTGAGGGACTTCTCGAAGATCGCGGCGAAGGCGGCGGACCAGATGTGGCGGGGAATGGTGCTGAGCCTGCTGCAGGTGCTGGTGCTGTCGGCGGTTGCGGTGGCGTGCTGTGTGCGTGCACCGATGATCATCAGTGTGGTGATTTTCTTCACGGTATTCGTGGTGGGACACTTCGTGGAGGTGCTGTCGCGTGCGGCCCGCGAGGCCGGGACGGTCCTCGGGGGTGCCGTCGCGTGGGTGCTGACGGCGGTGATACCGGACCTCGAGGGACTCAACTACTCGCAGGAGGTGCTGGGGGCCGACGACCTCGTCCACACGGGGGTGCTGGGCTGGGGGCTGGCGTATGCCCTGATGTACTGTGGGGCGGGGGTGCTCGTGGCACTGCTGCTGTTCCGCAACCGTGAGGTGATCTGAGAGACACGGGACGTCGGAGGGAAGGAGAGGGATTGAAGGTCGGGGTCATCGGCGACATCCACGGCAACCTTGAAGCACTGACGTCGGTGCTGGAGGCACTGGACGGGGAGAAGGTGGACACGATCGTCTGCGTGGGGGACATCGTGGGCTACGGTGCCGACCCGGAGGCGTGCATCGCGCTGGTGCGGGAACGTGCGAGTGCGGTGGTGGCGGGGAACCACGACTACGGCGTGGTGGGGAAGCAGGCCCTGGACTACTTCAACCCGGCGGCCCGTACGGCCATCCACTGGACGGCGAAGCGTCTTTCGGAAGAGGACCGGGGGTGGCTGTCGGGGCTGCCACTGGTCCATGAGTGTAACGAGTATGAATTAGTGCATGCGTCGTTGTTTCAGCCCGGGGAATTCCGGTACATTTTCAACCCGGAGGAGGCCGGGCCGAGCTTCGCCCGTCAGAAGGCCCCAGTGGCGTTTTTCGGACACACCCACTGGCCGATGGTCTTCTTCGACGGTGAGCCGGTAAGACACTCCATCCAGCGGGTGATCCCGCTCGAGCCGCCCGGGAAAGTGCTCGTCAACGCCGGGAGCGTCGGACAGCCCCGGGACTCCAACCCGGCGGCCGGCTACACGGTGCTGGACCTCGAAGAGGAACGTGTGCACCTGAAGCGCATCGACTATGACGTCCGGACCACGGCGAAGAAGATCCTCGACGCCGGACTTCCCGCATTCCTTGCGGAAAGACTGTCCCTCGGCTACTGACGGGTCCAGACTGCACGGCGGCGACGGAGGGGCCGCCGGGCGGGACGGCCGTTTGCCTTCGGCCGATCCACGGGTAGAATCAGAATAGAGAAGGAAGGGCTGTGGACAGCGGAGGAGTGCGGATGAGCGGGTCGGAATGGCAGCGACACGAGGTGGACGAGCATCAACTGACCATCATTCGTCCGGTGCTTGAGCGTTACCGGCATTACTGGCCGCTGCCGCCGAGGCAGGTCTACTACCAGGTGGTGAGGGAAGGCGGGGCCGGGCTGTGGATGGACGAGTTCGCGGGATTCGCCGGGACGATCCGGACGGCCCTCATCGACGGACTGCTGCCGCTGGTGGCACTCACCGAGCAGAGCGACGACCTCCGTGAGGGCGGGGCGTGGGAAGACACGGAGGAGTTCGTGCACTCGGAGATCGAATCGTTCCTGTGGGGGTACCGACGTGACCTGCTGCAGGGACAGGACCGGCACGTGGAGGTGTGGGTGCAGAAGCCGGACCTTCTGGACCAGATCGGGGAAGTGGCGGTGGCGTATTGCGTGACGACGGCGTGCTGCCGGCATCTTCCGACGGTGCGGTTCATGCACGAGCTGAGGACACGTCTGGGGGAAGAGCGAAGCCGCTCGCAGCCGGCGGTCATCCTGTTCTTCGGGGACTACACGCCCGAAGGGGCCGGCTTCCTTTCACGGGTGCAGGAGAGCCTGCGGACCGACGGGAACCTGTGGGAGATGGAATTCCGTCACGAGGCACTTACGGCGGACGACGTGGTGAAATACGCCCTCCCGGAGAGTGTGGTGACACGGTCACGCAAGTCCCACGGCACCGCCGACCACGCGACGGTCCCGGTGGAACTGGAGGCCCTCCCGCCGGACGTGCTGGCCGACAGGGTGCGCGCCGCCATCGAGACCCAGCTGGACATGGAACTGGTCAACAACCAGCGGGCCATTCAGTCACGGGAGGCCCTTCGACTGGGGAAACTGCGGGCGAACATCATGAGACGTCTGCGGTCGGTGCTGAAGGAGCTGATGCCCCACGGCGAGGGGTGAGACACGACGGGAAGTGGAGGGGTCGTGTCGTGGTCAGCGGGTGCCCGGGAGGACGCCCCGCGGCGGAACGGTGGGGCGTGGTGTCGGGTTCTGAAGGTCGTCAAGGATCTTTCGGGCGGCCGTGAAATCCGGATTGATTGCGAGGCACTTGCCGAGGGCCTCTATCGCGGCCTTCCGGTCGCCCAGGGTCTTCTGGATGAGACCCAGGGTCAACCAGGCAGCGGCGTTCCGGTCGTCCAGACGCAGGGCCCGGTTGACGTTGGTCAGGGCCCGACGGGGGTCTCGCAGGTTCAGGTAGCAGAAGGCGATCCTCTCGTAGACGCCCGAGGTCTCCCCCTCGGGGATCTTGTCGAGGACGTCGCTGTAGAGCTTCAGGGCCTCACGGTACCTCCTGTGTCTGACGCAGGTCACGGCGATGAAGCTCGTGGAATTGACCGACAGGTAGGTCTCGTCAAGGGCACGCTCGAGGTAATAGGCACTGAGCCGGGCGTCCCCCATCATGTCGGCGACACGCATCAGCTGCAGGGTCAGACCCGGGTAGTCGGACTGCAGCTCCTGCGCTTTCCTGAAGTATTGCAGTGCGGACTTCAGACTGTCCTGGCCTTTCTCCGGCTGTTCCTGCCTGATCCAGGTCTCTCCCCACCCGAGGTAGATGTTGGCACGCTGGACGTAAAACTCGGGCACCTCGGGCGATAGCTGCATGAGTCCGTAGAGGATGGCGTCGGCGAGTTCCGGATAGTTCGCACGGAGTGCAAACCCGGCACGTCCCACCATCTCGCCCGGTGAGATCACCCTCTGCGGCAGCAGACCGATGTGCTCCCGGAACCGGTCGTAGCCGTTGGCCATGGTGCGACGGTCGAACTGCACCTGTCCGGGCGTGTCACTCACCCGTCGGGCCTCCTCGCCCAGGTGCGGGTCCGCACACAGGATCCTCACCAGACGCCAGATCCTGTCCTGGTAGCCGACGAACTGACGATAGGACGGCACCGCCGGCAGACACCGGGCCAGTTCCCCGTAGGCCTCGGCGAAGTCCACGAACTGCGGGTGCTCCAGACTCCGTCTCGCCTTCTGGATGACCGCCTGGTTTGCCGGGGTGTTCCGTACCATCACGTACCCCACGCCGTCCCCGTAGCAGAGCGCCCAGTCCGGGGCCCGGTAGAGGCGGTCCAGCAGTGGGTGGGTGTCCGAGGCCTGCCAGTTGAGCAGGATCACCTGGAAATGGAACTTGTCGTCCAGGGCCTGCCACAGCTCCTTGTCGCCCAGGGACATGGTGTAGTTCTTGACGAACGGTCCCCCGTAGACCTCGGCCCGACCGTCGACGAACAGACGTCGGCCTCCGTAGTAGGTCCTGATCTCGCCGTCGGGACCGGGACGCTCCTCGGGATAGAGCTTCCACATGGTCAGTCCGCCGAACCCGAACGAGTTGAACAGGTTCCCCTCGACGGGATGGTTCCGGATGAACTCGAGCGCCCCCATGCTGAACTTCTGCTCGGTGTATCCCAGTCCGTAACGGACACTGGCCACGTCACGGATGTAGAACCAGTCGGAGACGATCCAGATGCAGAAGAAGACCATCAGGGCGGCCAGGGCCGCCTGTCCGACCCACTTGGCCACCAGCAGTGCCTCCGGCACCACCGCCTCCCGCAGGAAACGGACGGTCTCGTCCCACGCCTCGTTCACGTTCAGTCCCAGGAACACCGCCGCCGGGATCCCGAAGAACGGCATGTTTCTCAACGCCTTGCAGAGGAAGACGATGGAGATGATGTACAGGATGAGTCGTGAGAACTTGAGTCGACGGATGTTCAGCACCCAGCTGGCGGCGGAGACCCACAGGAGCACCCACGTGTAGAACACCGCGTAGGTGTAGCTGAAAGTGAACGGCGGCTGCATCTCGCCGATGATGGTGCGGATGACACTGGTGGGGTCGGCCACCTGGGCCAGGACGTCGATGGGATAGCGTGCACCCGCCCATCCGTAGGGGTTCACGAACGTGGCGGCGATGGTCAACCCCGTGGCCGCTCCCAGGATGCCCAGTCCCTTCCCGTCGATCACGTTCTCCCGCCAGAGCAGTCTCCGGGTCAGCAGTCGACGCACCATCTGGGTCGACTTCCTCGGCATCAGGATCAGTCCCTGCACCCCTTCACCGATGAGATACACCAGCATGATCGCCGGACCCAGGATGAAGTACCCGTGGGCGTTGATCCACACCACCATCAACAGCGGCAGGGTCACGCAGATGCTCCAGCTGTGCTGTCGGTGACGGAACCGTTCCAGGAGATAGAGCCACACCCCCGTGAACAGGATGGAGAAGACCTCGGGACGCATGTAAAATCGCTTGTAGCTCACCATGGCGGACAGGAAGACCGCGAAGACCCCCACCACGTGCGTCTCACGTCGGTAGACCGTCAGAAACACGAAGAAATACGCCACCATGAGGATCACGGTCTTGTAGAAGATCGGTCCACTCAGACCCCACCACTTGTACGACAGATACGCCAGCACCTGGAAGAACCATTCGTGGTCCACCCACGGCACCGTCACGTGCACCGTCTTGACGTCCGCCTGACGCAGTCGGGCGATCTGCGTCGCGTCCAGCATCGTGCCCGCACGCACCACGACGCTTCCGTTGGCGTCCACGGCGTCCCGGGTGAGTCGTTTCAGAGGCGGCTCGATCTTCAGGTCGACCCGTGACAGCGGGATGCCCGCTTTCTCGAGCTTCCCCCGGGTCCTGGCGTCCAGCAGTGCACCCGCCGGAAGCACCAGACGTCCCGAGTCGTCGAAGACCGTCCGACGGAAGGCCCTCACCGGCTCGGCCTCTTCCAGGGTCATCTCACGGTTCTGACTGTAGCTGAACGGCTCACTGTCGGGGATGCGGCGCTCTTCCCAGATCAGCCGGCCGCACGCCAGGTGTGTCCACACGTCGTACGAGTTGAGGGCGTGAATGGAGAGCAGGGCCACGGTGAGAGCCACCAGCGCGATGAGCGAGGCGCGCACCGCACGTCCGCCATACGCACGCAGGAGGTCCCCGTCGGATTCCATCGCTTCGGCCGTCTCGACGTGCGCATCCTCGTTGACTTGCACTTTCGACAAGGGAAAGGGACCTCCGTCAAGCCCAGGGGTTTCCCGACGAACGGTCGGAGCCGGATCTCTCTAACACCAGTAACGGCAAATGGATGCGGTGACTTTAGTCATTTGAGGTCGTCGCCGGGGGTGCACCGGCCGGACCGTGCCGTGTGGCCGCTCACGCCTCGGAAGACCCCCTCGACATCCCGGCGCTCAGCCAGGCCGCCATCTCCCGTGCCACCGTCGACGCCCTCGTCTCAGGACCCATCGTGAACCACCGGATAGTGTCGAACGAGCGGAACCATGTCAACTGTCGTTTCGCCATCCGACGCGTGTTCCGCTTCACCAGTTCCACCGTGCGCACGAGGTCGGTCTCGCCGGACAGGCGTGCCAGGACTTCCCGGTATCCGACGGCCTGGGAGGCTTCACGTCCCAGCCGGCCGAAGCGTGCCACCAGTTGACGCACCTCGTCCACCAGCCCCGCCGCGAACATCCGATCCACACGTGCGTCGATGCGTCCGTAGAGTTCGTCACGGTCCCGTGCGATCCCCGTGATGAGGACGTGTGCGTCCGTCGTCGGGTCCGACCACGACGTCTGGAATTCACTGATGGGCCGTCCGGTCTTCCGGACCACCTCGAGTGCACGGACGATCCGCTTCAGGTCATTCGGGTGGATGCGTTCGGCCGCGGCGGCGTCCACCCGTCGCAGTTCCTCGTGAAGTGCGGCCGGGCCCTCACGGTCGGCACGCTCGTGCAGGAGGTCCCGCAGCTCCCAGTCGGCCGCCGGCCCCGTGAAAAGCCCACGCGTCATCACCTTCAGGTACAACGCCGTGCCGCCCACGAACAGCGGAAAATTCCCGCGACCACGGATCGCTTCGGCCGCCCTGTGGGCCTCCGTCACGTAGCGTCCCACACTGAACGACGTGTCCGGGTCCACCACGTCGATGAGATGGTGACGCACCGCTTCACGCTCGGTCGCCGTGGGCTTGGCCGTCCCGATGTCCATGCCCCGGTAGACGTTCATGCTGTCGAGTGAGACGATCTCGACGGGGAGAATCCGGGCCACCTCGAGAGCGACGGCGGTCTTCCCGCACGCCGTGGGTCCCACCAGGAAAAGGGCCTCACGCATCGGTCCGTTCCTGCAAGAAAGTTATGCCCCACAAGAGTTTACGTCGGACGTGGGGTCGGTTCAAGGGCATTTTCGCCCGGGCGTGGGGGTTGATTCACAATCCCCCCACGGTATAATGACGTGACGCACGGACGCTTTCCAACAGCGCCGCCCGGAAAATGCCGATAACGCCCGTGTACGCCCCGTCGCGGTGCCGGCCGGGCACACCGCATGTTCGGGAGACACGAGACCATGACCGGGTCAGCTCCGCCGACGGACAACACGCAGACCGGCCGTGCCCGACACCGCCGTGTCCTTCTCATCACGTGGTCGATCGTGGTCCTCGGTCTCATCATCGGCGTCATCAGGATGGCCACCTACGACCCCAACTACGTGGTCAAGGTGGACGACGCCAACAAGCTTATCCTCAAGTCCGGGGGCGTCAGGGTCGTCGGCGTCGAGGTGCTCCCGTTCGAGACCGGGGGACTGGGAGCGGAGGCCGCCGAGTTCACCAAGAAGCTCGTCCTGGACCGCCGCATCCGCGTCGAGACCGATCCCGAAAAGGTCAAGGACGACGCGGACTGGACGCTCGGCTACGTCTTCGTCGAGGTGGACGGCAAGGAGCTCTTCCTCAACGAAGAGCTGCTGCGCCACGGCTACGGAGAATACAGACCCGCCTATCCCCATCTCTCGTACCGCAAGCGTCTGGACGCCGCACAGGCCGAGGCCCAGCGGAAGAAGCTCGGCAGGTGGCATCCCGACTTCAAGCCTCCCACGCCCGGCGAGCCCTGAAGAAGGGGTCAGGTCTGCTCTGTAGAAACCATCTCCGGAATGCCCACCAGGAGGTCAGACATTCCTGTCTGACACGCCTGCGCGGCATCATGACAGGCAGGAATGCCTGTCCTCCTGCATGTCTTCCACAGAGCAGACCTGACCCCTTTTTCTCGCCCCTCGCCCCCAGGACCCCGAAAATCCCCTTGAAAACGCTCCTCGATGCCATTCTAATGGTCTCCCGGAGGGACGGCACCCCGTCCGCCGGGGGGGCCAGGCGATGAGGCGACGGCTCTCGATCATCCCGGTTTTCGGGGTCTTCCTGACGGGGGACTGTCCCCGAACCCACGACGCGTTCCAGTCCAGCTCCGACGGCGACTGCGGTCACACGGTCCCGGAGGAGGACGCGTGGGGACGTCGTCCGTTGGACCTTGACGGCGGCGGACGCCCGGAGACGCAGATGCCTCCAGAAAAGCACGGCACTCTTGCGGAAGGAAAGGTACGATGGTAACGGTCGAGTGCAAGACATGTGGTGAGACGTTCCTGGTGAGTGACGAGATCATCGGCGAGCAGGCGACCTGTCCGGCGTGCGGCAAGCCCGTCACGGTGACGGCCCCGGTCGAAGAGGTGGAGGAGGGCCCCATCGCCGAGGGGGCCTGGGAGTATCACATCCTCAGCGACCTCGGCCGCATGGGACACGTCGACGAGAAGAAGCTCAACCGTCTCGGACGTCAGGGCTGGGAACTCGTGTCGGTCTACCGCGAGTCCGCCGAGTCACACACGTGCTACTATTTCAAGCGGGCGTTGAGGAGATGAGGTGAGGGGCACGCCGGGCCACGTCGTCCCGTACAGAAAACCGGCGCATGCACCGCATGCGCCATGACCGGCAGGCCGACCTCACCGGGAGGGTCAATCCGGTCGACTGCCGCGGACCAGCCGTCTCACCATCTGCACGGCGCTGCAAAGCAGCACACCCGCCGCTCCCACCCACGCCATGCCCATCAGACCGGACTTGATGAAACTGAACATGACCCGCATCCTCCTGGGGACGTGGTTTTATACCCCGAAGCGTCGTCGTGGGCCTTGAGATTCCCCGGAGGAGCCCGTCGGCCCGGAATGGACCCGATGTAAGCCATTGTGATGTAAGGAGTTACGTGTGACCCGGGCGGACCCCTCTTTCCTTCAGGGGTTCGCTGTTTCCGTCGATATCCTCCAGGTGTCAACCCGGCGGTTCCCCGGAATCCGCCGAGTGCGCCGGGCGGACGGTTGACACGGCGGGGATTCCCGGTATCCTGTCAGCGTGTGGGGGCGTAGCTCAGACCGGGAGAGCGCCGCGTTCGCAATGCGGATGTCACGGGTTCAAATCCCGTCGCCTCCACCAATTCTCCTGTACCGTCTCACCCTCGACGCACCCCCGGTCCGGGGCCGTTCTCATGTCGAACACACGCGTCCAACTGCCCGGTGACGTTCCCGACCTGCTTCGTTCCCCCGACGATGCCCCGGTGCTGGTGGCGGTCTCCGGCGGTTCCGACTCGGTCGCCCTGGTGCTGCTGATGTTCGAGGCCCGGAAGGGCGGTGCGGTTCCTCCGCTGCACCTGGCACATCTCAACCACGGGATCCGAGGTGAAGAGGCCCGGCGCGACGTCGATTTCGTCCGTGACCTCGCCCGGAGACTCGGCCTCCCCCTCATCGCCGGCGAAACCGACGTCCCCGCCGCCGCCCGCGACCGATGCGTCTCCCTCGAATACGCCGCCCGTGAGTGCCGCTATGAATTCCTCGCCGAAGCCGCCGACGACGTCGGCGCCCATTGGGTCCTCCTCGGGCACACCGCCGACGACCAGCTCGAAACCATCCTCCACAACCTCATCCGCGGGACCGGCATCCACGGACTCGCCGGCATGCCCCGGACGCGTCCACTCACACCCGGCTCGGACGTCCGCATCCTCCGCCCGCTCATCGAACATTCCCGCCGCGACCTCGTCGACATGCTCGACGCCATCGGACAGGACTACCGCACCGACCACACCAACCTCGACACCACCTACACCCGAAACCGCATCCGGCACCAGCTTATCCCCGCACTCGA
>Ga0307380_10012993_pt1 | contig 10314 bp, 4 predicted proteins | sample UN3MG_FD_202239 | JGI IMG/M metagenome (GOLD analysis project Ga0307380, IMG submission 202239) | Soil microbial communities from Risofladan, Vaasa, Finland - UN-3 | ecosystem: Environmental > Terrestrial > Soil > Coastal area > Acid sulfate soil | place: Finland: Risofladan, Vaasa | collected... | reverse complement strand
TGCGAGCCGGAATTGCAGGTGGCACACGCTCGCCGCAGGAGCCTGCCCGAGAATCCCCGTGACCCGCGTTGGGGCCGCCAGGGAGAGTTGACGCCACCGCCGCTCTGCGCTATCCTGCCCACCGGTCCAACAGCGCGGAAGAGACACCCGCAGGGCCGTTCTGGCAAGAGACAGCGGGTGTCTTTTCCGCGCCCCTCGACCCTCAGGAGAATCACCGTGCGGCAACCTGGCAAGCGTCCGTCGGCCGGCCTCGCCCGGCCCATCATCGTCAGCACCATGGTCATCCTCACCACCGCCGTCGTCCTCTTCGCCTACGGACTCCTCACCCGCGAGAAGCCACGCACCCCGGCCCAGCCCCCGCCGGGCAAACCCATGCCCACGAGCCCCCTGCCCCGGACCAGCACCAAGCCCACAACCGGCGTGCCCACCCCGCCCCCCGAGAGGAAGTCGCCCGAGACTTCCGAGCCTCCCGCCCCCAAGGACGCCTTGTTCTACGACAGCTTCACCGCCAAGGATCCCTTCGCGGCCGGCAAATGGATCGCCACCCGCGACGGCGACTTCAAGGAAGCCGTCGTGGACACCCTGGACGGCCGCCTCCGCATCCGCGTCGGCACCATCGGCACCCGCGACGACACGGTGAAGCACCTTGGCCTTCGCACCGCCCAGCCCGTCGTGGACCTCTCGCAAGGCCCCATCGAGCTTTCCGCCGAGATTGACTGGAACAACCAGGCCAACGGCTGCTACCTTCAGGCCAGCCTCTTCCTCTGCCCCACCTCCACCGACAAGACCGCCGCCAGCGAGAAGGACTGGCTGAAGTTCGAATACGTCGGCGTCCCGCCCGGGAAGAACGCCCGTGCCGCCTTGTGGCGACGCAAGGCCGGCAACCTCCGCTTCCTCTACGACGAAGGCTGGCCGGCCAAGCAGAAAACCGGCCGCCCGATTGGCAAGCAGCAAGTCACCCTCCGCCTCGACCGCGACACCATCGAGGTCATCGAGAACGGCAAGCCCCTCTTCGGCCCCGAACCCCACGGCTGCCTCTTCCAGCAGGCATACCTCTACCTCGAAATCTGCTCCCACAGCAACTACCCGCCCCGCGAAATCTACTTCGACACCCTCCTCCTCCGCCCCGCCAGGCCCGGCCTGTAGCGGTCCTCAGCGGTCCGCGACCCCTGAGCGCCGCGCCCGGGTCCGCCGCCGCCGGGCCAGGGCCACCAGCCCCCCGCCCAGGAGGAGCAGCGTGCAGGGCTCGGGGATGAAGGCCGACTCGACGGTGAGCCGCAGCAACGCCCCGGAGTCGGTTTCCCTCGACGCGAGCCCGAAGTTGTACGAGGTGTCGCTCGACGTGCGCGAGAGCAGGAGGCTCACCATGCCGTTCGTGTCGGTCTTCAGGAAGTCGACCAGGGCGCCCGCCGTGGCGGCATTCGTGAGAATGATCGAGTAGGGCGTGGAGGGGTCCTGAGCGGGGACACTGATGGTGCCGAGAACAACGCCGGCGTAGACGTTGGCGGCTTCGAATCCCAGGCCGGTCTCGACGTTGGCCGGGGCGTTGGCCCAGGTGATGAGCGTCTCGCCCCAGTCCTCGGCGAGGTTCCCGGTGCCCGTGTAGCCGTCTATGAGGCCGTAGACGTTGAGGGTGAAGGCCCTCGGGCCGCCGCTGCTGTCGTTGCGGTTCACAAAGAACTCGATCTCGGCATCAAGGAGATCGCCGGCCTCGATGGCGGGCAGGTCGAAGCGGATGTAGCCCTTGCGGCAATACCCGTCGTTTGCATCCTTGAGCAGGATCGAGTTGTCACCGCCGTAGTTCTGGTCCGGGGTGCTGCGTCGGACGTAGGAGTCGGCGGCGGGGGAGAACTCGAGAACCTCGGTCGGCGGGGGCGGGGGCGTGGGGCCGAGGACGTTGAGGGGCGAGGTGCCCGACGCGAGCGCGGCGACCTGGGCCGGCGTGAGGGCCTGGTTGTAGACCGACACGTCGTCCATCCGCCCCTCCCAGGGGTTCTTGGCCCCGGTGCCGAGGGCAAAGTCGGGCTGGTTGCTCAGGCTGCCCACGACGGTGCCGAACTTGTTGCCGGCGGGGACCGGCGTGTCGAGGGCGCCGCCGATGTACAGCTTGAAGGGCTGCCCGCTCTCCCACACCATCACGACGTGCTGCCAGGACGTGGTTTGAACGCCCGAGGCGGACTCGTAGGTGTAGGCGGTGCCGCCGATGGTCAGGCCGGCCTTGATGACGTTCGTTCCGCCGCCGTCGGCGCCGGCCGAGTCGTAGCGGACGCCCCACCAGTCCTGGTTCGTGCCCTCGGACACTCGGCCTCCGAAGAAGCCGCGGTCCTGGCCCGTGGCGTTGGACTTCACCCAGGCGGAGAAGGTGATGGCGCTCCCGCCCTCGAAGTAGTGCTCGAGGGTCGGCACGTTCACGTAGTTGGTCGTGCCCGTGAAGTCCAGGCACTGCCCGCTGCCGATCGCGGCCGGGTAGTCGGGCTGGTAGGCCACCCCGCTGGGCAGGGCGCCGTCGTGGCCGTTGGGCGACTGGTCCGCGACGGTGCCGTCGAAGTTCCAGTAGCCCACCAGCCCGGCCCGCGCCTGGGTGGGAGCCAGCAGGAGGAGCAGGCCGAGCAGCGCCACGAGGCCCCGTGCGCCGCCGCGGACCGTGGAGCCGCGCCCGGCCCGGCGTCGCCGCCTTCGGGCCAGGGCCACCAGCCCCCCGCCCAGGAGGAGCAGCGTGGCCGGCTCGGGGATGACGCCGGTGTACTCGAGCTGTAGCGCCTCGCCGCCGGCGACTGCCACGAGGCTATACGCGAAGGCCGGCCCGTCCGGCCCCGACAGGCTGAGGCCTGTGGCCGTGATGCTGTTGGCCATCAGGACGTCGAACAGGTCGCCGATGGTCGGCGTGTACGGGCTGAGGAGCGACACGTCGAGATAGCCCGCGAGGGTCGCGGCGCCGTGGACGGTGAGCAGGTCGAAGGTCGTGAGGTCCGCGATCTCGATCTCGAGCCGCGCGGAGGAGCCCTGGGTGTAGGTGCCCCAGATGTCGGTGGTGCCGATGGATGTCCCGGGCGCGAGGGTCCCCGTGCCGGTGTTGGCGAGGTTCATGTTGCTCGCCGAGGCGCCGAAGGTGCCCACGTGAAGTGTCCCGCCGTTCCAGGTGAACACCCCGGTGCCGCCGCCCCTCTGGATGGTGTTGGCGGTGAGGGTGCCGCCGTCGAGGAGGATCGTGCCCTTGGCCGCGCCGGTACCGCCCCTCTGGCCGAGGGTGATGGTGCCGGCGATGAACTGGCCGCCGTAGAGCTCGAGGGTGCCTTCGCCCTGGTTGTCGCCATCCGTGCCGCTGGCCGTCTGGCCCAGGATGACCGACGTGGCATCGAATGTGCCCGCGCCGATCTTCAGGAAGCCGAAGCCATCGCCGGTATTGGTGTCGGCGGCCTTGTAGCCCACGACCAGGTTAGTGACCCGGGCGTCCACGCTCCCGCCCCGCAGGTCAACGGTGCCCCTCGCAGCAGTGCCCGTGCCGCTGGCGCTGTTGTAGCCGATGCGGAACGTGCCCAGGCGGCTGATGCCGCCGGACGTGCCCCGGATCGTGACGCTGTTGAGGCTGGGGTCGGAGAAGTCGGCCAGGTTGAACTCCATCGTGGCGATGCCCTTCGCGCCCGCCACCGTCAGGCTGCTGACGTTGAGGGTGTTCGTGCGCCCAAGCTCCAGCAGGTTGTTGTAGTTCCCGAGGCCGACCGAGGTGGAGTTGGCGATGAGGATGCTGGTGGCGTTGATCACGTTGTTCTGGGCCAGGTACAGCTCCCCGCGCGGCCAGTCCTGCGTGCTTCCGCCCGTCACCGTGCCGATGCCCAGCGTGGCCAGGTAAGCGTTGAAGGTGCCGACCTCTGTAAGGTCGAGGAACCCGCCCAACTGGCCCGCCGTAGACGGGTTCGCGGTCCTGAGCCCGAGATACAGGTTCACTCGGGTCGTCGTGCCGATCGTCAGGTTGCCGTTCTTGAATGCGGCGTGGACGTCGGTGCCCCGGTTCCGGTTCACCCGCACCTCGCCCACCTCGCCTGTCACAGTCAGGGTATTGCCGCCCAGGTCGGTGGTGTGGTAGTTGCCCGTGGTGTTCTGGTATTCGATGCCGGCGATGGAGCGGGTGGAGTTGACGACGTTGGTCGTCGTGCCTGCGGCGGGTGCGGCGCCCGTGCTGGTGAACAGGGCGGAGTCAGCCGTCCCGGGCGGGGTGGGGGTGCCGGACCAGTTGCCGGCGGTGCCCCAGTTGTTGTCGCCCGCGGCGGCGCCCGTCCAGTTGATGACTGCAGCGGAGGCATTGAAGGCCACCGCGAGGCACAGGAGGATGGCCGCGGCCATTGCGGCGACAAAGCCCCCAACACGCCGACACGACGAGCGATGACCTGCCATGGCGCGGTCCTCCTTATTCATGCCTTGGGCGCCCCTGCCGCACAGTCCTGGAGCGACAGGGACGGACAGCCTCCTCGAGTCCTGGGCCGTTCCCCGGCGCGCGGCGGCAGGCTCGGTCGGGCATAGCGTTGCACGTCTGGGCGCCGCCGCCGCACTGGGCGCACCCATCCCGACAGGGTCGGGCGAGCCCAGGAGCCCTATGTCTATTTCGTGGCGCGGCTATTGCCGCGTCGGGGGCCTTCGCTCTCGCGCGTCCGCCCGCGTCGCCCGCGGGACGTGTAATGCCATAATGATACTCTCCTGACTCCGGGGAGTCAACACGAGTTTGTGGTGGGAACGCGCCCTCCGGCCCTGGCTGTCCGGGCCTGCCGCTTGACTCGTCCCGCCGAGCGCGTATAGTGCAGTGGGCCGGGTGTTGCGCACGTGATGATCGCTGGCCCACATGGAGGACGCTATGAGTCTGCTTCGCAGTCGAGCCGTGTGTCTGGCCGTCGCATCGAGCCTTGCGGCGTCGGCCCTCGCCGCCGAGAAGCCGATTCGCCTCATCGCCGAGGCGGAGGATTTCAAGGTGACGAGCGGCGACTGGAAGGTGATGCCCTATCCCGAGAACTACTTTGCCGCGACGTTCGCCATCTGCTTCCTGTCGCGCATGGCCTGCCTGAGCGCGCCGGCCCAGGTGCCCGCAGGCGAAGAGGCCATCGCGACGCAAGAGGTCACGATTCCCTACGACGGCGAGTTCCAGGTGTTCGCACGGTACGAGCAGCCGTTCAACTTCTCCGCCGAGTTCACGGTCGAGATCGAGCAGGGGGGGAAGGCGGTCTATCGCCAGGCATTCGGGCGGCTCGAAGACCCCAAGATCTGGGCGCTCAACGGGCACAAGCGCGTGCCGATGGAGCGCTACAGTTGGGGCGGGACGGACAACATCGTGTGGCAGGTGAAGGACGCCGCGAAGCTTGCGGCCGGCCCCGCCACGCTCCGCCTCATCGCCGGGCCGCAGCTCGAATCTGTAGGCGGGACGTCTCCGTCCCGCGAGAGGGCAATGGCCGCCGAACGCCACGTGGACGTGCTCTGCCTCACGAACGATTCCGATGGCCTCAAGGCCCAGGAGAAGACGAAGTACCTGGAGCTCGACGGCTGGCTCGTCCAGGACGGCGACCTCTTCGTGCGCTTCACGAACCCCAGGAGCGGTCTCGGCCCGTGCATCCCAGTCGTCCAGCCCTTCCCGGGCGGCCAGCACTCGCCCTACTACGTCCACGTCCGCGACTGGCCGACGACACAAGTGCTGAAGAGCGGCCTGCTTGTGTCGGAAACGAAGTATCTCCTCACCGGCCCCCGCTCGACCGCGGTCCGGCCCGACGAGTTGGCCCCCGTCCTCGACCCCGCGGCGTTCAAGACCATCCCCGACTCCGAGTGGCTCCAGCCCGGCGAGCGCTCGGGCTGGGTGCCGATGGGCCAGGCGCTCGATGCCCTGAACAACTCCCAGTGGTTCCCCGTCGCCAAGTACAAGGATGCCAAGCAGAAAGAGCTGGACCTCGAGCTGGAGTTCGCCATCCCCACCCGCCGCGGGCGGCTGGACAGGATTCGCACCGTCCGTGTGAAGGGGGTGCCTGCCTACTGCTCGCCCGTGACCTTCGAGATTCCCGGGAACGTGACGGTGAACCAGACGATCCGCACGGAAGTCGAGGCGCTGGAATGGCTCAAGCGGGAGATCCGGCGCTTCCGGAGCCGGGGCGCCGTGCCCAAGCGGTTCGCCATCTACGGCCTGATGGCCTTCAGCGGCGCGATGCGGCAGGAGGGGGAGATAGGCCGCCTGGCGACCGAGATCGCCCTGGCCCTCGGCCACAACACGATGACGCCCCTGTGCAGCGCGTGGACCGAGCGCCTCGGCGTGCCGCCCCAGCGGGCCGCCATCGCCGCCCACTGGTATCCCTCGAAACTCGATGCCTTCAGGAAAACCGTTGAGGAGGCGGACAAGAAGGGCAGCCTGAAGCAGATCAAGATCGTGAGCTACGGCGACGAAATCCACATCCCGCCCGCCGCGGGCAACGACGACAGGTTCAACGCCTGGCTCGCCCAGCGCCGCGTGGACCTCGGCGGAAGGGTGAGCTACGCGACCTCCAAGGAGCGCGAGAACCCCTTCTTCTACTACGCCACCCTGTTCGACCTCGAGACCGGCATGCAGCAATATGCCGACGCCACCCGCTGGCTCGAGGAACGCGCGGGCAAGGACATCCTCACGGGCGCCAACTACTCGCCGCACGCCAACTACCTCGTGACGGATCTCCAATGGGTGCGGCCATTCAAGATGCGGGCCATGACCATGCCCTGGAGCGAGGACTACGTCGCCCAGATCCCCGAGTTCAGCTTCCAGGTCGTCGGCTACCTCACCTCGGCCTTCCGCTGCGGCGCCAAGTACCGCCGCCTGCCCATCATGATTTATGTCATGCCTCACTGGCCGAACAGCATCCCCCGCGATTTCCGCCTCTCCTTCTACACCTGCGTCGCGCACGGGGCGACGAAGGTGAACTACTTCTGCGCCTCGCCCCTCGCCACGGGCGCCACCGAGAACTATATCTCGACTGAGGGCCTGGACATGTGGCGAGCGGTCCACGACACGACGCACGACGCCGGCACCTTCGAGGACTACGTGCTCGACGGCACCGTCCGCCCCGCCCGCGTCGGCCTGCTCCTCTCCTCGGTGGATGAGCTTCTGACGGGCGACAGCAACTTCAAGGGCGCGATCCACAACGCCGAGCGCAAGGCCATCTACTTCGCGCTCCGCCACGCACAGGTGCCCGTGGACTTCCTGACCGAGGACGACGTAATTGGCGGCCTGGCAAAGGACTACAAGGTCATCTACCTCACCCAGCAATACGTCCACTCGAAGGCCCTCAAGGCCCTCACGGCCTGGGCGGAGGCAGGCGGCACAGTCGTTGCCCTGTGCGGCGGCGGGTTCACCAACGAATTCAAGGGCCCGAACCCCGACGCCGAGGCCCTCTACGGCGTCAAGAGCGGCGGCATCCAGAAGGACGAGAAGCTCACGCAAATCCTTGCCAAGCAAGACCTTGCACCGTCGGTGCCCGTGGCCGTCGCCAAGTGGGGCGAGGGCGAGAAGGCGGTCTCCGCCGAGGCCATCGCCTGGCGGCAGGCGCTGGAGCCCAAGGACGGCAAGGTCCTCGGCACGTTCGCCGACGGCAAGCCCGCGGTCATCGAGAAGCGCCACGGGAAGGGCAGGGCGGTCCTCTTCGCCTTCCTCCCCGGCCTGGCCTATCTCAAGAGCGGGCTGCCACTGATGCCGCCCGACCGGGGCGCCACCGAGCGTGCCTCCGCCCACTTCCTGCCCACGGGCATGGACGCCAAGCTCCGCCGCGCCCTGGTGGACGACTTCCTGCCGGCCGACTTCGCCCGCCCCGTCGAGTGCAGCGAGACGTTAGTCGAGACCACTGTTATAGATACGGAGAAGCCGTCGCCCCGCCTCGCCGTGCCGCTGATGAACTACACGGGCAAGCCCATCCGCGCCCTCACCGTCAAGGTGCGGGGCGTGCCGAGCGCCGCCTCGGTCCGAAGCGTCGAGCAGACGCGTCTGCGGCCCAAGTTCGAGGGCGACGTGATGACCCTGACCCTGCCGCTCGACGTGGCCGACATGCTCCTGATTGACCGCTGAGGCGAGTGGCGCTTTTTGGGCTCATCCGACCCGAGCGATCATCCGCGCGGCTCTCGACACGCGTCTCGCCCATCAGGCGCTCACCCGTGCGCCACGGGGGGTGAGCGCCTAGCGGGGGGCGGCGGAGCAAATGCCGTGATGGCCGTAAGAGCCCAATCTGCCGAAGGTTACAGCCAGTGGGAAGTCCCACGCAGTCAGCTAGTTGCGCTAGGCGCTCACGTGTGCGCAATGGGAGGTGAGCGCCTAGCGCGGGCGCCCGGGGGGGCGGCTCCGGGTGATCGCGTCAGGCGGATGAGCCGCTTTTTGGACATCCAGGTGCTGTTTTTTGGACATCGCTTCCGGATGGGCAGCGGCGCGCGGACGGCTTGAGGGTTGCCACGCGCGGGTCGCCGGAAACCCGGCCCCGCCTGTCAGCCCGCGCCCCGTCCTCTCATGTAGGCGAGAACCCAGTCGTTGAAGTGCTTGCTGGCCAACTCGGCCGGCGGGGGAACAGCTTCCGGGGACACGAGGGGCACGGGGTCAATGAAGTCCAGCCCGCGCGCCTTCAGGGCGCATCGCCACTCCTTGTCCACCCACACCGAATCCCGCGCGTGCTGCGACCAGAAGAGGTAAAAGACGTCGTTCTCGGGGATCACCCGCCAGAGCTCCTCCTCCCAGGTCTGCCCGGAGCGGAGGGAGTTGACATCCACGAAGACCTCCAGGTCGGGAGCGGCCTTCTGCATGCCCTGGACGCGCGCGAGCATGGCTTCGCGGTCGGCGCTGGCGTAGGAAGCGAAGGCCTTCCTCGTGCGCTCCTCGCGGGTCGCGAGGGCCTCGACCGCGGCGGATGCCTCGGCGCCGACCTCCACCGAGAAATGCACTCTGGCCAGCCGCAGCCCATGCAGGTAGATCGTCGCCACCCCAATGTGTGTCCCCGCCTCGGCGTCAGGCGGCACGGCGACGACGAACCCCGCGCTCCCGATCTCCCCCTCCCAGAGAATCGTGCTCTGCGGCTCCTCGACCCCCAGGCCGCTCACGGTGACGTGAACGGTCAGCACGCTGCCCGCGGCCACGAGGGCCGGCCCCTCGGATCTAGCGCGGATTTCGGCTCCCGCCTCGGCCTCGCGCGCGCGCCGCACGACCTCCGCGCGCTGCGCCTCCAGGTGTGCCCACACATCCAGCACAAACGACCCCCCAAGCCGGACCACCGCAGGACTGGTCACCGTGAAATGCACGCGGTCCACCCGCCCGCCCGGGATCCCCGACTTGTCCGCCAGCCCCGGCTGGGCCGCCTCCCCAAATGGCTCCAGCGCCTCTTCCAAATCGGGGCCGGCGGGGAAGGACTTCCACTGCCTGAAATACAGCTCCAGGCTAGTGCCGGCTTGTCTCAAGCTCTCGTCGGCCTGCTGGAGCCTCTTGGCCGGAGGCAGCCAGGATTCGAGCCGGGCGCCGCGCGCGAGAAAGGCAAAGACGATGGTGAGGATCTCGAGGAGGCCGAGAAGGCCCGCCCATATCACCGCGGGGCTTGCGAGGCAGGCCAGGATCACGAGCGCCGGCGCGAGCCGGGTGAGCACGAAGGGGGCCTTCGTGACGGGCAGATAGGTCGCACCGATCGCAGCCGCCCCCATCAGGCCGATGAGCACGCCCTTGGCAACCAGCGCGGCGTCCTCCGCCCCGGCGGGCGCCATCAGCCAGGCCGGCCAGCGCTGCTCCAGGGGGCCGCAAACCCATGCAATGGCGAGGACGACCAGCGGCGGAAGCACCAGGCCGGGCAGGCAGACCCGCCTCCGCTCGCTCCGCCGCAGACCCGGGACTATGAAGGCCCAGAGCTGATACCACAGAACAGGATACGCCATGGCCAGCCCATAGGCGGGCGCGGCCAGGAGGCGGCCGAGCCAGTTCCCCTCCAGCAGCACCGCAGCCACGACGGTGCCGGCGACCCAGCAGACGAGCACGATGGCCATCCGCCAGCGGAGCTCCCACAGGTGCTCCTGGGAATGCATCCTGCCGTCGGACGCGTCGTCCGTTGCGGCATCATCTTCCCCGATGCCCTCGGCCATGCTGAGACCCCTCTTGCGCATGTCCCCCGTGCCTCCCTCGTCCACTCAGGAGCAGTATAACCGGCGCGGGTCGGATTGCAAGGGCAGGGACGAGGGGGGTGCGTGTAATCTCCTACGGGCCAGGCGTTCGCGTTTTGAGCCTCCGAAGGAGGCGAGGGAATGAAGCCCACGGCGATGCTCGGGGAGCCGTGGGTTGACGACCCCCCGTGGCCCAGCCCC
>Ga0307380_10012992_pt1 | contig 10314 bp, 12 predicted proteins | sample UN3MG_FD_202239 | JGI IMG/M metagenome (GOLD analysis project Ga0307380, IMG submission 202239) | Soil microbial communities from Risofladan, Vaasa, Finland - UN-3 | ecosystem: Environmental > Terrestrial > Soil > Coastal area > Acid sulfate soil | place: Finland: Risofladan, Vaasa | collected... | reverse complement strand
AAAAAATTTATTTACCATGATTTTTTCATTTATACAATGAGATTACATTGAAAGGTATTAATTTGAAGGGCATTGCTTTTCTTCAAGTTATTGCGGCACATTCTTGAAGGAGAAGCAGAAGAATTGAAGGGAAGGGGTGTATTGTGAGGCTAAAAAAAGGAGTGCAATACTGTGCAGCTATGATCCAATTGTACTATTGGCTACGACAATCCTTTGTACTTCTGAGGTTCCTTCATAGATAGTTAATACCCTGGCATCACGGTAGTATCTCTCTACGGGATATTCCTTGCTATATCCATATCCCCCATGGATCTGAAGTGCTTGATATGCAGACCTGTTGGCAGTCTCAGATGCAAATAATTTTGCCATAGATGCCTCTCGTGTAAATCTTTCTCCTCTGTCTTTCATCGATGCAGCATCAAACGTGAGGAGCCTTGATGCTTCGAGCTGGACTGCCATATCGGCTATCATCCAGCGAATGCCTTGAAATTTTGATAAAGGGCTGCCAAATTGCACTCTTTCTTGTGCATATGTTACGGCCGCATCCAAACATGCTTGAGAGAGTCCCACAGATAAAGAGGCGACTCCTATTCTTCCTTCATCCAGGGCGGTCATAGCAATAATAAACCCCTGTCCCTCTTCACCCAGCAAATTTTCAGCAGGGACCCTGCAATCTTCAAATATCAGGCTTGTACAATCTGATGCCCTCTGACCCATTTTATCCTCCTCTGGACCAACAATAAAACCAGGCATTCCTTTTTCAAGCACAAAGGTGCTTATTCCCCTGTGCTTTTTGCCTTTGTCTGTGTAGGCAGTGGTCACCACAACATCTGCATTTTTCCCGCTGGTGATCCATGCCTTGGTACCATTCAAGATATAGCTATTTCCATCTTTCTTAGCCGTTGATTTTGCTCCGGCTGGGTCAGACCCTGCACCTGGTTCTGTCACTGCAAAGCACCCAAGCTTTGTCCCTGCTGCCAGGGGTTTTAGATAGTTTTCTTTAAGAAAATCAGAGCCAAACCTGTATATAGGACCGCAGGAGACGCTATTATGGACAGACATAATTATCGCTGTAGAAGCGCATGCGTATCCAATTTCCTGAAGGGCTAAACTATAGCTTATTGTATCGACGCCTGCTCCATTGTATTCAGGTGGAACACTCATTCCCATAAGCCCAAGTTCGCCCATTTGTTTTATAATATCTGCGGGAAATTCTTTTGTTTTATCCCTCTCGGCCGCAGTAGGAAGGATGGCCTCCCAAGCTAAATCCTTGACCATAGCCTGGATCATCTTCTGTTCTTCATTTAGTTGATAGGACATTTCATCTCCATACGTTTATGGTGTATAGAGTACAACCACCATTTCTGCTTTTTCAGAACTTAAGTTTCTGAGCTTATGAACGATGAATGAGTTAAAATGTAGTGAATCCTCCGGGTTTAGCACGCTTTTATTATCTCCAACGGTTACCTCTATTTTACCTTTAAGCACATAGATAAACTCTTCTCCTTCGTGCTGATAACTTACCCCTTTATGATCGGAGATCGGATCTATAAACACTTTGAAGGCCTTGAGATGTTTATGAATAGCATCTGGTGTTAATGTTTGATAGGTGTAATCCTCCGCCCTTTCTCTAAACCCCTCTACTTTCTTTTTGTCGGCTTCATCTCTCTCTTTTTTCAAGAGAACACCACTATCTATTTCTAAGGCCCTTGAAAGACGTAAAATGGTAGCAACCGGAGGCATAATGGCCCCTTTCTCTATACCGGATATATAATCGATAGAGAAACCTGTCTCGTTAGCTAAGTAATTAAGACTCAGTCCTTTATCAGACCTTATATCTTTTAATCGTTTGCCCATAGGCTTTTCTTTTTTTGCATGTGCCATGATATCCTCTTATAATCTTTAAAATATAACGCTTTTATCCTTCCTTTTCCTTTGTTTTCCTTATATAGCTCACTATCTTCCACACAAAACTAAAAAGGAGAGTCGCACTGATAAGTATAATAAGATTCGAGGCAAAGAATGTCATAATAAATGAGAATGGTTCACTAAACTGATATGCGGTATAAAGCAGGTCTATACCAAAAATTATAAAAAAAATAGCTAGAGCTAGCAAGATAATCTGAGTAACCCACCAGGGAATAGGGTTTTCCACTATGTAGTACCTGTTTTTAGTTTCTTTAAAACAATAGTATCACAGGCAGTGTAGGGATCGATTTCACCTTTTACAATTGATTGGATGGTGGTTTCAAACTCATCTGAATTGATGATTTCATCTAAAACATAATTGACGATTTTATCCTTTATCATCTCGGAAAGGTCATTTCGGGCCTTTTCATACTTACGCATGGATTGTATTTGTGCAGAAGATTGCAAATGTTTGCGATGTTTGTCAATTTCATCCAGGATTTCCTTCACCCCTTTATCAAATACCGCCTGGGCAGTGAGAATTGGTGGCTTCCACCCATCTTTATATCTTTTTTCATCCATCTCGATCATCAACCGAATATCGTTTACCGTCCTGTCTGCCCCTTCTCTATCCTCCTTGTTTATTACAAAAATATTCCCTATCTCTAAGATGCCTGCCTTAAGGGCCTGCACATCATCGCCCATCCCAGGTACGAGTACTATAATAGTAGTATGTGCGCTTTGAACAATATCTATTTCATCCTGTCCGACACCAACTGTTTCAACTATAATACAGTCCTTTCCCATGGCATCCAGGACATCAATAGCACTTCTTGTCGATTGAGTAATGCCCCCGAAGGAGCCTCTAGTTGCCATTGAACGTATAAACACACCTTCATCCATGCTGTGACGCTGCATCCTGACCCTGTCACCCAATATAGCGCCACCGCTGAAAGGGCTGGTTGGATCTACTGCAAGGACACCAACAGTCTTTCCAGCACTGCGAAGGTGAGTCACCATCTGATCTACTAATGTAGATTTCCCTACGCCAGGTGCACCAGTTATACCAACAACATATGCCCTCCCAGTAGATGGATAAAGATCTCTAAGAACTTCTCTGGCCCCAGGGACATTATCATCAATATCCCTGATGAGCCTGGCAACAGACCTGATATCCCCAGATAAAATTTTTTCAGCTATTCCCATTGTAGTTACATCGTTATGTTGTTAATTGATTGCGGAGAAAAAATATACTCCGTAACTATTTGACTATTGAACCATTTTACGAACCCCTGGGGTTGACATTCTCATCAACCCATTTCACAACCTCATCTAAAGGCGTTCCCGGGGTAAACAACTCCTTGATTCCTGCCTTTTTTAGTTTAAGAATGTCATCTTCTGGAAATATACCACCACCGCACACCACGATGTCATCTGCACCATTCTCTTGTAACAATTCTATCACTCGTGGAAAGAGATACATGTGGGCACCTGCTAAAGAAGATAACCCTATCATATCCACATCTTCTTGAATAGCAGCCTGCACCACCTCTTCAGGGGTTTGATGGAGCCCCGAATAAACAACTTCAAAACCAGCATCCCTGTATGTCCTGGCAATAATTCTGGCGCCTCTATCATGACCATCCAGGCCTGGTTTTGCTACTAAAATCCTAATTTTTCTTTTTTGATTCATGTGATATTCCTAGTAAATGTTTGTTGTCCGTTGTGGATTGTCCGCAGGGAAATCAAAAAGATAAAATTTATTGTTTACGATCAAGCATCTTTTAACTTTAATTCACTTTTACTAAGCAGAGCATCTTATTGTTTGCATTGTACATTAACGAGGAGTCTATATTCCCCCGATAAATCGGGGGCTGCGGTTTCCCCCACTGATAAGTCGTGAAAAGGACAGCGGCCTCCGACTCGGCCGAGTCGTTCGACCTGGAGGCCATTCGGCTCCGAGCGACTCGACATGAGCTTTCGACCTGAGCTCAAGCCGAAGGGCTCGTCGACATGTCTCACGGCAGAGGGGCTCTCGACAGGCTCTAGGCCGAGAGGCTCGTCGCGGGCCACCAGTCACTCCAGATAAGACCTCATAACCATCAATGATGTTGCAAATTATTTGATACTCTCAGTAGTAACTTTAGCTCACTTCTATTTTTAGGCACTTTAGGCACTTTTTTTAATAAACACCGGGGTCTCGGTATACTCCAAAGACTTCCCGGAACACGTCGCAAATCTCTTGCTCAGTAGCATATGCTTTCACTGCATCTATAATTGGATGCATGAGATTATCATCTCTTTGCGCAGATTCGCCTAATTTCTCTAATGCATCTTTTAGCTTTTTATTGTCCCTCGTATCCTTCACTTGATTTGTCCATTGAATCTGTTTTTCTTCTAATTCTGCCTCTATTTGAAGGGTCTCTACAGGAAGCTCTTCTTCAGTCATATATTTGTTTACCCCGACTACTGTCTTTTCTTTGCTGTCTATCTGTTTCTGATACTTATAGGCAGCGTCTGCTATCTCTAATTGGGGATAGTTTCTCTCTATTGCCTCTACCATTCCTCCCATATCATCAATCTTTTTGATATATTCAAAGGCCTCTTCTTCCATATCTCTTGTCAGGCGTTCGACATAAAAAGATCCCCCCAGGGGATCAATGGTATTTGCTACTCCTGATTCTTCGGCAATTATTTGCTGTGTGCGAAGAGCAATAGTGGCTGCCTCTTCAGTAGGGAGTGCGAGAACCTCGTCCAGAGAATTGGTATGGAGAGATTGTGTTCCACCAAGCACAGCTGCCAGGGCCTGAAGAGCAGTTCTGATCACATTGTTATATGGCTGTTGGGCAGTAAGAGAACAACCAGCAGTTTGCGTATGAAATCTGAGCCACATTGAGCGCTGATCTTTTGCCTTAAATCTCTCAGACATGATTTTTGCCCACATCCTTCTGGCCGCCCTATATTTTGCAATCTCTTCAAAAAAGTCAAGGTGTGAGTTAAAGAAGAACGAGAGTCGCGGGGCAAAGGAATCAACAGCAAGACCTCTTTCGAGAGCACCCTCTACATAGGCAATACCATCGGCTAAAGTAAAGGCAAGTTCCTGAACAGCAGTGGATCCAGCCTCTCTGATGTGATAGCCACTTATGCTTATGGGATTCCACCTGGGAACTTCTTTCGTACCAAATTCAACAGTGTCGGTAATGAGCCTCATGGAGGGTTTTGGGGGGCACATGAATGTCTTCTGTGCAATGAATTCCTTGAGCATATCATTTTGTATGGTTCCACCTATAATTTCCCTGGGTATCCCTCTTTTTTCAGCCATTGCAATATACATTGCCCACATCACTGCAGCTGGTGGATTTATGGTCATAGAGGTGGTGATCTTGTCAATAGGAAGGCCATCAAACAATATTTCCATATCCTTTAATGTATCGATGGCAACACCACATCTGCCACATTCCCCTCGTGATTTTGGGGAGTCAGTATCATATCCCATTAAGGTGGGCATATCAAAGGCTGTGGATAGGCCTGTCTGACCCTCATTTACAAGAAGATGAAATCTCTCATTGGTATCCTTGGCAGAGCCCAGACCTGCAAACATCCTCATAGTCCATAGTCTTCCCCTGTACATAGTCGGTTGAACACCCCTGGTAAACGGGTATTGATTAGGGAATCCTATATCATTCGAATAATCAAGGTCTTTAATGTCTAATGGGGTATAGAGGTTTTGGACAGGGCGGTCTGAAACAGTAGAAAATCGCTTTAATCTTTCAGGGGCCTTTGCAATAGATTCTTTGAAAACCTTTTGCCATTTTTTAGTATCTACATCTATTTTCTCTATGCTTTCTTTTGTAAACATCATAGCCCTCGATTAAAAATTTCCAGTATTTACTCAAAATTAAAAGGAAGGACATGGGTACCCTCAAGAAGAAGAAACTTTATTTGCCTTAGTGGAATTAAAATTTCACCCTGTTACATTTCCCAAAGGGAACCCTATGTAACGAGGCACGCAACCTTTTGAGCAATTAAAATTTTCCTAATAATGAACTGGCTATTGTATTTTTTTGTATTTCTTTTGTCCCCTCATAAATCTCTGTTATCTTTGCATCTCTATAAAAACGTTCTACCTCATACTCAAGCATATAGCCGTATCCTCCCAATAGTTGAATAGCCTCATCAGCTACTTCAACTGCTGTCCGGGCTGCATACATCTTTGCGATGGAGGTTAATTTTGGGTCTATTTTTCCCTGATCGAAATTCCAGGCCGATTTATATACTATAAGACTTGCCAACTCTATCTTGGCCGCCATATCTGCGAGTTTGTGCTGTGTGATCTGAAATTGAGCGAGCTTTTTTCCAAACTGGGTCCGCTCTTTGCAGTATGCAAGCGCACGATCAAAGGCTCCCTGGGCAATCCCAAGGGCTTGGGCTGCTATTTCTATTCTGCTCTCGTCAAAAAACTCAAGCACATGATAGAATCCCTTGTTTTCTTGACCTACAAGATTTGAGACAGGAACACTCACATTATTAAATGAAAGCTCCGCGGTTGATGTCATCTTTATTCCCATTTTTTCACCAACATCTGCAGTAGAATATCCGGGTGTTCCTTTCTCAACAATGATGACAGATTGGCCACGATAGGAAGGCTTTACCTCAAAATCTGTCTGGCAGAGAACCATGGCAAAGTCACTAATGGTCCCATTGGTAATAAATGTTTTGATTCCGTTTATTATGTATTCATCCCCTTTTTTTATTGCAGTTGTATCCATAAGAGTGATATCGCTTCCATGGTCTGGCTCAGTAAAACCTCCGCTGGAAATTGCCTCCCCTTTGGTGAGAGGAATCAGGTATTTTTCTTTCTGTTGGTCGTTTCCAAATCTTAAGATGACCTCAGATGAAAAGTCGGCTAAGCTAAGGGCGACACCGATTCCTGAATCTTGTCGGCAGAATTCTTCCACTACAAGGATATTCTCAAAGACACCATACTCCTGTCCCCCATATTTTTCTGGATAATGAATCCCCATGAAACCAAGTTTACAGGCCTTTTTCCAGATCTCTGAAGGAAATGTGTGGTTCCTTTCATGTTCAAGGGCTATCTCTTTGTCAAATTCCCCTTTCGCAAATTCTCTTGCTGCCTTCTGGATCGCTTCCTGCTCCTTATTTAATTTAAATTCCATTTTTCCCCCGTATTTAAAGAAGTTCGCCTTTAAACTCGGCTTTTCTTTTTTCTAAGAATGCCCCCATTCCTTCTGATGCATCCTCACTTGCCATGCACATACCGAAGGCATCGGATTCCATATAACAACCTGTTCTCAGATCCTGATCATATCCCCTTTCGATTGACTCTTTGACAGCCCGGATAGAAACCTTGCCCTTTGAAGCCAGTACCTTTGCAACTTTCATTGTCTCTTCCCATAAAGACTCTTTTGGAAACACTTTGTTTACAAGGCCAATATCTTTGGCCTTCTGAGCACTTATCATTACTCCTGTCATGCAAAGCTCCTTGGCCATTGCTTTACCAACGAGGCGGGATAGCCTCTGGGTACCGCCAAAGCCTGGAATAATTCCTAAATTTATCTCTGGCTGACCAAACATAGCAGAATCAGCAGCATATATAAAATCGCATGCCATTGATATCTCTGTTCCTCCACCAAGGGCAAAGCCATTGACGCAGGCAATTACTGGAATGGATAAAGCCTCTAATTGAAAGAGGAGTTCCTGGCCTTGTCGTGAGAAAAATTTCCCTTCTAATGGGGTATAATCCCTCATCGAGGCTATATCTGCTCCTGCAACAAAGGCCTTATCTCCCTCTCCTGTCAGGATAAGGACCTTTATGGATGTATCTGCTGCAATTTTTCCCAATGCATCTATCATCTCAGATACAACAGTTGGATTAATAGCATTGAGTACCTTGGGTCGATTGAATTTAATTATGGCAATATTTTCTTCTTTGCTAAACAGAATAGTTTCATAAGACATGGTGAGCTCCTTTTTTAATTGACTATTTTTGATTGACTATTGACAATTGAATTTTTTCAATTTTCACTATTCAATTATCAATTGTCAATAATGACTACACCTTTTCAAGGGCCATAGCCATACCTTGGCCCCCACCTATACATAAGGTAGCAAGACCTAACTCAACATCGTTTCTGACCATCTCATTCATCAGGGTTATTATAATTCTGGCACCAGTGCAGCCAATTGGATGGCCTATAGATATACCACTTCCCAAAAGGTTTGTTTTATCAAGATCGAACCCTAACTCCCGAATACAGGCAATGGCCTGAGAAGCGAAGGCCTCATTGAGCTCAATTTCACCAAAATCGCTTATCTCCAATCCGGTCGCTTTTAGAACCTTTCTGACAGCAGGAATAGGTCCCAGCCCCATAAAAGCAGGGTCTATAGCCCCTGATGCATACGCCTTAATTTTCACTATGGGTTTCAGGCCTAACTCTTTTGCCCTTTCAGCTGACATTAAAAGAAGCGCAGCAGACGCATCATTAATACCAGAGGCATTACCTGCGGTAACAGTACCATCTTTTTTAAATGCCGGTCGCAATTTTGCCATCTTTTCTGCATTTGTATCCATTGGCCTTTCATCAGTGTCAAAGATAATTGGTTCACCTTTTCTCTGTGGAATAGAAACAGGGGCAATTTCCTGTTTGAAGATGCCGTCAGCTATTGCCTTTCGGGCCCTTGCATGGCTCATGGCACCAAGTTCATCTTGTTCGCTTCGAGAAATATCATATTTTTCAGCAATGTTTTCAGCAGTTATACCCATATGATACCCATAAAAGATTTCCCAGAGACCATCAAAGATCATCAAATCGACCATATCGGCATTATTCATTCTGATGCCCCATCGTGCAGTGTTTAACCCATAGGGTGCCATGCTCATATTTTCCATACCACCTGCAAGAATAGTGTTTTTCTCCCCCTCCCGTATGGCAAGAGTAGCAAGGGATAAAGCCTTCATACCTGAGGCACAGACCTTATTGATAGTAAAGGCATTCACCTCCTTGGGAATACCCGCCTGCACTGTTGCCTGCCTGGCAACATTTTGCCCTTGACCTGCCCCTATTACATTTCCCATGATTACCTCATCAATTTCTATGGGTTGAAGAGAATCAGCATAATCATAGGTATTTTTTTCTAATTCAATCATGCCCAAACCCTTAAGAGCATCTGGCTCAAAACTCTTGAGTTCTTCAGAAGCGAAGGGTCTCAGCCCGAGTCTTTTCAAGGTTTCCTTTAATATCAAGGAGCCTAAGGTAACCACTGACGTGCTCTTGAGTGATCCTCCAAAAGAACCAACAGGTGTTCTCATGCCTCCAACAATTACTACATCTCTCATATACGTTTCTCCTTCGTTAATGTTAGCTGGTTTAACAAAATATTTATTGATTAAAAGTGCTTTTATATATTCTTTTCTACTAATTTAAGTCAAGTTAAAATGGTCTCGCAAAGGTAAAAAAGAAAATATTGCCTGGAATTATTTTTTTTAATTATTTTTTTGTTGACAACATAAAAACATAGTTACATTATAGCTAAATTGTAATCACATTTTGTAATAACATTGTGATTTAGTTTTTTAACCATGATTGATTAAGTGATTACATAGTGTTAATTTAAATTTAACTATTGATGGATAATAGGTGAACAACAAAGAGAAATACACTGCTAACAAGCAAGAACAACCAAAGAAGGTGAAATTTGAGGTCTTTGGTGAGGAAATGCTTGAAAAAGAGGTAAAACTCAGCGGTAATAGTGGCCGGGTATATCTTCCTCCTGATTGGGTCGGTAAGCATGTCAAGATAGTCAGGACAGATTAGGCACTGAATTTTAAAGTAAGGAGTTTCCTATATTGCAGAATCTTATAATAAGAAGATTAGAGGTACGTGATTCAGAAGATATTTCTCGAATTCAGGAAGCAATTACAAAGGAACCGAGCACAATCGATTATCATAAGGTTGTTCAAGAAGAGGTAAAGAAAGACAATAGGGTCAGCTTTGTGGCAGAGCTTGATGGTAAGGTGGTGGGATTTATCATTACCTATATACTCTATGGTGGGTTTGGTCTGGAAAAAAGTGCATGGATTGGGCTTTTTGGTGTTGAGCCAAAATATATGGGAAGTGGAATCGGAAAAAGGATGGCCAAGGAGGTGTTTGATGAACTGACGAAAATGAATATAAAAAATATTTTTTCATCAGTTAAGTGGGACTCAATTGACCTCTTGTCCTTTTTTAAGTCACTGGGGTTTGACAGGTGTGATTTTATTAATCTAAAGAAAGTCATCGATTGAGTATCTATTTAAAGGAAAGGAGAAGGCTATCAGCAAACACGATAAGGGGTGATGTCCATTAATTTGCGGAAATTAATTTAGGTGTTTTATCCTTTTCGGCC
>Ga0307380_10012991_pt1 | contig 10315 bp, 18 predicted proteins | sample UN3MG_FD_202239 | JGI IMG/M metagenome (GOLD analysis project Ga0307380, IMG submission 202239) | Soil microbial communities from Risofladan, Vaasa, Finland - UN-3 | ecosystem: Environmental > Terrestrial > Soil > Coastal area > Acid sulfate soil | place: Finland: Risofladan, Vaasa | collected... | reverse complement strand
ACAACCTTTACTGTGACTTCGAGACGAGCAGCAATGACCCGGACGAGAAGTCAGTCGATCCGTGGGACCGTGTGCACTGTCGTGTGATCGGTGCAGCACTTGCATTCGATGACGGGCCGGTGCACTGTGTTACTCGTGAGCAGCTGCTTCACGGTGATTGGTTTGAGTGTGTGCTGTCTCGCGCAGAATCGTGGGTGAATCATAATGTTAAGTACGACTATCATGTGGCTTGCAATGATTTACGGGTTGAGTATCATGGCGAGCTCGTTGATACTCTTACCCTTGCTAAGATCATCGACAGCGACCGAACATATAAGGGCGGGTACGGACTCAAAGATCTGTCGCGGGACTTGTTGCAAGACGACATCTCGGAGTTTGGTGACCGCATGGCACCCTACCTCGAGAACAACAAAGACTTTGGTCGCGTGCCTCTCGACATCCTCGCGGACTACGCGTGTCAAGACGTTGTGTCAAACCGCAAGCTGTATGCATTCTTGCTGTCAAAGCTACACACAGAATGCAACAACGTGTGGAACACCGAACGTGCGTTGACTCGAGTGCTCGTCGACATCGAAGACCGTGGACTGAACATCGATGCGACAGAAGTCAAGATCGAGTTGGCCCGAGTGTATCATCGCATGATGCAGATCGATGAGGACCTGTATGAGCGGCTCGGCTATCGTGTCAACCCGACATCAACGACGGATTGCTATGACTTGATTGTGAACCGATTCGGGATGCCCGTCATCGCGTGGACTGAAGGCGATGAGGATGATGATCCAGACGAGCGCGGGAACCCATCGTTTCGCAAGGAAGCGCTCGCACAATATCTCATGATGCGTGATGCACCCATCGAAGTGTTGTCACTGCTAGTTGAGTACCGAAAGCTGTCGACACGTCGCGGGTTGTTCCTCGAGCCGTGGTTGAATCTGCATCACGACGGCGTGTTGCATAGCGACTACAACCAGAGTGTTCGATCCGGGCGCATGTCGTGTCGCAACCCGAATGCACAGCAGCTCGACGGTCGTGTGAAGAAGCTCATTCATCCTAGCCCGGGTTACTCGATTCTCTCTTGCGACTACTCGCAGATCGAGTATCGCTTAATCGTGCACTACACGCAAGACCCGCGTGGCATCAAAGCGTACAACGAAGATCCCAACATTGATTATCATCAGTGGGTGGCTGACATACTCGGGTGCAAGCGACGACCGGCCAAGACGATCAACTTTATGTTAGGCTTTGGTGGTGGCAAGCGTAAGACAACGCGCACGCTCGCTGCGATGGCCGATCTCGACATGCACGGTGACACACCTGAAGTCGCTGCATCAAAACTCTACAACAACTATCACGCTAACCTGCCCGGGCTGCGACGCACATCGAGCTACGCTGAGAGTGTTGCACGCTCACGCGGGTACGTGCGTAACATCGCGGGAAGACATTTACATTTGCCACTCACGCGTGCACACGTTGGATTCAATCGCATCGTGCAATCGAGTGCAGCGGACATCATGAAAGAACGTGCCGTCGCACTGCACGCCGAGTGCGAGTCGCTCGGTTGCCGAATCATCGGGCTCGTACACGATGACTTCGTAATCGAGGTGCCGACCGAACACTTGGTCGAGACCGCTGGTCGCGTGAACCGGATAATTGAGGGAACTCCGTTTCCGGTTCGCGTTCCGATTACAGCCAACCCTAAGGCTTCCGATCACTCCTGGGGCGATGCCGTCAAGCTATCCGAGTATATCGACCGGTCGGTACAACCTGTCGGTTAAGCGTGCCTGAGGGCCTCCGGTCGGTCGGTCGGTCGGTCGGTCGGTCGGTCGGTCGGTCGGTCGGTCGGTCGGTCGGTCGAAAACACCGGTGTTTTACGGTATGCCCCGGTGATTCCCCAAACGGGCCACGAAAATCGGGTCGAAAATGGCTCACTTTAGAAAGTCTCGAAAATAATTTTGTGCATATTCTCCGGGCTTTATGATAGTTTTGGGACTATTTCGAGAAAATACTGTGGATCTCGTGGACGGCCCGAGCCGATCGGTTATATTAAGACACGTCAGGCCGACAACGACCTGAAACGAAACGAAACACTCACGACAAGGAAACGACAATGGCCACGAAAATCGAACGACTGATGGAAAACACTTTGACCGTCGCCGAGCTCATCGAACTGCTCGAAGATTATGACCGCGATGCGAAGGTTGTTCTGGTTGCTGATTATGGCGATCGCAGCCATACGCAGCAAGCCATCGCCATCAAGGGCATCACGTCGAACATGGAAGACACCGAGCTGGTGCTCACCGAAACCGCATACTCGAAGAGCGGTGTCGAAGTCGCTGAATACGATTGCGACGATCACGACAACGAAGAGCTCGAGCAGCTCCAATGCGAAGTGGTTTTCATCGGACTGTAAATCACGACCGGATCACACATCACACTTTCACGACAAGGAACACGACAATGGCCAATCCCATCAACAAGATTCAAGATCAACTTTATGCTCTCGAGAAAATGTACATTCCCGACGCGAAGCGCGAAATGATCGTGCTTGCGAAAGTGATGGAGCGACGAGCTGCCGACGCGGCCGAATGTGCGAGAGCGATGAACGCCGACGAGCCGTGCAGCATGGCATTCGTCGAGTTCATGGCGGGCGACATGCGAAACGTGGTTGATGCGAAGGCCAACCTCGAGTCGCTGTATGCGAAGAAGAAAATGCTCGAGGCACTGCTGCGAGACTAACCGACCGACCACACGCGCGAAGGCCGGACGCGCTTTTCCTCCGGCCAACTTTCACGACAAGGATTACTACAATGGCTAAGTCAATTACCTCGAAGTCACGCGCCACTTCCACGCTATCTGGAAGCACTAACCCCAACGAGAAGGAAACGAAAATGTCAGCCGCTCAAACAGTCGCCCCTCCACAGTCCGCGAAGCCCGGCAGCGAGGTCGTTGACGAGAAGGCGAAGAAGGAAAAGGTCAAGCGGACGCTTTACCCGGCACTCAACCCACTCGATGACGACGGCAACCCGACCGGGAAGCTCACCGCTGTTCCTGAGGACTTCGACCGCAGGAAGCACATCCCGCTTCGCAAAGGCGACTTCAAGGACTCGGCGATGTACCTCGACTGGCGTGCCGCACAGTGCGAAGTCGATGCAGTGAAGTTCCGTCAACAGGCCACCGAAGAGCGTGCCCTTGGTAATGCGAGCGACCGCGCGAAGGCCAAGCGTCTCAAGAGCCTGCACGACCGGTTCGCTCAACTGCAGGCCGAGCTCGCTGGAGCCGGTGTCGATGTCGATGCGATCCTCGGCATTGAGGAAGCCAAGACGGCATAGCCCGTCGCAACCGCTGATCCACCCGGATGCGAGGCTGGGTGGATCAGCTTTTCTTGCTGCCTCGCACTTCACGACATACATACACAAGGAGCCTCGCATGACACTCTCGCCGAATGAACTGGTGCGTGAACTCGATTCACTCATCACAGCGGACGCCAACCGTCGAAAGTCGACTGTCCAACTTCTAAACGACACCACGTACTACGAGCGACGACTCGGCAACGCGGTCGCAGCGGTCGAAGCGGCCCGCACTCTTCTCGCCCGATCTGAAGCGACACTTGCTGAGATTCAGTCGATACCCGAAAGCGGTATTGCACTTCTTGAAGAGCTCGATCATCGCATTCACGTACTCACGAAGCGTCGAGCCCTTGCACGCCACCAAGTCAAGGTGGAGCAGCTGCTGAAAGCTTACAACGAGATCAACGACCTCGAGTCACAAGACGAAAGCGAGGACGATGATGTCGAGTAAACTCAAGGTGCTCAAGTCGTACACGGTTCCGTCGCACATCGCGACGAACACCCTCACGATACTCAAAGCACGTCCGACCGATCTCGAGCGCGACGGATCACGGTTGCCGCAACACGCACAGCTGAAACACGACGGGCATCGACTCCTCGTGTATCGGCACCCGCTAGTCATGGGTTCGCTGTGCTGTTACACGACATCCGGTCACAACATTGCTTCACAGCTTCAGCACTGTGAGTGGTTCAGCAAACTCGAGCGGTCGATGTGTTACAACGAGATGCTCGACTGCGAGCTCGTGCCGACCGTCGATGAAGCCACGGGTGTGCGTGGCGGTGCCGAGGAAGTTAAGCACCGCATCGCGAACCGAAAGCCACTTGACTTGATTGCGTTCGCGACGAGCTCGCTACCCGCGAGCGCGAGCGTCGCACGAGTCGATGAGGAGCTTGCACGCATTCGTGGTGTGATGCGACCGGAATACATCACGCTCGAGGATGGTGACAACGTCGCACAGCGCATCACGCAGTGGGTGACCGACCGCGATGCCGAGGGCGTGGTGCTCAAGCGCGGGAACTTTCTCGACTGGAGAAAATGGAAACGTGTGCAGACCATTGATCTCATCGTGACAGACACAACCGAGGGCGACGGTCGCTTCATTGGTCTGATCGGATCACTCGTGTGCTCGCTGGTCATCGACGGCAAACCGGTCGTCATAGCCAACGTGTCGGGCATGGATGACCGGACTCGGATTATGGCCTCGGATGAGGCCCCCATTGGCCGCGTATGCGAGGTGCGGTATGACCGGGTCGGAACACAGGGGAAGCTCCGGCATCCTCGCTTCGTCCGCTGGAGGCCCGATAAGAGCCCCGCAGAATGCTCGGTAAATCAGGACCCGAAGCTCGAGAAAATTATTTTCAACAAAATGCTCTAAACCGGTGGACAGGCCTGAGCCGATACAGTACAATGTACCTACGCGGCCAACGGAGCCGCAAACGAAACTTCACGACAAAGGAAAAATGACATGTCACCTCTCGCCCAACGTGCCGCCCGCAAGCGTGCCGCCCGCAAAGAAGCTGCGATGATCGAAAAACTCGTCGAGGCTCAACGGCTCGTCAAGGAAGTTCTTGACACTCTCGGCAACGACTACCCGACGAATCACAATCCCAACGAATGTGTGTTTGCCGCTGCGACCGAACTGCGACACGCGGTTCAGTCCGTCCGCGAGATGTAAACCACTTCACTTCACTTCACGACAGGGAACACGACAATGACACGACGCACTCGACGCAACGGCATCAGCAACGCCTTCCGGCAAGCACGCGTGACGGTCGAATACGATTGCCGGGGGAACCGCGAGACCAAGACATTCGACAGTGCATTCAAGGCACGGTCATTCTACGCGGCGAAGTTCAAACTCGGTCGCAACCCGAAGATCGTCGCGACGCTCTAATCACACTTTCACGACAAGGACAACGACAATGACTTTATCTCAAGACGCATATGATCTGGCCTGCGAGTACAACCGGGTCAGCAGCGCACTCGACGGAGAGCTCTATCACTTCGTCAAGCACGATGGACCGATTCCGGCGGGCCGGTGCCGGGCCGGTCGGCGAGTCGGTCTCATTGACGGTCACGCTGGCGGTCGCACCGCATTCATCGTCGAAGCACGACCCGACAGCTTGCACTTGCTTGGCATCGGTGACGTGCCGATGACAGATGTCAAGTGGGTCGAATACTCCGCTTGGGACAAGTAGCACTTCACTTCACTTCACTTCACTTCACGACAAGGACTCTGACATGAACCACGAAACATTCGCAACCGACATGGCAACCGGCATCGAACACTTCAGCGATGCACTGCACGACGAGCTCACGATGGAGGAGCTCTGCGAGTATGATACACCGGTCGATGTCTTCGACATGGTGCAGCGTATGGGACGTGAGAAGTTCAACCGTGCGTGGACCGACCTGATCGAGTCGATGTCCACGTACAACACGTATCAAGCGCACTCAGCCGACAACGACGTGCCACCGGGCGTCGGTCGATAGCGACGGTAGCACTTCACTTCACTTCACTTCACGACAAGGACTCTGACATGAACAAGCAAGAACTAATCGCCGCGCTACTGAGCGCAGCCGAAACTCTACAACGCACCGAGCTCGACAACGAGGAGCTCGACTTCTCGTGCGAGATCACATTGTTCGGAACTCTCACGCGATCAGTGCTCGACCGAAACGACTTCGTCACGATGCTCAAGCGCATTGATGACCGATCACTTGTCGAGCACAACGGAAGTCACTGGATTCAAGGCAGGCTCGCGGGCTTGTCGACCACGATACACTTCAACCCGAAAGTGCTAGGCAAGCGAAGAGTGAAAACCATCAAAGTCATCGACGTGGAAGCCGTCGACTTGGAAGCCTTCATTGCAGAGCACGGAGACAGCAGTGATTGACAACGTGCTATTCGGGCTAACGTGTGTGTTGTTCGCGGTCGCTTGCTATGCGTTTTATCTGGACAAGTTTTACCCGGAGCGAACCATAAGCAAGCGCATCGCGCGCCACGCTAGCCCGTACGCACGCGGGTTAATAATCGGGTTCGTGGTCGGCTTGGTTGTCGGCTTGTTGCTTGGACACTGGTTCTGGCCGGTGCACTTGGTTTAATTTCACTTCACTTCACGACAAAGGGAAAACAAATGGCCTGTCAAACTTGCAGTCACACGATGCATGCCGTCGGCAGCGGTGCGTTTTGGTGCCCGCGTTGCGGTACGATAATACGATCCAACGGCGAAACACATGTGCCAAAACTTCCGGCTCGCGTTGCGACACTACTACCTGATTTGTCGCGCGAGCAAAAGCAACGCGCATGGATACTAGGCATCTATGAATCCGTAATGAATTCTAATGGCGTACGAAAGACTGCGCCCGATGTGTGGAGTCACTTATGAACCACGCAACACTTGCGAACGAGCTACTAGAATCGCTACGTCGTAACATCGCGGTAAGCTTTCGACCGGATGACTACCTGTGCGGTAGCATCATCACATCGACGCGCAACGGTCGCACCATAACACAACACTTACTCACGCCGTTTGTTGAAGCGTCGAGTATCAACAATGACAATGTACTAGCGGGCATCGTCGCCCGCCAGCGCGATACGCTCTTAACCGAAAAGGCACCCTCGCTATGAGTGACATAGTAAGAATACAAGCGGCACTCGACTTCCACGCCCGCTACTCCGACACTACGCCAGTAGATGCGGCGTGGCTTGAGTCGATGGGTGCGGAGTGGCGAAAGGGCACGTTGATACTCAAGGCGAACGGACACGAAATTTACCAGTGGTCCACCGGGAAGCGGTGGTCAATACAGGACGAATCTGTTTCCGTGGCCGTGTATACCCTTTGGTATGACAACCCAACACGAGGCCAGTTATTGCACCTGCTGGCGGCACTAACGACGAAGAGTGATGGCGGATGCGCTGCGCGTGACCGTCAACGGTCGGATTCTGGGACACAAAACAAATGAACATATTAGTAGCTGAAAGATTTAATGTCGACGAAGATCGTGACACTCACTACAAGTGGATGCGATTGCTTCACGAAAACACCGACCGATACTTGCAAGTGATGTTCAGGCTTGGGGCATTCCGTAAGGGCAACGGCCGCGCACGGCTCGAGTCGATCGGTGTGCCCAAGCTCAACATCACGATGAACTTGCTTCCACCGAGCGTGAACTGCGGTGAGTGGGATGAGCACGATGCGCATCTGGCTGCTGATGTGTTGCGTGAGTGGGTGCGTTGGAATGGTGTTGAGCAAGAGGTTATATATTGGCTCGTCGGTCGTCGTGTGGCTCGTGCATTCGGGCTTAACAATCTGATCGAGCTTGGGCACGCGACCGAGATACCCGGTGACAAACCCGGTGGGAGCGTCGCGGTGATTCTCCCGCATCCGAGCGGACGGAACCGGATATGGAGCTCGGCGGAGGCCGTTGCGACGGTGCGAACCCGGATATATGGCTTCCTGAGCTCCGGAGAACCGGTTGGCGAGCAACCGACCGGTCCGACCGTATAAACTTACCGGAGGCTAAGAAGGCCCGTATATGGACACTGAGGGCCTCGGACGGGCAGGCCAGATTACCGAAGTTATCTATGTTACCTAAATTACCAAACCCGGAATTCACATGAAAATCGCTATTTATGAGCCGCAACCGCGCGTATGCGGGGCAAGCACTTGGGGTGAGCACCTGCGCACCGGGTTCATTAACCTCGGTCATGAGTGTGACATCGTATCGGTCACCAAGAGCGGTCGGTCGCGCAAGGGCTGGGGCAGACTCGACGAGCTGAGCAACCCGACGGACAAGTCAACTGTTGTGCCCACGGTGTGTCTCAAGCTCGCGACCGCACACGAGCACTTGTCGAAGTATGATCTGGTGATACTCGTTGACTTACGCAACGCGGCGCTCGACAAAGCAGCGATGAAATCCGGTGAGCTTCCTGAGTACATCGAAGTGCTCAGCATGACCGACGCGCCGTGGACCACCGCGATGCTCGGGAAGTACTATTACATGCCACATGAGGTGCCACGCTTGGGCGGTCGCGAGAATCGCGCAAGCAAAGCTGTTCACGGAGCTCCATTTCTCGACGAGCTGTTTTCACTCCCGAACTTCTGCGGTAAACTAGTCACGCACGCGCCCGACGGGTTGTTCAGCGCTAACTCGGAGATACTACGCGGCATTCACGAGCGCGGTGACGTCACATGGGTGCCGCTACCGTTTACGTTGGGTGTCGCAGAAAGCGATGCGCTGGGTGACGCTAAACGTGAGTGGGACTTTGCGGTGCTCGGTCGGTTTGCTTCACCGAAGATGCGTCACTGCTTACACCGCGCGTGGGATGAACACTCGGGTACTCACGCTTCATTCTTGCACGCTGGAGCAGCCGGTGTTGCGATGGCCCCGTCACGCTCGTTCATCTTGTTTGAGGAACTCTGCGATGAACTCGGCTATGACGGCTGGCGTGATCTCGAGCCACACAGCGTGAACCCGTTAGACAAGTGCGGGAATGTGTGCGGCATTCAGAAGAATGCGTTGTTTCACATCGCACGCGCCGGGAATACGATCGACTACATCGGGCAGTATGTGCATCACCGCGACGTAGCGACGCGGGCGCGAGTGCACGTCGGCATCACCGACTGCCAGTTCAGCGGTGGACTCTTCGAGTATGCTACGCTGGAGGCCATCGACGGAGGTATGATTCCCGTCGTGACTCGTGAGTTCACACCGAGCATCACTGAGATGCGACCGAGCATCGTTGAGTACCCGGTAAGCAGCGACTCGAAGTCGTGGTACCGAGCGCATGGACCCGTCGCAGGCCCTATGATAGCTGATGCTATGCGTGACGCACTGCGTGATAGTAGTGATCTCGATCGACGCAGGCACAATCGCGATGTGATATGCAGCGAGAACGACCCGCGCATCACTGCGGACGTGTTCAGTACATTTGTTTAAGCTCACAGCTCACAGCTCACAGCTCACAGCAAGGAGGCTCATGTGTCGAAGATCACTTTCTGCAGGTGGAAGAGCATCACTCGGGAGCCCCGAGAAGGTCAACGTAGATTGCACCTATCGGAGTGCGACGAGGGCATCCCGTTCATGTGCGAGGTCAGTAGTGATTCTGCTGACTCTGCTGATTGTGTAAGCGAGCGCGCTAATGCTATCATGGTGCTCGCCCGCGTGAAGCAACGCGCACATCGATGCCGACGAGTGGGCGACATAGTCACGCCCGTGTATGGTGACGACGGAATAGTGCAGAGCATCACATCTCTGAGCGATGTCATGGTGATGCGTCGCCTTGATACGCATAACGACCGGATGCTCACGCAGCTCGTCACGCGGTGGCCGTCGCTCGAGGCTGTCCCATCGGGCGTCATCGTTAAGTGCAGCGCGCAGAACCTCGTGCGCTTGGGCGAGCGCGGGTATGAAATAACTGAGCTCGGCTTGCGTGAACTGCCCGATGAGCTCCTTTACAATTACCTCGATTGCATCGCGACGGGCGAGCAGATAGCAGTCACATATGAGTGAAACACAACTAACGAACGCGCTGTGCCGGTTGCTTGAGCGGGCTCCTATGCGAACGCTCACTTACCCGCTGCCGGGTAGCACCCGCACACCACCGGGCTGGCCCGACCGGATGTTCATAAGCAACGGGCTGGTTGTGTTCTGTGAGTTCAAAGCTTCGGGCCAGCGACCGAGCCCTTTGCAAGAGCGGAGAGCCCGAGATCTGGCTGCGCGCGGGATACCCGCGTGGTGGTGCACGTTCGAGAACAGCACTAATCCCGAGCTCATCGAGTCACGACGGGCTGTTTGGGTTAGCCACGAGCACATGTGGGGCGCACCGGTGCTCACGACGAGCGCACGAGAATTCTATGACATGTTGTTTCACAAAACATAAATTTTACGAGTGCTATCGGACCGGTCGAGAGTATATGTGCGCGGGTGTGCACACACCCGGGTGCAGGCCCGGCACACTTCCCGA
>Ga0307380_10012990_pt1 | contig 10315 bp, 9 predicted proteins | sample UN3MG_FD_202239 | JGI IMG/M metagenome (GOLD analysis project Ga0307380, IMG submission 202239) | Soil microbial communities from Risofladan, Vaasa, Finland - UN-3 | ecosystem: Environmental > Terrestrial > Soil > Coastal area > Acid sulfate soil | place: Finland: Risofladan, Vaasa | collected... | reverse complement strand
TGTTGTGCAGGCGCCCGGATCGGGTGCGCAGACGCCAGCGGCAAAACTGGAGGGGACCCGGGGCGATGCGGGGGGTTCCGCGGAGCGGCCTATGAAGCGAGGCGGAAATTACGTCGAGCGGAATGGCAGCGAGCGGTCGCAGGTCGCGAGCGTTTGCCCACCAGGCCCCCCGGTCTCCGGAGCACCGTTCCGGAAGAGGCCGTGCACCGAGAGGGTCGATGCGCCCCGTCCGGCGAGGCGCCCTACCGAGGCGTACCCTCGGTGGTACGGTGAGGGAGGGCAACGAAGCCGGCGGGGATGCAGCGGCCCTCGAATGCCGGCATCTGAGGGAATGATGCTCCGGAGGCCGGCGAGCACCCGTCCCCGGGAGGGGAAACGCCTGAGGGCATCGGCGAGAGAGGAGACCGTAAGCGCGCAAACTCCCCTGATCCTAAGCGCCTCCCTTCCGGAACTTCCGTTTCTCCCTCCGCTCCCTCCGCTTTTTCCGGTACAGGAGGACCGCCCGAAGCGCCAGGAAATAGGCGATCGTGGCAGTGACCAGGGCGACGATCGTGTTTCCCGCGAGGTAGATCCCCGCCCCCAAGGTCAGCCCCCGCAGTCGCTCCCCGTTCTGGACGCTCGAAAGCAGTCTGGTCGCGTCGGCCCGGAAGATTGCCGCCCCCACCGCCCCGGAGAGAGTCCAGAAAAACGGCGTCGTGAGCGGGTTCATCACCAGGGACCCAAGCACCGCGGAAACGCGGTTCCACCGGAGTAACGAGGCGAAGAGCAGGGAGAGCGGAATCCCGATCCCGAACGTGGGAAACACGCCCAGGAACACCCCGAGCGCAAATCCCAGCGCGACATGGACCGGATTCCCCCCCACGCGGACCAGGCGCAGATAGATGTAGCGGAAGATTCTTCCGCACCGTATGCGAAGGGGGCGTCCGGACCGTCGAGACATGGGCGGTATTATATAAGGATCCCGTGCGGGTGGGGCGATCAGCGGGAGAGGAGCCCGAGAAACCCGGAGAGGATCCCCTCCGGGAGAGAGGGGCTTCCGTGCGGTACCCTCCCCAGATAGCGGTCCCCCGCGATGCGGCGAACCTCCCCTTCGTTGCGGTCCCGCGCCGGGAACGGACCCGGCGTCCTGTCATTCAAGACGACCCCGAAGAGGGGGAGCCCCTCGGACCGGAGAAAATGCATGGTCAGCTTCAGGTGGTTCAGGACCCCGAGGCGATTCTCCGCCACCACCAGCACGGGGAGACGGGCGTATTTTGCAAGGTCGGCAATACGATACCCCTCGCGAATCTCCACCGTGATCCCGCCCACACCTTCCACCAGAACCAGGTCAAACTCCTCCAACGCCCCCGCGATCGCGGCAAGGACACGGTCGGTGTCTATGACAACTCCTTCTTCGCGCGCGGCCAGGTGGGGGGAAAGCGGAGCAGAGAGAGGATACAGGCAGACAGCGGAGAGAGGCAGGTCCGGGGCGACCGCTTCGCGGAGGGACGACGCATCGCCCGGGAACGGGGCCCCGTCCGCACCCGGATTGCACCCGGACTCGACCGGCTTGAAGGGCCGCACGGAGAACCCCTTCCCCCTCATCGCCTTTCCGAGGAGGCAGGCAACATAGGTCTTCCCTGCCCCCGTATCGGTCGCCGTGATCAGGATCGCGCGGCCCACTTTCAGGGGGACACTCCTCATTGGGGGGACACTCCTGTTTTTGTCAAGTCTCATGTTGAGGAGTGTCCCCCCCCAAGGACCGCGTCGATCCCCCAGGAAGCGGAGTGGACGAGGGCCTCGATCTCCTCTTCGGAAGAGGACAGGGGAGGCAAAAGGACAATGACGTCGCCCAGCGGACGGAGGATGACCCCGCGATCCCTCACCTTCCGGATCACCCGCTGGCCGACCTTCCTCTCCGGGGGAAACCGCTCGCGTGTCTCCTTGTCCGCCACGATCTCGATCCCCGCCATCAGTCCCTTCTGCCGGATGTCTCCCACGTTCCGGTGGCCGGACAGCTTCTTAAGCTCGAAGGCCAAAGTCTCCGCCAGCCGGGACACCCGCGGGAGGACGTCCTCCCGCTCGAAGACCGAAAGGGTCGCAATCGCGGCCGCGCACCCGAGGGGATTGGCCGTGTAGGAATGGCCGTGGAAAAACGTCTTGAACTCCTCGTACGGCCCCAGGAACGCCCGATAGATCTCCTCGGTGGTAACCGTCGCGGCAAGCGGGAGGTACCCGCCCGTCATTCCCTTGGCAACCGCCATGATGTCCGGAGAGACCCCCTCCTGCTCGCAGGCGAACATCGTCCCCGTCCTGCCGAATCCCGTGGCCACTTCGTCGCAGACGAGAAGGACGCCGCACTCCCGTGTCACCGCCCGAAGCCTCGCAAGGTACCCTTCCGGCATCAGCAGCATCCCCGCCGCCCCCTGCACGAGCGGCTCCACGATCGTCGCGGCGAGGACCTCCTTCCGGGCCCGGACTTCTTCCTCCATACGGTCCGCGCAGAACAGACTGCAGGAGGGGCGGGACAGCCCGTAGGGGCACCGGTAGCAGTGGGGAACGGGAAGCCTCCGGACGGAGAACAGAAGCGGCCGGAAGATCTTGTGGAAGAGGTCGATCCCGCCGGCGGAGACCGATCCGATCGTGTCGCCGTGGTACGCCTCGGAGAGAGCGAGGAATTCCCGCCTTCCCTCCGCTCCCCCCTCCCGCTGGCGCCAGTACTGGAACGCCATCTTGATGGCGACCTCCATCGCGGTGGAGCCGTTGTCGGAATAGAAGACCCGGGAGAGGCCAGGGGGCGAAACGGCCAGGAGCTTCTCCGCGAGTTCGATCGCCGGTGGGTGGGAAAGCCCGAGAAAGGTGGAATGGGCCACCCTGTCGAGCTGGGAGCGGACGGCCTCGTCGATCTCCTTCCTGCCGTGCCCGAACAGGTTCACCCACAGCGACGAGACGCCATCGAAATATTTCCGCCCCTCCGTGTCGAAGAGGTAGTTCCCCTCCCCGCGCTCGATGATGAGCGGATCATCCTTCTCCCAATCCGCCATCTGGGTGAAGGGATGCCAGATCGCCTTCTTATCGCTTTTCCGCAATCGCTCCGTTCGTTCCAATCCCTCGCTCCCGAAGCGCCTCGTCGATCCTCGCAGCCGCCGTGCGCACCATTTCAGCGGTGTGCGTGGCCATGAGCGTCAGGCGCAGACGCCCCGTTCCCTCCGGCACCGTGGGGGGACGGATCCCGTGAACGAACACCCCCCGGTCGAACAGCGCCCGGGATACCGCCATCGTGTCCCCGTCGGTCCCCACCAGAATCGGCACGATGGCGGTGTCCGACCCGGCTTCCCTTCCCCGCGCTTCCATTTCATTCCGAAACAGCCGCCCGTTCTCCCACAAGGCTTTGAGGCGTCCTGGCTCCCGGGTAAGGATTCCAAGAGAGGCAAGCGTTGCTCCCGCGATCGCCGGGGGAAGACCGGTGTTGAAGATGAAGGGGCGGCATTTGTTGATGAAGTACTCGACCATGCGCCGCGTGGAGCACAGGTACGCGCCGTACGTGCCCAGCGCCTTGGAGAATGTCCCCATCAGGATCTCGACCCGGCCGGAGAGGCCGAAGTGATCCGCAGAGCCGCGGCCCCGTGGCGGAAGCACGCCCACGGCGTGGGCGTCATCGACGACCAGAATCGCCCCGTACCGGTCCTTGACCGTAACGAGGTCGGGGAGAGGCGCGATGTCCCCGTCCATGCTGAAGACGCCGTCCGTCACCACGATCTTCCGCCGGGAGGAGGAGGCCCTGAGCAGATCCTCCAGGTGGGTGACGTCCGTGTGGCGGTACACCTCCACGCGAGCGCGGGACAGCCGGCAGCCGTCGACGATGGAGGCATGGTTCCATTCGTCCGAGAAGATCGTCGTGTCGGGACTCCCCAGGGTGGACAGGATCCCCAGGTTGGCCATGTACCCCGCGCTGAACGTGAGACATCCTTCCGACCCCTTGAAGCGCGCCATCGCCTCCTCGAGCTCCGCGTGGACGTCCATGTGCCCGCTGATGAGCCGGGAGGCGCCCGAGCCGACCCCGTATCGTCCTGCGTAGTCTGCAAGCGCCGCGACCACTTCCGGGTGGTTGGCCAGCCCCAGGTAGTTGTTGGAGGAGAAGTTCAGCACCTCCTTCCCCTCGATCGTGATCCGGGCATCCTGCGGAGTGGACAGACGACGCAGGAACCGGTACCGCCCCTTCTCCTTCAGGGCAACGATCTCCTCGTCGAGAAAGGGAAGTTCCATCAGACGGGGAGGATGGTAAGACCCAGGTCCCGGATCATCCGGACATCATCTTCCGCCGGGCGCCCGGTCGTGGTCAGGTAGTTTCCCGCCATCGTCCCGGAGGCCCCCGCGGCGAACATGAAGCTCTGCATGTCCCGCAGGTTCACCTCGCGCCCTCCGCAGACGATGATCTCCCGCCCGGGATGGCAAAGCCGCATCATCGCGATGATCTTGATACAGACAAAGGGGGTGAGCTCGTTCCTCCCCTCCACCGGGGTCCCCGGAACCGGGTTGAGGAAGTTCATCGGGATCGAGTCCACGCAAAGCTCACGTAGCGTCATGGCCAGTTCGACGCGGTCCGCGTCCGTCTCGCCGATGCCGAAGATTCCCCCGCAGCAGACCCACGCCCCTGCCTCCTTCGCCGCCCGGACCGCGCGGACGTCCTCCTCGTAGTCGTGGGTCGTGCACATCGAGGGAAAGAAACGCCGGGACGTCTCGAGATTGTGGTGCACCGACCGGAGTCCCCGCGAAAGGAGGTAGGCCACCTCCCCGGCGGACAGGGTCCCGAGGCTCACGCACGTCTCGATCCCCACCTCGGACCGGATCCGCTCAACGGCGTTCCCCACTGTCTCAAGCTCCGCGCGGCTGCGCATCGCGAACCCGGACGACACGATCGAGAACTCCCTTGCCCCGCGCGATTTCGCGTCCCGGGCGGCCCGGACCATCTCCTCCTCTTCGATCAGCGGATATTTCCGGACGTCGGCCGTCGATCTGCGGGACTGGGAGCAGAAGGAGCAGTCCTCCGAGCACAGCCCCGACTTCGCGTTCACGATGGAGCAGAGCCTTACCCCGTCTCCCTTGAAACGGCGGCGGACGCCTTCCGTGACGTCGAGGAGGCGCCAGAGGTCCCTTTGCGGCAGCGACAGGACCGTAAGTGCGTCTGCTTCGCCGATCCCCTCTCCGCCCATGGCGTCTGCCCGGATCCGATTCCAGAAGTCTTCCAGGGAAGCCCCTCCCCTTTGTCGGCTCTTCACTGTGACGACCCCCTAATTTTTACGGAACCTGGCGGACCTGTCAACCCAGACACCCGATCATGGGTTTACAGAAGCAGGAACGTGCCGAAATAATTACCCGGTCCGCAAACAGGGGGATTTTCCATTAAAATGATTGGGGTGCGCATATCTATTTCGCACCGGAAAGGGGTGGATATGGGGAAAGCGGTCCGGCTGGTGGTGTTCGACCTGGACGGAACTCTCGTCGATTCCAAGGTCGACCTGGCGAATTCGGTCAATTACGCCTTGGGCGCATTCGGGTTCTCCTCCCTGCCGAACGATACGATCTATTCTTACGTCGGCAGAGGAGCTTCCATGCTCATCCAGCAGTCCCTGGGGGCCGACGGGAGAGCGATTCTTCCCCGCGTCCTGGAAACGTTTCTCGCCCATTACCGGGAGCACCTGCTGGACACGACCGTCCTCTACCCCGGGGTCCGGGAAAGCCTGGAAGCGCACAACGGCAAATTCGAGATGGCCATCCTGACCAACAAGCCGGTCGACATGACCCAAACCATCCTCACCGGCCTGTCTCTCTCCAGGCACTTCGTCGACGTTCGCGGGGGAGACAGTTTCGGGAACAAGAAGCCGCACCCGGAAGGGCTGCTCCAAATCCTGAAGGATCGGGGGGCCTCTCCCGCGGAGTCCCTCATGGTCGGGGATTCCGTGAACGACATTCTCGCCGGACAGGGGGCAGGAGTCGCCACGTGCGGCGTCACCTATGGGCTCAGCACGGAGGGGTTCTCCGAGCACCCCCCCGACTTCACCATCGACCGGTTCCCGGAACTGTTCCAGCGGATTCGACCGGTCGGGTAGAGGGGAAACGTAACGGTCGTGCGTTCACCCGGATCGTTTCCCATCCAGGCGATTCTCCTGTTCACCGGGGTTGTGCTCGCACTGCGCCTGGCCACCCACTATCCTTCCCGGTTCCCGCTGCTTCAGCCCGACCTTCTGGGGGCTGCCCTGTTCCTGTACGTTCCTTTCCTGCACTACCGGAAAGGGCGTGTGGCGTCCTGGACCCGGCTTGCGGACGCGAAAAGGAGCGCGGTCCTCCTCCTGGCCCTTGGCACGGTGGGGGCCATTGCGTTCCTCCTCGTTTCCCTCTCTCCGTTCTCGCCCTTCCCTGCCTCCCACGGTGCGGGGAGTCCGTCGCTCGGCGCATTCGTCATGCGCCAGGCGTTCCTCGTTGCCCTTCCGGAAGAGGTCTTCTTCCGGGGGTACCTGTACGACGCCCTCGAGGAGAAGGGTTGGGAGCCGATTATCGCCTCTTCTCTCCTCTTTGCGGCAGGGCACCTCGTCATCCATGCGTCGGCGTACCGGGCGCTCACCTTCTTCCCCGCCCTCCTTTTCGGATGGGGCCGGAAGAGATCGGGCAACATCTACGTCCCCGTGCTCCTGCACCTCCTGTTCAATCTGTTTCCCTATCTCCCGGGGGCAATGGGATGAGCGGCGCGGCGCCGAAACGCCGGGATTGATCATCGTCTCGTTGATCACGCTCGACATTGTGATGGGGCTGCCCGGGGCCTGACGGCTAATATGCTTTCTGATACTATTCTCGCAGACCAGCGGGAAGGGGAAACAGATGAAGGTGCGGACCGTCGACCAGCTCGATCTCTCCGGGAAGCGCGTGCTCATCCGCGTCGATTTCAACGTTCCCCTGGACAAAGCGGGCAACATCACGGATGACACGCGGATCAAGGCGGTCCTCCCCACGATACGGTTGTCCCTGGAGATGGGGGCGAAGACGATCCTTCTGTCCCACATGGGACGCCCCAAGGGGAAGGTGGTCCAGGGATTAAGCCTCTCTCCCGTGGCGAAGCGTCTCTCCTCCCTCCTCGGGAAAAATGTCTCGTTCGTCCCCGACTGCGTCGGGGAGACGGTGGAGAAGGCCGTGGCCTCGATGCAGCCGGGCGACGTCCTCCTTCTGGAGAACGTGCGGTTCCACCCCGGCGAGGAGAAAAACGACGAGACCTTCGGGAAACAGCTTGCGGCCCTGTGCGACGTGTACGTGAACGACGCGTTCGCGACGGCCCACCGGGGGCACTCGTCGAACGTCGCTGTCACCCGGTTCGTCGGGGAGAAGGGGGCGGGGCTTCTGATGAAGAACGAGATCGCCTATTTCGAGAAGGCCCTCGTCTCCCCCGCCCGCCCGCTGGTTGCGGTGTTCGGGGGAGCCAAGATCTCCGGGAAGATCGACGCAATCAACAACGTCCTGGGGAAAGTCGACAAGATCCTCATCGGTGGTGCGATGGCCAACACCTTCTTCGCTGCACAGGGCTACGAGCTGGGCAATTCCCTCTACGAGGCCGAAATGGTGAAAACCGCGGAGAAGGTGCTCGCAAATGCCGCCGGCCACAGGGTCAAGTTCTATCTGCCCGTGGACGTCGTGGTTGCCGACCGTCTCGAATCACCTACCGCCTCGAAGATCGTCCCCGCCCAGGAGATCCCCCCCGGGTGGACGGCGGGGGATATCGGACCGGCCACATCGCTCCTTTTCAAGGCGGCGCTGCAGGACGCGATGACCATTGTCTGGAACGGGCCGCTCGGGGCGTTCGAGATCGGGACGTTCGCCAACGGCACCTATTCGATCATGCGGGCCTTAGCGGAGAGCAAGGCGATCACCATCGTCGGCGGGGGCGACACCGACACGGCGCTGCACAAGGCGGGTCTGTTTTCCCGGATGTCCTACGTGTCGACCGGCGGTGGTGCGTTCCTCGAACTTCTGGAGGGGAAACGGCTTCCCGGCATCGTGGCACTCGAGGAGGGGTAGGACGGTCAGCCCCAGTATCCCTGCTTTTTGTGCTCCTCGATCTCCTCCTCGACCATGCGGATGTGCCGTTGCTCCTCCTCGAGGAGTTTCCGGTACATTTCCCGTCCCCTCTCGTCGTTGGCCTCGTCGAGGAACCTCGTGTACAGGGCGATCCCGCTCCTCTCGTGCTTGAGGGCCTCGATCAGGTTGGTGTTGAACCGCATCAACTCGGACACGCCTACGTAATCCACACCGTACTGGCCCTTCCCCTCCCCGGGATCCTTCTGCTCGCCCCCCAGGAGCTTTTTCCAGAACGATCTCATCGCACACCCCTTATGGCGTCCTTCCCCCGTCCGCATCCCGATCGAACCGGCAGCGGGGGTCGGCCGAATCGCTCCCCCCATGTGCACCCGGGGGGGCTGCTTCCGGCGCAAGACGTAATTTCTCTCGCCTTTTTTCATTGTATAATCGGGCTGGGCATCCCATCAAAATCTTTTCCTGCGCCGCCCCCGAAAGGAACGCAAGGATGACCCGAGGCTCTCCCGAATCCCGTATCCAGGAACTCCGGCGCCTGATCCGGTACCACAACGACCGGTACTACCGTGAAGACGCCCCCGAGATCCCCGATGCCGAGTACGATGCCATGTTTCGCGAACTTGCGCGCATGGAGGAGGTTCACCCCGAGCTCTTCGACCCGGAGTCGCCCACGCAGCGGGTGGGGGCTGCCCCCGTCGATGCGTTCGGGACGGTCGTCCGGGAAATGCCCATGCTGTCGCTTCAGAACGCCTTCGGCGAGGACGAGCTGAGAGAGTTCGACGCCCGGATCCGCCGGCACCTGGAGAACCGGGGGTACCCCGGGGGGGGGCGCGTCGACCCTTTCGGGTACACCGCCGAGGTGAAGATCGACGGGCTGGCAGTGGAACTGACCTACGAAGGCGGCCGCCTCATCCGGGGAGCCACGAGGGGGGACGGAGTCCGGGGGGAGGATGTGACCGCAAACCTGAAGACGATTTCGGATATTCCGCTCACCATCCCGCGGAGTTCCTCCGCCGGGCCCGTTCCCGACGTCCTGGACGTGCGCGGCGAGATCTTCATGGAAAAGAACGATTTCACCGGCCTGAACCGCGGCAGGGAACGCCTGGGGGAAGCAGCCTTCGCGAACCCGAGGAACGCCGCGGCAGGGTCGGTCCGGCAGCTCGACCCGCGCGTGACCGCGAGCCGGCGCCTCAGGCTCTGGGTCTACGGGATCGGGCGGATCGTTCCCGGAACATCCGTTCACCCGCCCTTCGAGCCCCTTCTCTTCGCCACCCACATGGAGGAGCTCGACCGACTCGCTGCCTGGGGTTTCGCGGTCATCCGGGACTGGACAAGGGGGTACCTCCCCGACGAGAAGCGCCATAATCCCGCGGATCGCCACTACCTTGACGATCCGCTCGACATCGAGGGGGTGATCGCGTTTTACCGGGAGGTGGAAGCGAAAAAGGATTCCCTGCCCTACGAGATCGACGGCATCGTGGCCAAGGTCAACGAGCTGGGCGTCCAGCGGGAGCTGGGGAAAGTCGCCCGCTCTCCCCGATGGGCCATTGCGGCGAAGTTCTCCCCGGACCGGGCGGAGACGACGGTGGAGGAGATCGTCGTGAGCGTCGGCCGCACGGGAACCTTGACCCCCGTGGCGATCCTGTCCCCCGTGACCGTCCGGGGAGTGAAGGTCCGGAGGGCCACGCTGCACAATCAGGACAACGTCGACGCCAAGGACATCCGCGTGGGGGACCGGGTCGTGGTCCAGCGGGCGGGGGACGTTATTCCCGAGGTGGTGGAATCCCTCTCCGCGAAACGCGAGGAGCGGGGCCGGGGAACGCCGTTCCGAATGCCCGACCGGTGCCCGATCTGCGGCTCTCCCGTCACCCGCGTGGCGGGCGAGGCGGCGCACCGCTGCACGGGGAAGAACTGCGTGGCACGACGCAAGGAGTGGCTACGCCACTTCGTCTCGAAGAACGCCATGGACATCGAGGGGCTCGGGCCCAAGGTTCTCTCCACGCTGGTGGACGAGGGTCTGGTCGCCGAGCCGGCGGACCTGTACCGGCTGAACCGGGATATGCTGGCCGGGCTTGCGCGCCTGGGAGACAAGTCCGCGGACAACCTCGTTCAGGCGGTCGAGCGAAGCCGCACCCCCACGCTGGGCCGCTTCCTGTTCGCTCTGGGGATCCCCCACGTGGGAGAGCACCTGTCCGGGGTGCTCGCCCGGAGATTCGGGACGATCGATGCGATCCGGACGGCGGCCCCGGAGGAGTTC
>Ga0307380_10012987_pt1 | contig 10317 bp, 7 predicted proteins | sample UN3MG_FD_202239 | JGI IMG/M metagenome (GOLD analysis project Ga0307380, IMG submission 202239) | Soil microbial communities from Risofladan, Vaasa, Finland - UN-3 | ecosystem: Environmental > Terrestrial > Soil > Coastal area > Acid sulfate soil | place: Finland: Risofladan, Vaasa | collected... | reverse complement strand
AACTGAATATTATACCTCTTACCATTATCCTCCGGTAAAATCAATTTCTAAATCATCACTTACCGGAGCAGCAACTACCATTATTTCGGGATTGGCTGTCGGTATGCAAAGTACCGCTATACCACTGATCGTGATTGCCCTTACAGTTTTAGTTTCCTATAAATTCGCCGGTTTATATGGCATTGCTGTTTCCGCGGTAGGGATGCTTTCGATAATCGGCATGACGGTTTCCGTTGATTCCTATGGTCCGATTGCTGATAATTCGGGTGGAATTGCCGAAATGGCCAAGCTGGATCCCAAGGTTCGAAAAATTACCGATTCATTAGACGCTGTAGGAAATACTACAGCTGCTATCGGAAAAGGTTTTGCTATTGGTTCAGCAGCATTAACTGCTTTGGCTCTATTTTCAGCTTATTGTAAATCTGTAGGATTAGAAACCATAAGCATAACTAATCCGATAGTGGTAGCAGGGATGTTTATAGGTGGTCTTTTGCCTTATCTTTTTTCTGCTTTAGCCATAAATGCGGTAGGGAAAACAGCTTTTTTAATGATAGAAGAAGTTCGTCGGCAATTTAAAGAAATTCCCGGACTGAAAGAGGGAAAAGCTAAACCGGATTCTGCGAGGTGTGTGGATATTAGCACTAAAGGAGCTTTAAAAGAGATGGTATTGCCTGGATTGTTAGCCATAGTATCACCTATAGCAGTAGGAATAGTTCTTGGTCCTGAAGCCTTGGGGGGTATGTTGATTGGCGCGGTGTTAGTAGGAGTATTATTGGCTATAATGATGGCAAATTCCGGAGGAGCTTGGGATAATGCCAAAAAATTTATTGAAATGGGAAATTATGGGGGAAAAGGCACAAAAGTCCATGAAGCCGCTGTCATAGGTGATACTGTAGGTGACCCTCTTAAAGATACTGCCGGTCCTTCTATGAATATATTGATTAAAGTTATGTCCATAGTTGCTCTGGTTTTTGTTCCTCTATTTATAAAATAGACGAGTATAGCGTAGAGCGGGTAGCGTTTAGCGGATAGCAAAAAAATTAAAAGCGTAAAACGCAAAGTGCAAAACCAAAACTCAAAACTAAAAACGAAGAAAAGGGTTTTGAGTTTTGAATTATGGTTTTTCGTTTTTCGCTTTAAATTTTTAATTCAATTAGTAAATTAGTTAATTGGTCAATAGGTAAATCGGTCAATTGACCTAGGGGGAAATTGTATTTGAGATTTTATGATTTAATTATCAAAAAAAGAGATAATCAAGAATTAACCCAGGAAGAAATAAATTTTATGATAAAAGAATATTGCGAAGATAGGATTCCTGATTATCAAATGTCTGCCATGATGATGGCTATCTATTTCCAAGGGATGGATATTAATGAAATAAAATATCTCACTAGGGCTATGGTTAATTCTGGAAAAACTATCGATCTTAGTTCTATTCCTGGAATTAAGGTTGATAAACATAGTACGGGAGGAGTGGGAGATACTACTACCCTCGCTTTGGCCCCTATGGTGGCAGCAGCGGGTGTTCCGGTGGCTAAAATATCAGGAAGGGGTTTGGGTCATACCGGCGGCACAATCGATAAGCTAGAATCAATTAAAGGTTTTAAGACAGAATTAAGTCTAAATAAATTTATTAGAATTGTTAAAGAAATCGGAGTATCAATTATCAGTCCTACTTCAGATTTGGCTCCCGCAGATAAAAAATTATATTCCTTAAGGGATGTTACCGGAACAGTTGACAGTATTCCCTTAATCGTTAGCAGTATTATGAGTAAAAAATTGGCTGCTGGCACCAATGCCATCGTATTGGATGTTACTTCCGGAAGCGGGGCCTTTATGCAAGGATACAAAGATGCCTTGAAATTAGGAAAGATAATGGTAGACATAGGATTGGAGCTGGGGAAAGATACTGTAGCGGTAGTTTCAAATATGGATGAACCCTTAGGTTTTGCTATTGGTAATTCTTTAGAAGTTAAAGAAGCTATTGAAGTTTTAAAAAACAGAGGACCGGAAGATTTACGTGAACTTTGCCTGGTGCTTGGTGCTCATATGCTAAAATTAGGCGGAATAGTAAAACATTATGAAGAAGGAAAAAACAAGTTAGAGAAAATATTAAAAGATGGTACAGCTCTTGATAAATTTAAAGAGATGATAACGGCTCAGGGTGGAAATTCAGAAATAATAGATAACCCGGAATTATTGCCCTTGTCAAAATATAGCACTAAAATTAAAGCCGATAGTGGTGGCTATATACAGAAAATAGATTCCCGATTAGTTGGCGAGAGCGCTATGCTTTTAGGAGCAGGTAGAGAGAGGAAGGAATCAAAAATTGATTTATCGGTAGGAATTATCTTAAAAAAGAAAGTGGGCAGTAAAGTTAATATTAACGAAGATTTGGCTGAGATATATTATAACGATTCGCAAAAATTAGAAGAAGCAAAGAAAAAACTGTTATCTTCGTATGTTATAGGAAACAAGAAATCGCCAAAATTACCATTAATCTTGGCAACTATCAGCAAAGAAGGCATTAAAGAGTGGGGAATAGCGTAGAGCGTAGAGCGTATAGCGTTTAGCGTATAGTACTTACAGTGATGAGTGATATGCAATAAGTAATAAGCAATAAATAGTGAAAAACGAAAAGCATAAAATCATAATTCAAAATTAAAAGCTTTTTCCAATAAAATAAAGTATTATTTTTGATGTAGGGGTCGGATTTATCCGACCCGGGTTTTTAGTAATTTATTTTAGCGGACTTGATGAATCAAGCCCCTTGTTATTGATTATAGATTACTTATCACTGTTTTCTCTACGCTCTACGCTACACGCTCTACGCTAGTTTGCACGAGATACGACTTAAACTTCTGAATACTTTTTTTCTCTTATTTTCTTTACTAAATACTATATACTAAATACTATATGCTAATTATACTCTGCGCTCTACGCTACACGCTCTACGCTAGTTTCTATACGCTCCACGCTAGTTCTTCTTTACTTATATACTCGATACTCGATACTATATACTAAATACTCGATACTATATACTAAATACTCGATACTATATACTAAATACTCGATACTATATACTAAATACTCGATACTATACGCTATTATAGTATTTTCTTCAGACTTTTAATTTCTTCTTTGTTTAAATGCCTGTATTTTCCTGGTTTCACGCCTTTTAAAGAAATGGGGCCTGTCTGAATTCTGGTCAGTTTTAAAACAAAATGCTCAATATATTCAGCCATTTTCCTAATCTGTCTTTTCTTTCCTTCTTTTATTTTTATTTTTAATATAGCATTTCCGTTAATAGTTTTTAATAAGTAAATATTGCTGGGTGATATTTTATAATTATTTTTTAAAGTTACTCCTTTTGATAATATCTTTAATTTTTCAGGAGAAGGAATCCCCTTTACTTTAACAATGTAAACTTTTTCTACTTCTTTTGATGGATGAGTTAAGGCGTTGGTTAACTCACCATCATTAGTAAGAATTAATAATCCTTCAGAATTATAATCTAATCGACCAACCGGATATATTCTTTCCTTTACATCTTTTAATAAATCTAGAACAGTCGGTCTACCAAAAGGGTCAGATAAAGAAGTCAAATAACCTTTAGGCTTATTTAGTAATATATATGAAAATTGCTTATTCTCTTTATATTTTATTAATCTACCATTTACTTCAATTTTATCGTTGTTCGGGTCAACTTTAGTTCCTAATTCAGTGACTACAGAATTATTTACCCGTACTTGCCCCTGGAGAATAAGCTCTTCACATTTTCTTCGAGAATCAATTCCTGCTCCTGCTAAATATTTTTGTAATCTTTCAATCATATAATTTAATTCCAATCTCCTGTAATTTGGGAAGGTCGCTGATCCTTTTTAAGCCGAAATGCATTAAAAAAAAGTCTGTAACTTTATAAAGTAAAGGATTTCCAGGAACTTTCTTTCTACCGCTAATTCTTACAAATTTATGCTTTAATAAATTAAATAAAACCCCTGAACAGCTTACTCCTCTAATCTTTTCAATTTCTAAACGGGTTACTGGTTGATTATAGGCGATAATAGCAAGGGTTTCCAAGGCTGCTTTAGAAATTTGATACTTTTTTTTATTCTCTAAGATTTTTTTTACCCAGACAGAGTATTGAGACTTGGTTCCTAATTTATATCCACCAGCAATTTCATATATTCTAAATGGTCTATGATCATTGTCATATTTTGAAATTAATTCACCAATAATCAATCTACTTTTTCCTTTTTCAAGACCGGTAATCTCTTTTATCTTTTCAAGGGTTAAAGGATTATTGTGTACAAGCAATAAGCATTCTATTATATTCCCCCATTCGGAGTTATTTTTTAATTCTTCTTTAATTTAAGGCACCCTCTTTCAGATTGAATATTATCTTATCGAAACTTTTATTTTGATAACATTTTATTTTCTGCAAATATATAAGTTCTAGTAAGGCAAGGAAAATAACAATAATTTCTAATTTGTTTTGAGCTTTTTCCATAAAACAATCAAAAGATAATCCCTCTTTGCTACCTTTCAACAAATTAGTTATTTCATTCATCTTGGTAGCTACAGTAAAAGTTCTTTTCTTGAAGGGAATAAATTCTTCTTTCTTTTTGCTTTGCAATACTTTTTCCAAAGAAGCCAAAAGGTCTGCTAAATCAACTTTCTCGATTTCTATAGCGTCTTCTTTGCCATCACTTTCTATCGTCGGAAAATAAATATCATTTTGCGTCCCTTCCCTTTCCTTTAAATAGTTGACTATTTTTTGATATTTATCATATTCCTGAAGGTATGTTTCTTTTTCTTTTGAAATTATAAAATCATTGTCTTCATCATCTTCTTCTTCGTTACTTTTAGCTTCCAATTTCGGGAGAAGATTTTCTGATTTTATTTTTAGCATTATCGCTATTTCATTTATTGTTTTTCCCGCAGTACTCAGATCAATAGTGCTTTTGTTTTGAATAATATATTTTAAATACTGGTCTATTATTTCAACAATAGGTATCTGTTCAATATCTAAGGTCTCTTCTTTTGCCTTTTTTAATAATTCATTTACAGAGCTGTTGAAATCATTAATGTCTATCTTAAAGTTAATATCTTTATCATTCATAATACAAATTCATGGCCTTTTTTGCTTCATCGAGAGTCTGCTTAGCTGTTTGTCTTGCCTTTTTGCTCCCTTCTATTACAATTTCTTTAATTATTTTCGGATTTTTTTCATAATAACTTCTTTTTTTCCTGAATCCATCAAATTTATTGATTAAAACTTGTGTCAATCTCTTCTTGCAATCCACACATCCTAATTTTCCGGATTTGCATCCAACAGATATTTCTTCAGATTGCGCTGGATTAAATATCTCCTGATAAGTAAAAACCACACAAATATCGGGATGCCCTAAATCATTCAATCTTATTTTTTTGGTATCGGTAATCATTGTTTTAACTTTTTCTTCAATTTTTTCTGGTAAATCGGATATGGAAATAGTATTTCCCAAGCTTTTACTCATTCTCTTTCCATCAGTTCCAGGCAAACGAGGAACTTTAGTTAATTTAACCTGGGGCAAAGGAAAAATATTTTTATAAAGATTATTAAATCTCCGGGCTATTTCTCGAGTTAATTCAACATGGTGTATCTGATCTTCTCCAACCGGTACGACATTTGCTTTGTAGATCAAGATATCTGAAGCCATTAGAACCGGATACCCTAAAAGACCATAACTTATATTATCTTTTAATCCTAAATCTCGTACCTGTTCTTTTAATACCGGATTTCTCTCTAACCAGGGCAAAGGAGTAATCATAGAAAAAAGTAGATGTAATTCTGCGTGTTCCGGTACATAAGATTGTATTAATACAGTGCTTTTTTCGGGGTCAATGCCTGCGCTAAACCAATCAATAAGCATCTCACTGATGTTTTCTTTTAAATCTTTAATATCATTATATCCTGTAGTGAGAGCATGTAAATCTACGACTCCAAAAAAACATTTGTATTCTTTCTGGAGCTTTACCCAATTTTCTAAAGCTCCCAGGTAATTCCCTAAGTGAAGTTTACCGGTAGGCCGCATTCCGCTAAAAATAATTCCTGCCATCTTGAATACTCCTTTCTTCATTTTCTTATTAAAATATTTTATCTGTTGATTTGCTGATTCGTCAATTGACCAATTGACCGATTCGCCAATTAAATTAGTCATTAGTAAACAAAACTAGCGTACAGCGTTTAGCGTATAGTTTTGGATTAATAAAATTTACCATAATTAAATTAAAGATTCAAAGCGAAAAAGGCAAAATTATAATTCAAAATTCAAAAACTGTATAGCGTTTAGCGCATACATTTGGTTATATGTTTAGTTGGTTACCTGGTTAATTAGTTATTAAATAAGTACAAACCAGATAACTAAATAATCAACAAGGGATGTAATGTGTAATCAGCAATAAGCACCTGTTTTTATAATTTCTAAAATATAATCTTATTACTCATTACATATTAATTGTTACTGTATTTTGTACGAGATACGAATTTGGCTCCCGTATTCTGTCTCCTTCTTTCTTAACTCTACGCTCTACACTATAAAAGCATATCCAATACGCCCCTACTTTTCTCTTGCTTTTGATTTCTTAACCAACTAACTAGCTAACTAATCTACCCGCTCTACGCTAAACGCTATACGCTAGTTTTCACGCAATACGAATTTATACTAACAGACGAAATAGAAAAAATACAATAGGAAATAATACTTTTCCAATTATACCACTTAATACCAGAATTAATAAGAAAATTGGGCCATAAGCTTCTAATTTCGCAAATTTGTAAGCCTGAGAATAAGGTAAAAGACCCAATAATATCTTTGAACCATCCAAAGGCGGGACCGGAATTAAATTAAATATAGCCAGTGCTAAATTTATGATTACACCTGTCTGTAAAAATATCAACCAACCTCTTAATGTAGTTAGCAGTATATTAAAAAAAGAGCTATTTTGTGTCATAGTGATTTGCCCGATCAAATAATAACTTAACCTTAATATAAAGGCAAATATTATAGCAATTGCTATGTTGGCAATGGGTCCGGCTAAAGATACATATATCATACCTCTTTTAGGATTATTTAATCTATTAAAATTTACTGGTACCGGTTTTGCCCACCCAAAGCGGAATAAAAGCAACATTAAAGTTCCTATGGGATCAAGATGGGCTAAAGGATTCAGTGTAAGCCTTCCCGCTTCTGCTGCGGTTGGATCACCTAATCTATAAGCCATCCTGCCATGACAATACTCATGAAATGTAATTGCGATTAAAACTGCTGGTATGCTCCAAACGATCTCGAATATTTTATCAAACATTCTATTATTTTTTATTCCTTTCTTTTAAAATATTTTGTACAAATTTAATTTCATTCTCTTTGTTTTTTACTTCACCGTCTAACCGGGCATAAAGTAACCTATTTAAAATTTGTGAATAGATCGGACCAGGTTCAATTTGAAGTTTTTTTAGTTCCTCCCCAGAAATATATACACTTTCTTTTTTATATTTTTCAAAATAATTAACTATCCTTTCTCTTGCAATATCATTACTGCTTTCCATCATAGCCAAAAATAACATTTCATTAGACAAACCTTTTAATTTTATATAGATATTACTTGCTAATATTCCATCTTTTTGCGATATAAATTTCGTAATTTGGTCTAAATTTAAGTAAATATAATTTATATTATAAAAAAATTTTTGCTTAAATATTAGTCTTTTGAAAATTCTTTGCACTTGAATTTTTTCTAATTTTTTAATTAAACAACAAAAATATATCATCCACAATTGTATTTTTTCATCAGGTATATTACCTTTCCAAAAGTCATAATTATCTTTTACCTTATTCAATCTTTCAATTGTATCTTCATCAAACTCAGCTTCCGGGAGAATATACTTTAAAGCTCCTAATTCCTCCATTCTTTTTATGGATTTTAACGGATTTTCTTCTTGTAATATTAGGATTAACTCTTCAGCTACTCTCTTTTTCCTTAATCTGGAAAGTAATTTATCATCAATTGCTTTTTTAAGGAAATCTTCCGTTGACTTATCCATCCTAAAATTATATCTCTGTTCGAATCTTATTGCCCTTATTATTCGTGCCGGGTCTTCAACGAAACTTAAATTATATAAAACCCTGATTATTCCTAAACGTAAATCTTTCTGTCCCCCAAAAAAATCGATTAATTTTCCAAAATATTTTTGATTTAACTGGATAGCCATTGCATTCATAGTAAAGTCTCTTCTGTATAAATCTTTTCTTATTGAACTTAGCTCAACTTTAGGAAAGGCGGCGGGATATTCATAAAATTCTCTTCGAGCAGTTGCTACATCTATTTTAAAACCATCAGCTAAAATTACTATTGCTGTCCCGAATTTTTCGTGGCTTTTAATTCTTCCCTTCAAATCTTTACTTAAATCTCGGGCAAATTTTATTCCCTCCCCTTCAACTACAATATCGATATCATAATTTTCAATCCCTAAAAACAAGTCTCTTACGACTCCTCCTACCATGAAAACTGGATAATTTAATCTATCGCCTATCTCCCCAATTTTATTTAGAATATTTTGTACTCTCTTGGGAAATATTTTTTTTATTAATTCAATTTGCTTATACCTTTCCATCTTACTACTTGTCTCTATATAGGTTGAAAACGATCTTTTAGGAATGTTGCCTTCCCCATACAAATTTCTAATCAAATCAGTTCTGGTTATAATTCCAACCAATTTACTTTCTTCGCTAACAACTAAAATTCTCCCGATATCGTAATTTATCATTAATTCTTGGATTTCAGTTAAAGGAGTATTCAATCTTACGCTAATTATCTGATTTGACATATATTTACTTACCAATTCTTTTCCAAGTCCGTGTTGTTTTGCCTTATTTACTTCTTGCATTGTTATAATGCCCTTTAGTTTTCCTTCTTCAACTACCGGAATACCGTTATGTCCATATCTTAATAATATTTTTTTCGTTTCTTCAATAGAAGTTAAAGTATCAACGGTTTTAACCGGTGAAGACATAATATCTTTCGCAACCATTTCCACTTTTACTTTTCTCTCCAGGATCTTAATAAGTTTTTTTTCTAATTCATCAAGAGATAAATCTTTTACAACCGCTGAAGCTGCCTGAAAATGACCTCCGCCTCCTAATTCTTTTAGAATTTCATCCACATCAACAGAATTTGTTCTGCTTCTTCCAACTATATATGCTCTGTCCAACATTTTAACTATAGTAAAAAAAACATCGCTATTTTCTATTTCTATTAACCTATGAGTGAGAAGAGCCAATCCTTCTAAATAATTTTTTATTTCTGCTTTAGCAATATTAATACGTATGCCTTTGCAAAAGATTTCTTTAGAAGAAAGGAGTAATTGGTTTAATAATTTTTTTTGTGATAAACTTAAACCAATATTTATGAAATTTGCAACAACTTTTAATTTTATTCCCTTTTCAAACAAATAAGAAATACTGTTTATATCATCACTTGTAGTAGTTGAAAAAGTCAGAGATCCAGTATCTTCATAAATTCCTAAGGCAAAGAGAGTTGCTTCAATAGGGCTAATTTCTAAATTCATTTCTTTTATTTTTTTTAAAAGTATAGTAGTAGTTGCCCCTACTTCTTCTATTACATTCAAATCCCCTTTAATATCATCTGAAGTAGCAGGGTGATGGTCATAGATATGAATTTCTAAATCTCTCTTTTTTAGTACATTGCCAAGTGTACCAATTCGCCTTTTTATTCTGGTATCAACTATTATTAACTTAGTAATGTCCTCTATTTTAATTTTCTTAAGAGGAGTGATCTCTATCAGGTCTTCATATATGGAGATAAATTTTTTTACATTTCTCTCTACTGCTCCAGCAAATACTAAAAGAGCGTCTTTATATATTTTTTTAGCTGCGACCATGGCAGCCAGAGAATCAAAATCAGTGCCTTGATGGCTAATAATTACTTCCAATAAAAAAACCTTCTTTTTTAAATTTATTCATTTAAAATTATAACATAAAAAAACAGTATATAGTATATCGTATATCGTATATCGTTAAGAAGGACTAGCGTAGAGCGTGTAGCGTAGAGCGTAGAGTTAAGAAAGAAGAAGACAGAAGTCTAATTCGTATCTCGTGCAAACTAGCGTAGAGCGTGTAGCGTAGAGCGTAGAGAAAACAGTGATAAGTAATCTATAATCAATAACAAGGGGCTTGATTCATCAAGTCCGCTAAAATAAATTACTAAAAACCCGGGTCGGATAAATCCGACCCCTACATCAAAAATAATACTTTA
>Ga0307380_10012986_pt1 | contig 10317 bp, 8 predicted proteins | sample UN3MG_FD_202239 | JGI IMG/M metagenome (GOLD analysis project Ga0307380, IMG submission 202239) | Soil microbial communities from Risofladan, Vaasa, Finland - UN-3 | ecosystem: Environmental > Terrestrial > Soil > Coastal area > Acid sulfate soil | place: Finland: Risofladan, Vaasa | collected... | reverse complement strand
GATCCCTGGCTCTGCCGCGACCACATCGCATGCGCACTGAAGCGACTTTGGACCTTCCTTCAACGCGAACACACGGATGTCATTTCCCGGTCGCATGAGAAGCTGGTATTCCTCAGCGATACGATTGTCGCGCTCTTCGTTCTCCAAGACCGGTATGATCAACGCTAGCTGTGGCATGGAATCCTCCTTTTCTTGACATATCTCATCCCGCAGGCACCTTGCCTGCACTTCGTAGCCTTTCGTACACCGCTTCAAGGTCCAGACTCGCCAGGGTCTCTTTTGTGGGCCAGCCGGTTTCTCTGTCCCACCCGTGGTGGTCGTAGTAGCGGTCGAGTAGTTCGTTCCATTTATCGAGGTCTATACAGAATTTCTTGGCCAAGGGCACGTCCACGAACCTCTTAGGAGGGAGGTCGTCTTTCCGTGTCCAATCTGTATGAAGAACATTGAAGCATTTCTCCACGGTGTGAATCCTCTCACCGATGAGCAATAGTTCGTGAGCGCTGATTTCTTTGCCAACGGCTGCTGATAACAACTCCGCATAATCTTCAGGCAGCAGCATGTTGGGTTGGTAGTTGAACGTAAACAGGCACATTCCGAGAGAATCCAATATGGCGTTCAATCGTTCCATATATACAACGAGTTTTTCCTTGTTTTTGTAGGATGACACGTCCCCGGTAGAAGAAACACCGAAAAGCTGCATGCTGAGCGCAGGTGGCATTGGGAGCGGGCTGTTTTCGATGAACGCGCCTCGGGTATGCGTACCCCCTCGGGGCGAGACGACCGTACCGAGTGCCCAAGCGGGGCGCATCCATAAGCATTCGAATAAGTCGTTGCCTTTCACGTGAACACATAGGTCCTCGGACCCTCGTCCGATCCTCTTTGCTGCACGGGTGCATCCCTCCACCAGCACGTTTCCAAAACCGTCGCGGAAAGCGATCCTTTCTATCAGCTCGAGTATGACTGGTGTGTTTCCCCATTCAAGGTCTAGATTACCGACGTCGTCTTTGCCGAGGATTCCCTTTTCGTAGCAGGCAAAGGCCCAAGCAATGACGTTGCTCGTTACGTCTTCGTCGAGGCCAAGTTCATCACACAGTGCGTGCGCTCGCAGTACATCACGCGGATCGTCCATGTCCAGCTTGGCGCCGAAGTTGTGCACAGCATTTGCTTGGAAAGCTCCTATCGTTTCGGGATCGCCGTCTTTCTCTTGGATTCTGTGTTCCGTCCAGCACTTGATGGGGCAATCCTCGCATCCCGCGCTACTATCAAGATACTTGTAGAATTCGTCTGCCGCTAGCGATTTCTTCTTTGACTCAGGCGGAATATCTCCTGAGAAATTCCGGTACGGGCTTTCGATATCCCAGGGGTATTGATAGGCGTAAACTCCGTATTTCAGTATTCGTTTAGTAAAATCATTTCGATTGATTTTTGCAGTACAAACATCACAAATCCGAGAGAACCTTTCAACGTCCGATGCATCTACGGAGCCAGTCCCTTTGACTACGATTGCTTTCAGCTTCTTTGATCCGAATACGGCCCCAGTACCGGACCTGGCAGCGGCTCTTGAGCCATTTACAATCGTGCAGGCCGACCAAACCAGGTTCTCACCAGCAGGTCCGATGGCCATGGTTTGAACGTTATCACCGAGTTCACTTCTTAGCATGCTCTCAACTTCGGAGATCGTTTTCTCACGGAGGTGTTCGGCATCGCGTATCTCGATTCTGTCATCATCGATGTAGAGGTAGCTGAGACGAGGTGCGGCACCGGTCAGTATGAGATTGGAGACGCCGGCACGTTTCAGTGCGGGGCCGAAATTCCCTCCGACGCTTGAAGAGCCAATCCCCCCGGTGAACGGGTTCTTCGTATCGATACTGATCCTGGAGGCGCCCGGTGTTCCGGTGCCGCAGAGCAACCCAGCACCAATTGCCAAGAGAATCTGCGGGTCGAAGGGAGGCTTCCCGACCGGCATCTCACTAAACAGAATACGCTGGTTGACCCCTCTTCCACCCATGTATCCCGCATATTTTCTTTGCTCTTCGCAACCGATTTTCCCGGTTGATAGGTTCACGCGAGCAATCTTGCCATCCGATACGAGCATGTTCCCCCTCTTCCAACAGGGATCTCTCAGCGACAACAGATGCAGTTTTGTATCAAACGAGGTTCTCAATCGGAGTGTACGGTATGGAGAACCCGAAATGCCCTGGTCCGAGGACGTCCAGCCCTTTTTGCGAGCGGAATTGCTCCACTGCTCGGAGACCAATCACCGCCACGTGCTGTCCTTTTTCTATGGCGTCAGCCTTCTGAGCAGTCGGCCCTTCCGCGTTTACCAATGGCTTTCCTGTCTCTCGATCCACCACAATGAGCATGTCCGGGCTGGTCACGTAGGGTTTCCCATCAAGCCAGGAGATGTGATTCTCGTTCTTGAACCAGATCTTCAACTCCAACCCTTTGAACCGATCCAGGCCTTGAAGTGTGTGCGTTCCATAGCAATAGCCGCCCTTGTCTTCCCATTCCCTGTCGGTGACTTTCCCTTCGAACAACAACCATCCATCCAGCTCGTTGACGATCTCCTTCACCGGATCGTGCCCGGTCTCGTTTGATACCCGGATCAACCGACCGATCTCCAAGCACTTGGAGAGGGTTCCGGGAACGATCACGCGTTGCATGTCGCGTCCCTTAAGCGGAAAACCCGCCATCGCCAAATTGCCGAAAGAAGCAACGGAGAGGAATCTTCCCATCCGTTCTGCCATTTCGTAGCTAATTGCTTCTCGGATCACTGCGCTGTTGCCGTATGGATCCAGGCTGGAAAGCGGCCAAAGTGGAAGATCCCCCACGCAAGGTGTGCTCTGGCAGATCTCGGGGACGGCGCGGCCAGCATAGTCCCCATCAACTGCTGGAATGCCCAGTCTTGCTGCAGTGGCGACCAGTCCCAGGGTGTTTGACCCTCCAAGTTCAAACGCAACGACAGCACCCACCTTGATTCCCATGTGGTCTTCCAACAAACGGACGGACTCTTCCTGGACGCCTTTGTAGTCCGTCTTCCCCAACCCCAACCGCTTCATCTCCTGTTTTGCTTCATCGGTCAACGGAGCAGTTGATCCCATGAGGAAAGGGCAAACGGTCCACACATCATCCGCGATCTCTGTGTGGTTGATCCAGGAGATCTCGTTTCCCTCCTCAAGGGCAGCACTGAGCCACGCGATACCGTCCTTGGGATTCCCGCCACCGCCTGTCCCCATAAACGTGCATCCCCAAGCTAAATCCTCAATCTCTTGCTTCGATCTGATTGCGTTCATCTAACTACCTCCGTTCCCTGTTGAGAGTAAAGATGACAGCGTACAAAATGGCTGGTTTCTACCTCACCCATTACGGGGTCATCTCGCCGACAGATGTCCATTGTGTGCACACAGCGGGGGTGAAAGCTACAGCCAGCAGGAACATTCACTGGACTGGGGATCTCTCCGCTAGCCTGAATCTTCTGTGGTTTCATCTTCTCTTCTTCATCCAATACAACCGGGATCGAGGAGAGGAGCATTTGGCTGTACGGATGGAGCGGATTCTTGAAGAACTCTTCAGTCTCGGAAGATTCACATATCTTACCTAAATACATGATGATGATTCTATTTGCCACATTGCGCATGAGACTAAGGTCGTGACTGATACAACAATATGATAGGTGTAACTCTTGTTGAAATTCATAGAGCATGGCAATGATTTTTGCTTGGATGGAAACGTCGAGAGAAGCGGTAGGCTCGTCCAGTACAACCAGTTTTGGTTTTGTTGCCAAGGCTCTCGCAATGGCGACCCGCGCCTTTTCCCCGCCCGAGAGCGTGGAGGAAATTTTGTCCGCATAATCGGGGGAGAGTTCCACTTGTTCCAAGAGCTCGATGACCCGCTGACCGCAACCTTTCTTGTTCTTGCCCCGAGCTGCGTGGACCTTGAAGGGTCGTTGCAAGATCTTCCCAATAGGCAAGCGCGGGTTTAGGGATGAGTGCGGGTCTTGAAACACAATCTGCAGGTCTCTCTTTATGGATTTTGGTCTCTTTGTAACTGGCACGGCAACGTTTTGGCCTTCGAAGTAGATCTCCCCGGCTGTCGGCGCATAAATACCTACCACTGTGTATCCAATCGTGCTCTTCCCAGAACCTGATTCGCCCACTATGCTCACTGTCTCTCGGGACTCAACGGAAAAACTCACACGATCCACAGCGTGAACTGTGCCGTACCGTGTGCGGAAATACTTGCTTAGCTCTCTAACGTCGAGCAGTGAAGTAGAGATCTCATGCCTCCTTCTGGTACGAAAAACAAGCGACTTTGTGATCTTCACTCGCTGGGAAGAAGGGAGGGCGCGTTTGCTCACAGATTGGGAGTCGCACCGTACAGCGGGGGTGGAACCGACAGCCGGTCGGCGGTTTTACATAGTCCGGGATGCTACCTGGAATTCCCCGCGACATCACATCAGCAGTCAGCTTGGGAACAGCGTTCATGAGGCCTTGTGTATACGGATGTAGCGGGTTTGAGAAGAGCTCGCGAGGCGGCCCACTTTCTACAATGGTCCCCGCGTACATGATGTGTACACGATGGGCGATCTCTCGAATGACGCCCAAGTTGTGCGTGATGTAGATCAGCGAAGTGCCCTTCTCCTCAACGAGCGCGTCGAGCAGTTGAAGGATTTGCTCCTGAACGGTTACATCCAAGGCTGTCGTTGGCTCGTCAGCGATCAGCAATTCCGGCTCACTGGCAAGCGCCATCGCGATACAGACTCTCTGGCACATTCCTCCAGACAATTGAAAGGGGTAGGATTTCAGAATCCGTCTGGGATCGGGAAGTTGCACTTCCTGTAGCGCGGTAGCCGCTCGCACTAGATACTCTTTCTTCTGTCTGCGTTTTGGATCCACGAACTGAAGTGCTGTCTTAAATTGCGTGCGAATAGTAAAGACCGGATTGAGCGCTGTAATTGGGTTTTGAAAGATCATCTGTATCTCTGTCCGTGCTTGCTTCCACTCCTCTTTTCCAGGTTGTACAAGGTCGACCGTCTTCCCCGCGTGCTTTGATGAGAAGCAGATCCTCCCAGCGCTTGGTTTCACAAGGCGAACGACACAACGGCCACACGTTGTTTTACCGCATCCGGATTCCCCCACCAAACCCAATCGCTCCCCGGAGTGGGCTGCAAAACTTACTCCGTCTACAACTTTGAGGCACCCATTGTAGATAGGGAATTCCACATGCAGATCATCAATCTCTAATAGTGTGGGGCGCATTCTATAACTCCTCGATGGCAAACATGTCGCGCAGCCCGTCGCCGATAAGGTTGAAACCCAGCACGGTAATCACTATGGCAAGGGCAGGGAAGACAGCCATCCACCACAACTCGGGCATGTGCTTCGATCCATCTGCTACCATGCTTCCGAGATCCGGAGTGGGCGGCTGGGCCCCCAATCCGAGGAAGCCCAAGGAAGCCCCGGCAAGAATTGCCCATCCTACGTCCAGGCTTATCTTTGTAAAGATAACCGAGACACAGTTGGGCAGGATCTCGCGAAACACGATGTGGGGCCAGCGTTCACCTAGCACTTCGGCCGACCGAACAAAGAATTCGCTTCGGCATGAGGACGCGACACCGTACACCAGACGTGCGAACCACGTCCACCACGCTATGGATAAGGCCATTGCTGCGTTGGTCAGATTGGGAGTGAGAACGGAAGTGATTGCCAATGCGAGAATGAGGCCAGGTACGGCGAGGAAGACGTCGGTAATCCGCATGAGAATCCGATCGATCCATGTTCTGTGAAAGTAACCTGCTAACAGGCCGACCACTACTCCTACAGGCGCGGAAAGTCCTATGACCATCGCAGCCATCAGCAAGGATAAGCGGTACCCAAACAAAATCCGCGTCAGAATATCTCGTCCAAACAGATCGGTCCCAAGGGGATGCTTCACGCTGGGCGGTTCCTTAGCTTCATCGAAAGCAAGATATGGCCCGACATGCTCGGAGTAGGGAGTCAGATAAGGGGCGAAAACCGCTGCCAGAACGATCATCACGATGACGCAAAGCCCGAGAACAGAGAGCCGATTCCTCGAGAACTTGTACCATCCCTTTTTGAGACTTTCAAGACGATGCCTTCGCCATTTCGATTCCAGTATGCGCACGGTTCACGCCCTCCTAACCTGTGCCGAGGCGGATTTTCGGATTAAGGAAGGTAACAGCTACATCCACAAAGATGTTCGCAACTACAAAAATCACCCCGACGACGAGGACCACGGCTGACATTGCGTTCAGATCCTTTTGCAGCATGACGTTAATTCCGTAACGTGAAAAGCCTGGCCAGCCGAAAATGAACTCCACCAGAAATGCGTTACTGAGCGTGGCTGCAACCTCCAAACCGAGGATGGAAACAGGAGGAATAAGGGAAGGTTTGAGGAGGAATTTCGACATGATCAGCCTGTCGGGAATTCCGAACCCTCTTTCAAACGCGATATACTCCTTGCCTAAATTGTCGTGGATCGAGGAGCGAGTGATTCGGGCTAGTTGGGCCATTCCTGGAAGAGCGAGACTGAAAGCCGGGAGGACCATGTGCCAAAGCGTGTTCCAGAAAGCGGCGAAATGCCCACTAATCAAACTGTCTACGGTGATCATACCAGTGACTGCAGGAGGACGGAGAATATTCATGTCGAGTCGACCGAAAGTGGGAAACCAATCCAAGACGTGGCTGAAAAGCAGCAGGAAGAGGGTGGCAAAGATAAAAGAGGGAGTACTTACAGAATAATAGCAAAAGATGCGAACGAGGTTATCGATCCACGAATTGGCATAGCGGCCTGCCACCACTCCAAGAGGAATCCCAAATCCAGCGACGATGAGAATGGTAAAAAAGGCAAGTTCTCCGGTAGCGGGCAAGAACTCCTTCAGGTCCCTGCTGACTGGTCTACGAGTGAACAGCGAATGACCAAGATCCCCCCGTAGGGCTCCTCGCACCCAATAGTAGTATTGTACTAAGAGAGGTTTGTCAAGATGCATCTGCTCTCGGATGTTCTCAGCGACCCACTCCGGCGCCCGTGGACCAACAGCCATACGCACTGGGTCGCCGGGCAACACGCGCGAGATGAAGAAAATCAATAGAGACAACCCGATGAGTCCGAGCATTGAGAGCCCAATCCGTCTTCCCAGAAACACTAAGCTTGCCATGGTTTTCCTTCACCTACATCTCGATACAGGAAGCTGATTCAAGATAATGCACGGGCAAACAATTGTGCAGTCTGCCCGTGCACTGTTCAACCGCATGAGACGATCCGTCACTTCAACTCAGGGAAGACCTGGATCCAGCGGGGATCCATGAAGTATCCGACCAGCGGGATACCTTCACCATATGTGATCGGCCAGTCGAGATATTCTGTCTGATAGGCCAACGTCGACGCAGGCTCTGCTAGGAAGAGGGTTGGACAAAGATCTACGATGTATTGTTGGAGCTTGGAATACTTGGCGAACCTCTCTGCCTGATCAACAGTTGCAAGAGCGTCATCGAGCAACCGATCGTACTCTGAATCCAGCAGCCACTCATTCTGGTCTAAGCTCCGAGCGCCATCAGAGTGGTACCTGAAGTGAAGCATGCTACCCGCTTCATGGTACAAGCTGGCCATGGTCAGGGTGTACATGTGCGGACTTGCGTCCATGTCCGATGAAACGTCTTGAAGCCGTGCAAACGGAACCTCGACTGGCTTCAGCGTAATACCGATTTTGGCCATATTTGCCTGGAGAATCAGCGCGATTTTCTCTTGGGCGGTACCTCCAGGTCCAATCCACCAGAACTCCACAGGGTATTGATCCAAATCCTCGTAGTACTTGGATTGCTTGAGTTCATCGAGGGCTTTGTCGAGGTCGAGGTAGTACGGTTTAACGTTTGGATCGTACCCAGGGACGGAAGAGGGTACTGGTCCAGCCCCTACCTTGCCGGTGGGAAAAGCTTGTTGCACTATTGTCTCATAATCCGTGGCGTAAGCCATCGCCTTTCTGAAGTGGATGTCATCCAAGGGTGGTTTCTTCGTGTGCATCTCGACGTGCTGAACGGCCCCCAGTGGTATTGCGGCGAGGTCGACTCCTTCTATCGCATCAAGGGCTTCCATCGTTTCAGGCGACAGCCAAGGATTAGTGAACTCCGCCTCCCGTTTCTCCATCATCAACCTGATCGGTACGGCCTCCATGAGACCATATTGTATTACCTGGTCGGGAGCATTCGGCGTCACGTAGCCCCAGTAATCATCGGCCCGTTCCATTATCATATAATCGCCCGGACGGTATTCTGTGATCCGGTACGGCCCAGAACCTGCATCCTTATCTTGCAGGAATTCCCTGCCGTAGTCTCCAAGCTCTCCATATGGCCCAGGTTTCACCAGGTTTTCCAAAACCAGGTCCTTGTTGACGATGTAGAATTTGTACAGAGCGGTCAGAAGAGGCCCGAACGGAATGGAGAGATGGAATTTGGCGGTATAGTCATCGACCGCTTCGACTCTGTCGATGACTGGAGAAAAAATGTAGGAGAAGCCCTCTCCGATTGTAAGCCAACGGTCCATACTGAAGGCCACATCCTCAGCTGTCAGTGTAGTTCCGTCGTGGAACTTGATGTCCGTGCGTAAGAAGAAAGTCCACTCCGTCCCGTCTTCGGAGACGGTCCAACGCGCTGCAGCATGAGGGAGAGGGTTACCCCGTTGATCTGGATAGACGAGGGTATCGTAAAGTGCAGTATGTGCGCCTGTGCTGCCCCAGGTCATACCGACTGCGGGGTCCCACTGCGCCGGCCAATCCCAAGGGCTGCGGAATTGTGACTTGTCTGCACCTGTTCCTAAGACAGTGAGGCCCGTCAAAGCCACCAGGACAGCTACTACGGTAAGGAATATTTTCTTTCCAGTTTTCATTTGTCGTACCTCCTTATTTATTGATAGTTGTGCTTCACCACATACATGTGATATATTCTCAACTACCACCTCCTTGTAACGTCCTCTGCTTCTTCAACGGCACGGCAAAGCGACGTTTGCTCTGGGCAAGCTTAAGTTCAATTAAATCCTCGCATATCTTCAATGCGACCGCGCCCGGCACAACGACAGGAACACCCAGTTCTTTTGTAATCCTTTCCTCGACGCCAAACATCGCGCCACAACCAAGGACGATTGTATCGGCGCCATCTTCTTCTATGGCTTGCTTGGCTTGTTGGAAAACTCTTTCCGCTTCTTCCTCTTTTCCTCCAAGCTCCAGGACTGCCATCCCAATAGACCGTATGGAAGCACAGTTTGATTCTAATCCACTCATTTTCACGTTATCGGCAAGTTGGACGGACATGACAGAAGTGGGGGGGCCTGTTGTGATAATCGAGAACTTCCTTCCCAACATCGAGGCTACATGAGTAGCAGGCTCATTCAAGCCCACGACCGGGATGGTCAACTTCTCCTTAGCAGCTCTGAGACCAGGATCGCCGGAACAGTAAATGATAACGCCGTCGTATCCCTCCGTTTCGGCCTTTTCAGCCTCCAAGACGGTGAACAACTTTGCCCACACTGCATCATATATCCCATCGATCGACTCTGGTCCCTGCTTTATGCTGATTACGTCAATGGAGGTATCGGGGTCTTTGTAGCCGTCCAAGAAGTCCTTCGTTTCCTCATTCCATTGATCGGTAGTTATTGGGATGATGGCTTTTATCCTCTTCATTTGCCCTCCTTCTGACTTCTGAAACTAGACTTCTTTCTGCATTGACATTAAATCCAGTTTACAGGTCGGCGCCCGCGCCAACTGCTAACTGTTAACAGATAAGTATACTGGGGATGCTCCCTCTGTCAAGTTCACATGGCTGTGTCAAGTTTTGTGTGTAGATTGCTTCTTCAGGCGACAGGCTGAAGCACGTCCTCCTTCTCTGGTTCTTCGACCGTCTCGACCCGGGTCATCGTGAGATACCGAGGGCCGGTCAGCCATTCCTCCGACTGCTCCATCGCCAGCGCGCTGACGAGACGCAGACAACTCCGACGGTTGGGAAAGATCCGCACCACACGGGTACGACGCTTCACTTCCTGATGGAACTTCTCGAGGTTGTTCGTCGTGCGAAGCCGCACACGATGTCCCTTTGGCAGCTGGAAGACTGTCAGTGTCTGGTCGATCGTCTCTTCCAGCCACTTCGCGAACGCTGGAACGCGGCGGCTCCACTGTTCGATTATTTGCTGGGCTCGTCGCTGAGCTTCTTCGTGGTCTGGAGCTGCAAAGACATCGCGTAGCTGATCGTGGACCTCAGCGCTATCCCGTCGAGGAACCTTGGCTCCAGCGTTCTGCTGGTAATGGGATTG
>Ga0307380_10012981_pt1 | contig 10319 bp, 7 predicted proteins | sample UN3MG_FD_202239 | JGI IMG/M metagenome (GOLD analysis project Ga0307380, IMG submission 202239) | Soil microbial communities from Risofladan, Vaasa, Finland - UN-3 | ecosystem: Environmental > Terrestrial > Soil > Coastal area > Acid sulfate soil | place: Finland: Risofladan, Vaasa | collected... | reverse complement strand
CTTGTACGTGTCGGCCACGTTGTCGATCGTGCTGTCCACCGGGGCCACGTCGGTGCTGTCGTTATCCGACTGGCAGTCGATGTTCTCATCGTTGCCGTCCAGGTGGAACGCGGCGAGCTGCACCATGTCGCCGTGGTCAACGTCGGCCTCGGAGTTGGTGGTCAACGCCGTGCCCAGGCCGATATCCAGGTCGCCGGCCGTATCGTCGCCGTTGTCGTGTACGGTGACTTTGGCCTCCAGCGTGATCCCCTTGTCCACCGGGAAGGTGTCGTTGACCGTGCGGAGCGACGCCAGGGCCACTTCGGCCACCGCGTCAAACGCGAACTCGATTCCGCCGTCTTCGCCGTCGATCTGGTGAACGCCGGCGCCGTCGATCGACTTGGCGGTCAGGCCGCTGGGCAGGTACTTCTGGCCGGTGGTGGTGGTCAGGCCCTCGAACGTGCCGGCCCCGGTCTCGACAATCTCGAACGAGCCGACGCCGTTGGGCGGTTTCTCGCCCCAGGGGCGCAGGCGGACCAACGCGGTGTTGGTGGTCAGGTAGTGGACCACGCGGCCCATGTAGGCGTCGGGATGGCCGGTCAGCGCCTGAGTGTTGTCGGCCGTGGCGAAGACGGGCGCGCCGGCGTCGGTCAGGGCCACGCCGGTGATCGTCAGCTCGAAATCGCCCAGGACGTAGACCCGGCAACTGATCGCACCGGCCGCCCCGCTGCTGTTGTCGGCCTCTTCGTAGGCGATGCCCGCGAACAGGTCGCCGGGGACAAAGGCTTTCAGGTAGCCGGCCGGGTCCAGGCCAACCCGGGCACCCTTGTAGACGTGGACGGCCGCCGCAACCGGGAACTCGCGCAGCTCCTGATCGACGAAATGGTTGACGTTGGCGTTTGCTGAAAGTGTCATGCCGCGTCACTCCTTTGACGCTGTGTATCCGAACGCGGCGTCCGTGCCGCGTGTGGTTGCTACTTGTCGGTGTCGCCCAGGCGCTGCTCCATATTATCGAGGGCATGCATGCGCGCCACGATGGCCCGGAACCTCTTAAACTGCTGCGGGGTGAACTTGACGAAGCCGGGACGTTTCGCGGCCGCGACAAGCTCCTCGGTCGGCGGCAGCTCGCGCCACTCCTCAACCAGCGACGTCGATTCCTCGCGTACGAAGCGGTCAGGAACGTCGTTGAGGGCAATCTCGTTTTTCTCCAGCAACGAAGCCAGCTTCATCCACGTCCGATCCAAGCCCGCTGGAGAGTGAAGGTACTGGAGCGCTGCAGCCGCAATGAAGCGCGAGAACGTTCCCCCTGTTTCGAGAAGGTGTGCGTCAATCGCTTCGCAGAGGGCTTCGTCCAGAAAAGCGTTCTTTTGCCTCTTCGCCATCTTCTCGGCTCCGTCCGAGTTGGGCACAGTCATTCGCCAGCCTCCATTCTAGACCCTCTAGCGACTACCGCAACACCGGCAATTCCAGGCCCCCCGCCGCCGTCTATATTTTCTTTTAATCCTTGACTTTCTAGAAGTCAAGCGAATAATTGGAGAAATTGGCTGCCCGGCCCGACCCGGCGGGAACCTGCAGCGCCCGGCACTGTCCAGGACGGCAGGCGTCGGGATTCGGCCGGGCGGCCCTTAAGGAATCACTCATGTGCTGTGCCCCCCTTCCGAACGTCGGAGCCCCGTGGGGTCGCGGGGGGGCAGACCTCCGTTGTCTCCTTGTGTTCGCGGCTTCGTCGGCGACCGGCCCCGGGCCAAAACGGGATCGCAGCTCCTGCTAGGCACCCGGGTGCCGGCCGCCGGCCGGTCGTTGGCGTGAATGAATGAGCGCCCTACCGATCAGGACCGAGCCGCCCGACGATTGGGTAACGCCGGCCACGCTGGCCGCCGCCCGCCGCGTCTCGGTCCGCACCGTGCGCCATCAAATCAGCAAGCTACCCGAGCACGCCCGCCGCAAGGTCGGCGGCAAGCTGTACTTCGATCGCCGGTTCCTGGCCGGTGCGAGCCTGGACCTGGCCCGGATCGGCAAGGTGGATCAGCCCGGCCAGGCCGACAAGTCGCTCTGGCGACAGGCCGACGCCCAAAGGGATGCTGTTATCCGTAGAATCCTGGCCGACGGCGACACCTACGCCCGGCAGCGCGGCGTCGGCCTGACCAAAGCCGATCGGGAATTCGCCGCCTTGCACGGTGACGGCGCCTACGGCCTGACGTTCAACGAGCGGACGCTGCGCCGCTGGCGGTCGGCCGCCAAAGCCGGCCGGGGGTTTGCCGAGCGTCGCGGCCGCAAGCGCGGCACCGACAACGGCGGCCTCGGACAGCAGGCGTGGCAGCTCTTCGTTCGCATGGCCTTGAAGCTGGAGATTCTGACCGAAGCCGAAATGGTCATGCGCGGGGAAGCGTCGCGGCACGCGGGCGATGCGGCCTGGCGGTGTGACGTGTCCTACAGCACGTTGCGCATTCGGTTCGGTCGGGAGTACCCGGACTTTTTCCGGGAGTACGTGACGCGAGACCCGGAACGCTGGGCGGCGAAACACGGCCCCAAGTTGGACCGCAAACCGCACGATCAGCCGGCTAATCACACGTGGGAACTGGACGGCACCACGGGCAACGTGCTGTGCCGCGACGGCGAGCGGGTCGGACGGCCGACGGTGGTGCTGACCGGGTGCCCGGCCAGCGGGATGATCCTGGGCGTGGCGGTCGGCCGGAGTGAATCCACCACGCTGATCCGCCGGTCGGCCTGGCAGGCGTACACGTTCGCGGGCGCGCCGAGGGCGGCGCGAATCGACCTGGGCAAGGCGTTTGCCGGCCAGGGATTCGGCGACCTGCGCGGCCGCAAGGCCGCCGCCGAAAGCGAAGTCATCGGCTTCGTTCGGATGATGCAGGCCGAACTACAGGACTGCACCGGGCGCAGCCCGTGGCAAAAGGGATTCATCGAGTCGATGATGCGCGGGGTCGATCGACACGACCGGCACTACACCCGCCGGGGTTACGTCGGCAACCGTCCCAAGAACCGCAGCCGCTTTGCCGACCAGCTCGCCCGCAAGCACCCTGAGAAGCTGTTGACGTTTGAAGAGTACGAAGCGTCGCTGCGGGCGTGGTGGGAAGCCGAAAACCGCCGGCCGCGCCGGCACCTGGGCAAGCTGTCACCGCTCCAAAAGTTTCAACGGACCGCGATCCCCGAGCGGCGCCTGCCCCGCCAGGCCGAAGACTTCCTGCGCCGCCGCCCGCAACGTGTCCGGGTCGGCACCCGGGGCGTGGTGGTGACGATCGGCGGCGTCCGGTTGCACTACGGGCACCGTGATCCGCGCGTGTGGGAACGCCAGGGCCAGGAGCTTATCGCGTACATCGACGAACAGGACACGGCGAGCGTGCTGCTGTGTGAGGTTGGCGGCCGGCCGCTGTTCTACGCCCGGGAAGACACGCTGGCCGGCACCGATGCCGAGAGCATCGCAGAGGCCGGCAAGCTGCAGCGCAAGGCCCGCAAACGGGCCAGGGAGCGTTTCGCCGACCTGGACCTTGCCGCCGCCCCCACGGTGGACGTGGCGCTCGAGCTGAAGCGCAGAGCGGCGGAACAGGCGGCCGCCAGGTCCGAGCCGGCCGACGTGCCGGAACGCGGCCGGATCATCCTGCACAGTGCGTTTGACGCGGCGTTGGCTGAAGCCGAGCGGCAAGAAATGCGGGCGGCCGTAGGTGCCGAGTGCGTGTCGCCGCCGCCGGGGCCGACGCTGGCCCAACTGACGAACGGAGCAAGCCGAGACCTCATGGATGGGGTTTCGGCCTTCGGTTTCGAGGACCTTGTCCGGGTCATGGAGGACCACGGTGACGACCTATTCGCCGACCTCACTTGAAGGGGGGACCACCCATGACCGAGCCCGACACAAACGGCCAGCCCGCCGGCGATCCGAAGACGGCGAGCGGCGAGACGGCAGCGGACGGCGATCGGACGATGGACGCCTTGATCGCCGGATCACGCCTGCTTGGAGGCGGCGTTGTGGGTGACCAATACGAACCGGTCGGCAGCTTGGAGGCGGCGCGGATCAGGGCTGCGGTCAACGCGTTCCTGGCCCGCCAGGACGAACTACCCAAGGCCCGGCGGGTCACGCGGGGCAAGCTGGCCGATGCGATCGGCGAGTCCAAGTCCACCGTTTCGCAGGTCCTCTCGGACAAGTATCCGAAGAGCAAAACGGACGGCTGCGGAAAGATCGACGAAGTCCTGCGGAAACTCGACAAGCACTTGGCTGTTCTGGAGGCCCGGCAGGAATCACCGCAGCGGTCGGACTTCGCCTGGACGAAGATCGCCGAAGAAATCCGGGGCGTGGCCAACACGGCCGTGATCCTGGAGACCATCGGCGCGGTCTACGGCCCGGCCGGGATCGGCAAGACGCTGACGCTTGAAGCCTTGTTGGACGTGTACCCCGGTAGCGTCTTGGTCACCATCGACGATGAAGCCCACTCGCCGACGACGTTCCTGCGGACCCTGGCCGACAAGTTGAAGCTGCCGTCGGCCCGTCACCGCCAGGCGCTCAAGAAGTCAATCTGCACGTGTCTACGGGCCAGCAGGCGACTCGTGATCGTCGATGAAGCTCACCTGGCCGGCATCGACGTGCTCACTTGCGTCCGCCAAATTCACGATTCCACTTCCTGCCCCGTAATTTTCGCCGGGCTGCCGGCCCTGGCCAAAACGCTGTTGCAGGGCCGGGGCGACGATTCCAAGGGCGCTACGCTGTACTCGCGCGTCGGGATCGCCCGTGATTTGACCGAGCGTTGCAAGGGCGGCGACCACGGCGAGCCGCTGTTCAGCATCGCCGACGTGAAGCGCATCTTCGCCCGCAGCGCCCTTCGCATCGCCCGCGACGCGGTGGACTGGCTACAGGCTTTGGCCTGTATGCCCGAAATCGGCGGCCTGCGGACCGCAAACAACGCATTGCGCCTGGCGACCCACGTCGGCCGTCAGCGCGGCGAGACCGAAGTAACCCTGGCGATGCTGCAAAGCGCCTGCCGCCTGCTGCATGGCACCGAAGGTGCCCGCGCCATCGCCAACCGGATTAGACAGGCTCAAAAGGTAGCGTAGGAGAAATCTGCCATGGCAACGAAGACCAGACGCAAGGCGAGACCGCCGAAACAGCAGACCGGCAAAAAGGGCGTCTCAAGCGCCGACGCGGCGCCCTGCCGGTTCCGCGTGATCCCCGGGGATGCTCGGACCGTGTTGGATGATCTGGCCAGGCAGCAGCTTGGGAACTGCGAAGACGAAGGCATCCGTCATGCCATCCTGGACGAAACACACAATGCCATAGAGCGGCTGCCGACCTTCACGCTGATAGCGATGCTCCCGGTCATCGCCAGGCATGGCATGCGTGAAGGCCGCGTGCCAGAGCCGCCCCATGGTGGAGCGTAGAGCCGATGCCAGGCCAAAGATCAAGAGAGCGACGCGCCGTGATCGACGCGCTGGTCTCGACAGCTCGCGGCTTGCGGCGTGAAGTGCTCGCCGCCTGGCTGCCGTTGCTGGGCGGCCTGGCGGAAACCACGCGGCACCTGTCGGCCAAGTCGGTCTCATTGTTTATCATGCGAGTCCGGCTACTGCGTAGGTGGTCCGAGTTAAAGCAGCGCCGGCCCAGGGCCACCAACGGAGAGCTGGACGCCCGGGTCGCTGCCGAGGCCAGGGCGGTCGATCCGACGCTGCGCGTGTCGGCCAGGACGGTCTACCGCTGGCGGTCCGCCTGGAACGCCACCGGACCGGGCGGCCTGGCTGCCGGCCCGGCCGCGCTGTTCCCGAAGTACAAACGCCCGTCGAAGGCTCGTTGACCGACCTTCGACGATCGTTCAAAGCCGGTCATCGAGCCGGCCGACACGTCCGGTTTTCTTCCCCGCCCCCCAGGGCCACAGACAATCCCCGTCTCCTGTTTCGTGGTCATTCTTCGCGCAGAATGGCGTTTTTTTTTGCGCCTTAGCATGCACAGCCACTGTAGGATTTAAAAAATACCACCCTCCCAACGAAACCAAACCCACCCGTTTCGCCTATAAGTCGCTATTATGAAAGCAATTACGACGATCTGCCTGCGCGCAAAACCCCCTCAAAGCGCGCACAAAACAGCGCATTCTGCGCCCAAACTGTACGAAACCACCCACTTCCAGCCCGTTTCCCTTCCAACGGCGTTCACTATTCGCTATTCGCCGCCCCCCCTGCCCTGCGTCCACTCGCCACTCTGAACTCGCTACTCGTCTTCGCCCGGCCCCAGATACAACTCGCCCCCGCGCGCGATCACCGGTCGCTCTTTCAGCGACTCGCCGAGTTCCTCCGCATCCAGCGCGAACAGCGAGCTGATCTCCACCACGCAGTCCGCTTCACCGTCCGGTTTGCGCGGGACTTCGACGCCGCACTGCTCCAGCCAGGCGGCCGCTCGGCTGCTCATGTCTCGCCGCGCGGTCGCCGCACTGTCCACCCCGTCCGCGTTCTTCACCGGGCTGAAAACCTCGCCGCGCCGCGCCTCCAGCAACAGCGGGTTGGCCGCCAGCGGCAGGGCGTCGAAGACGAACATCTCGAACTTCGTCGCATTGGGCTCCCCGGGCTCGATCTTCCGCCCCGTTGACGGGTCCACGTACGACACTTTCTTCCTGGCCCGGTGCCACGGCATGGCCAGCGTCGAGCCCGGCCGGGTCAGCTCTTCCACAAACGACCGCCCCAGAATGTGGATCGCGATGTTGGCCGCGTCGAACATCCGCGACCCGTCGGCGTTCCGCGCCCGCGAAAGCTCCTCCGGCAGGTCCGTGTACTCGATGACCTGCAGCTTGCCGTCAACCGTCGCGAACACGCCGACACGCTCGTCGTCCGACGCCTTGCCGATCATCAGGCTCGACATCTGCGACCCGGTCGAATCGTGCAGGCCGACGAACAGCGGGTCCACCGGCCGAACCAGCGGGTTGTCCACCTGGAAGTAGCTGATGATCTCGATCCCGCGGTCGGCCATGTCCGCCAGCGCACCGCTGGCGGCCAGTGCCCGCAGGCTCCCGCCGTGCCCGTCCGGCGACATCGCCACCCGGTGCTTCTCATCCAGCAGGATACGCCCCTCCTCGTCCACGGCCGGCATCACACCCTGCTGGAAAAAGAAGACGTTCTCCGCATCGAGGCCGAAGTGCTCGTGCTCGGCGAAGATATCGCGCGTTGGCCCGTCATTGACCGGCGACGTCATCACGTACCAGCGGATCGGCGACCCGAACCGCCGCTCCGTCGCCAGCAGCGACTCGGCGAACAGGCGGAACAGCGTCTTGTTCCGGATCGGCGAGATGGCGAACGCCCCTTTCGGACCGTCGAACCCCAGCCGCGTGCCCTGCCCACCGGCCACCACCATCGCCGCCACCTTGCCCTCGCCGATCAGTCGGCGGCCGCGATCGCGGGCCTGGGCATACATCCGAACCTGGTCCGCACCCCCCGGCTCGACGGGCAGGCACGGCGGTGGTGACGGCCGCCCGGTCGCCGCCGCCGGACCGTCGGACCGAACGTGGGTCTCGATCAACGTGTCCAGCAGTCCGAAGTCGCACGCCGCCACGTCGGCCAGCAGGGCCTGCCGACCGGTCTCGTCGAGGTCGTCCCAGAAGGTAAACAGGTGTTTCTGGCCGTGGCGGGCGGTTTGGCTACGTAGATCCGAAACGTCCATGTGGTTGGCACCCCAGCAGGTCAAATCGAGATCGAGGCCCCCCGTCGCGGTGGAGAGATCAAACTCGCGGCATCCGGGAGCCGATCTATACAGACAGCGGCGCAGGTGTGTCAACGAGAACGATCCCACCCGACGCCCGATCTGGATGGACCGCGAATGCCTGCGCCTTTGACACGGCGGGAGTTCCTGGCCCGCAGCTCGACGGCCACCGTCGGCGCTGCACTCGGAGCCTCCGGCTGGGCGGCGGCGCGTTCGCTGGCCGACTCCGGCGCCCCCAGCCAACCGCCCACGGTCTTTCGGATACGAGCCGACGGCGTGGTGATCGGGCGACGCATCCACCGGCCCATGCTCGCCCAGATGCTCGAAAAAGGCCTCAGTATCGCCACCGGCAAGCCCAACGGAATCGAGGCCTGGCGCTCGATCCTCCGACCCGACGACGTCGTCGGCCTCAAATTCAACCGTAGCGGTGCCGACGCGTTGGGAACCACAGGGGCACTGGCCGAAACGATGATCGACTCCTTGGTGGCCGCCGGTTTCGACCCCTCGCGCCTGGTGCCCATCGAGGTCCCGCAGGCCGTCTACCGAGACACCAAGACTGCTCGCCCCGACCTGGGATGGCAGCCCGAGGAGGCGCAATTCGGCAGCGGGAGCGATCGGCTGGCGGCCGTCCTGGACCAGGTGACCGCCATCATCAACGTACCGTTCGTCAAGACGCATAACATCGCCGGGCTCACTTGCTGCCTGAAAAACCTCTCCCACGCCCTGGTCAAACACCCGGCCCGGTACCACGAAAACCACTGCAGCCCCTACGTCGCCGATATCGTCGCTCTACCGCCAATCCGCACCAAGCTGCGCCTCCACCTCGTGAACGCCCTGCGGATCGTCTTCGACGGCGGCCCGGAGCCGAGCGAGGATTCCATCCACGATGCCGGCGCCCTGTTTTTCACCACCGATCCGGTGGCGATGGATACTGTGGCGCTGGAAGAAATCAACCTTCTGCGCCAAAGCCGCGCCCTACCAACAATCGTGCAAGGCGAAGGTCTGCTCAGCTACCTGACGAAGGCGAGTGAGCATGGACTAGGCTGTGCCGAGATCCACGACATCTCGCAAAAGAAGGCAGAACTGTAATCCTCGGCGGTGCCCGGGTTCGGACCGGGTCGATCCGCTAAAGATCGTCGCAGGGGCCAATCACGAAGAAAAGGTTGACAGGTCGCGGTAGCTGTGTTAAGCTTTAGATGGCAATAGTGGTTACGGGACTTTTTTGGATACGTGTATACTGTTCATAAGCTGCATCATAGCCTGGACATAGATAGCTGCCTGCAAAGGCGAAGTATTCGGTATCTTTCCTGATCATTCCCATCCACCCGTGCCACACGCTGACATGAAGGATCGTGCGCGGAATCAGTAGTTGCGCACAGGTCCGATTCGTTGGGCCCATGGGACCAGTCCTTGGGCGCGCTTCGGCGTGCCGGGATCAAGGACAAATGGAACCCGGGTGCATGACGGCGACCATGTTGGCTGTGGTGCCGCTCACCGCAGCTTGAAGATTAAGCCCGGTCCGTGGTCTTTCGGAAATGGTTTCCGGACGGACCGGGGTGGAATCCGGTGCGAGGCCATGCCAGGAGTCGGCTTCCCTGAAATGCCCGGCGTTGAAAACGGGGACGCGGGCATTTGGACTCATGATGGCGTTTTTTATCCTTCTGTCGACTTCGGACTTGGAATTGGTCTCGGTCCGGCTTCCAAACGGGTGGCGGAGCTAAAGCACAGGAGAGTTCCCCATGAAGAAGAAAAAGCGAGCCTTTACTCTGATTGAGCTGTTGGTGGTGGTGGCGATCATCGCGCTGTTGATCTCCATCCTGCTTCCGAGTCTGTCGCGTGCTCGGGAGTTGAGCAAGCGTCTGGTGTGCCAGGCGAACCTGAAGGGCCTGGGCACCTCGTTCAAGATCTACGCGAACGAGAACCTGGAGCAGTGGCCGGTCCCACCGTTCGACGAGACCGAGATCGACGACAACGGGATCGAGTACATCGACCAGGTCGGCGAGCAAGGGGACCTGCTGCGGCAAAAGATCTCCTGCTCGTCTGGCGAGACGAACGCCTACTGCAGCGGCGGCAGCACTCAGCTGTCCACCACCCGGGCGTTCTGGATGCTGGTGCGAACCGGTGAGGTGACGGTCAAGCAGTACATCTGCCCGAGCAGCGACGACACCGTGGACGACACTCAGGAAATCGATCGGTACTACGACTTCAAGAACATCGGCAAGGTGAGCTACGGCTACCAGGTGCCGTTCGGCCCCGGCGACACGCGTCCGAGCGAGAACGCGGACAGCCGGCAGGCCATGGCGGCGGACAAGGGCCCGTTCGCCGGTGTTCACAGCCCGGAACTGGATCCCCAGACCTTCGACCTGACGATAACCAGCTCCCCGAACGAATGGAAGCAGCTCAACTCCGGGAACCACGGTGGTACTGGTGCCGGTGAAGGCCAGAACATCCTCTTCCAGGACGGTCACGCCGACTTCGAGCGTAAGCCGGCCGTCGGCATCGACAGCGACAACATCTACTCGCTGATGTCCGATGACGCCAGCGATGAGGGCCGCTGGCTCGGTGAGAACCCGCGTACCACCGGGGGCCACAACCCGTACCCGGGTGAGGACACGTTCGGCGACGACAATCGATCGTCTTCCGACTCGCTGATCTGGCC
>Ga0307380_10012979_pt1 | contig 10321 bp, 19 predicted proteins | sample UN3MG_FD_202239 | JGI IMG/M metagenome (GOLD analysis project Ga0307380, IMG submission 202239) | Soil microbial communities from Risofladan, Vaasa, Finland - UN-3 | ecosystem: Environmental > Terrestrial > Soil > Coastal area > Acid sulfate soil | place: Finland: Risofladan, Vaasa | collected... | reverse complement strand
TGTCAAGTCAAAAGATATCGCGTCATCTGGGCCATTTCCTTTTTGCTTCTTACTCCAAAGCCCCAAATTAAATTGCGTTCTTTTAAAGTCTTGATTGCTAGATCTACGGATAATATCTTTTTTTCGATAACAGTCTTTTTGTATCGCAGCCCTTTTAGCGCCTTTTTTATAGCATCCTGGCTATCGGAATCAATGTTATCATATTTCCCTTTTTGACTGTAGAGCTTCTCCCAATATCTCATGTCCCTCCAGTCCCTACGGAGATCTCGTAGGAGTTCCTCGAGCTCTTTTATTGGGTAGTTAAATATCTTACGTTTTGGCATCTTTTCTCGTTTTGGCTACGATATCCCGAGCCTCTTCCACTTCCAATAGCCATGCTTCTAGCGTTCCTATTTCATCTTCTAGCTTTCCGATTTTGCCGTATTTTGCTGTGATATCCGCTTTTATCGCGGTGACATCGGTTTTCAAAACATTAAAAACTTTATCCTCATCGCCATATAAATTCGGCTGTTTTACTGTTTCTTTTTTAGCCATTTTTCCCTCCAGGGTTGGTTAGGGCCCGGGTCGCTGATATTCCGTTGGAGGCAGAATATACAACCACGTCCTGTGATTTCCCGGGCCCTTCGATTTCTTTCTCTTACTTGTTTTCTGCGACTTTCTGCTTTAAGACTTTCCAGAATTGATTAATATAACCCCATGTATAAATGGAGTATAAAAGCATCCTGGGCGTTGTTAGCAGCTTCATCTGATTCAGCGTGAAATAGGTGGCGCCTGTGGCAATTATCGCCGTCGCAAAATACATGATGGCATGCCTGACTGCGGGCTTGAAATTATTCCAGCCCGCGAAAATCTTCTGCAGCCCTGCCTTTACTAACTGCGTTATCGCCATTAAGCCCAGCCCGAATATCGTCTGGATTGCAACGACTATCGAGTCATTGAGCTCAAATGGGAAGTCCGGATCGACCGCTCCCGGATCCTGCGCCAGTAGCATCGGCGCCGCGATGAGAATAATCGCCATAAACAAGAAAACTAATGCGTGTCTTTTTGACATCCTTTGGCCTCCTTTAAATTTAGGATTTCCTGCAGCGTTTTGAAAGCTGCTTCGAATCCTTCGTTTGCCCATGTGACCATTACGTTCGCAATTTCGTTGATTTCCCTGCAGTACAGGGTTTCCATCCTAGGCTCTTGTGGGTAGCCCGCTCCGCCCGGTTCAATCCAGCTGCATTTAATGTTCCAGCCGTTGCGAATTTTGACAATTTCAAAAATCATTTTTTCCTCCATTCAAAAGTTATTTTAATCCTTTCCGCTGGGTCGGCCCTCTTCCGAGCTCATAACCAGGCAACGGTATTGCTGGCTTATGCCGTAATAAAGCCAAATTTCGTCGATCTCCATTTGCCATCCTTTAATGGTCCGGGTTAGTTCGTCTATATCGATCCGCTCCAGATCCATGGCGTCAACTTTTATGCGTAGCTCGGTTTTTATCTCCCGGATATCTTTGGCCACAACGTTCTGGCGGGTCATAATAGCTCCGCCTATGTAACCTATTACAAAACCGGCAAAAAGCCCGGCCCAAATCCCGATTAAAAAACGGTTCCGCTTGTCTATCTGGAATTGGGTTTTTTTATGTCTTGCCATTTTACCATCCCTTTTGCCTTGGCCATAAATATAATAACCAGGGCAAATACGCTAAATCCTCCAAAAATAATTAGCTCAATTATCCACATGCGGGCCTCCTTTTTTTTTGTTTTTTAAGTCTTTCCATAGTTTTCTTCTTCGCCTAAATGCTGCGGAATCGCTTAATTCCTGGTATAAAATAAACGGCAAAAATATAACAACTACCGCAAAAACGCAAATCATCAGGGCTGCCGTAGTTAAAAATGCCAGCGGTCCGATAATTATTCTAGTGCTAATCTTCATTTCTCTCTACTTATTTAGTCGGAGGAAGGGGCGTCAGATTGATTTCCCATATTATTAAATCCATCGCCGGGTGGTATGAATAATATTTATGTATTGCGCCATCTACAATTTGGCTGTCGTTTTTATAGGCCAGCGACTCCAGGGCGTCCATGGCTACTTTTAAAATGTTGTCAACGTCCGGCCGCTTGGTCGGCCTCAATTCCTTGCGCTGCATTTGTAGCTTTTTTACTTTGCTTGCGGAGATCGGTATCATAAGGCGCGCCGTGAGTTCCATTTCTAGCGCAGTCTCTACCGGCTCAAAATCCGGGTATTTTATCGCAAAAAGCTCCTTGATATACGTTTCGAAATTTAGCGTTTTGGTCGGCGTGTAAGTTCCCCGCGGTGCCCACCTGGGCCGCTGTTTTCCCTGTGGTTCTCCCGGGATTGATAAATGAATTATTTGGGTTCGCATTTTATTTCCTCATTTTTCTTTTCGTCGTCTATTTTAAATTTCCGATCTAGCTGGATGACCTCATGGGCAAAATGGCTTAAAAGTTCTTCAATTCTCTTCCTCTTTTTAGTGTCCCGTTGCCCGTCTTTCTGCATCAGGTATTCTAACTTTTTTACGTACTTTTCCTTTATTTGCGGAAATTCTATTATCGCCAAAAATAGTTGTTTTGGGCTTATCCAGGGCGATTCGTCTTTGTTCATTCTGTGCTCCATTTTCGCTGGATATCTACCCCCCAAAGATCCCGCGCTAATTCCCAATAAATGGCGGCATCGACCTCTTTGTCAAAATTCGATAAAACGGTCTTGCCTTTATATAAAATGCTTCTGGGCAAAAATCCTAGCGAATAGCAAAAAGTCCTGTTACCCAGGGCGGCGATAAAAGCTCTCGCGGCCGCAATCCTGGTTGGGGTGTCGGCTGTGCAGGCATACTCGCTGCCGTCTTTCCGGATCTCGCAATATCCTCGCTGGCTGGGCGGGACTTTGCTGTCCGGGTTGGTCCCGACTCCGTCGTCGTCGTCGGCAAATATCCGGCGCTGACTTATGCCGTCAATAGCCCAGGCATCTACATGCCCGGGGGTCCCCAGGCCGTGTACCTCGAGGGCTGCCGTTCGGTAGGTCCATCCGTAGTCCTTGCAGGAAAAGCTGTCATGTGGCTTTGCGTCTTTTCCGTGCTCTTCGGCGGAAATAAATCCGTGCAATTTGTGGGCTGTTTTCTCCGATCCTGAAAACGATATCGGCCAGGGCATGCCTCTATCAAAAGCGTGTTTGGCCCGCGTGACTCCCCAATTTTCTGCCCAAACTTTGATCTCTGATACGTTGTTTTCTACGTGTGATTTTAATTCGTTGCCGAGCCGGTATTTATCGCCCTTGATAAAATCTAGGCAATCTATAATCCGGTCATCCCAATACTCGATCATAAAATCGACCTCGTTTAGCTCTGCCACTCTTAATTCGTCTTCCGCGTCTAGCTCTATGCGGTTAGTTTTTATCCGGTTTGTATAGCCATAAAAACAATGGCTGAAATTGTGGGCGCTGTTTTTAAAAGGGTTCCAGTCTAGCGCGTGGCTGCAATTGTCGTAAGCTTCAACCTCTAGCGACATGTAGTATTTATGAAGAAGGTCCCCAAATTGCCGTAGGGTCTGGTCCCATTCCAGGTTCCGTTTAAAAAATGAATATTTGCCGGCGGTTGTCTTTTTAAATGCCTCGATATATGGCTCCCAGCCGTTTCCAAAAATCCTTACGCCGTCGCAACCGGCCAGGCATAATTCTATAATAACGGCCTCAATTTCTTCCCAGCTATAATCCCGGCCTACGTTAAAAGGCAAGTCTGCTATCGTACAAATCATTTTCGGCATCCAGTGGGGCTTTGGGTTGTCTATAATTATGCCGGGCTCGGTCCCTCCCAAGTCTATACGGGTTTGTACGGTTTCCATAATGTCTTTGGCTTCTTGTAAATCCTCGATATTTCTGCCGTTTGGGATTACGCCACTTTTTGTTTGAGTGATCACCCAATTACAGCGCTGCTTGGCTTCCTCTAGTTTAAAAATCGCTTTTTCTTTTTCGTTCATGTCATCTCCTTTATTTCAAAATATTTATTGGATTTCTTGGCCTGCTCTATCGCGCTTTTCTTTTGGACGTCCCGGTTTTGCTCGTGACATTGCCAAAAAGGCTTCTCTGCAAAGTCGTGAATTATCTCTATCCGGCAAATCGGGCAGCGATAAAAATCGGCATACCATAATTTATAAATTGCTGTGTCGGATAAATACCATTCCGCAACCAAAACGCCGGCGAATTCCTTGATCATCGGCCGGGTACATTTTACGCAAATTGGCCTCATTTTTTATCCTCCGGATTTATGGTAGTTTCCACTATTTCAAATCTTTCCCCCTCTCCGCAGCCACCGCTTTCTGCGCTTGTTGCCGTCATTTTCCAGGGGCAATAATTTTCCTGATTATTCCCTTCAAAATGTACGCATTCCCCGCACGTTTCCGGCTGGGGCTTTTTGTTTTTTTTCCCCTCCGGATTTAGGCCGGTGATCTGAATGCTCCCGTGCTGCTTTGCATTTATGTCAACTATCCTGTTTTCAAGGGGCTCCATATTATATTTTTTGCGCAAATATTTTGATCTTGTTTCCATGGCCGTGGGCTCCGCGGCTTCCTCCAGCGGCTGGTAGTCCTCAACGTGCATCAAAAATCTAATGGCCATGGCGCCCACTTGGGTGGCCTCTTTTATAAGGCCGTCCCGGGTCCCCCGGCCGAAACAAAAATCGATCGCTGCTTTCAGGAGCTCCCCCCTTTCCTCTGCCACTATGGCGGCGGCGTGGATTACATCCTCCGGCCAGCCGGGAAACTTTTCTTCTGCCGATAAAAGCTCGCCCATAAAACGCGCTTCAATTTCGCCTATTTGCATTATCCGGTCCTTACGGTCAGGGAAACATCTTGAAAAATCCTAACTCCTGGGATCTCTCGTATGCCGAGTTTTATGGCTGCGTTTATCTTCCTTTCGTCAACGGATAAATATTCCCGCGGCACTTTTGCTTCGTCTATAACCGTGCCTTTCCAGCGCCGGGTGGTGCTCATTCCTTCAACTTTTGGGGTCTCCGGGATTATCGCCTTTTCCCGGGTTTCTTCGATCGCTGTCGCTTCGTCTAGGGCGTCCAGGGCTTCGTCGACCTTCCCCTCCTGTTCGAGCGCGGCTGCTTTGGCCATGGCCTCATCTGCCCGGCGCTTGTCTGCAGCTTCTTTTATGGCGGCCTCGCGCTCGGCTGCCTCTCTCTTTCTCCGCTCGGCTTCCAGATATTCGCGGATCTTCGGGTTTAAAACTTGCTCCGCTTCTAGCACGGGCTCCAATAACAGCTTTTCCTTTTTTAAAATCGCCCGGTGTGTTGCCAATGCCGCGGATTTTGCCTCTTCGAAAAATCCTATAATCTCTTTTTTTGTGATCTTGATTCTTACGATGGCCTTGTTGGCCACGGTCAAGCTGTCCTGGTCAATAACCTCTAGCGCTCGGACATATTCCAGGGCGTTCCGGGCCCGCATCTGCAGGCTGGTCTCTGTGATTTCTTCCTTTTTATTCTCCATTTGTCCCTCCGTTAAATAAATTATATTGCCCCGGGATTGCCCCCCGTCCTTTGTCCGGGGGGTCCCCTGGCCTAACCAGGCTAGGACAATCCCAGGTGTAGAACCCTCCAGGCCCTACTTTGTATCCAATCGCCCGAGCACACTCTATGCTTATCAGGCGGGTGGTTAACCAAGCTGTGTCTAATTCCCTCGCCCATTGGCAATAATATTTCTGCCGGTCGTGCCGGTATTGTTTGGCGCAATTCTCGCAATTTCTCGCCTTCCACTCTGCCGCGTGAGCACCGCTTGAAAACGGCTGCTGTATGTTCAACGCAGAATTTCCCCCGTTTTTGATATCATGTTTTCTCTTTCAGTATAATCAATAATATCGTCAAATTCATTGACCGGCATTAATTGATCTTGCCGTATTTCATGCATATCACCCTTGGCCGGGAATTGTTCCCCATTCGACATCGTCCGGAGATCGCCTTTTTTATAAAATTTGGCCAGCCGGAAAAATTCCTTTTTCGATATAAATCCGCATATAGTTAGAATCCCGCTCGACTTGTTATAGCTGCAAAATATAAAACAGTCGGCTGGATGTTCCCTTTGATGGTCCATAAAATTGTGGACATACCAGTCTTGGACCGGCGTCGTTCTGGCCATCGTCTTGATGTCTATCTTTTTCTCAAAAATTTTTATATCAAATCCGCCGTTAAATCCGAGCGGATCGGGCCGAGGGAAACCGAGCTTATCACAGATGACGGTTTCGCCGATAAATCCGATTTTCTGCTGCTCTTTAGTCCCGGCGTAAACATCCCCTATTGTGGATCGCTCTGCGGCAGCCTCGGCATATTCGATTTGGTCTAGCCTTGGTTTTATGTCAATCATCTGTTTCTTCTTCTTCGACTATTTCCTCGCGTCCTCTTGCCCGGTCCCAAATCCCGCGAATGTGTTCCATTTTTAGGCGTCGGATTGCAATCCGGAATTTTTCCGGTTCGAGCTCAATGCATCGACAGATAAATTTAAATCCAAAAACGTAGTTTCCCGACTCCCAGGTATCTTCAAATATATAGGCCATCGCTGCTAATCCTCTTGTCAGCACTGCAGTTTTTCTCAATTCCTTGGATGGTTTTTTTCCTATCCATTGGATTCCGCGTTGGATAGACCTTGCTCGCTCCCCTTCGATATCATCGGTTATTCCTTTCGCGTATAGATAGTCCTGGATTTGTGTCGCCAGAACGGAAGTCATTAATTTTCGCTGACGTCTGGCGTTTTCTGGCACGTCTATATTCATGTCGTCGATTGGCCTCATTTTACGAGATCCTTCATTTTCCCTTTTTTTATCATGCCCCAGCTTCTATTCAGGCATTTCCTACAATAGGGCAAATCAGCGTCTGGCCTCTTTGGATCTCTGACCAAAATCAGTCGACTTTTGCAATGATTACATTTCGCAAAAAGAATAACAGTATCTATTCCCTGGATCGAAATCATTGGTCCTCTATAATCAAAAAACTGATTTTTCTGTATCCCGTCGGCACGTAATCAACCACAATGTTCATGCCATCATAAACGGGACTGTATTCTTGGGTTTCTTCTATTTCTATAATCCTGCCTCCGTGCAGACGGGACATATATTTCCCAATATCTACCCGGTCCGGGTTATGTATAGTCCTTTCAATGGGAAGCCCTTCTGGTACCTTTGCCTGTTTTTTAACTATCTCAATTCTGTCAAAAGCCATCTTTACTGCCATGGTTCATCTCCTTAATTATATTTAGTCATTCTAAATAGCTGTAATTCTCCGATATTTTTTTATCCAAAAATTCTGCCAATAATTTCGGCAACGTCTTCCCGTCTTTTACTTTTATGGTATCATCGATATAAAAATCCTCGTTTTCGTCCATCTCAAAAAACTCTATTATCCATTCTGGATCGATTGTGCTCATTTTTCTTCCTTGGCTATTTTGGCCTCTAGCTGTTTAATTAGGTCCTTCATCAATATGTTTTCCCGGATTACCCATTGGGGATCTGCGTTTGTCTCTAGGCCGCAAATATAGTCCTTCATCCCTCTGGGTAAGCTGTTTATGTTTTCTGCCGTTGGCAGCCAGTCTTCGCCGGGTTCCCGGATCTCGTCAGCCATTTTTCTGTGTAAAAAATTGACCAGACCCTGTGGCGATATGTGCCCATCGATATAGGTTACGTTTCCCTTGCCATCCAACTCTATATAAAAATCTCCGCTTTTTTGAAAATATTCAGTTATCCATTCAAGTTTTATTTCATTCATTCCTGTCTTTTTTCCTCCCAAATTTATCTAGCCGGTCCTCGTCTTTTAACTCGTGATATTTCATATCGCCCGCGGTTTCTTCGTCTATGGGTTCCTCGCTCTCGTCCTCCCAACTTGTCGGGTCGTCCTCTTCCTCCCCCTTCCCCAGGATCTCTTCCGGAACCTTGCCCGTTAGGGTTATACCGGCTTCCTTAAAAACCCGGACTAGCTCGGCCTTTTTCAAGGCCGTGAATTTCTTCTTTTTTAGTGTCTCTGTCAAAAACGTCTGCGCCTTGGCGTCATCCAGGATCCCGGCCTTCTCGCCGTAGTCTAGGAGCTCCCCGATTGTCTTCATTTGGTAAAAATCTTCTGGGGGGCTCCATTCCTTGGATAAATCTATTCCTAAATGTTCGGCCAAAAGGCGCCGGCCCTCGGCCCCCAAGTCGTAACCGTTTAATGTCTCCAGCGATAGCTCCTGGATGGCCTCGAAGAGCTGGGCTTTCTTCATTTTTGCGATTGCCCCAAAAAGCTTGCTTTCCTCTACGACACAATAATGTTCGCTCTTTTTGGCCAGTCCGGTCTTTATTGCGAATTTGTCGTGTAGGTCGTGTTTTATTTTAATCATGGCATAAAGCGCGGCCCGTAACATCTTAACATCATCCGGCTCATAGCTTTTAAATTTCTCCGGGAGGTGCTCTTTAAAAAACTCTTCCCGGAAGTGCTGCCCGTGCCAATTTACGCGGGGGCCGCCGCCGGCTCTTTGCTCTTTTCTTACGGCTGCCGAGTCGGTGGCCGTCTTCGACCGCTGCTGGGAGTGAAAACAATCTTGGTTTTTTATGCAGGCTTTCCCATCCTTCACGGTTCCGTCTAATTTCAGAATGGTTTTAAAGTCCTTGCAGCCTTTCTTGCATTTTTTAAAGGCCCCGTAATACATAATATTGCTGTCATTCCAGCCTAGGTCGTGGTCAAACACAAATCCGGTGGTTTTAAACCGTTTCGCGTGCTCGGTTTCCGGCCAGGTTTTCGTCAAATAGGCCGTCTGTTTTTTGGTGAAACATTTCGGGTTCAGGCAATGGGTTTTCTTCATCGATTCTATATCCCAAAGCTTTTTCTGTACATCTGAATTCTGCATACAGCTCGCGCATTCTGTTTTATCAAAAGTGGCCTTGGTTAAAAGCGGGATTCTATTGTTAATCATTTCCCGCAGGTCCTTTGTGGTAATATCCCGCCAGCCGCCGCTTAAAAGCCGGTCTAGCGTTTCCTTCATGTCCTGTTTATCTTTTAATCGGATTAGTTCCTCTAAATGCCCAAAAGTAATAATGCCTTTATTCCAGGCTTCTAGGGCACGTTTTGGTAGCCGGAGGGCGGCTATTCGGCGCCGGATAAAAGTTGGCCGGATGCCGGTCTTTTCCGCAAGGGTCTCGATCCCGTCTTTGCCGTGCCGTTTCGCATATGTCTCAAAACTCCAGGCTTCCTCTAGCGGCGTGAGATCCTCGCGCTGTAAATTTTCAATAGTCATAATCTCAAAAGCTTCGTCGTCGTTTAATTCCCTTACAATCGCGGGCAAACTACCTATGGGGATGGTGTCCACGAGTTTTTTTTGTTCCTCAAATATTTGTTTTCGTGCTCTAAAACGCCGCTCGCCGGCCACGACTTCAAAATTGCCGTTTACGGGCCGGACTAGTATCGGCTCTAAAATGCCCTTTTCGCGGATCGAGTTCACCAGATCCTCAAATTTGGGCCCGGCAAAAGTCACCCGGGGATTGTGGGGGTTCGATTTTATTAGGTCAATCTGTATTTCTTCATAGCTCATGTCTGCCTCCTTTTTTAATATTGTTCAAAATGGCGTTCCTCGTTATGGCAGGCCCACCACTCTTCGAGCTCTTTTTTATAATCAAAGTTAAATCGCTTCTCAAAATAATACCGGTTAAGGCCGGCGGCCCGGATAACGGCCAAAAGGCAATTTGGGCAGCAGTCTTCGTCGTATTGCTCTATTTCTGCCCTTACATCGTCTAGTTTAAATTCTTGTATCCAAATAACTTTTTCCGATTCTGCCCAGTCGCCTGCGGATTCGACTTTAAATTTGGCTAGGAATTTTTCGGCTATGGGCCGTATGCCATCCGGGCGCCAGCAAAGCTGGCAGCTCCGGTCCGGGTTTCCGGTGCAATGGAGCTCGTGTTCTTTAAGTGATCGCAAACTCCGCTTTTTGCAAAAATCGCAATAATAAACGTTCTTTTTAATAGTCTTCATTTTATCGTAGGTTCATGCCCGTTATTAATTCCTCTATTCTTATCATGGTATAACCGAGCTTTCTATAAACCTGGATTTCCTTTAAAATTAAAAGCTCTTTTAACGTGAATTTGTTTACGGTCCCCCTGCCTCTTCCTATTATCGCCGGCTTTACTAGGCCCAGGCGGACCCAATATAATAATTTATCAGCCTTCAATCCTAGGATTTTTTTTATATCTTTGGCCGTATAATATCCGCTCATTCTTTTCCTTTTTTCCTCCAATATTCCCGGGAAGCCGCCGCCCGGGCTGCCAGGATTAATAACCTCATTTCCCGGTCCCTTTTGCCAGGATTCTCTTTTAC
>Ga0307380_10012975_pt1 | contig 10322 bp, 9 predicted proteins | sample UN3MG_FD_202239 | JGI IMG/M metagenome (GOLD analysis project Ga0307380, IMG submission 202239) | Soil microbial communities from Risofladan, Vaasa, Finland - UN-3 | ecosystem: Environmental > Terrestrial > Soil > Coastal area > Acid sulfate soil | place: Finland: Risofladan, Vaasa | collected... | reverse complement strand
ACGATGGAGGCGGAGCGGGTGCTGATCGAAGCGGGTGAGAGCAGGGCGGCGCGGCGAGCGGTGCGGGACGGGGTGGCCGCGGCGGTGATTCTCCAGGGCTATATGGACGCTCACAGGCGGAGCGCGAGGGAATGAGGCGAAGGAAACGAGGGCCTATTTTCTGGTTGAGCGTGGTGCTCTTCGTGTCGGCCCTGGCGCTTGCGGTGGGGGGTGGGGCCCACGGCATCCTCACCCCGATGGGGTCGGGGCCGCCGCTCCTGGTCTCGGTGGATCCGGGCGATTCCGTGAGCGACGTCGCTTCGAAGCTGTGGGCGAGAGGGTTGATTCGGGACAGGAACGCGCTGATCGCGGCTGCCTACGTCACCGGCAAGTGGCGCTGCATTCAGGCGGGCAGGCACGAGCTGGATGGGGGCATGTCTGCGCTGGACATGCTCGACGCGCTCTGCCGGGGATCGCGGACGGCCTGGCACTGGGTCACGATACCGGAGGGGTACGACCTGCGTCAGATTGCACAGAAAGTCGAAGATCAGCGGCTGGGGAGCGCCCGCGAGTTCCTCGCGGCGGCGCAGTCGCCGGGACGATTCGAAATGGGTTTTCCGGCGCCGCAGGGGAGCCTGGAGGGATACCTGTTTCCGGACACATACCGCGTGGACTCGGGGAAGAGCGAGGAAGAGATCATCGGGCAGATGATTGGCCGATTTGAGGATGTCGTGTGGAAGGGGCTCTTCGCCGAGTCCCCCGAGCACGACGGTCGGAGCCTGCGCGGTATTCTGATACTCGCATCGATGGTGGAGTGGGAGGCTCAGATCGACGAGGAGAGGCCCAAGATAGCCGGGGTGCTGCTCAACCGACTGAACCGGGGGCAGAAGCTGGAGTGCGACGCCACGGTGCAGTACGCCTTGGGAGAGGGGCGCAAGTCGCGGCTGATGTATGACGATCTGACGATCGAGAGCGACTACAATACCTATCAGCACTCGGGGCTGCCGCCGGGCCCGATCTGCAACCCGGGGGAGGCGAGCATCCGGGCGGCCATGGACCCGGCGAAGGTGCCGTATCGCTACTATGTGGCGCGGCCGGACGGGTCTCACGTATTCAGCAAGACCTTCGCCGAGCATCAGGCTGCTATTGCGCGAGTGCGCCGAGAGAGTCGAGAGAGCAGGTGATGAGGCGGGGCATTCCGAGAGCATCGACGCCGACAGGTCCGCGGGTCGGCATGTGGCCGAAGCGGAGGCCGTCGGGGCGGCCTCTGATGCCGCAGGTGCTGGAGCTTCTCGCGATCATCGCCTTTCTCATTCTGTCGTATCACGGGCTTCTGTTCTACTGGGAGAAGACGGCGCCGAAGAACGTCGCGGTGCCGAAGGTCGTCGGGATGACGGAGATGGAGGCGACGAAGGTGCTTTCCGCGGCCGGCCTGCGATCCGAGGTGGTCGCCAGAAAAGGGGATGAGGAGATCCCGCCGGACGCCGTGCTCGCGGCGGAGCCGCCCCCGGACCGGGAGGTGAAGGTCGGGCGACTGGTGCGACTCACCCTCAGCTCCGGATCGCGCTGGGCGATGGTGCCGGACGTGCGGGAGATGTCGGTGGATCGAGCGCGGGCGCTGCTGCGCCAGGAGAACCTCACGGTCGGCAAAGAGACCGCTCGCTGGGATGGAAAGGTGCCTGTTGGCTACGTGCTGGGACAGGCGCCCGAACCGGACCAGAGAGTGCCGCGTGCGACTCCCGTGGACCTCGTGGTAAGCAAGGGCTCGGCGCCGGTCGTGGAGCAGCCGGAGGGAGGGAGCGCGGAGGGCCTGCGTCGGACGCAGGTGGAGTACCAGGTGCCACCCGGGGCGAACCTGCAAGAGGTCCGCATCGTCGTCCAGGATCGGCAGGGCGAGCGGACCGTGTACCGCAACGTCCACCATCCGGGGGAAACGGTGCGGGAGACGGTGTCCGGGGAGGGCCCGGGGGCCGTGGTGCGCCTCTACCTGAGCGGGCTGTTGGTGGAAGAGAAGGCGATCTGAGGGGCTTCGGGCGAGCATGGCAAGCTACCGCATTGGGATAGACGTTGGGGGGACATTCACGTACGCGGTGGCGCTGGAGGCGCGGGGGCTGGAAGTGGTGGCGCAGGTGAAGGTGCCGACCACGCACCGGGCGGAGCGAGGGGTGGCGGAGGGGGTGGTCCAGGCCTTGCGGGCCCTGCTCGACGGGTCGGGGACGTCGCCGGAGGAAGTGAGCTTCCTCGCCTACAGCACGACCCAGGTGACGAACGCGCTGCTGGAGGGCGACGTCTCGCCCGTGGGGATCGTCGCCGTCGGCTCCGGAGTAGAGGGGCGCCGGGCGGCGAAGGAGACGCGGGTCGGCGACATCACTCTTGCCCCGGGCAAAGCGCTGCGCACGGTCCACGCCTATCTCGAAGCAGGCGACCTCGGCGAGGCGGCCGTGGACGGGGCGCTGGCGAAGCTGAGGGAGGCGGGGGCGGCGGCGGTGGTGGCGGCGGAGGCGTTCTCGGTGGACGATCCCCGGCGAGAGCAGGCGATCATGGCGCGGGCGGCGGCGGCCGGAATGCCGGCGACGGGGACGCACGAGATCACGGGGAGGTATGGGCTGCGGATTCGGACTCGCACGGCGGTGATCAACGCCAGCCTCCTGCCGAAGGCGATTGCGACGGCCGACCTCACCGAAGAGGCGGCGCGTGAGGCAGGGATCACCGCTCCTCTGATGGTGGTTCGCAGCGACGGCGGGGTGATGGGCGTGGAGGACATGAGGCGGCGGCCGCTGCTGACGCTGCTCTCGGGGCCGGCGGCCGGAGTGGCGGCGGCGCTGATGTACGCGCGGGTGAGCGAGGGAGTGTTCCTGGAGGTGGGCGGCACGAGCACGGACATCTCGGCGATCCGGCATGGGCGGGCGCTGCTGCGAACGGCGGAGGTGGGCGGACACAGGCTGTTCATGCGGACGGTGGACGTGCGGACCATCGGCGTGGCCGGCGGGTCGATGCCGCGGGTGCGGGAGGGGCGCGTTCACGCGGTGGGGCCGCGGAGCGCGCACCTGGCGGGGCTGCCGTACGCATGCTTCAGCGAGCCGGAGGAGGTGGGGGAGGGGAACGGACTGCCGCGGGTCGCCTCGATCTCGCCGATGCCGGGCGATCCGGACGATTACGCGGTGCTGGAGGCCGAGGGCGGGAAGCGCCTGGCGATTACGACGACGTGCGCGGCGAACGCGGCGGGACGGGTGCCTGAGGGAGACTTCGCCCGGGGCAACGTCGAGTCGGCGCGGGCGGCCTTGGCGGCGCTGGGAGGAGTCGTGAACCTCTCGCCGGAAGAGGCGGCGAGGGCGATGATGGATGTCGCGGCGGAAGAGCCCGCGGCGGTGGCGGAAGAGCTGATCGAGCAGCGCGGGATGAGCCGGCGGGCGACGGAGCTGATCGCGGGCGGAGGTGGCGCCAGCGCGCTCGTCCCCGCGGTGGGGGAACGGCTCGGCCTGAGCGTGCGGCTGGCGCCGAACGCGCCGGTGATATCGGCTATCGGGACGGCGCTGGCGTTGGTGAGGGAAGTGGTGGAGAGAACGGTTCCGGAGGCGTCGGAGGAGGATGTGCTGAGGATCCGGCGGGAGGCGGCGGAGGCGGTGGTGAGGCAGGGGGCGGACCCGGAGAGCGTGTCCGTGGATATCGAGTACGACTCCCGCACGGCGGTGCTGCGGGCGGTGGCGAGCGGGCAGACGGAGCTGCGGGAGAGGGACCTGTCGCAGGCGGCGGCGCCCGACGAGGAGCGCAGGGCCGCAGCGGCGAAGTCATTGGGAGTGACGGAGGGTGAGGTGGAGGTGGCGGCCGATACGGGGCTGCTGCGCGCCTACCGCGCACGCTGGTCGAGAAAGCGGCTGCTTGGGCTGCTGAAGGAACGGGAGCACGGCATTTCGCTCGTAGACGAGCAGGCGATCGTGCGGCTTTCGTTGGTGGGCGGCTCGGCCGTGATGTTCGAGGCGGGGCGGGCGAAAGAGGCGCTCTCGCGGATGCTCGATGAGGAGACGCGGTACGGCGACGCGGGGGCGGAGCTGCCCCAGTTCTTCCTCGGGCTGCGGGGGCGAATTGTGAATCTGTCGGGGCTGGTGAGCGGGGCGCAGGTGCTGTCGCTGGCGGAGGCGGAGCTGGCCGGTCTGGGGAGGGAAGAGCTGGTGGTGGCGGTGGCGGCGGCGCGCGGGGCGTGAGGGGAGAGATCTTCGGCAGCCTGCCTGGAATCATCCTGAGGAGGAGAGTATGGCCGGCGAAGGCCGTTTGACGAAAGAGGAATGGGACGAACTCGAGCCGCTGCTGGCGGCGGCGGATCGAGCGGCGCACGAGCAGTTCATGGGAAGCCCGGAGGCGCGCGCCTTGATGGGCGACACGGACAAGACGCCCGGCTACCTGCTGCTCCAGCATCTCAAGAAGCTGGACGATCAGGCCGCGATCAAGCTCTTCCGAGCGGCGGAGATGTATCAACACGAGATCACCCGAGCCGACATCACCGCGGCCTATCTGCGCGGGAGGAAGATCGGCCGGGCCGAGGCTGAAGGCAGAGAATCCGGATAGGAGTGGATCGTGCGTACTCGCGAACTGTTCGCGCCGACGCTGAGACAGATTTCGGGCGAGGTGGAGCTGGCGAGCCACCGTCTGCTGCTCCGCGGCGGGTTCATCCGACAGCTTGCGGCGGGGGTGTATTCCCTGCTGCCGCTGGGCCTGCGAGTGGTGCGGAAGATCGAGAACATCGTGCGGGAGGAGATGAACGCGGCCGGCGGGCAGGAGGTGTTCCTCCCGGCGCTCCACCCGCTGGAGCTGTGGGAGAAGACGGGACGGGCCGAGTACTGGGGCGACGAGTTGATGAAGCTGAAGGACCGCGGGGGCCGGCCGTTCTGCCTGGGGGGGACGCACGAAGAGGTGATCACACAGCTCGCCTCCGAGGTGAAGTCATACCGCGAGCTGCCGTTCACGCTCTATCAGATCCAGACGAAGTTCCGCGACGACCCGCGGCCGCGGGGAGGTCTGGTGCGGGTGCGCGAGTTCACGATGAAGGACGCCTACAGCTTCGACCGGGATGTGGCGGGGTTGGACGTTTCGTACGACAAGATGGTGGAGGCCTACCACAAGATCCTGAAGCGAATCGGGCTGACGTATCACGTGGTCGAGGCTTCGGGCGGGGGAATTGGGGGCTGGGACACGAAGGAGTTCGAGCTGCCGATGGAAACCGGGGAGAGCCACTACCTGCGGTGCGAGCCGTGCGGGTACGCGGCGACGCCGGAGGTGGCCGAGGTCAAGGGTGAGATCGCCGAGCCGACGGAGGCGGAGCGGCCGCTGGAGCGCGTGGAGACGCCCGACCAGAGGACCATCGAGCAGGTGGCGGCCTTCCTCGGCGTGCCGGCGCGGCAGCTCGTGAAGACGCTGATCTACGCGGCCGACGGCCGGGTCGTGGCGGCGCTGGTCCGGGGCGACCGGGAGCTGAGCGAGGATAAGCTGCGGGCGGCGCTGGGGGCGAAGCGGATCGAGATGGCCGACCGGGCGACGATCGAGCGGGTGAGCGGGGCGCCGGTGGGATTTGCGGGGCCGGTCGGCATCAAGGGGGCGGAGATCTTCGCCGATGAGGAGATTCGGGGGGAGCGAAACTTCGTGACCGGTGGAAATGAGGCCGATCTCCACGTGCGGAATGTGAACTGGGGGCGCGACTTCGAGGTGACGAAGTGGGCCGATCTTCGCAATGGGGCGCCGGGCGATCCCTGCCCGAAGTGCGGGCAGCCGCTGACGGGCTATCGGGGGATCGAGCTGGCGCACATCTTCAAGCTCGGCACGATCTACAGCGAAGCGCTGGAGGCGTCCTTCCTCGATGAAGACGGGCAGCGGAAGCCGATGGTGATGGGATGCTACGGCATCGGCACGACGCGGTTGATGGCCTCGGTGATAGAGGCCTTCCACGATGAGGCGGGGATTATCTGGCCGGCGTCGGTGGCGCCGTACGAGGTGGAGATCATCCTGCTGAATCACGATGACACCGTGCAGAGCGAGATAGCGGAGAAGCTGTATACCGAGCTCCAGGAGGACGGGTTCGAGGTTCTGCTGGAGGACCGGCCGGAGCGGGCGGGGGTGAAGTTCAAGGATGCCGACCTGATCGGGATTCCGGGGCAGGTCGTCGTCGGCCGATTGGCGGGGGAAGGGAAGGTGGAGGTCCGGCGGCGCGGGGGGGAGAGCCGGACGGTGACGGTGGAGGATGCGGCGACCGCGGTGAGGGAGCTGCTGTCCACCAACCTGCCGGGTTGAGGCGCGTATGGAGCCACTGCTCGTCTTGTTGAAGCTGATAGCGGCGGTGATCTGCGGCGGGATCGTCGGATGGCAGCGAGAGGCGCGCGACCGGCCGGCGGGCCTGCGGACGCACGTTCTCGTGTGCCTCGGTGCGACGGTATACACGCTTGCCTCGCTGAGCTTCACCGGCCCCACATCCGACCCGGGGCGGGTGGCCGCGCAGGTGGCGACGGGGATGGGTTTCCTGGGCGCCGGCACGATCATCCGCCACGGCAACGTCGTGCGCGGTCTCACGACCGCGGCGAGCTTGTGGGCGGTAGCGGCGATCGGGCTGTGTGTGGGCATCGGCGGGCAAGCCATGTGGGTGGCGGGGATGGCGACGGTGATCGTGCTGCTGACGCTGACGGTGCTCAGGCGGGTGGAGGTGGCCGTGCTCGCCCGCGCTCGCGTGGCGCACGTGACGCTCAGGATGCAGGACGGGGCGCGGCGAATGGCCGCCGTTCGCCAGGCGTTGGCGGATCTTGGGGCGGAGCTGGAGTCCATCGAGATGACGGAGGTCGGTCCCGGCGAGGTGCAGGAGATGCAGCTTCGGGTGGTGCTGCCACATGGGACCGACGTGGTGACATTGGGGCCGGAGCTGGCTGGGCTGGACGGGTTCGTGTCGGTGCGGTGTGAGTAAGGGGCGGCCGACATCCGGGCGAGCACTCTACCTCAAAGCGTGAACGACCCAGACGTTGGGCTCGACGAGGGCGAACTGGGAGCGGGGGAACCGTTCGTAGAGCTCGTTCCAGCGCCGGGATGCGGGGTCGTGGAGTATGAACTCGGGCCAGGCGGGGAGGGTTACCTCGTCGGCTCGTTCCCGGAGATCGGGGCGGTCGGCTGCGGTGATGACGGTGTAGGTCCCGGCGGTCATGGCGGGCAGTATAGCGGACACGCCAGGCGAGCACAATGACCGAACGGATCAAGCCGCGTCTCAGGGGATGGGCGGCCCCGATGGGGGGGCGCGTTCGCTTGCCAACCCATTCCGGCTGTGATATACTCGCGTCGGAAACGAGGTTCTCTTGTGGAGGGAAGAGTGGGACGTGTCCCACTCTTCAGCGTTAGGAAGCGACGGAAATGCAAGTCGATTTTGTACAGGCGCTGCGCGATATAGGAAGGGAAAAAGATATCCCGCTCGAGACGCTGAGCGAGATCATCGAGGCCGCGCTCGTCTCTGCGTACAAGAAACACTACGGCGCAACCTCCGAGATCCACGTGGACATCGACTGGGATAACGGAAATGCGGCCGTCTTCTGCCGGAAGCAGATAGTGGAGCATGTCGAGAACCCACACGCGGAGATGGCGCTGGCCGAAGCGCGGCGGCTGGATCCGACGGTGGAGGAACACGAGTACCTCGACATCGAGGTGTCGCCGCAGGATTTCGGGCGGATTGCCGCGCAGACGGCGAAACAGGTCGTGGCGCAGCGGATCCGGGAGGCCGAGCGCGACATCATCTATGAGGAGTTCAGCAATCGCGACGGCGATGTGGTGACCGGCGTGGTGCAGCGCCGCGACGGCCGGACCGTGTTCATCGACCTGGGTCGGGTGGAGGCGGTGCTTCCGGGCTCGGAGCAGAACTCGCTGGACGGCTATCGGGTGGGCGAGCGGCTGAAGGTCTATATCCTCGAAGTGAAGCGCACGACGAAGATCCCGCGGGTCCTCGTATCGCGCAGCCACCCGGGGCTCTTGCGCAAGCTGTTCGAGCTGGAAGTGCCGGAGGTTCACGAAGGCATCGTTGAGCTGAAGGCCCAGGCGCGAGAGGCGGGAGCTCGCTCGAAGGTGGCGGTCGTGTCGAAGCAAGAGAACGTAGATCCGGTCGGGGCCTGTGTGGGGCACCGCGGGAGCCGCGTGCAGGCGGTCGTGGATGAGCTGCGCGGGGAGAAGGTGGATATCGTTCGCTGGAGCGACGAGCCCGCGAGGTATGTGGCCAGCGCTCTGAGCCCTGCGAAAGTAAGCAGAGTGATCATCGATGAGGAGACGCGATCGGCGACGGTCGTGGCGCCGGACAATCAGCTTTCGCTGGCGATTGGGCGGGAAGGACAGAACGTCCGACTGGCGGCGCGCTTGACGGGCTGGCGGATCGACATCCGGAGCGAAGCTCAAATGGCCGAGCGCGCGGCCGCGGAGGCGGCCGGGGCTGCCGAGGCTGCCGAGGCCGTTGCCGCGGAGGCGGCCGGGGCTGCTGAGGTCGTTGCCGCTGAGGCGGGCGAAGCGCCGGCCACCCCGATCGAGGCGGTTGAGACCGAGGCGGTTGAGGCCGAGCCAGTTGAGGCCGAGCCGGAGGCAGAGCCGGAACAGACGCTGGTGGCAGAGGAAGAGCCTGAGGCGGTGGTGGAAGAGGCGCCGGCGGAAGAGGAAGAGCCTGAGGCAGAGGTGGAAGAGGTGGTGGCGGCAGAGGAAGAGCCTGAGGCAGAGGTGGAAGAGGTGGTGGCGGCAGAGGAAGAGCCTGAGGCGGTGGTGGAAGAGGCGCCGGCGGAAGAGGAAGAGTCCGAGGCAGACGTGGAAGAGGTGGTGGCGGCAGAGGAAGAGCCTGAGGCAGAGGTGGAAGAGGTGGTGGTGGAAGAGCCGGAACAGGGGGAGCCCGAAGGCGCTGAGGAGATCTCCGAGAAGGCGGCGGCTGAGTCGCCGTCGGGAGCGGAATGAGGCGACGAGAGCGGACGCCCCAGCGGAGCTGTGTGGCGTGCCGGCAGGTCCGGCCGAAAGGGGATCTGCTGCGGGTCGTTCGGACGCCCGAGGGAGAGGTCGGCGTGGACCCCACGGGCAAGGCGGCGGGGCGGGGAGCGTACGTATGTCGGGACGAGCGATGCGCGCAGCAGGCGGTCAAGCAGAGAAAGCTGGCGCGGGCGCTCGGCGTTCCGGTGGGGGATGAGCTTCTGGAGACGATCGGACGGAACCTGGGTTGAAGCAGGTTTCGGGAGCGGCATCCAGCGAAAGCTGGGGGTCGCGGTAGCGTGAGAGCCGCGTGCAAGTAGGGAACTCGGCCAGACTTGGAGGTAGGGCCAGCCTCGTATGAGAGTCTATGAGCTCGCAAACCAGCTAGGCGTGACGAGCATGGATGTTCTCCTGCTGTTGGAGGAGCTGGGCGTGGGAGGAAAGACGGCCAGCTCCACCGTGCCGCCAGTGTATCTGGGGCAGATACGCGCTCGCCTGGGAGGGGAGCAGGGGGCTGCCGTCGAGGCCGAGGCCCCGACGAAGGAGAAGACGCCCGCGGAGAGGGCGAAGGCGGAAGCTGCGGCTCCCGCCGCGCCGCCGGTGACGCCGGCGGCCGAAGCGGAGAAGGCTCCCGAGGAGGGGGAGCAGCCGATCAGGCTGAAGGCTCCCTTCACGGCGCTGGAGTTCGCCAGCGCGCTCGACACGGAGGCGGAGAACATCGTGAAGGCCGCGAGCGATCTCGGGGAGTCCATCGCCGAGGACAGCGTCGTGCCGTCGGAGCTGGCGCTGTTGATCGGCGAGCAGTGGGGCTATACGATCGAGATCGAGGAGCGGGAGATCGTCGAGGAGGAGCCGCCGGCGGAGGCCGAGGCGATCGCCGGGGAAGGTGTGGGGGTCGAGGCCGAAGAGACAAAGCCGGAGGAGCCGGCGGCGGTTGCGGAGCCGGAGGAGCCGGCGCCGCCTCCGATGAAGGTGGTGCCGCGCAGGACAGCGCCCCCGGACGCTCCACCGAGGCCGCCCGTGGTGACGATTCTGGGCCACGTCGACCATGGGAAGACGACGCTCCTGGACGCGATACGAGAGACGAACGTGACGGCGAGCGAGCCGGGCGCGATCACGCAGCATATCGGGGCCTACCAGATCGAGGTTAACGGAAAGCCGGTCACGTTCATCGATACCCCGGGCCACGAAGCCTTCACGGCGATGCGGGCGCGCGGGGCGCAGGTGACGGATATTGCGGTGCTCGTGGTGGGGGCCGACGATGGTGTGATGCCGCAGACGCTGGAGGCGATCGACCACGCACAGGCGGCGGGAGTGCCCATCATCGTGGCGATAAACAAGATCGACCGCCCGACCGCGAGCCCCGACGCGATCAAGCAGCGCCTGATGGA
>Ga0307380_10012974_pt1 | contig 10323 bp, 10 predicted proteins | sample UN3MG_FD_202239 | JGI IMG/M metagenome (GOLD analysis project Ga0307380, IMG submission 202239) | Soil microbial communities from Risofladan, Vaasa, Finland - UN-3 | ecosystem: Environmental > Terrestrial > Soil > Coastal area > Acid sulfate soil | place: Finland: Risofladan, Vaasa | collected... | reverse complement strand
TTCTACATCGCCGGCCGGGCCTGGCTGAAGGCGGAGGAGACCAAGACGGTGGACCTGCTGTCCGACACGTGGGAGCAGCGGCTGGCCAAGCTGTTCGACGTGGTCGAGCAGCTCGTCGCCGCCGCCGGGCAGGGCAGCGCCGGCAAGGACAACGACGCCAATGCCGGCTGACCTGACGTGCTGGGCGGCCATCATCGGGGGGATCCTCTCGCTTGCCGGGCTGATCCTCCGGTGGTGGCTGTCCACGCGTCCCGAGCGGCTGGCCAAGAAGCGGAGGCGGGAAAATGCGGAGATTGACGCTGCTGTGCGCTCTGGCGATGAGCGCCGCGTTGCTGACTGGCTGCGGCAGTGGCGGGGGGAGGACGGCTGAGACGGACTTCGTCCAGGCCCGGTGGCTCGAGAGCGGCTACTACCTCCCCGCCGAGCCCGCCCGGGCGATCCTCGACATGCCCGACGAGAAGGCCCGTCGCGACGCCTTCTTCCAATCCGCCATCCTCCTGCAAGCCACCTGGGCCGTCGACCGCGACACCTTCCTGTGGCTCCTCAAACAGGCCGCCGAGGCGCGGAGGGTGCAGGAGACCCGCTGACCGAGCGAGACTGGTCTGTCTTGGATATGCTTGAGATCGGACGCCCTGTAGGCCGCCGGCGTGTTGCTTACATCCGCTGCCGATAACCCAATCCCCGCCGCCGGTTCGCCGGTGGCGGGGATTGCCCGTTTCTTGGGCTGGTCGCATCGGCGGGCCAACGGGGCATCGGGCCGAAAAGAGCCTTGTTGCTGTCCCGCAGGCGGCGGCGGTACCTTGTGCCATGTTCAGGCTGCGACGTTCCGGGCAAGCGAGCGCGACTACAAGGAGAAGGCGCGGTGACGGCGAAGACCAACCCCGACTGGCCGGTGTTGACGACGTACGACGAGGACCACCTTCCGCGGATCGCGCTGCCGGTGGGGGGGATCGGGACAGGCACGGTGTCGCTGGGGGGCCGGGGCGACCTGCGGGACTGGGAGATCGTCAACCGGCCGGCCAAGGGGTTTACGCCCGGCGGGGCGTTCTTTTCCCTGTGGGCAAGACCCGCAGGTTGCGAGGCCGTCACGCGGGTTCTGGAATGTCAACTCGGCCCCGAGAGCTTCGAGGGCGCTTCGGGCAGCACGGCGGTCAACCACGGCCTGCCGCGCTTCCGCCGCGCCGGTTTCGCCGCGGCGTACCCCTTCGGGCAGGTGCTCCTGAGCGATCCGGACGTCCCCGTCGACGTCCGCATCGAGGCGTTCAACCCGCTCGTCCCCGCCGACGCCGACGCCAGCGGAGTTCCCGTCGCCGTGCTACGATTCGTGCTGACCAACAGGACCGCCAAGCCGGTGTCGGCGTCGGTCTGCGGTTCCCTCCCCAACTTCATCGGGGCCGACGGGTGGAATACGGGCGTCGGGTTTGCCGGGCGGCCGGACTTCGGCAAGATCATCCATGGCAACCGCACGAAGTTCCGCAGGGCCGGCAGTGTCCGGGGCCTCTACATGTACAGCGAGGGCACGGACCCGGCGGCTGCACAGTTCGGCACGCTGGCGCTGGCGACGACGAGCGCAGCGGGCGTCAGCTATCGAACGAGTTGGGCCCCCGACCGGTGGGGGGGCGGGCTGCTGGACTTCTGGGACGACTTCTCCCGGGACGGCCGCCTGGATAGCGCCAGACGGCGCGGCGGGGATCCGCACGGCTCGCTGGCCGTGTCGTTCCATCTGGCGCCGCGCGGGACCCGCACCGTGACGTTCCTGCTGACGTGGCATTTCCCCAATCGCGTGACCTGGACGCCGCGGCACCTCGGCGATGCGGGCGATCGTGGGCCCAAGCCGCCGATCCATCCCGACGACCGCGTCGGCAACTACTACTGCACGCAGTACAAGGACGCCTGGGACGTGGCGATCAGAACCGCTCCGAGGCTCAAGCGGCTTGAAGCCGACACGGTCCGTTTCGTCCGCGCGTTCTGCGACAGCGACGTTCCGCACGTGGTCAAGGAAGCGGCGCTGTGCAACCTGAGCACGCTCCGCACGCAGACGTGCTTTCGCACCGAGGACGGCCGGTTCTACGGATGGGAGGGCTGCGGCGATCGGGTCGGCTGCTGCCTCGGTTCCTGCACGCACGTGTGGAACTACGAGCAGGCGACGGCGCTGCTGTTCGGCAAGCTGGCGGCGTCGATGCGCGAGGTGGAGTTCCTCCACGCGACCCGCGAGAACGGATTCATGAGCTTCCGCGTCAACCTGCCCCTGCGCCGGGCGCAGGAGTCCGGCGTCGCCGCCGCCGACGGGCAGATGGGCTGCCTGATGAAGCTCTACCGCGACTGGCAGCTCAGCGGGGACGACGAGATGCTGCGGCGCCTCTGGCCGAAGGCGCGGAAGGCGCTGGAGTTCTGCTGGATCCGCGGCGGGTGGGACGCCGACCGCGACGGCGTGATGGAGGGCTGCCAGCACAACACGATGGACGTGGAGTACTACGGGCCCAACCCGCAGATGACCGGGTGGTACCTCGGCGCGCTGCGGGCGGCGGAGGAGATGGCCCGCTACCTGGGGGAGGACGAGTTCGCCGACACCTGCCGCGACCTGTTCCGGCGCGGCAGCGCCTGGATGGACGCCCACCTGTTCAACGGCGAGTACTACGAGCACGAGGTCCGCCCGCCGATGCGGGCATCGGCGATCGCCCCGGGCCTGCGCCACGGGCAGATGGGCGGCAAGAATCTCCGTGACCCGGAGTTCCAGCTCGGCGCGGGCTGCCTCGTGGACCAGCTCGTCGGGCAGTACATGGCCCACGTCTGTGGCCTGGGCTATCTGCACAAACCCGACCACGTCCGCAGAACCCTCCGCAGCATCCTCAAGTACAACTTCCGCGAAGACTTCTCCGGGCACTTCAACAACATGCGGACGTTCGTGCTCAACGACGAGGCGGCGATTCTCATGGCCACTTACCCTCGGGGCGACAGGCCCGAGCAGCCGTTCCCGTACTTCAACGAGGTGATGACCGGGTTCGAGTACACGGCCGCCGTTGGGATGCTGCAGGAAGGGCAGATCGCCGCCGGTCTGCAATGCATCGCCGCCATCCGCGACCGATACGACGGCAGGAAACGCAACCCCTTCGACGAGGCCGAGTGCGGCCACCACTACGCCCGCGCGATGGCGAGCTGGGCCGCCGTGCCGGCGCTGACGGGCTTCCGCTACAGTGGCGTGGACGCGACCATCGAGTTCGCCGCGACGAAGAAACCTTCGAAGGTGTTCTGGTCCAACGGCTATGCGTGGGGCACGTTCGGCCAGAGACCCGCCCGTGGTGGTGCGAGGGTGGAGCTCACCGTCCTTCACGGCTCGCTGCGGGTCCGGCGCCTCGTCCTTTCCGGTGTCGGTGCGGCGGAAGGGAAAGGTGTCAGGGTTATTGGGAAGGGCCGGACCGCGAGGTTCCTCGTGAAGACATCGTGATCCGGCAGGGCATTCGGCGGCCTCGATGTGGTCGCCGGCGCGGGGGGCTGCACCGGGGCGCTTCTCATTCCAGGCATTGCCGCTTGCCCGAGCAGCCCATGCCGACGGCTTGGCGGGGCCGGCCTTCGAACTCGAACTTGAAGACCGGCGCGCCCGCGATCGGGTCCGGATTCCGCGGCGGCAGGCCGCCGACGAAAAGCTGCATCGGCGTCTGGTGGAAGGGAAGCTGCCGGCCCGTGGCCAGGATGGAAACGCGCTTCACCTTCGTCTTCAGCCCGCCGATGATCATCTCGCGCCTCGGGTACGATCGGAGATTCCAGAGGTAGGCCGACTTGCCCTTGCACGTCCAGAAGCCGTGGCTGACCCAGGGCTCGAGGCGGCCGGCGATGGACTCCATGGGGCCGTAAAGGGCCTCGCCATTCCTCTCCATCCACCGGCCCAGCATTTTGAGCCGCGCTGCCGCCTTCGGATCGACCGAGCCGTCCGCCGTCGGGCCGATGTTTAGGAGCAGGTTTCCGCCTGCGGACGCCGCGGTGCGGAGCATCCGCAGGACGTCTCGGACCGATGCCCAGTCTTCCTCCACGCGGTCGCCGTAACCCCACTCTCCGTCATTGAAGGTCATGCAGGCCTCCCATGCGCGGCCCTTGACGGGTTTGACCTCGCCCTCGGGCGTGCCGAAGTCTTCGGGTCGCTGCGACCGGTCGTTGATGAGGATGTGCGGCTGCAGGCGGCGAACCATGGCGTTCATCCCGGCGGATTCCCAACGTTCCGCCGTCTCGAGCGGCCAGGCGACGTCGTAGAAGAGGACGTCGATCCTGCCGTAGTGGGTCATGAGCTCGCGGACGCAGCCCTGCGTGAAGTCGAGGAATCGCCTGCGGGCGTTTTCGCTGGTGAGGCAGCGAACGCCGTCGGGATGGTGCCAGTCCATCAGGGAGTAGTAAAAGCCCACCTTCAGGCCGCAGGCGCGGCAGGCGTCGACGTACTCGGCGACGAGGTCCCGCCCGGGGCCGCACCGGGCGGCGTTGTAGTCCGTCTGGCGGGTGTCCCACAGGCAGAAGCCCTCGTGGTGCTTGGTCGTCATGACCAGGTACTTCATCCCGGCGTCGCGGGCGAGACGCGCCCACTGCCTCGCGGGGCGCGGCTTGGGCTTCCAGGTCTCCGCCAGCTTGTCATATTCGGCGGTGGGGATGCCCTCTCGGTTCCTCACCCATTCCCCGCGGGCGAGCTGCGAGTACAGCCCCCAGTGGATGACCATCCCGAAGCGGGCCTCCCGCCACCATTTCATCCGGCGCGCTCGGTTCCTCTCGGCCAGCGCGTGGATCTGTCTGTCGGTGAGCTTCTGTGTCCTGGTCACGATTCTTCTCCTTCTGCCCAACAGCACGCCTTGTCCGGACCGGCCTGCACTCAATCTATGGGCCCGCCCCCGCGGAAGCCAGCGCCCCGCCGGACCGTTCCGGCAGAACATCGGGGCGGCCGAAAGCGAACGGCACTTGTCGACCTTGCAGAACGGGGCGGATCTGCTACAATTCACTTTCGGCACTGAGTGGAGACGGGAGAGAGACCGGAATGAGCATCAAGGCAATTGACGTTCGCCGCGGAGTGGTCGTCGAGTACAAGAACGAGGTCTGGACGGCCGTCGACAACGAGAAGGTCGCGAAGGGCAAGGGAGACAGCTTCTACGTGATCCAGTTGCGGAACGTCCGGACCGGGCAGTTGATCAAGGAGCGGTTCCGGACCGTGGACCAGTTCGAGACGGTGTTCCTGGACCGCAAGCCGGTGGAGTATCTGTACTCCGACGGGAAGGCTCACGTGGTGATGGACCCCGAGACCTACGACCAGCTCGAGATCCCCACCGAACTGATCGGCGACGGCGCGGTCTACCTGACGCCTAACATCCTCCTGCAGGTGTCGTTCATCGACGGCAAGCCGGTCACGGTCGAGCTGCCCACCACGGTGACCCTCGAGGTCGTCGACACGCCCCCGCAGGTGAAGGGAGCGACGGCCACCAATCAGCTCAAAGACGCCGACTGCGATACCGGGGCGAGGATCAAGGTTCCCCCGTTCGTTGAGAACGGAACGAAGATCAAGGTCGATACCCGAACCGGCGAATACCTGGGACGGGCGTAGGCGCCCCGACGACAGGTCTGTCACTTTGAATCTGACGGTAGATCGGGCATGGTCGGTCCCCTGTGGCCTGCCGCACCGCCAAGGAAAGGAACCGGACCGATGAAAGCTTCCGAGGCGATCCAGATCTTCCAGGAGTCCTGCAAGGTCGGGTTTCTGGCCACCAGCGGCCGGCAGGGCCCGCGCGTCCGCCCGATGAGCCCCATCGCCGTGGAGGGGACCGTCCTGTGGATGGCGACCTGCGCATCCAGCGACAAGATGGCGGAGATCTCCGCCCATCCCGGCGTCGAGTTCTGCTACATGGACGCCGATCACACCCACCTCCGCCTGCGCGGGACCGCGGCGGTCTGCGAGGACGCGGAGATCAAACGCCGCATGTGTGACGCCTATCCCCTGATGCACCGATACTTCAAGGGCGCCGACGACCCCGAGTACGTTCTGCTGAAGGTCGACGTCGCCGAAGCCCTCCTGATGCCCTCGATGACCATGGAGTACGAGCGGCTGGAGATCTAGGCGCTCCCGGCTTCGCGCGGTGTCCTTCCCAGGGCACCGCGACGCGGCGGCCTGGGAAGACCGCCGCGCAATGCACCGCTTCCGGCGGGGGCCATTGTTCTTGCATTTTGCCACGTCCTCTCTACACTGCGTCACATCATGAACGCCATCGCCGTCATTCCCGCGCGGTACTCGTCGAGGCGGCTGCCCGGCAAGATGATCCTCGCCGAGACGGGCAAGCCGCTGATCCGGCACACGGTCGAGTCGGTCCGGTCGGCGAGGTCGGTCGAGCGGGTGATCGTCGCGACGGACAACGAGATGGTCGCCGGGGCGGTGAAGGCCTTTGGCGGCGAGGCGATGATGACGCGAACCGACCACACCTGCGGGACCGAGCGGGTTGCCGAGGTCGCCGGCAGGTTGGCCCTGCCCGACGACGCCGTCGTCATCAACGTGCAGGGCGATGAGCCGGAGATGCCCGGCGAGTGCGTGGACAAGCTCGTGGCCGTCATGCAGGAGACCGACGCGCCCATGGCGACGCTCGCCAGCCCGATGACCGGCGAGGAGGCGGCACTGCCGCACATGACCAAGGTGGTCTGCGACCGGAGCGGGATGGCGATGTACTTCTCCCGCGCGAAGATCCCGCACGACCGCGACGGTGACGGCGGCGTGCCGTACCTGCTGCATCACGGGATCTACGGCTACCGGGCGGGGTTTCTGAAGGAGTTCGCCTCGCTGCCGCAGACCCCCGCGGAGAAGGCCGAGAAGCTCGAGCAACTCCGCGCCCTGGAAAACGGATACCGGATCCGGGTCGCCCTGGTGGACTACCGCGGGGCCCGGATCGACACCCCGGCCGAATACGAAGCCTTCGTTCGCCGCGTCAAGCAGCGGCGGAAAACGTAGTCTCTCTGTCAAGGAACATGCACATGAAACCGATCGCAATCCAGTTGTACACCGTCCGCGAAGCGGCCAAGGAAGACTTCCTCGGCGTCCTGAAGCAGATCGCGGACATCGGCTACAAGGGCGTCGAGCCGGCCGGGCTGCACGGCCACGACCCCGCCGAGATCCGCAAGGTCCTCGACGAGCTGGGCATGGTCTGCTGCTCTTCCCACGGCCCGCTGGTCAGCAAGGAGAACCTGAACGAGCAGGCCGACATCGCCCGCACGCTCGGCTACGACACGATCATCTCCGGGCGCGGCGGGGACGCGTGGAAGACGCTCGACGGGATCAAGACCGTCGCCGCCGAGTTCCAGGCGTCGGCCGAGCTGCTGAAGTCCGCCGGTCTCAAGCAGGGCTACCACAACCACTGGTGGGAGATGGGCGAGTTCGACGGGAAGCTCGGGTACGAGATCTTCCTGGAAAGCGCCCCGGACGTGGTCGGGCAGTTGGACGTGTACTGGGCGTGCAACTTCGGGTCCGTCAGCGTCCCGGACCTGCTCAAGAAGCACCCGAAGCGCTTCCCGCTGCTGCACGTCAAGGACGGCCCGCTGGTCGAGAAGGAACCGCACACCGCCGTCGGATCGGGCAAGATGGACATCCCCGCCTGCGTCCAGGCGGCCGACCCGTCGGTCCTGCGATGGCTGATCGTCGAACTGGACGACTGCGCCACCGACATGATGCAGGCCGTCCGCGACAGCTACGCCTACCTCACCGGCGAGGGCCTGGCCGAGGGAAACAAGTAGCGCGGCCGCTGCGCAGTGCCGCGTCGCCGTAGGCTCCTGCCGCCCACGATTCGGCGCCCGGGCTGGATGGTCGGAGCCTTTCCGGTGCGGGCATGCTGTTCGCGCGGAGTACCGAATGTCGGCGGAGCTGCGCAGGGTCCTTGCCGGTCAGGGGCGCGCCGAAATGCGGACCCCACGAGTGATCGTGCGAAAGCTCACCGTGCACACTGATTGCAGGCACCACTTGGCGCGTCCGGCGACGGCACGGCGCGGTGCTTTGCCGGGGCTACAGGCCGTCGAGGATCCTCTTCCTTTGCTCTTCGTACTCCTCGCCCGTCACGAGCCCCTTATCCCGGAGTGACTCAAGCTCGCGCAGGCGCTGCTCGGTGGTTTCGGTCGATACCGTCCGTTCCGGCGGGCTGGAGGCGCTCGTGTCGAACTCAACTACTTCGTGGGCAAGCCCACGACTGGAAAAAACGTTGATGGCATAATAGACCGTGATGGCAACGGCCAAGAGAGTCCAGACGACCCCGAATCCGCCTGCCTGCGGGATCACGACGAGGATCCCGACGCCTATAAAGACGATGCCGACAATCATGCCGATCGCCGACACTGGCTTGCTGGGTCTGACTCTGCCTCTCGCTCTCATGGTATGCTCTTTGCGCCTCAACCACCGACCACAAGACTCCGCATAGCACGCCGAACAGGGCCGCTCTGCAGTATAACGCGCATCCCCGTTCAAGACAGGGGGCCGTTCAGTTGTCCGGTTTCGGCTCCGGACGGATCATTCCTTGCACGATGGCGTCGATGAACCTCTGGTGGTACTTCTGGAAGTTCCTGCCGGCGGCGTTGCGGGTCATGCTGATGACCAGGTCGTTGACGGGGTCGATCCGCGTCGTGGCGGACGATGCCGCATCGACCGACGCCGTTAGTGAAGGCGGCTACGGGTGGCGTTGCCAGAAAGAATGAAGTCATGGTTCATCGTGTCGTCTCCTGTTCGAGTATTCGTCGGTACGAGTGCGCCGCGGCCTTCACTCTTGGCTCACCACCACCTCGCGGACCATGATGGTCTTGCGAGGCCGGCCGGCAGGATTGGGATGGTTGAAGACCGAATAGGAAATGAGGAAACGATCCGGTCCGGTCGCCAGGAGCCCGGTGTAGCCGCAGGTGCAGGACTGCTTGGGACGGCCTTCCTGTTTTTCGCCGCGTTGAAAGCCAACGCCACTGCCGGAGAGCCCGTCGACTTCATCGCCGTCCTCGTGCACGAGAGTCGTGTATCCCTGCCAGGATTCCCCGCTGCCGTCGGCACTGAAGAGCAGATGAACTCCAGGCCGGCCCAAAGCCAGGACCGTCACGCCGCTGCCCAGCGTCAAGAGCTGTGGCAGCACGCCAAACGGGTGCACCTTGCGCGGTTTTGTCCAAGTGCGGGCGCCGTCCGCGGAGTTCGCAAGAAACAAGGCGCCTGGTTTACCAGACTCGGTGCGCAAAGCGGCCAGAAGCGTCCCGTCCGGGAGGACGCAGGCCGCCGGTTCGGTAAACCCGGCATTCGCGTGCTGATCGTCGCGGCCGAGAATGCTGTGAAACTTCCAACTCAACCCGCCGTCTGCCGAAAGCAGACACCAAGCTTCAAACTTGGGCCGCGGTTTGCGGTCGGGATTGAGACGATAGCCATAGCGAATATCCAGCAGCTTGCCGTCTGGCAGTTCCAGCAGACGCATGTGCAGCGATTCGCCCCAGTGAATCGTTGCGAATTCCTTGCCGGCCGGATCAAAGCCGATGATGCCGGCGTCAGGGTCCTTGAGAGTTACAGGCAGATACTCCCATTGCCGGTGTCCGGCGCGCAGCCGTGCCAGTTGCCAGCGCCCCATCACCTCCGGCGACGTCCGCAGCGGATCGCGTACCGAGTAGGAGCTACCGTAACCGTGATCGCAGAAACCAGCGGGTGGCGGTAGTTGCTTGCTGGGGATGTCCTGCGATGGCGGCGCCAGCAGGCAAAGCCGGTCGCCATTGCGGAGTTCGCAAACCGGCTTGTAGCCAAACGCGCCGCCCCCCAGCGGTGACGGTGCGGGGCGCCAGGAGCGGCCCCCATCTCGCGAGACGCAGCATCCAGGGGGAACAAATTGCTCGGCGGCGGCCCTGCTGTCGTCAATGGACCGGCTGAAGAATACGGCCATCTCCTTCTTGCCGGTACGTGCGATCATCGGGAACTGCCATACGCCCCACGGCAGACCGGGTTTCTGCGCTTGGGCAACCACGACCGGCGGACCAAGGGTGATCTTCATGCGTTTGACCTCCTTTTCCTGGGCAAAAGCGGAATGGATCAGCATGAGGGCCATGCTCACGATGAGCAGCAGTCGATTCGGAATCGACCAACGCCGTTGGCGATCGCCGTGAGGGGTGGCCTTGCCGGAACGATGCGTGAAGGGGACATCACACTCCGCCAACGGCTCCGTGATTTGCCATCGCCGGTCCTCGTCTGGCAACTTCTGCTCCCATCTCTTCTTGATGCCGCTGAGCGTGCGAATGCACACCGTTCATCTCTCTAACCGCCCCGCGTCGTGGACATCCACCGGCTCGATGCCCAACTTCGTCGCGGGCGAGCCG
>Ga0307380_10012970_pt1 | contig 10324 bp, 8 predicted proteins | sample UN3MG_FD_202239 | JGI IMG/M metagenome (GOLD analysis project Ga0307380, IMG submission 202239) | Soil microbial communities from Risofladan, Vaasa, Finland - UN-3 | ecosystem: Environmental > Terrestrial > Soil > Coastal area > Acid sulfate soil | place: Finland: Risofladan, Vaasa | collected... | reverse complement strand
AGCGCATACAAATCGTGGTCGACACACCATGACCTTCCCTCGTCGCTCGACCGAACGTCACATTCAATGGCATTGGCGCCGTTGGCCAAAGCACTTTCGACCGACGTCAAATCGTTGCATCGGTGCGCGACAACATACACGGAACGTTGCCTGTGATGGGCGGCGTCGTCGTCGTCGTGCGTCCCCATCGACAGTGGTGACTGTTTATTGAAAAAACGTGCAGCCATTGCGCGGTCGAGTGAATCGACTATGCGCACACACGCGTTTGTTACAGACGTCGTGAGTACTTGATAGGGGCGCGACGACACACACACACACGGTGATGTTCGTGTATCGACGAATAGCCGATACGCTTTGCGAGAGCGCACTCGCAGGACACACTCGACCTTGTAACGCACGCTGTGTCACAACAATGATTTAACGACCAACTTTTATGCACGAACACCGACTGACGCTTTTCGTCATTGATGAATAACGGCGGGGACGTGGCGACAACCTCGTCGTCGTCGTCGTCGTCGTCGTCGATATTGTTAGCGACGGCGATATCGATTCTTGTATGGAACGTGCGTGGCGCGGCCACGGGTCGAAAACGACGACGCAGAAATGTGGATATGACGACGAACACTTCGCGTATTTTGGTATTGGGTGCAACGCGTGTGGGTAAAAGCACGCTAATTACAGCGGCACAAACCCGCGAGGCGTTAAACGACGTATTGTTGACCCGTTCGATGCTTGACGACGGGCGCACGCCGATGACGGCCGTCGTTAACAAATGCCAAATACTTGAAGTGTGTGCATCGAGTGACGACGCAAGCGTTGAAAAATACATGTGCAGCGCACAAACGCGAGCGCTGGTTTTCGTCTACACGAACGAAAAAACGTTCGAAATCATGATTAGCCGATGGTGGTCGATGTATGAACGAACGAAAATGATTTTCGACAATCGACTTCGAGTCGTGTTGGTGGCGATGGCTGTGCGCGCGGACGCGCCGGTAGTGGCGCGGGCCCACGCGTTCGCTGCTCGACACGACCTATTGGTAGCGGCAGTGTCGCCTGAAGGAGCGACGGCCGCGTATAATTTGTTCGAAGCGATAGAAGTGTATGTGCGCGCCAATGAATGATTTACGAAACGGCCGTGACGATGCGCAGGGCGTGAGCGGGATCAACTACCGTTTCAGTTGACCAACCACGAAACGCAGCGTCGTCGTTGTGAAATTCGACGCCACATCCAATGTAATCGGCGAGACGCAAGGCCAGGGCAATGCGTTTGCGAACACTCGTTGCACCCTTGGTGAGCGCTTGGGCAACATGTGAACTCGTGTAGACGGATGCGGGGTCGCGCGGATCAATTTCCAAAATAACCGTGACGATCCAGGTGTATGGTGCGTGACGGCGATTGTACCACGCAACGGCGGTTTCAGGGTCCGTATCGGTGCACACGACAATTGAACGTTCAATGCCCAAATGAGTTGTCGTCGTCGTGAACAAACATACGCGATGCAGACACTCGACCGTAAGAGTAGTATTCGGCGACGTGCCCGTGACGATGGAGGGCATAGCGTATTGCACTATAGAGTGTTCGCTCGACGCGTATAGAGTGTGCGCTCGGACTGCGGACGACAACTATGGCGGCGGCGGCGGCTGCGGACGACCGCGACGATTTGTTGGCGGTGCGACGATTCATGTGTGCGCAACGAAGTGCGAGTGACAATGGACTGGTCATGGAAGCCGACGACGTGTTTCCTATGATCAGGCAACAATTGCGACGTTGGGTCGACGCATCGTCCGACGACAGTGACCAACAACAACCGATTGACACGCCGCGGTGTGTGTCGGCATCGGCGGCTACCACGACATCGGACGGTTCGTTTACGCAATTGTCGCGGACAATTCGCACGTGGTTCTTCAATGAGTGAATTGGACGACGAAATCAACGCTGTGTTAACTAAACTCGAACGTAAAGGCGTATTTTTGAGTTCGTATGGAAATGTGGCGGGAACGAGTTCCTTGATGAACGGCGAACTCGACGTATATTGCAGTAAAACGGCACGAGAACTGTTCGATTGCGAGCGTGTGATTGCCGCACGATGCACTGTGCACTCGTTATTCGAAGGAGTGCGTTCGCGTAAAGACGGCATGGAAGCTGCCGAAGTGCGCGCGATATTCGAACGCGTATTCAAAAATAACAAACGCTACGAACATTTTGACGGCTACATTTCGATTGGCGACGCGGTCATGGCGCTAATGTTGGAAAACATGCACTGTTCGTTTAACGAGGAAGTCGGCGGAACAAAGAAATCACGACGCGTGTATCCGTGGTGTTTTGTGCGGCGCGTGACATCGGAAAATGGGCAGTGTACGCGAAAACGACGCTTAACTAACCAAAAACGTAACGATGGGTAAATCGCAGAAGCGTCAGCAGCGACGGCGACAACAACAAACGTGGAGTGCGTGTGATCGGTGTAAAGTGTATTTGGGGATAATTGCGCTCGTGCTAATCATTGCGTTAATGGCGTTTGCAGCGGCTCGTGTCATGATTGCGTTCTGGACTCAATATCCAGAATTTCGGTCTCAAATGCGATTGTGGGTCGACGTAAATGTATTTTCGTGGGCTCGAGTGTACGCAAATTGGCTCGACATAAATGTGTTGCCGGTCATACGTACATACACTATGATATTCAGGAATGTTGTATTGGTTACAGACAATGACACCTCTGTGCAACAACTACCCGTTAACGAATTGTAACCTCGGCAACAATAAAGATAGCCAACGTATTCAATCGTGTAGTGTGTGCTTGAGCGGGTCGATAGTGCGCGCTTATCACTACTCACACATGATCATAGTCAAACACGATAATGGGCGAGTGATACGCATCGACGAGACAATGGTGCGAATACTGATATGTCGAGAGATATCCGACATAGACACACGCATACAAGTAAGCGTACAAAACGGCGCGATACACGTGGTAGCACGTGATGAAAGGACGAGTAATGAACTCGTACACCTATTCGAAAAACGACGACACGATATGGTGGAGTGGTTGCATGGACACGATGTGGCGATTTATGTGTACATGAAAGCGGCGGCGACTTATGAGGACAAATACGCGCGACGACGGCGGCGGCAATGGTGGCGTATGCTCAAACGCACGCGCAAATTGCTGTTGTCGAGCCACGTGAAGTGTTTTGTGCACGTACCCCTCGTGGCAATAATGTACGTGTTGTTCGCGCAATACTTGGGCATAATCAACGTGGTGGCGTTTGGTCGGCGCGTAGGACAGCGATGGGTGTATGCTGCAGCCGACGTCATCGCCGAGACGGTAGTCACGTGGTTACCCTATATGCACTACGTTTTAGCAGCCATAATGCTGTTGGGAATAATAGGATACGTGAGTATACGACGACACTATGATGACGGGAACCTGCCACATCTGGTGTGGCATCATTGGCGGATGGCGGCGACCACCAACTAAAAGGTGTCGGCGAGTGCACGAGTGTACACACGAGTGCGCAAGTGATGTCCGGTCAATCTATGGAAGAACGTGCTCGAATTCGCGTTGTGTGCATCGAAGGAAACATTGCAGCCGGTAAAACAACGTATATTGAACACGTAGGCCGTGCACTCGAACAATTAGGATATGGTGTCGTACGCGTGTGCGAACCCATCGACGAGTGGACGTCAGTTGGACGTGATCGTGTCAACATGTTGGCGGCGGCCTACACGAACCCGCGTGAAAATGCGTTCCCATTTCAGTTGACGGCGCTGGTTACGCATGTTCGCGCAGTGAAAGCAGGCGTAGCACAGGCACAAATGTTGTTGGATGCGTCAAACGGTGCTCTGGAACGCGTGTACGTGCTCGTCGAACGGTCGGCCGCTTCATACAAATATGTGTTTGCGCGTTTGGCCGAATTGCGTCAAGACATATCGACAACGTGTGCGGCCGTCTACGATTTAATTTATGCGCAATTAGTCGACGTGAACTATCGCGTGCACGCCATTGTGTATTTGAAAGCGTCTCCTGACCTCTGTTTACAACGTCGGCGTCAACGAGGTCGTCAGTGTGAAGAAACTGCCGTTGATCGCGACTACTTGACAACGTTGAACACTATGTACGGAATGTTTGTCGACAATGCCATGGTGAACGGCGACGGTGCGGTTCGTGTGCATACGGTCAATGTTGACGTCGACTTGAAACAACTCATTGACACAAACGTTCGTGTGAGTCAAACGGCTGTCGATAGCGCGCGAAATTTGCACGAATTAACGTGTGTTCGTTAATTTACCGTCGTGTCGAGTACACACGTGTACCCATTCACTTTACATATGTGCGCGTAGTGTGTAATAGCGTTTTTTTATCGCGACATATGGAAAAATATGATGACCGTCATCATGATTTACGAGAGTCGTTCGTCGTCAACACACGCGCTAATTAATTCACACGTAAACACGCGAACGATAGCGTCGGCATATGCACGAGGAACGCCAGGTGCCAAGCGAAGAGTAGGTAGATCAACAATGCTGCGTAGAGTGCGGATCGCACGAGAGACGGCTTGCAAACGCAAGGTGCAGCGCCAACACGTTTGCATGACGGCGTGGCTTTGTCGATTGTAGACCGACGAACGTTCGACGAATGTGCACAAATTCTTTTTGGTCAATGCGACAAACATGGCGCGGTCGTCGGGTGAATGCACGCGAGTCAAATCAATGTGCACATACGCGTCAAGTGACACGGGTTGTTTGTTCATGTCGTGGGGATCGATCCATGCTTGGCACAAATCGCACGATAGGGTCGCTAATAATTGATCTAAAGGGCCTTCCACGCGCCCATCGTCGAAATTAACTTGAATACGTTCATGAATGATGCCGTTGTAAATGACGGGATTACGAATGGCTGGACTGCCTGCGTCCACAAATGCTTCGAGGCGTGTGCATACTGTCGCGCGTGGATTGTCGAGCGCAGACGCGGGTTCGTTGGTGTCGTCGTCGTCGTCGTCTGTAACGAAATAGGCGATACGAGCGTTATTATCGACGAGTATGCGCATGAACCGCGCGAATCGGTGCGGATCAACCCGAAGACTGTCGATACGATCGCGTTGTTCAGAGCCCATTTGACGTGACTGTGTCATTGAACGCAACATGGGTTGAATGTGTCGATCCAAGAACGGGTTGCCACTAGGTGCTCGTTCAATGACGGAACTGCGTGCGAATTCGTGCAACCATTCGTCGACGGCTGGCCAGCGCGCACCGTTCAATTCGCGAACGGCGGCCACAACGTCAATTTTGCACATGAGTTCAACGACGTGTTCGACAGTGTCGGGTCGATTGTTGCGAACGCGGCGCACAAAACAATCGGCCATGTCGATGATGGTTCGGGTGTGTGCGCACGCGCGAGCCTTGTCGACGCTGCGTTCAGTGTCCACATTGACTGCTCGCGGGGTGTATGGACGCAAATCAACGACACGGGTAAAAACGGAGCGTGCGTGCTCGTTGGACATAATTGTGTGGAGTGCAGACTCGACGTAAAATGCTACTGTTCGTCGACAACATTCGGGGCTGTAGAGCATATGATGACGCCCCGCGTCGTTTGACGATATGGGGATGTCGTCGTCGTCGTCGTCATCATCATCATCGGAATTAACCGACTCGACGGCGTCGCTGTGGTCGGAGTCTGATGCTGAAACGATGACGTCGTCGTCGTCGTTCACTAACCACGAATCGTCGTCATCACTGGATGAAGAATGATCGTGTGGCGACGCATCGTTGCTCGTGTCGTCATCGTCGGAAACGGCGTAATTGCGCGTAGAACGGCGAATCAACACACGACGGCGGCGCGTAGGCGATGGTGAATCGGATTCGGCGGTCAAATCGATACGGGAACAGCGTTTGGGCATGACGAGCGGAGGTCGACTAACCAAAGTATTCGAGCGTTCGATAAAAAGTGTTGGTCGACACACGAACACCAACTAAAAAAAAAATGGCCCTTCCACGAGCACACGTTCGTGACGTGGCCTTGTGGAATTTGTATTCGGCCGAACACACGAGCGCAAGTGAAATTGCACGTAATGGCGAGCGAATTGTGACGCCGGGTGCGCAATATTTACTGCCGTTAACGACAAACGTGCACATTAAAGAGAACCCGCGAACAATCGAACATATGTTTTTGCCCGACGAAACGGGCGTTATGGCTCGAGCACTCTTGATGGGGTTGCTGCGAACGGCACATGCGTACACGACACGCATAACCGCCAAATTACGTGGCGATATGCCAACCGACGAACAAGAACAGCATCGAGGTGCACCAGTGCGCATGTATTTGGAAACGGTAACAATTGATCCGCGACGAGCCAAACGCGTGCGTTTCGACGTGGAACCCGTTCACGTGGACTTTCAACGAACAGGCGACACCCCCGAAGCACTGGCCGTTGCGCTCGAATCGGCCATTCGAAAAACGTCGACGAACGATCCGAATTCGCGTGATTTCATGCGCGGGGTCGACGAAATGGTGCCGACGTATCAGTTGCGGTTTTGGTTCTCGTTCATGTATCCGTTGGACGTCTTGGATCCGGCCGAACTGTTTCACGATTTGATTAAGACGGCCATTCGTTCGTTTGCCGACTACGTGGGCATGGGACCCAAGTCACGATACGGCTCGTCGTCGTCGTCGTCGTCGTCGTCGCACGCATCCCTTACGGCAAGTGGTGTGCCTGATGACACCAAGTACGGACACTCGGTGAGTGGTGTCGATTCGTGGCTATTGTTGCGTTCGTATGGCACGTTGGCGGCCGCCTTCGATTCGTTGCACGGCGACACGATGGCCACGTCCGAAGACAATTTGCGTCAAATCAACGATCCACGCACGCCGTTCGTCGATAATCCCGTGCATCCGCGATTTACGTTGTCGCCCGAATTTTTACTGTCACGTGCCAGCCATCTCTTGCGCCCGTCGGTGCGTTCCATTGACTCGTATTACAACAAAGCCACTGATACGTGGTCGTTTGCGTTGCCTGATCATGTGGTGCGTGTGGCGCCTCAAGACATGTATCCGTCGCGTATTTTTGTGCGTGTTTTACCCCGTTTTCAAATTGAATGTGTGCAAAAGCGCGGGGCGTTGGCCAGTGCACGTGTGCGGCGTTACGAAGACGACGACGACGACGACGACGACGACGACGACGAAAATGAAAACGAAGATGTGCGAGGAACACGACATACCTTGGATCCGACACTATTGCGCCGAGAACCACATCAAATGACTAACATGAACGATGCCGTCGATTATCGTGGTTTTGCGAACCCCAATCGATCGAATTTGCACCGCATGTACTGCGAAGTCGAGCATGTGCAACGAGAATTTCAGCGGTTGATATCGAGTGTCGATGAACACGGACGGCAGTTACTGACGCGACGCGAAATACGCGCGCTCTACTTGGACATGCAACGACGTCAAACGGCGACGTACGTGGAACAATGCACGTCGACGGACGCGTACATGTCGCCGCCGTCAATTGCCATCAATCAATGGTATGAATCGCACCGAGACGTCAATGGCAAGTATCGAACGCACACGCAATACACGCCCTTGATGGATCGGCGGTTGAGTATTTTCGGCGACATGGTGGCGCGTCAATTTTTTGCACTCGAGACGGCCATGCACGTGGCACACACACATCGAATCATTCACGTGTGCATATTGGCGGCATTCGGCGCGTCACGTTTCAAATACAGTTTGCGACCGCACGTGTTCATGTACGGACCGCATTCAGGCTCCAAAACGTTTTGCGGGCGGTTTATTTTGACGTCGCTGATACCCGGAACGACGATGGCCGTCAATGGAACGACAGAGAATACGTTTACGGGCGACGATGACTGGACGAAAACCGTGTGCTTCTACGACGAAACGCCGGTGCGCATTATGGCGCCGGGCAAAGACGACAAGAACGACGCGGGCGAACGCGTGTTCAAAACCATGTTGACCGAAGGACACTACACGAAACCGCTAATGAACCACGATTCGAAGGCGCCGGGAGGCACGGCACGTCACATGATCAAATTCGACACGGATTTACAAACGACGTGGTTGTTTGCGTGCAATCATCCATTGTACAAGGTCTCGCAGCCGATGCAGTCGCGACTCTTTTTGGCGGCGTTCGTGCGCGTCATTCGTCAAGGTCGTGAACCCGAAGCGTTTGCCAATGTGCAGCAATTAATGACGTCGCGAGGTCATCGAAACGCCAAAGTGTTCGTGGATCATGTGCGCGACCGCCAGGCGTTGCAAAACACCGTCGAAGATTTGATCACGGTGGGCGCGTTGACCGAGCCGACGTTGGCGTGCATGGACGTCATGAAGCCGATTTTCGCGCGGGTGATGCGTGATCGTTTTTTGATCAACATTGAAACGCGTGCGTTCGAGCAAATGTTGGCGTTTGTGCGAGTTCTGGTCATTCAACGCGCGTTGCGGATCATGTACGATTTACCGTCGTCCCGTTTTTACAACAAACCCTTCGAATATGACCAATTGAAAATGATCGATCCGTTTTTACGCGACGATCCCGAAATCATCGCATATGTGTTTCAAATGTTCCGCGATCAGTGTTTGGGCGTGTCGGATCGCAATTTGCAAAAGAAAATCTCGGCGTTATACATGCAAGGAGTGCACGGCGTTCACGCCGTCGACGAATTGCTGTATACACGCGACACCTTGTTGTTTCCGAGTGGCGCCGACGCGTTTCGTCAACCGCTGGCCGCCAAACGCCCGCGTCTAGCCAATGTCAATCGCTCGGCACCGCAGCCGATCGAAGATCCGCGCGAATTGCGCGACGACGACAACAACAACAACGGTGCACGTGAAACGTACACGCCCAAACGCGAAGATTGCTATTACGCGTACTACAATACAAAACGCAGCGTGTGGGAACTGGCGCTCTTGTTGGAAAAACAATTTCAAACGGAAGACTGGCAATTGAAAGCGAGCGAAATTAGCTCGTATTTGAAGAACATGTGTTCGTCGTCGTTTATGGGCCATCGTTTTGAACTGGCCACTGTGGACGACCGCCGCTTGGCCGCCGAACAGGACGAGCCGGGTGACAAGAAAATGTTCGGCTACGTGCGACCCCGTCGACGTCACGGCCGTTCGGTCATGAGTCCAATGTTCATCGAATGCGATCGTGTGTTCGTGCACTTGGAGTATTTGCTCGAAGAGCGCAATCCCATCGAAGAAGCCATTCAAGCGTGTTTTGGCAAACACGAAGACGACACACGCATGTTTTTGAGCGCCACGCAAGTGTCCGTTCAACACCCGTACTTGCTGCGTACATATTATCCGGCGGCCAAATCCGATCTTACCATTCGTTTTCGTAACGTGGCCGTGTCGACGAACGTGTTGGCGGCCGCCGCGTTTCCACGCACGCCGGCTGAAATCGTCGCTAACGACGTTTATGATCCCGAAGCGGGTGTGTATGACGAAACGGGCACCATTTCCATCAACGAATCGCTCGAAACTTACGCTACACGCAAACGCGCCCAAGCACTCTTTCTCGACGAAGAAATTGACGGCGCATCGGGTGGAACGTGTGACATTCACGCTGCAAATTTGTGGGCGCGCGCCAACTATGTCGGTCAAGAAATCAAAGCGTATCCACACGGTTATCTCATGCCCTACGAAGATCGAACGGGTAAAATTGTCAAATCGTAAACTGTGTGTATGTGTGCGCGCGTCTACACATATGTTGTCGTCAAATAATCCACAAATGGTCAAGTGAGCTTATGGCGTATCAAAAACGACATGATGCGTGTGTATTTGTCGACATATTACAGTTTTACAATAATAGACGTCGTTTGTGAATATATTGACGATTGACCCGTAACGTCAATTTGCACAATTCGACCCAAGTCGCTGCATGTGTCGTCGAGCGTACTGGCGCCATGTCGCACAAAATTGCGCACAATCTTTGACTGTGACCATGCATACTTTTTCATGGTGATTGTGTGAAACGACGAGTCGGGTATCTCGCGGCGGCGAGTGCAGTACGCATCGAGCGCTTGGTCAATTAACCGAACGAGACGGCGTCGGTCGTCGGCTGTTCGATGTTCGTTGTTATTGGGCGACGGTATGATGACAACGAACCACTTGGGCGCCAGTAGTGTGCGCACAAATTGTGGATGCGTGGGAGCGGGCAATTCTGGGCGAAACATGTCGCCAAGTGCCCATAGACGCCGGTGGATGATGTGTGTTTTTTTGTCGCCGCCGCCACCCCTAACAGTAAAATTCAAGCCAAAAGCGGCGTCGCCCATATTGACGTGTTCACGGTCACGTCGAGAATACAC
>Ga0307380_10012969_pt1 | contig 10324 bp, 6 predicted proteins | sample UN3MG_FD_202239 | JGI IMG/M metagenome (GOLD analysis project Ga0307380, IMG submission 202239) | Soil microbial communities from Risofladan, Vaasa, Finland - UN-3 | ecosystem: Environmental > Terrestrial > Soil > Coastal area > Acid sulfate soil | place: Finland: Risofladan, Vaasa | collected... | reverse complement strand
CTGTGGAAAGCTCACGCCTTCCAGCACGCCGAGGGGAATGCCCGTGTTAGGCAGCTCCTCGATATGCCCGGTCGCGCGCCGCAGCCACAGCGGCGGATCGTGCCCGCCGGAGGTCCACCTGATGGTCCGCCCCGGCCCATCCAGCACGCCGTAGAACAGCGTCATGAAGCGGTCCTCGCCCGTGTCGCGGACCAGGCTGGAGTTCAGCGCGGCGAAGAGGGCCTCAAGGTCCTGCCCGGCGCCGACGGCGCGGCTGCGCAGGACGGCGCGGGCCGACGCCATCAGCAGCGCCGCCCCTATGCCGTGGCCGGTAACGTCGCCGACGGCGAGCCCGACCCTGCCCGGACCCAGCTCGACCAGGTCGATGAAATCGTAATAGTCGCCGCCGGTCTCGTCGCAGTACATGCTGGCCCCGGAGATATCGAACCCCTCAACGGACGGCGGCCCCTGCGGAAGCAGGCTCTGCTGCACCTCCATGGCCACCTCCAGCGAATGCCTCATGTTCTCATGCTCGCGCAGCTTGGGCCCCATTTCGTTGAAGGCCTTGCCGAGGTCGCCGAGTTCATCGCGGCTGCGGATGTCCGCCCGGGCGTCGCAGTCACCGCCGGCCAATCTCTCGGCCGCAACAGCCAGTCTCCGCACAGGCTCGGTCACCGTACGTGAGCTGAAGTACGCGACCGCTACGGCCGCCAGCACCACGGCCAGGAGGATTACCCCAGTGACCCTGAGCCCCTCGGCCGTCTTGGCCAGCACATGCTGCTCTGCAGCCGCCGTCTGGTCGGCGGCGAACCTCTCGGCCTCGGCGGCCTTGCGGCCCATGCGGCGCTCCACCTCGGCCGTCTGCTCCATAACGTGCTGCTCCGCACCGACGGCCTCCGCCACCACAAGCTCGTATGGAACGATCACGATGGGGAACGGCTCAGCCGGCCCAGCCGCACCGTGCGCGCATAGGCAGGCGCGCCCCCGGTACAGCATCTTCCGCACGCCGGGCCGCCCGGCCCGCGCCTCGGCCGCCAGGGCCGCCAGGTCGTTCGGATCGTCGCACTCAAGCCGCCTGAGCTTCGCGGGTTTCCGCCAAGGCTGGTCGCGCCGCTGGTGGACGTTTTCGGCCAGCACCACCAGATGCCCCTCGTGCTCGCCGCCGGCCGGGCCGGGCGCAGCCAACATAGTCAGCGCGCCGGCCGACCACGCCTCGGGAAGCTGAAGCTCCCTGAACACACCGGTCAGCGGCACGTCCAGCCCCGTCACGCCCGCTAACGAGCCGTCCGGGCGGCGGACGGGCTTGACGATCGGCAGCAGCACTGTCAGCGTGAGGGCGTCTATCGCCGGCGGCGCCCAGGTGAGCTTGCCGGTCCGCTTGGCAAGCAGATACCACGGGCGCTGGCGGCCGTCGTAGCCCTGCGGATATCCGCCCTTGCCCGGATAGCCCGTGTGCACGCCCGTCTCAAGCGCCGTGTACTGCCAGAAGACCACGTGCGGATTGGCCTGATGTATGCGCTGATATACCTGCGACATCGTGGACAGCCGGGCGATGTCGCCTCGCACGTCGCCCTCGCGCACGCCCGGTGGCAGCACATAGGCCTGGTGGGCCATCGAGATCAGCATCGGCTGGAGCCGGCCGTTCGGGTCCAGGCGCATGTGCGTCTCGGAGAGATTTGCGTCCGGTGGCAGCTCGCCTCCGACCTTGAAGCGGTCGGCGAAGTACACCGTCCCGCGCGCGGCGGCGGGCGGCGGGCCGGCTAGGCGAAACTCCACCTCGCGGGCCTGAAGCTCCACGGCCGTCTCGACGGCCTTCCGGCTGAGCTTCAGCATCCGTCCGTAGTCGTCCACCATCAACTGAAGGTGCCTGCGGGCCTTGGCCTCGAGCACCTCTCGGCTGTCCCTGGCGAGGCTCGCCAAGAGGCGGCCGGACGCGGCCGACTGCTCGGCGCGGAGCTCGCCCGACCGCCGGGCCAGCACGGTCAGCGAATCACGTGTGCGGCCGGCCAGGTGGCTGCCTAGACGGCGCACCGACATCCGCTGGAAGACCGAGCTTACCAGCAGCGGCGCCAGCGAGATGCCCAGCAGCAGCAACAGCAGTTTGGCTCGGATTCTCATGGCTCAGGATTCCATCTGTTGGGTTGCGATCGGCGGCCGCACGCACTCCCGGCACGCGCCGCCTCAATCAGGGAAATGGAACCCCGGCATTATAACGCCCCCGCCATGCGCCAGAACCCCTGCGCCCCGGCGAGCCGACGCCGGGCGCCGATGCCGCTTGCCGGTGCCGGCCGGCCCTTACCGAATCGTCGTCGAGCAGGAGGCCGCCCCGCGCTTCTGGAGGTACTGCTGGTGATACTCCTCGGCTGGATAGAACGCGGACGCCGGCACGATCTGTGAGACGACCGGCCGGCTGTGCCTGCCTGCGCCGTCGAGCCGCGACTTGGACGCCTCGGCGGCCGCCTTCTGGTCCTGTGAGTGATAGAAAATCCCGGAGCGGTACTGATAGCCGACGTCAGAGCCCTGGCGGTTCAGCGTCGTCGGGTCGTGGCAGCCCCAGAAGACCTCCAGCAGGTCGTCGTAAGTAACCCGCGACGGGTCGTAGGTCACCTCGACGGCCTCCGCGTGGCCGGTTCGACCGGTGCAGACGTCCTCGTAGGTGGGGTTATCGAAGTGGCCGCCCGTGTAGCCCACTCGCGTGGACACGACGCCCTCGACGCGCCTGAAGGCCGCCTCGACGCCCCAAAAACACCCGGCCGCGAACGTGGCCTTCTCAAGCTTCGCCGACTGCCCGGAGCCGGCCTGTGATGCGCGGTTCATCTTCGAGGCCTCCTCACACCTGGCACACCCGCCGGCGGCCACAAGCGCCAAGCCCAGACCCGTCGCGCCTGCCAGAACTACCAAGTTGGTCGCCGTCCTTCGCATGTCGCCTCTTTCAATACTAGGCGCCGCAGCATGCAGACTCCACGCTGACTGACGCGACGGATGGAACAGGCCACAGGATGCCGCCTCCCCGCCCCAGAGGGGCGGCAGGACATAGCCGGGGGCAAGCGAGTCCCGATTCGTCGGGACGAGCGCAGCCCCCGGACGAGCGCCCGAAGTCTCTCGAGCCCCAACGGGGCGACAGAAGCTCCGCCAGCGAGTATCGCTGTCGCCCCTGTGGGGCTCCAACCTTGGCGGGACCCGCAACCGGGGGTTCCGTCCCGATCAACAGCGATCGGGACTTCACCCCCGGCTAACCTCTGCCGGCCCTGCGGGCCTGTGCAGTCTGCGCCCCGGTTTGGTGCGCCGGCTGCACCCTCTTCTGGTTGCCCCAAGTGCACTGCCGACCCCGCGCCGGCGGCCAGCCGCTTGTGGACGCGGCGCTGAGCGTGTTGAATGTAGCCGGCGCCGGCGCTGGCCGGCAACCGGCACGGACGGGAGGCTAAGCAACATGGCCGAGAAGAAGGAACCCAGGTCCATCGGCTCGCGGGTGAAGCGGAACATGGTCGCGGGCGTGCTGACGGCGATACCGATCGTTGTCACGTGCGTCGTGTTCAAGTTCCTGCTCGACATCCTGGCGGCCGTGGGGCGTCCGATCGTGGGTGGGCTGTCCGATCTGACCCGCCCCCACGCGCCTGGGCTGGCCGATCTCCTTACCAACCCCTGGTTCGAATCGGCCCTGGCGGTTGTTCTGGTGGTGCTGGCGATCTTCCTGCTGGGGTGGGTGGTCTCGCGGGTTGTTGGGGCCAAGCTGATGGCCCTGTTCGACCGCTTGATGGACCGCATCCCGCTGGTCAAGACGATCTACGGCCCCGCCAAGACGCTCCTGACGACGTTCCAGCAGAAGCCGGACGGCGTGCAGCGCGTCGTGCTGATCGACTTCCCCTCGACGGAGATGAAGACGGTCGGCTTCGTCACGCGGACGCTGGTGGACCAGGACAGCGGGCGCGAGCTGGCGGCTGTGTACGTGCCGACGACTCCCAATCCGACCTCCGGCTACCTGGAGATCGTGCCGGTCGAGAAGATCACCTCCACCAACTGGACAATGGACGAGGCGATGACGTTCGTCGTCTCCGGCGGCGCGGTGGCTCCACCGAGGATGAACTACGACCGCAGCGCCGCCCCGCCGGCGAGCCGGACAGACCCGGCGGACGCCGCCGAAAGAGCCAGAGATGGCTGACGCCAGGCCGAACGTCCTTTTCATCCTGACCGACGACCAGGGCGTCTGGTCGTGCGGCTGCTACGGCAACCACGAGATCCGCACGCCGAACATCGACCGCCTGGCGGCTGCGGGCCTGCGCTTCGATAGCTTCTTCGTCGCCACGCCCGTTTGCTCGCCCAGCCGGGCCACGCTGCTGACCGGTCGCATCCCCTCCCAGCACGGTGTGCACGACTGGCTCAAGGCGGGCAACGTCGGCGCCGATGCCATTCGCTACCTGCGGGGCGAGGTCGCCTACACGGACATCCTGTCGGCCCACGGCTGGACGTGCGGGCTGAGCGGCAAGTGGCACCTGGGCGACTCGCAGATTCCCCAGCACGGCTTCGCCGACTGGTTCGTGCATCAGAGGGGCGGCGGCCCGTACTACGACGCGCCGATGGTCCGCAACGGCCGGCTCGTGAATGAGCCCGGCTACGTCACGGATGCGATCACCGACGAGGCCGTGCGCCTGCTGGACCGCTACGCCGAGGCGGGCGGGCCCTTCTACCTCAGCGTGCACTACACCGCCCCGCACTCGCCCTGGGAGCGAGAGCACCACCCGGCGGAGCTGTTCGACTCGTATGCCGACTGCCCGTTCGAGACCTGCCCGCAGGAGCCGATGCACCCCTGGGCGCGCGGCACGTGGGTCAACGATCGCTACTACGGCAGCCACGAGGCCCTTCAGGGCTACGCCGCCGCCATCACGGCGATGGACGCCGGCGTCGGCCGTCTGCTGGAACGGCTGGAGCAGCTCGGCCTGCGCGAGAGCACGCTGGTGGTCTTCCTCAGCGACAACGGCTTCTCGTGCGGCCAGCACGGCTTCTGGGGCAAGGGCAACGGCACCAACCCGCGGAACATGTTCGAGAACTCCATCAAGGTGCCGGCGATCTTCTCCCAGCCGGGCCGCATCCCTGCCGGGCAGGCGACCGACGCGATGGTCTCGGCGTACGACTTCATGCCGACGCTGCTGGAGTATCTCGACCTGCCGGGCCCGCCGGCCGAGCGCAACCTGCCGGGCAGCAGCTTCCTGCCGCTGCTGGAGGGCGGGCAGCCGGCCGGGCGCGAGCACGTGGTTGTCTTCGACGAGTACGGCCCGGTTCGGATGGCCCGCAGCCGCGACTGGAAGTACGTCCACCGCCACGCCTACGGCCCGCACGAGCTGTATAACCTCGCCGAGGACCCGGATGAGCGCAACAACCTGGTCGATGACCCAACGTGCAAGGACAAGATCGACGAGCTTCGCGCCGTCATGGATGAATGGTTCGCGCGTTACGTGATCCCCGCCCGCAACGGCCTGGCCATGGACGGAGTCGAGCACGGCCAGACGCGATACCTGCCACTATGACCACGCCCGCCTTATCGCATAGCGTCCCACACCCGCTGAAGCGACACGCGCTGTTAGGCGGCAACCTCCAGCGTGTGTGCCGCCTGCAAGGAGGTGCGGACTCATGACCATACGCCGCGACGAGCCGAAGGGGCATGCGCTGCCGACCCGCGAGCTGTACTGCCCTTCGCACTTCGGCAACACCTACGAGTGCGCCCTGCCCAACGAGATGAAGGCGCTGCTGTCGGAGGCGCGGTTCTGGGGTTTCAACCGCTTCAGCGACTGGTTCGACACGATCGACCTGTACGACGTGTACACGGGCGGGGGCGGTCTGTTCAACATGCCCGAGGCCGTCTGGGACAGGAAGTTCTCCAACTTCACCTGTGCCGCCGAGCTTGGGTTCGAGCTGGGGCTGGTCGTCACGCCCAATCACGTGTTCTCCGACCAGGTGACGGCCGCCAACGCCGCGGTGAAGGACAAGCACATCTTCGGCCAGCTCGTATGCCCGTCCAAGCCCGGCGTAACCGAGATAGTGCTGGCCAACTACCGCAACCTGTTCGGCGACTTCGCCCGACGCGGGCTGAAGCTCGCAAGCATCTCCGGCGGGGCATACGACTACGGCGGCTGCGCGTGCGAGGCGTGCCAGCCGTGGATCGTGACCTTCGGCAGGCTCTTCAAGCAGATCGCCGAGCTGGCGAAGGAGTTCTTCCGCTCACTCGACGTGGACCTCTGGGGCTGGTGGTGGCGCGACGACGACCACGTGCGCTTCAGCGAATGGGCCGACCGCGAGGCGCCGGGATTCTTCAACAGCCTGGCATTCTATCTGCGCTATGGCGAAGCGAGGTACCAGGTGCGGCCAGTCCCGCAGGGCTGCAAGGAGCGAGGCTTCGTGCACATCGGCTACGGGGAGACGCGCGGCCTGGACACATACACGCACTACGGCCCAAACATCGCGCCGGGGCGGCTGGAGGCGACGTATCGTTTCCTGGCCGAGCGCGGGGCCGACGGATTCCTCGCCTACTCCGAGGGCGACCACGACGACGTGAACAAGGCGATCCTCGGCGGGCTGTCCTCAGGGCAGTTCGCGACGGCCGACGAGGTCCTGCGCGAGTACGCCCGCCGGCACTTCGGGGGCGACGAGGCCGGCTGGTGCGAGCTGCTTCGTGAGATGGGCGACCTCGGCAAGATGGACGTGGGGCGGGCCCGCGCGCTGATGGACAGGCTATCGCCCGCAGCGCGCCAGTCGTGGCGATTGCAGGCGTTGGAGGAGAAAATCAGGATGGCCGAGGCCGACCAGGCTGCGCGGTCCGCCAGCAGGTGGGACCCCAAGCGCATCAAGGCCGCCGAGGCATTCCTTGCCGCCAAGGAACGCTCGTACCGCGGCGTCTGGCGGGTTGGCCTGCAACGGCACATCTTCCGGTTCGACACCCCCGGCTACATGCCCGACTGGTACGAGGGCTACCTGTCCGCGATCGGCAAGGCGCCCGCCTACCGCGCGGAGAGGGCAAACGAGGAGGCATGAGCTGGCGAGGCCGGCACGTGGCCGGCACGCCGGGCGGACCCACAGGGACCCTCTGGCCCACCCCCGAGGAACGCCCCATCGTATGTAAAGCCCCGTTTCGGTCACACCGATAAGGTAGATGCTCACGTCCTGACGGCCTACAAGCCGCAATAGGTACGGAGGTTGGACGATATCAGCATAGATGAGTAACGGCCGCGAGACCAAAACAGACACTGCGACCAGAGGCAGCGTGCACAGCGTTCGCGCGGACGCAACCATTGCGGAGGCCGCCCGCAGGATGCGAGACAACCGCGGCGGCTCGCTGCTGGTCGTGGACGACGCCGGCGCAGTCGTCGGAATCATCACCGAGCAGGACATAGTCCGGCGCTCGACCGCCTCCTCGGCCAACCCGGACCACACACGTGTGGCCGAGATCATGACCAGGGATGTCATCTCGGTCAGTTCCAAGGCGTCGCTGAAGGAAGCGGCCGACATCATGTCGGTCCACGGGGTTCGGCACCTGCCCGTCATCGAGGGCGGCAAGCCGGTCGGGATGCTCTCCGGCCGCGACATCGTCTCCCGGCAGTTGTGGCTCACCGAGGCGATGAAGGCCGCCGCCGAACAGGCCGCTCGCCTCAGTCGAGGACTCAGGAGCCTGGAGGTAAGGGAGATCATCGAAATCCTCAGCACGGAGATACCGCGGATATTCCAGGCCCGGCGGTGGCTTCTGTCCTACGCGGACGCCGGCGCGCGCGGGCGCGCAGAACCGCTGATCCGCCGACAGGACTGCCCCTGCTCCGTCAAGAACCTGCTGACCAGGGACGACCTGGCCCAGCTCGCCAAGGGGTCGGGCTCGCTCTGCGAGACAATCCCGGCCGAGTGCAAAAAAGCCGGCTGCGGTGACTCCAGGGCGATGATCCCCCTGACCGGCACCGGGCCGTCCGATGACGACTCCGACGCCGCCGACGCGCCGAGTTTCCTGTGCATGTGCGGCCTGTCCCCGGAGACGCTGGAGTCGGCGGAGGTGCTTAGGTACAAGAGCGCTCTGGTGCGTGACATCCTGAACGTGAACCTGAGCAACGCCAAGCTGTACCAGGCGTCTCGCCGCGACCCGTTGACCGACCTCAGGACCCGCCGAGCCCTGGAGGAAGAGCTAGTCGAAGAGCACGCCCGGAGCCTGAGGCAGGGCCGCACCTTCTCGGTGGGCATCCTGGACGTGGACGGGTTCAAGGGCGTCAACGACCGGTACGGCCACCTCGCCGGAGACGAGATCCTCCTCAAGCTTGCGGAGACCCTTCGCGCGGACGTCCGCGCCTACGACCTGGCGGTGCGGTACGGAGGCGATGAGTTCGTCGTGCTCATGCCCGAGACGCCGCTTGAAGGCGCAGTGGTCGTCGTTGAGCGGCTGCGCCGGCGTCTGGAGGCCAGCCTCAGCACTCCCGACGGGAAGCCGGTGACCGTCAGTTGCGGCGTTGCCGACTGGCTCGGCAAGGCCGAGGACAACGGCACCGACGTGCTGCGCAGGGCAGACGCCGCCCTCTACGAGGCCAAGCAGGCCGGGCGAAACCGCATCGTCACCGCGCCCGCCCCCGCCACGGTCGGCTAGACACGGCGGCGGACACTACCCCTGCCGCCGCTCCAAGCCCCAACCCTAAGAGACAGCCGGAGTGCCGCGCGCGCCGCTGGTCGCGGCCGGCCGTTTCTGCTACCGTGCCGCGACGATCCGCGGTAATGTCGAGCTGCGGCGATCTGCAGGCCCTCGGACGAGGAGGCCCCATTGAACTCCCGCGAACGCTGGAACCGGTTTGTCCACGGTAAGTCCGTGGACTACGTACCCGACTACGAGTTCTGGTTCTGGGACTCGACGCTCGAGCGCTGGGCCGGCGAGGGCATGCCGGCGAAGCTCACCCCCAGCCGCTGCGAGAGCCCGGGGAACCTGCGACACGAGCTGGCCGAGTTCTTCGACTTCGAGTACATCCGCGGCGTTCCGATCAAGACGCGCTTCGTCCGCGAGCCGGCCGAGGAGGTCATCGCCGACACCGACGACACCGAGACCGTCCGCACCGAGATCGGCGAGGAGATGGTCCGCTTCAAGCCCGGCCGCGGAGAAAGCATCCCCACACACACGAAGTACCCGGTCTCCACCCGCGACGACTGGCTGAGGATTCGCGATGAGTTCCTGCCCATCGACGTCGAGCGCCGCATGCCGGCCGACTGGGACGCGCTCCGCGCGGGATACCCCGGCCGCGACTACATCCTCAACACGCCGCAGATGGGTTTCTACGGCTTCCTGAGGAACCTCATGGGCGTCGAGGAAATCTCCGTCGCGATCGCACTGGAGGGCGACTGGGTCGCAGAGATGATGGACCACCTGCTGGAGATATACCTGGCCGTCGTCGAGCGGATCGTAGCCGACGGCGTGGAGGTGGATGTCTCGGGCTGGTGGGAGGACATGTGCTACTCGTCCGGGCCGCTGATCTCGCCGCAGATGTTCGAGCAGTTCATGGTGCCGCGGTACAGGCAGGTCACGGACCTGCTGCGGCGCCACGGCGTGGACCGGGCCGTCCTCGACTCCGACGGCAACATCCACAAGCTCGCCCCGCTGTGGCATGCCGCCGGCATCAACATCCTGCTGCCATGCGAGGCCGCCCACACCGACACGCTAAGGCTGCGGCGCCAGACGCCGCCGGACCTGTACCTCCGCGGCGGCATCGACAAGCGGGCGCTGGCTCGCGGCCGGGCGGCCATCGACGCCGAGCTGGAGCGGATCAAGGCCGTCTGCGAGATCGGCGGCGTCATTCCCCACGTCGATCACCTGGTGCCCCCGGACGTGTCCTACGCGGACTACATGTACTACCGCGACCGCAAGCGCGCCATGCTGGGCAAGTAAGGCGCGGGTAGCCGTCGGCGCGCGGGGGACTCGGGTTGACATCACAGGGCTCCCCGGCTACAGTGCGATTTGACCTTCGGGCCGTTAGCTCAGTTGGCTAGAGCGCCTGCTCGACACGCAGGAGGTCACTAGTTCAAGTCTAGTACGGCCCAGTGCAGACCTCGACGGCCCATCAGGTGCTCCCCGCCATCATCGCCATGCGCACCAGCTCGGCGAGGCTTTCGGCCCGCATCTTCCTCATGACGTTGGCGCGATGGTTCTCAACAGTCTTCATGCTGATGTCCAGCTCCGCGGCGATCTGCTTGTTGAGTCTGCCGGCGACAACCAGGTCCATGACCTCTCGCTCGCGAGGGGTCAGGGCCGACAGCCGGCGGCGGATCGCTTCGACCTGCTGCTTGTCGCGGCGCAGGTCTCCTGCGTGAGCAAGGGCCTTGTGGACCCGGGCCAACAGAT
>Ga0307380_10012968_pt1 | contig 10324 bp, 25 predicted proteins | sample UN3MG_FD_202239 | JGI IMG/M metagenome (GOLD analysis project Ga0307380, IMG submission 202239) | Soil microbial communities from Risofladan, Vaasa, Finland - UN-3 | ecosystem: Environmental > Terrestrial > Soil > Coastal area > Acid sulfate soil | place: Finland: Risofladan, Vaasa | collected... | reverse complement strand
CCGCTTTTCAGGGTTTGAACGTCAACGTCCGAATTATTCACTCCAAATATCAAACACGAAAATTAGATGTGGTGGCTATGGCTAATAGTGTCGCTTCGCTTTATGGTGCTATGGACAAGCAAGCCGAAACGTGGAGAGAGTGGAACCGCACCGAGATTAAGGCCGAGGCTCTTGATAGTATTAAACTGAATGTACTTGAGCCTGTGGTGGGCATTAGGTCGGTGGAGAGTGTTGTAAGCAAGATTTACAATGGTCGGGGTCAAGATGGTCGCCTTACTTTGTGGTCGGTGTTTAATGGTATCACGGAACACTACACGGACAAGGGCAACGCTTCCAAGTCTCCAGTAGCAGGTAATATTAACTCCCTTGCTAAGTCAGCCCTAGCAGTTACTACCCTGCAGGATTGGACTAGGGAAAATCAGCAAGTGCTAGTGAACGCATAAGTCAAGAAAAAAAGAAAAGCCCCTGCCAGAAATGGTGGGGGTTTTTTCTTGACCAGATTTATTTAATATGTTATAATATATGTCGCAATTTTTTGAAGATTTTTTAAATTAAGCATACGAATTAGTTTAAGAACTATTTGCGATGCTTATTTATTTAAGTTATTAATTTATTGCGATGATTTTTTCTTGATTAAAATCCCCGATGTGATACAATGGCTTATCACTCAAACAAAGGGGATGGCAATGATAGGGACAAAAGATTATTCTAAAGATAGCAAGCTAGGGCGTGGCGTATGGGCAACTTATAGGGGAAAACAAACTTGCCCTGCAGATTGTGCTTTGATTAAAAAGTGTTATGCTAAAAAGGCTCATACGAATATCTCGTTTGAACGGGCAACTGAAAATTATAGCAATGAAGGCGAAACTATTAAGGCTTATATCACTTCTCGACCCAAAGGGGATAAAATTCGTCATCATGTTTCGGGCGATTTTTTAATAGACGATAAAGCCGATACTGAATATATTAACAGCGTAATAGAAGGGCATAAAAAACGCCCCGATCTTAGAGGCTGGACGTATACTCACGCTTGGAAAGTATTAGATAATGTTTTCAAGGGCATCAAATCCCTCACTGTAAACGCTTCATGTGATACTGTAGCAGATATTAAAATAGCAAGGGCAAAAGGTTATGATACAGTAATTGTAGTGCCTAAAGATACAGCCCCTGTTAGCACTGTAGACGGGGAAAAGATTGTCATATGCCCTAATCAGGTACAAGCTAAAAGAGGCGTTAAATTAGCGTGTTCGGATTGTATGCTTTGTTTCAAAAAAGATAGGAACTATACAGTAGGTTTTAGACAACACTAATTTTTCTTGACAATTTAGCTGATAAATAGTAAGATGTATTTGTAGACGACGTTATCATCCTTCAACCTCGACCCCGAACCAACCCTCGAATAATCCAGAGCGATTAAGAAGGCGGTTCGGGGTTTCGAGCTTTAAATAATTAAGGGTACGATTTAGTTTGAGAACTAATTGCAATGCTTAAAGTAATCAATTCCGAGAATATTTTTCTTGCCTGAATATCGCTTGTGTGATAGTATTGTTTATCGGGCTCTGCTAGTGTGAAACGTCTAATGACTGGGCGTTTGGGGGAATTAACCCTGAGGGGCATTACGTCCTTCTTTTATCTGATTAGGGTAAACGAGAATTAACTCCACCGCAACCCACAGTTTTTTCTTGAATAAATATCAAGATGTGTTACAATGGTTTATCACTTAAACAAGGGGGCAACAATGAACGTTAGATTAGAATATCACGATAGCTATGCTAATTCACACAAGTTTTACGAGCTTGTTGAAATTGGTCGAAAGACAGGAACAGTTCTCGCTAAATGGGGGCGTGTAGGGGCAAGGGGAGACGAAAAAGTATATGAGTATCACGAGGCACAAAAGAAATTGCGTGAGAAGCTTCGCAAGGGCTATGTGAAAATATATGGGGACATATACTAATGAGTGACAATTCTAATACAAGCTCAGGATTTGGTATCGGTGCTATTATTGCTGGCATACTAAGCTATACAACGTTCCATAGTATCGGGTGGTGTATATTGCACGTTTTGTTTGGGTGGTTTTATGTTGTTTACTGGCTTATTTTTCACTGGTAATTCAACATGGCACACGTAAATACAAAACCTAAAAGAAAAAAGAAAAAGAAGAAGAAGTAATCTTTTTCTTTTATTTAAATTAAGGCTGCCATTTAGTTTAAAAACTATTTAATATGCTTAATAATATTCCGAGCCGTAACCATTTAAATCCCAATTAAATTCCATACTAACTACGCTATCAATAAGACAGCCTTTCATAAGTATCCAGTCTATTTTATCTGTCTCAGCTTTATCAGAATAAATAAGGAACATTGACCTAGCTACCTCTGTTTTAAACCAGAATATCATTCCGCCATAACACTTGTCGCCATCCATGGGTATTTCTCTAAGAAGCTCAACCCCGAAAAGCCCATCTTTCTTTAACCATATATACTTTTTCATAATCTTTACCACCTTTCTATATTTACTATATAAAGAGCCTACGACATTTTTTCTTGTATTTTAGACAGAATAGGGTATAATATAAATTATGAAAACACTAATAGACAAAGCAAGAGAATTTGCCATTAAAGCCCACGGCAACCAGACTTACGGAACTGGTGAACCTTATATCGTTCACCTTGAGGCGGTAGCTAACGTATTGTTTGAGTTTGGTTTTGATGATGTAGACTTGGTAGCTTCGGCACTTTTACATGATACCATTGAGGACACTACTGTAAATTATTCTGATATTAAGAATGAATTTAATGGTGTAATAGCCGAGCTTGTTTATGCCGTTTCTGATGAGTTAGGTCGCAACAGGAAAGAGAGGCACGATAAGACTTATCCTAAAATAGCACAAAGCCCAAGGGCAATTATATTAAAATTAGCTGATAGAATAGCAAACGTTAGAGCCTCTGTTATATCTGGTGATAAATTAGATATGTATAAAAAAGAATATGCAGACTTTAGGCTTGGTCTTTATAATGGTGATAACTTGGCAATGTGGGACGAGATAGATAAATTGTTAAGTTAATTTTTCTTGATAACTTGATAGCCGTATGATACAATATATTTGGGTGGCGTGAACGATAAGCCCTTTTATGTGGGAAGTGGTGATAAGCCTAGCGCTGGGTGCCCATTTTGAAGATTGTCGGAAACGATAACTCCCACCCATTTTTAGAAGCCCCTTTCTTAATTGAGAGGGGTTTCTTATTTAATTAAATTAAGGGAGCTGCTTAGTCCCCGAACTAATTCGAAGGCTTACACCGGCCGGGTAGAAGTATTTTCAACCGGGTAGGAGTGTTTTTATCTTGATTTAATCATAAAATATGTTAAAATATTATATCACTCAAATTTGGAGAAAGAAATGCACTCAAAAGATATAGAACGCATTAAAAATATGACTAAAGAAGAATTAACTGATTTTCTAATTGATTTAGAAGATAGCCGAAGCGTTATACTAGAGCAGTTTGGTCAAGATCACCAAAGCGTTGATAATATTCTGACTATTATAGATTATGTAATGGGAGAATTACTTAAAAGGCACAATAATTTTGAGCAGGTTAAGAAGTTTGAATATGAGGGAGAATTAACTTACAACAAGTTAATGTCTTTAGGCGATGGCTCAGCAGGGTGATTTTTATCTTGATTAAATATTCATATATGTTATAATGGCTTATCACTTAATTAAAGGGGAAACGACATGGGACGTAGAATTTATGACAATACAGGTGAGTTCGTTTGGAAATATAGCTTTGGTTCACAGCCTAGCGAAATGAATAGAATTACCCAAGAGTTTCATATTGGGAAGTATTATACTGTCGAGAAAGAAGGTTGGCAAGAGGGTAAGCTCAAACTTAATCGAAGTGACGTAAAGAAATTGCGTAACTTGGTAACAACCCACCAAAGTATTGTGGACACAGTCAATAGAACCACGGAAGGAGTATATAATAAAGATGGCTTGGCTGAGTATGAAAAAATAAAAGAAGTCGAAGCTGATCTGAATAAATCGCTTCAGATAGGGAGTATTTATTTCTTTCCAATGTGTAAAGTAATAATGGATAAGGCAGAGGACTATTTCCTTATGAATGTAAAAAGACGAATTTATACCCTAAATGATGAGTTCTAAAAGCAGGGTATTTTTATCTTGATTAAATATTCATATATGTTATAATGGCTTATCACTTAAACGTAGGAGAAAAGTAATGAAGATTAAAGTAGGCGATACAGTCATGTGGCGTGGTAGCTTCGGGTGTGAAACCCCTTTGCCCGCTAAAATAACAGGCATAGAGTATTGTAAAGAGCCAAGGTCTAAATATGGAATAACTGTGGACGAAAGCGACTGGAAAGATAAGGAATATCTAGTTGTTACTTTAGATAATAAGCATTGGGCTTATGGGGAACAGCTTGACCCAGCTTAATTTTTCTTGACCTATAGCCCAAGGCAGTATATAATAAGTAATCACTCAACACTAACTAAACGGAGTAAGTCATGTCAAAGTCAAAAAGCAAGTTTAAATTTAAAGATAACTATGAATTGTACAGCGAAATTCGCAGGGTTTGGAGTTTTAATCCAGTAGAACGTATCGTGCCAAATAAAAAGATATATAATAGAGCCAAGTCCAAAAAACAAATAAATAATGACTAATTGTTTTTCTTGTAATAATAGCCAATAAATAATATAATGATTTATGGTTAGGGATTGGCTCTAGCCTAAAAATGGAGAGTAAAATGGGTATTAGCTTTACAGATTTGGGTATTTGTCCACAGTGTCGAGATTACTGCACTTGGGCTGTAAGGGACGAGAACGGAGAGGAAATGGATACAAGCGACCCGTTATATGACGAAACCGAGGAAAGCCCCGATTGTGGTTGCGGAGCATAAAGAACCTAAGCCCTAGAGAAATCTGGGGCTTTTGTTTTTCTTGCATAAAATATCAAAAATGTTATAATTATTTAATTGATTAGTATCTATTCCGTTGAATAAAGGAGTTAGCCATGAGAACTTGGATACCTGCTGAACTAGATAAAATTAAGAATAAAGAGAAGGTACATGGTGTTGTAATTTTAGAGCTAGTAGAGGCAGGCTTGGCTGAGTTTTCGGGTAAAAGCGAAAGACTTATATTGACGACCAAGGGGAACGAATTGATTGAACAATTAGAGAGTGGAAGGGTTTAATATTTTTCTTGAATTGTTCACCAATATTTAATATAATTAAGTAAAGGGGACAGTAAAATGGAAAAGATAAAGAAAATACTAGATAGCATAGCTTGGTTTTTCCTTATTAGTTTTATTGTTTTTGTTAGTGTAATAGCTGTTTTTTCAGCAATGATTGTTATATATATTCAGCAACAATTTAGTAATTTTAATAAATATAGGAGAGTATTATGATTGAGTTGGAAATTGAATTATTTATGGATCCACAACAGCCCTTGTCAATGGGTGGTAGTTAATAATTGATATAAAAGCCTCTGAGAAATCAGGGGCTTTTATTTTGCCCGGATTAAGGCTGCCGTTTAGTTCGAAGAATAAATCCAAGGCTTATTTAATTCCGTGCAGTAGTTTTTAAGTAATTGTTTTTCTTGCAAGATGTAATTAAATAAATTATAATGGGTTATAGGTTGATAATAACTCGAAGGGGCAGAGAATGAAATCTTACAACGTTGGCGGTAGATTTACATTAATGATAACAAGCGGTAACGTCAAGGCAATAACAAAAGACGGAACAGAACAGAAATTAGAGAGAGATCAAGCGGCAAAAATGCTTCGCAAGGCGCACAAGGAAAAGACAATAAATAAATAATAGATAGCCCCTGAGAAATCGGGGGCTTTTTTTCTGGATTAAAGCAATCCCACATGATATAATTAATTATGAAATCAACTATATTAAAACTTATGGCAATCGGGGCTATGTTTTTTATTATGTTCGCCTTTCTTGCAGGGGCTGTGTACCTTTCCGCAAAACAGACATTTGAAAAAATACATATAAAATCAAGGTCATAATTTTTCTTGAAGTATTTAATTAAATAAATTATAATGATTTATAGTTAATAATAACTCTAACACGGAGAAACACAATGGGCTTGGACACTTTCGCAATCGTTGGCAGAGACACTCTTTACGATGCTGTGGAAAAGAATGAAAATGGTAATATGGTTATCAAGACTAAATTGTTTAAAGACGTAGAAGGACTTTGCGGTGGTATGCTTTCGGGCAATGGTAATGGTGGCAGTTTCAGGGGCAAGGTTTACGATAGCTTTGTTCAGAGCGTTACAGGGGAAAGTCTTTATCAAGATGATATCGACCCCGACACCTGCAAAATGATGAGTAATAAGCTTGTAGAATATGCTGAGAACATGGAAAAAGAAGGCACTGATAAAGCTAAGAGCGAATATGGAGAAACCGACCGATCCGAAGTTGACGCACTCGCTGAATTCTTTAACGTGTGTGCGGAGAACGGATATCACGTTACAGGTTGGTGGTAATTATTTAGAAAAGTCAAGAAAAAAAGCCCTGAGAAATCGGGGCTTTTCTTTTACCCGGATTAAGGGTGCTGCTTAGTTCGAAGACTAAATGCGACGCTTAATTCCCGTGCCGTGTCGAATATTTTTCTTGATTAAATATTAATATACGTTATAATATATTATCATCTAATTTGGAGGAAGACATGGCAAAGAGCTTTTTAGAAAATCTGATCAGGGACGACTGGGAAATAGTTAGAGAACGCAACGAAGTAAGGGATAAAGCTATGGCAAAGGTTGTAAAACCAGTTCACGTTGCTGGATTTAATCCGCCTATTCCAAATATGCAAAATCCAAAGGTTGCTAGGGCTGTGAAGAAGCATTTAAAGAAGGTTAATAAATGATTTTTCTTGCCTTATGACTGGATAAATAATATAATATCCATGTAGATGAATAATTCAGGAGGATAAAATGGCAAATAAAAGAGAAATAAATAAGATTGTTAAGAAAGCGGTCGCAGGGGAAACTCTACGCACAAGTTTAGATTATAATGATCTTAAACTTAAAGGTGGGTTCCATCAGCAGTTGGTAGACGAACTTAGGACATGGGGATTTAAAGACTACGAAACCCTTTCTCGTTGTAGGGTAGCCTATGGTGGGGAGACACACTTAAAGAAAGATAGTATAGAAGTGAATATCATTACTTCAGACTTTCTTGGTACATTTACGCAAGTGGACGTGTCGTAATGAGTACCGCATCAGGAACGTGCGAAGTTTGTGGAGCAGATACCGATAACCTTTGCTATGGTGGAAGTAACTCAGATGTACCTTGTTGCGAAGGTTGTATAGGGGACGTGGAGGAATGAATATGAGAAGGAAAGAGAGGTCTAATATGGCACACGTTAGGACTACAAGGCGAAAGCGCAAGTAACTGTTTTTCTTGATATAATATAATAATGTGTTATAATAATATATAACTCAGGAGACAGAAATGGAATTTACAGTTAGAATGGAAGTTAAATCACCTTTGGGCGTAGAAATAATCAGAGAGATTGTCGTAGACGCAGACAACGCCACGGAAGCTAGTCTTAAAGCTAGCCAAGTCTTTTCTAAGGATAAAGGATAAAAAATGAAATATACACTATTAACGGAAACTTTGGAAACGCTCAAGCACAGAGGTTACACTCCTGAGGATGTTATTTGTGTATTTACTAATACCAGTAAATTCAGTTGGGAAGATTTTGCTAAAGTGGCTGACGTTGAATATGACGGAGGCTATGGCGCTCAAGAGGTCGCTGAGGACTTGCAGATTATGGGCAAGGATTGGTGGATGGATAGGCATGAATATGATGGCTCAGAATGTTGGGTCTTTCATACCAAGCCCGACGTAGATAGCCTGCCTTATACCAAACCCAACGTCTTAACTATACGTTCCCTGTCGGATTGGGGCGGATGGATGGCTCACGCAGACATAGAAGCTCAATATAAAGCAGATAAATATTTATTAATTAATGATAAAGAAGAAACCGAAGCCTCTAGATTAGATTTAATTCAAGAAGAATTAGAGAAATAGTTTTTCTTGAATATTTATTATATTAAGGTATAATATTATTATATCTAACGGAGGAATAATGGACGATTTAATTGATAAGCTTGCTCAACAAGTGCTTGAACTACAGAAAACTCTTGAAATTAAAGAAGATTTAATAGACAAGCTCGAAGGCGATTTGGCTATGGCTGACGCTGAGATTGAACTTCTAAGAGATAAACTGTAATACTGTCCGAGGCTACCCCCATAATAAAGTATTACCCAATCAAAGGAGTTTATCGTGGTTAAAGAAAAAATGGTTTACAGAGTTTGGTATTGCCCTGAAAGCGGAATTATGGATTATCAGGATTTTCAGAACGCAGAGATAGGCTTGGTCGCTTATCAGATGGAAGTAGATAGGTCGAAAAAACTGGGTCTGAGCCTACCCTCTTTTATGGGTCCGATATCAGAGAACACTCCAGCAATTTAATAGAGGAAAAAATGACTGAATTAAAAGAAAGAGTAAACAAGCTGGAAGCCCTAGTCGTCCAAGCCCAAGCGGAAATTGAACGTCTGGATAAAGAATTAGCCAAGACTAAAGATAACTGGCACGTTGAGGAATTGAACCATGCTGATACGTTGACTAGGCTAGACGCTCTACGAGAGGTTGCAGTGAACTTTCTTTCCAACACAGGTAACGTTATAGAGAATAAATGGTTACAGGAATTAAGAGTTATTATTAATGGTAAGTAATTGTTTTTCTTGAATAATTTAAGCCTATGGGTTATAATGACTTATCACTCAATCAGGGGAAACAGATGGCAAACGAACCTACAAAAAAAGAACAGAGATTAATTGACCGAATTAATAAAAGATGGCCCTGTGATTATATGGATTTAGCCTTCTTTGTAGATGAAGTTCTAACAGTAACATCAGAACAGCCACCAGATAACGGAGAAGCGATTTGTAGTTATTATGGCGAGGGCTTCGGAGTACCTTATCCGTCAATACATGAAGAACTGGAAGCGATGGCTGATAAAGCTGGAATGTATTGGGAGTGGAGACACGCTGGCGGGATAGGGGCTTACAACAAATAAGTTAGCACAGGCTCTGCCAATCAGAGGCTTGTCAAGAGAGAACCCTGCCAATCGGGGTTCTTTCTTTTATATAATAATAAGCCTGCGGTTTAGTTCTAAAACTAATTCCAAGGCTTAAGCCTCAGTGTTTTTCTTGATTATGTCTTAGGCTTCAGATATAATAATAATCATCACTAAGGAGAAATAAAATGCTAGGACTTCGGAGTTACGTTAAATACTATGGCGACAAATATATCAAAGGTGTTATCATTGGGGAAACCTCTGATAAGTGGTTAGTGGAGTGGAATAGTTTTCTTTGGGAAAGCCCATTAGTTAGTAGAGTGGACAAGCAGAACAGTTTAATTGAAATTACCATGTGCGATGAGCCTGTTAAGATTGTTGGGGATAGGAAAATTATTGAAAGTGAATATTTTTCTTGAAACAAGCCTACGCCTATGGTACAATGACTTATCACTCAAACAAAGGAGATACTTCATGTCGGAAATTCGCTGTAATGGTTCCGCCTCGCCCCGTAACAGTTTTTCGGAAAAGACCCTTGTTTCCTTGCGTCGTAAACTTGATGCTATGCGTCCTTATGTAAAAGCAGAAATGCAGAGTTTTGACGACTGGCGTTTTTTTGGCTCACGCTGTTCCTCTAACGACACGCTTGTTGTACGCATTGAAAGTGTCACGGACGAAGCTACTTATCTCAAAGACCCCGACAAGTGGGTTATGGCTTCTTATCTGGATTGCCTTGGGGCTGACCATTGGTACACCTACGAGAAACAATGGGACTAAAAGCGAAAGCCTCTAGAGAAATCTAGGGGCTTTTTCTTTGACACAATTAAGCCTGCGTTTTAGTTTAAAGAATAAAGCCTACCCTTAATCTGCACGGAATTGTTTTTCTTGAAAGAAACCTACGCCTATGTTACAGTGGTCCATCACTCAAACACAGGAGACACCATGAGAGATAGATTTTTCCAACACAGAAAGACTGATAAAATATTCAAGTTAGTTCCTGATAGTTTCTCTATGGATAGTGTTACCATGAAAATTACAGCTAAGTTTACTGGCTTTATTCCACGCAACGATAGGAAAACAACAAGGCCCTGCACCACGCTTAAAGAAATAACAGGCGATATAGTAAATGCAAGAATTAAGGAAATGTTTTAATTCGCACAGCAATTGTTTTTCTTGAAACAAAGCTAAGCCTATGCGATAATGACTTAT
>Ga0307380_10012967_pt1 | contig 10324 bp, 13 predicted proteins | sample UN3MG_FD_202239 | JGI IMG/M metagenome (GOLD analysis project Ga0307380, IMG submission 202239) | Soil microbial communities from Risofladan, Vaasa, Finland - UN-3 | ecosystem: Environmental > Terrestrial > Soil > Coastal area > Acid sulfate soil | place: Finland: Risofladan, Vaasa | collected... | reverse complement strand
CACGCCGGGACGCAGTGTCAAAGCGGCTAGCCCGTCGACGTCTAAAACTCGGAAAAGTCGCTCCACCGCCCGCAAAGATAAGGCAGCCGCCCCATCGGGACCTCGATACAGTCTCGGCCCCTCCAACAAGAAATCATATACCCACACAAAGAAGCAGGGTGGCGGTTTGTTTAGACGACTATTTAAACGTAGATAGCCCCCGATCGTGCCGAGCCGAGTGAAAACGTAGACGATCACGATTTCGATCTGCGGCACTTGGCGGACATCGATTCCGACAATGTGAACGTTGGCTTTCTGGCAGCCAATAGCCGCCACTTTCTAACCAGAAATTTCCTGATTAAGGCCGAGGGCATTGTCAGACAAACCTGAGCGGGCCTGGAAGGGTGCTCATGTGAGGCGTTCAGGCCGCCAGCTTACGCCACTCGGCCAGGGCGGCATCGCGGTTCTGTTTGAAGATATCGCGGCGGTTGAGGTGCCGGTCGTGGTTGAAGTGGTTGTGGATCGAGGCGTGGGCGGCGGTAAACTTTTGGAGAGTGTCATGTCTCTGACCTTTGCCATCGCTCGTTCTCGTCGTCGGAACTGCTGGTGGGAATTTTCCGCCCGGTTGTTGAGCCAACGACCGCAGATCTGGACGGCCGCATTGCCGATCAGATTCATCGCCGCGCGGTATGACCGAAGCCGGTCGGTTACAATTGGTCGCGGTCGGCCATAACGGTTCATCGCACGCTTTAGGAACTTCAACGCAGCCCTACGATCCCGGCGCTTCGTCACAAAGACCTCGTGATCTACCGCTCGCCAGATAGTGCGTCTCTCCCTTGATCCTGACGAACACCTCGTCCAAGTGCCAGCGCCATTGTGAAAACGACCGACGATGAAGGCGTCGTTTCCTGATCTCGTTGGCGAACATCGGAAAGAAACGGTTCCACCAGAACCGTACCGTCTCGTGACAGATGCGCATCGCCGGAGGCTACGGATCCTCGCCAGGAGGCTCAAGCCAGTTTAGTCTGACAATGCCTGCCGACACATGACAGCACTCGACCACTTTGCAGCCAAAATACTCCTTGCCAAAACGGAGCCGTCCACACATAGACTTAGAAACCGCAGCTTAGTTGCAAGCGCCCTCCGATATATAATCTTGGTAGAGCGATGGAATTACTCAGAAAACATAGGATCTTCCAGACGACTGATCATGACGACGGGCAGAATTTTGCGTCCCAAGTCTGGGAAAAGCACCGCAGCGTGCTTAAAGGCAAAAAGTTTGGGCTAACTTGGAACCAAGCCGACCTCAAGCGCGCAGGCCTCGCCTTCGTCCACCATCCTTGCGGCCTCGTGGCTACTTGTGACGGTCCGCTATCGGATACCTTCCGCGTCCTGTTCCATCAGAGCGGCCGCATGGAGCACAAGATCAATGGCAAGGAGTCCGTCTCATTTCCGGGTCGGTGTACTATTCATCCGCCGCAGGCTGGCCTCCGTCTCGACATCGAGCCCTTTTCCCTTTTGCTCTTGAGTCTCGATGGCAATTTCGTGCGTTCGGCCCTCAGTCAGCGTTTCTCAAAGCTGCCACCCTTCGAGGAATGGGCAACGAGCTTTTCGCTGAAGTCGCCGAATATCGCCGCCTTGAATTCGCTGTGTCTTTGGATGGCGAAAGAACTCGAAAATCCGCAATCCCCTCTGCTTGCACAAGACCGCACGGCAGCAAGTTTCGAGCGCACGCTTTTGATGCTCTTAATCGAGGCTCTTGTCGAGCGACATCCGTCCGCCGCGCATATCCGCGGCAATCTCTCCGAGCTTCACGTGAAGCGTGTCGAAGACTGGATCGAAGCACATCTTGAAGAGCCGATTGGCGCTGAGGAGGCTGCGGCTGCACTTGACGTTGATGCTCATGCTCTCGTGCAAACATTCAAACGGGTGCGCGGCTACTCGCTGGCGCATGCCCTACTGCAGCGCCGGTTAGAAAGGGCGCGCGACACCCTTGAGGCCGCAGGAGCAGACACAACCGTCACAGACGTAGCCACAAGACTTGGATTTTTTGAGTTGGGGCGTTTCGCTGGCCGGTACCGGGAGCACTTTGGTGAAAGACCCTCTGAAACATTAGCCCGAAGTCTTGGACGTTTCCCTGAGAAAACTAGCACTATGCAGAAGTAAGGCGCTTCTGAAGCTGAATCTGCATAGCGCGTCGTTAGCCTCTATCATTACCGGTAAGTCGATAATGTGTGCCTAAGTGAGCCTCCGGAGTTGCCCGAAGCGCGGAGGACCGGCACGGGTCCTAAGGAGGCAGGCGCCATGTACAAATACTTTTTTGCAAGAATACTGTTTTGGGTGGGGCTCAGTATTTTTGCCTTTTTTGGTCCTGCAGCAGCCCAGGACAAGCCCAACGTGGTTGTTATCTGGGGGGACGATATCGGCTGGTTTAACGTCAGCGCCTACAATCACGGCATGATGGGCTACAAGACGCCCAACATTGACAGCCTCGCCAAGGAAGGCGCCATGTTCACCGACTGGTACGGTGAGCAGAGCTGCACAGCCGGACGCTCTGCTTTTATCACGGGGCAGAGTGGCTTACGTACTGGCAACCTAAAGGTTGGCCTGCCGGGTGCCAAGGAAGGATTGCAAGCACGCGACGTTACGCTCGCCGAGTTGCTCAAGGCGCAAGGCTACATGACCGCGCAGTTTGGTAAGAACCACTTGGGCGATGCTGACGAGACCCTGCCCACGGCGCACGGGTTTGACGAATTCTTCGGCTCACTCTACCACCTCAACGCGGAACAAGAGCCGGAGAACCCCGACTACTTCAAGGATCCGGCGTTGCAGAAAAGATTCGGCACACGTGGTGTGATCCACTCATGGGCCAACCCGGACGGCACTCAAAAAATTGAGTCCACTGGCCCACTCAATATCGAGCGCATGAAGACGATTGACGATGAAGTCACCAATGCCTCGCTTGAGTTCATGGAAAAAGCTAAGAAAGCGGATAAGCCCTTCTTTCTCTGGTGGAATTCAACCCGTATGCACGTTTGGACCCACCTAAAGGAGGAGAGCGAGGGCAAGACTGGCTTGGGTGTCTACCCCGATGGCATGGTCGAGCACGATGCTCATGTTGGCCAGTTGCTCGACAAGCTCAAGGAGCTTGGTCTCGACGACAACACCATCGTCATGTATTCCAGCGACAACGGTGCGGAAAAATTTACCTGGCCCGACGGTGGCACAGCGCCCTTCCGCGGTGAGAAGAATGAGAATTGGGAAGGCGGCTACCGCGTGCCAACCCTGATAAAGTGGCCTGGCACCATCAAGCCTGGTACCGTCAGCAACGACATATTCTCTCACATGGACATGCTCCCCACGATCATGGCTGCCGTTGGTGTGCCTGACGTGAAGGAACAGCTCCTGAAAGGCATGAAGGTCGGCGAAAAGACTTTCAAGGTCCACCTCGACGGCTACGACGTTGCCGACACCTTTGCAGGCAAAAGCCCGAATCCGCGGCACGAATTCTTTTATTTCAATGACGACGGCTCGCTTGTCGCACTGCGATTTAACCAATGGAAGCTCGTCTTCCAGGAGCAACGAGCGCATGGCTTCAATGTTTGGCAGGATCCGTTCGTAGAATTGCGCTTGCCTAAACTGTTCAATCTCCGCACCGATCCATTCGAGGAGGCAGATCAGATCGCCATGAACTACGGTCAATGGCGATTTGATCGAGTGTTCCTTCTCGTGCCGGCTCAGCAGTACGTCGGTAATTTCCTTGCTACATTCAAGGAATTTCCGCCAAGCCAGACAGTCGGCACCTTCAGTCTCGACCAGGTAATGAAGAAACTTACGGCCCCGGCGATCGGCAGTAACTAACGCCACAGACCGGACGGGCGAGCTGGGTCAGCGTCCGGATGATTCGAAGTCGAGCGGAGCCAAGTCGTAGTGATCAAGCAAGGCGAGGTGTAGCCCCGCTGGCCTTATGCGGCCTTATGCGTTGCATCGCTTCTTGGACTGCATGCATAAATGTAGGCAAAGGCTTGGCCGCTGGTGTCAAGCTCGGACGAGAACTGGTGCCTCCAACAGCTGACTTGGGACTTTTTGGTCCCACCACGCGCAATCTAGTGCCGAGAGTTTGGCTCGAACAAATCTAGGCGGCGGTGGCACGCCGAGCCGTCTTGAGGTGAGGCTAGCCGCTGCTCCACCCGATCCCGTAAAGGCGACCGGACTAGCTCTGAAAGTGGCGTTTTTTCTGGTTGAGTTGCAAAAGCAATCGGGGATGAGAGAGCGTAATGAGTCCTAGGCGCGGCAAAGATTGTTCCAGCGGTGACGTGGATGAGCTGAATAGGCTGTTCATGGAACTCGATAGGGACGAGAACTAGAGGAAGTGTTGCTGATGCAACATAAGCCGGACCATAGGATGGAGTCTCTGTCCTGGCGAGCAACGGGAAAAGACCGGCGCGATGGCTTGCCTCCCTATAGGATCTATTGTGGGCGGCGGATGATCAACCTGATATTGCAAGAGCTGGCATGTTTAGGAACCTGGCAACGAGCACAAAGCTCATTCTCCTCAGCGGCACGTTTATTGTCGCGATCATCATCGCGATCTACAGCGTAGCTCTGTCCGGCGAGGGGAATCTTCCACGCCATGGGGGGATGCCCCACGAAGAGGTATTCCTCGGGGGTGCGGACATCGAGAATCTTCACGTTCTCGGGATCAGCCTCCCACATGCCATAGGCCTCTCTGGCGGTGACGTAGAGACCGAGGGAGGTTTGCTTGGCGGCGGGGAGGTCGGTGTGCATGGTTTTATAGGATTGGGATTAGCTGCATGGGCTGGGCAGTGTCGATCCATGTCAAGGGCTTGCCACCTCGGCAAAGCGGTCTCTAAAAATCTCCAAGGTTGGAGACTGGTCCAAGAGGCAACACCTTGCGGGTGCTAACTGGACTTGGAAAGGACCGTTCAGGACAAGAATAGGACATATTGCGACAGCTAACTTTGTGGGGAAACCGGGGGAGGTTAGGCACGATAGGGCCCGCCGAGACCTGTCCTTTGTAGCGATTTGCGGGTCTGACTCAGACGCTGACGCCAAAAAGCCAGCCCACGCCCGCAGTTACAGACATTGCAAACAATCCCCACATCACCACACGCATGGTAGCGCGCAAAACCGGGGCAGCGCCCGCCTTTGCCCCCAACGCGCCAAGAGCAGCCAAAGTGATGATCGTGACTACGAGGACTACCGGAATGATCAAACCTCCGGGTGCTGCAACCGCAGCCAACAAAGGGATTGCGGCCGCAACACTGAACGTTACGCCCGATGTGAACGCGGCCTGAAGTGGGTTGGCCGCGTGTACCTCTGACAGCCCGAGTTCGTCTCGCACATGCGTTCCAAGCGCGTCGTGCGCGGTGAGCTCTTTAGCAACCACTAGGGCGGTCTTTTCACTAAGACCCTTCTCTCGATAAATGGCGGCGAGTTCCGCAAGTTCTGCGTCCGGAAGCTCCTGCAATGCTTTGGTTTCTCGTGCGATGTCGGCCTGTTCCGTGTCGGATTGCGAAGAAACGGATACATATTCACCCGCAGCCATCGACATTGCACCCGCCGAGAGCCCCGCTATGCCGGCGATGACGACTGTGCCTGGGTTTGGATCGGCCGCAGCCACACCTATGATCAGGGAGGAGACCGAAACCACCCCGTCATTCGCGCCAAGGACAGCGGCGCGCAACCACCCGCTTCGAGTGATGTAATGCGGGTCTCCTGGATGGGCCGTCGCTTGAGGCATTTTGTTACCTTTTCCGAAGTTGAAGCTGAGCGTAGCATTTTCAAAAAGCGACTAAGGGCTGCCCTCGCTGCAAGTATGGTTGGGTTGAGCCGCGCTCTGTTAAGTGTCACCAACGGAAGTTAGGAATTCGAGTGACCCCGCCTATCGCTGGGTCGGTTAGTAGCCGTTCTGGGGCGGATAGTCCCCGTAGTCACCATTCGCATATGGATAGTCGCCGTAGTTGCCGTTCGGAGGCGGATAGGCGGCGGGAGGGTAGGCATAGGCAGGCGGAGGCGAATAGTAAGCGGGAGGGTAGGCGTATGCAGGCGGCGGTGGATAGTAGGCCGGAGGGTAGGCATAGGGCACACGATATCCGTAGCGGCGGTAACGGCGACGCCGATAGGCAGCTTCCTCGACCGTCGCGGCCTCGACGTTTTGGCTGTTAAACCCCGGCATAGCTACAGGGGTTGCCGTGGCGGGCACCGCCCAGACGACACCCACAATAACGGCGGCACCGAACAGCAAACGACGCATTACTCACGGTCCTTCATTTGAGGGTCTACTATCTTGAAATGGGCAATTGATCTGAACGAGTAGGCCGCAAGTTGCCGAGCGTGAGAATGACGCAGATCAAAAGGCTAGGGCTGGGCGGGCCGAATGACAGGTAAGCCGTCTTGGGAAACCGGGGCGGCCTTTTTGCGGGACGCTGCCAGGCGGTTAGCCACTAGGCGCGTTGCGACAACGGCCCACGCTCCCATCTGCAAACCACGTTGGCGCTTGCGTGCGGATAATTCTCTTGAAAGCGTGCCGCCAGCGTTTTTGCCTGCTGCACGCCAGTCTTGCGGCAGTCCTCTACACGGTCGCCGCTAACTGAGAACTCTGGCATCTGACGTGCGCTTTGATACAACACCGCGCCAGTGTCACAGCTGTAAACAGTTAGATAGAGCACCACGACGTTCGCTATCATGGTTGCTCCTTCACATACCTTCGCATCAGCGTTCCAGTAGTTAGTCTCAGGGCTTCAATATCTCCTGCGCCGCTTGCATCAGCGGCACGTCGCCATGTTGCACACAATAGTATCGGACCTTCTTTGCGTTAGCCTTCAACGCCTCAACATCCACGACCGTATCGCCTCGTTTGCCGCTCATGTAGCCATGCAGCCATATTGCGATAGTGTCCGGGCTTGCGACCTTATACAGGGCAAACTGTTCGCAACTGATCTTCGATATGTCGATAGTCACCTGTGCCTTAAGTGGAGAGGTGACGCACATGAGTAGTGCTGACGACAGAACGATGACTTTCAGCATGAAATATCCTCTTGGAGCGTGTGAAGACTATCGCATCGGCGCTAGCCGCTTAGTCCAGACGCCGAGCATATCACCCTCGCATCACGTGCCCAAGGTGAAGCGGCTTTGATATAGGTCAGGTCGCGGTGGGCGGTGAGGTGATTAATGAGCGGCCGACCGAGCCGACGCCCTCTTAATGCACACAGATTTCTAAGACTTACATTTCCTTTTCAGAACATTTGTTGGCATCAGTTTCCCACGAGCCGCCAGCCTCTGTGCATTCAGCCTCGGTCGCCGCCGTTGATACGTCACCCGCGAAGGCGGAACCATTGACCGGAATCTAGGTTAGTTAGATGGTGGACCAACTTCGGGTAATTTCCGATGATTCCCATCCTCGCAGCGATAATTGTCTTAGTCACCACGGGACTGTTTGTCTGGTCGATAAGCAGCTTTTTAGACGCAATCGCTCGCTTCAGGGGCACTGAGAGATGGGACGAGCAGTCCGCCGACATTGGCCGATAGCCGCGATAGAGGCGAGGAAGCTTCCGGCGGAGACACAGGTGCCGGGGAACCATTGCCGCTCGCCCGAGTTTGTTCTCACATAACCACTCGGGGGATCTCCGAATGCTGCCACTATATGCTGCGCTCGGCGCTTTGGCTTCGGCCACGGTCGTTTGCTGGTTCTTGGATAACGTTTCCAATAACGAAGACGACTTGCTCTAATGTGAGCAACAACCAAAGGGCGCCCGGCCGAAGTCCGACGCCCCTCGTATGTCCTGGTCTCTCTTTAAGACAGACCTATCCTTTACACTTCGTCATGCCCTTCATCGCCATCGTGGCGTCGGCTTCGGAGCCGTAAATCCCCATCATGCTGAACTTCTCGGTTTCGCTCGGTGCGGTTTTTGAAACCGAGCATTTCTTGGTCGTCTCGTCGAACATGACGTGGAACTCGGCTGCGTGCGCGGGGACCGCAAATGCTGCAACGAGCGCCGCTGTAAGAAGATACTTGCTCATGGGGGGGTTACTCCTTGAGGCGGGATTGCCTCAGTGGTCCATGATACCTCAGTTTCGGAGGTCGTGGACGCTTTCGAGCGACTCCAAAGGAAAAGGCCGGAGCTGTTCACTCCGACCTTTTAAAGGTGTGCGGCGTATGTGCGGGGACCATGGGTGCTGTGCGGGGACACAGGGGACCTTAGCCGCCTTGTACGGGCAGTCATGAGTGCTGACTGGTCCGCAACACAAACAACTTAACTCAAATTGGCGGGAGCCGTTCCAGGAAGGTTAACCTATGGTTAACGGCCACGGTTAGGGTCGATCGAAAACGCGGCCGGCTCGAGACTAACGACCTCTACTTACCGTCGTCCGACTGTTCATCAGTTCGCATCTCTTCGCAACGCACTGTCTCGGGCCACAGCTCAAATGTATCAGGGAGGTGTCCCTTTTCTTCATGAGGAGTTTCTCTCCCCGATGAGCAGTTGAAGCGACGCGCCGGGTTGGGTGCTTAAAGCCCTCAGGGTTAGCTGGACGCTTTGCTGCTGGCTCCCAGCAGCGGCCTTCTCAGCCCGGAGCGAACTAACTTCAGGGTAATTTTTTCTTAAGAAGCCAGGCACTAGGGTGTGAATAGGACGGGAGTTTTCAATTCATGGCACATGTTGTTTTCACGTCATTGGAAAAACTGGTGCAACTGCTCAATACGGCTTCTGTCGGTCAAGGCGCTTGCGTGCGAGTGTTAGGCCCTAACCAATTGGGCATAGGGACTGATCCGCTGCACCCTACACACACAGTTGATCTTGCGAGAGAGATCGTTTCTCCCTGCTTAAACGAGCAGGCACCGATAGATTTGGAGCAGTCGTCGATCCCGAAGGCAGAGGCGCCTGCACCCCAGAAAAAATCCAGTGCCAACGAGGGAAATAATGGATCGGTCAGCAGAGGTAAGAACTCGCTGCTGGGCAGACTTGAAACAACTTAATTGCTACTCTCAAAGTCCATCGGCAGACCCCTCGTCGGCAAAGCTGCGCCATCACGCTGTGCTGGCCTGGTGCCGTTGGACCTAGGGCAGTCAGCCTGAGGTAATTGGCAGTTGACCTCGTATTCACCAATTAGACGCACCCTCGACCGGTGTCGCTGCGGGAGCCTTGCCGTGTAATGCGCCTTGTCTCCAAAAATCGAATCGGAAATTCACGCATTGGTACCTAACTCGATAGAACTGATCATCGAGCAAGCGAACGTGTGGGAGGCCAAGGGCTATCCCGAGAACTTCGTTGAACGAGGTATAGAGCTGGCGATAAGGGCCGCAGAGGCAGAACTTCGCACGACATTTACGCCTGAGTTCTCCGCTGTCATCGCTGCCGAGATTGGACCGGCAGTTGAGTCTCAGTGGAATGCACAGCCCGGAAAACGGTAGACTTGCCGCCGCAGGTGGCGTGGGAGGATCACTGCTGGGCGCGTTGATGACAGATGACATCGTGAACAAGTCAAATGCCAGACGGGAACTCGCAAAGCTGAGGCGCGAGCGCCGCGTTGAGGTATGGAATGCCTGGCTACGTGGCACAGGCTGGCTGGCGAGACCGGTGGTCTACCTTGGCCCAATGGTTTTCTTAGTCTGGTGGCTTTGGCCCTACTTAGATTTGCTCAGCCAGTCTCTCAATAGCCTAGACCCAATCGACTTTATCCTGATTGGCAGTTGCATAGTCGGCTTCTTCGGAGTTGTCATCCCGGCGATGCTCTACTTCTTTAACGTTGACGGGGACGACATCGATTGGGAGGCTTGGGGCTGCGTCGGATTCGGGTTCCTTGCGGCAATGCTGCCTGTGTGGGCGACGTTTTGGATGGGACTGAAATAGTTGGCGCCCTGAACTCGGTTATCACGCCAGAACATTGTGTAACCAACGATCAACTAAAATTGTTGGAAATGTTCTTCTTTCGTTCCCAACCATGCCTTCATGAACACAGTGCTCTACCAGCTGAGCTAACTGGAGCATTCTGCATCCCGGCCTTCGCGGCCGAGCCCACGCAGGAAGAAACCAAATACTGCGCACACGACTATCGGCAATATTGCAACGAAGACGGAATCGGCTCTGAACTGCTGACGCTTTGCATGAGAAAACACGGCACGAGAAAACACGGCAAGAAACTCTCCGCGCAGTGCATAAAGGCACTGGAGGACGCGGGCGAGCTGACTCCGGCGGAGGAGGCGGAAGCCAAGAAGCACGGCATGTAGTTTGAGCGTAGGACTCTATCGACGCGCACCAGTCGGGGCGTCGGTAGGTGCCAAAGCCGACTTAAAATGATGCTGGTTAAGGCGTCCGCTACTGAC
>Ga0307380_10012965_pt1 | contig 10325 bp, 11 predicted proteins | sample UN3MG_FD_202239 | JGI IMG/M metagenome (GOLD analysis project Ga0307380, IMG submission 202239) | Soil microbial communities from Risofladan, Vaasa, Finland - UN-3 | ecosystem: Environmental > Terrestrial > Soil > Coastal area > Acid sulfate soil | place: Finland: Risofladan, Vaasa | collected... | reverse complement strand
CTATGTCGGGTATGAGGCAGTGAGCGACCTTCGGCTCCACCATCGGCCGGAGTTCAGCCTTCCGGGCTTCGTGCTGGCCTTGGTCTCCCTGATTGTCATGCCCGTCTTGGGCGTCGCCAAACGCCGTATCGCGCGGAAGCTGGCCAGCAGGGCGTTGGCCGCTGACGGCATGGAGACTCTGGTCTGCGCCTTCCTTTCCGCGGCACTGCTCCTGGGGTTAGGGCTGAACGGCTTGCTGGGGTGGTGGTGGGCGGACCCCACCGTCGGCCTGCTCATTGCCGTGTTCATGGTCCGCGAGGGGTACGAGGCTTTTGCCGGCGAGGCCGAGTAACCCTGCACGCGGCCCCCGCGCTCCCAAGGCGGCTCAATCTAGCCCACATTACCGTGCCCACAACCCCCGGCCTGCGGCGCGCGCCTCGAGCTCCAGGCCCACAAACTCCCGCTCATAACGGAAAGGAAAGCGCGTGTAAGCGTGCCCGTAGCCCTGACGGATGATCTCGCCGTTGAGGAGGGTCCTGTCCGGGAGGTAGACGTACGCCAAGGTCCGGCCGTAAATATCCACCGTCTCCCGATCGAATTCCAGCCGCACCGTCTTGCCCTCAGCCAGGCGACGGGTGAAGGCCGCCGCCTCTTTGCCGAAGTACTCCACAGGCCGCCTCGGGTCGACGGACTCCGGGGTGTCCACGCCAATCAGGCGGACCCGCTCGCCACCGTCCAACTCGATCGTGTCGCCGTCAATGACGCGAACGCACAGCCTCTCCTCGGGGACACGCTCTGCTTGTGGCGGCCGCAGTCCGCGCCACAGATAGGCAAAGCCCAGGACGAGGACAGCAGCGACGAGCGTGGAGAGCAGCGACTTGCGGCGGCGCATAAGGCTAATCAGTGGATATTAGCCCGCATCCCGCCCGAAGAGAAGCCCCTGAGGGGGAACCAGACCCTGATCCAGCGTGCGCGAAAGACACGGAGGGCGCAGGGTGGCCCGTAGATTCCAAATCAAACTTAACATAATATACCTTATCAGACGTATATGAAGAGTTCAAAACAGGCCCAATCGCCTTGAAAACACCAATCCCTCTTCCCTTCTAATGCCTTGAAAGCAGGTTAATTGGAGGCGTGTTCTGAGGGAGGGTCTCAGTGGCTGTGTGGGGTGGGGCTGCAAAGACGCGATCTCAGGAGGCCGAGATTCCCGTGGAAAGCGCTCCGAGCCTTGGAGGCGAGCCTCTGAGCGGCGTTAATGCCCCTTGGGACGCCTTCCTTGGCAAGGATCACCGTTGCCGAGGCCCCAAAGAGCAGCGTTCCCACCGCCAGGACGACAATCAGGTAGGCAAAGTACTCAGCGACCATGTAGCCCATTTTGTTCCCCAATCCGAGTTTTATGTCGCACCCGGTTAGATGCGCGAGGGGCTGGTCTTGGATTGCTGGCAAGGAGTAAGGAGATGGTTCCCGAGACGGCGGGCTGCTGCGGAGACACGCATAGCGCCTCGCCCGAGAATGGGGCGACGATTTCCAGAATGTCCCAGTTACCCTTGGAGGGTGGTGGGACCCTACCCGGCTCTTTGGGTTCCCCGACGGGCCCGAGGGCAACGCGAGGCCACAGCTCTTAGCCGTTGGATTTCTTGTGGCACTCCATGCACTTTGTGGGAGCCTTCTTGCCTGCCGCATTCTCCTTCAAATGGCAGTCAATGCAAGTCCCGGACTTGGCCAGCGGATTGTGGAACGCCGCCTGGGTGATGGTCTTCATGGGCGCCACTGCCGGCTTGGTATGGCAATCGCGGCAGGCCTGCTGCGGCTGCGTGGCCGGCTTCTCGGGTTTGGAGGCGTGGTGGCACGTCTCACATTTCCCCCCCACACGCTCGACGTGCGCTTTGTGCGGGAACTTCACTGGTCCGAATGGGCTGCCCTTCAGGATCAGAACGTCGGCAGCCTCCTTCTCGGGCTCCGCCATCGTTACTTGGATGGATGCGAGGACCGTGAAGGTTAGAACGAGTAGCGCTGCAACAGCGTACTTCTTAAGCATGAATCCTCCGTAAGAATTGAAAACTCGTCCGCCAAGGTTTACCTGCGGGCGACATATTGTCCCTCGCGCGAATCAACCCTGTCACACTTATCTATATCCCGCAAGACTGCTCAGGTCAAGTCCGGCAATAAATAGACGTTTTGCGGGTTATTGGGGTTTCAATACAGACCGATCGCCGATACACTAGAAGAGTCCCCTTTGCAGATAGCCTGGAGCTCAACGCACGCCCCGAGCGATCCCGTCGGATCATCTGGCCGATTTTATTTCTTCTTCAGGGGGCAAAGCGCGGCAAAAGGAGCGGAGCGATGAGTGTCTCTTCCGGCAAGCAAGTCAGCATCGAATACACGCTGCGATTGGAAGACCAAAGCGTGGTGGACACAAATGTGGGAGCCGACCCGCTGATTTACGTTCATGGAACTCAGCAGATTGTCCCCGGCCTGGAAAAGGCTCTGGAGGGGATGGAGGTCGGCGAGAGCAAGCAAGTTGAAGTTCCCCCCGAGGAAAGCTACGGCATTCCCGACGCGAGTGCATTTCGCGAGGTCCGCAAAGATTACGTTCCCTCCGAGGCGATGCATTTGGGTGCTCAGCTTCAAGGACGGAGTCAGAGCGGTCAGGTTGTTTACGCGCGGGTGGCTCAGCTCAAGGAGGAAACGGTGATCGTTGACTTCAACCACCCTCTGGCGGGAAAAACTCTCTACTTTGACGTGAAAGTGCTCAACATTCAGGAAGCCCCGCCGGCGTAGGCCTGTCAGCCGCCTATCCGACAACCCACGAGCGCAGAGACGTCCTGCAGAACCCCATCCGCTCAGGAGGGAAAGGAGCGCTCCGCGCCCGGCTCGAGGAGTTGTTGCGGCGAGCCACGGAAGACGGAAGCGTCCGCGTGATCATCCTTCGCGCCGGCGACTACTTTGGGCCGACGGTGAGAAACGGCCTGGTTGATCCGATCTTCGGAAACGCGGCCCACGGGGAGACCCTGAGGACCATCGGGAAAATGGATATTCCGCATCAGTGGGCTTTCGTCCCCGATTTGGCTAAAGCGGCAATCAATCTGCTCGCCCTTGGCGACCAACTCCAGCCCTTCGACGTCGTCAATTTCGCCGGCTATGTGGCGCCCCGGCAGGACGAGTTCTTCCGGATGGTCGCCCGAGTGGCGGGCCATCCCGACTTGGCCGTTCGCCCCACACCTTGGTGGATACTGCGGATCGTCGGGTTATTCCACGGAGTCGTGCGGGAGTTGATGGAACTCCGCTATCTGTTCGACACCAGCATCATTCTCCGTGGCTCCAGGCTTCGCCATTTGCTCCCCCAGTTTGCGGATACTCCGATCGAGGAGGCCGTCCGCCTGACGGTGGAGAGCTATCGCTGAAGCGAATCGGCTCACAGTTTACCGCGTTGATTCCACCCGCCTGCAACGCCGAACCACAAATTCCTACCAGACCTGCCGCACGATTTTCTTGCCAATTTCTCCCTCCCCTCTCTACTATGATGTCTTGGATTTTTTTGGCGTTCATCTCGCCACCATTTCGCGAATTCATGAGGTGTCGATGAAATATCGTGTGTATCTGGCCTGTGCAATTCTTTGCTTCGCCATTCCGTGCTTGGGCGAAGTCTTGCACTTCAAGAATGGAGACCAGCTTACGGGCACGTGGGTGCGCGTGGTCGACAGCACGCTGACGTTCAGAGCAGAAGCGTTCGGCGACGTGGCGGTTCCCATCGCCAAAGTAAGGTCCTTTCGCAGCGACCAATCGGCCATCGTGCTCGCGAAAGACGGTCGCGCCTACGGCGGAGAACTTTCGCTGCTGGAATCAGGGAAGTGGGAATTAAGCGAGGACGGCGGGACCAGGCAGGTCGCGACTGATTCCGTCGAGGCCATTTACCCCGCCAAGACCTATCAGCCGGAGGTCGAAGGCCGCCACGCCGCGCCTTGGCGCAACTGGAAGGGCAAAGGGAACGTTGGTTACAGCCTGTTGCGTGGTGATCGCGACGCGGGAACCCTGAGCGTGGGCTTCAACGCCATGCGCCGCCAGCCGGATCTTCCCGGGCTGCAGGAGAATCTGCGCACCAATTTCCTCTTGAACATGCTTTTCACGAACTCGCGGACGGACGGAATTCGAACCAGCGCCAACAGCATTTCCTCGGGGCTGCGACAGGACTACCTGTTTTCACCCAGCAACTTCGTCTTCGCCCTGGCACAGCTCGATCATATCCAGACCCAGGGCCTCAACCTTCGCCAAACTTACGGCGGCGGCCTCGGGCACGACGTCATTCGCAGTCATCGGGTCACCCTGAACCTCCTGAGCGGTGCGACTTTTGTGCGGGAGAACTTTCAGACCGCCGTCAAACGAACGAACGCTGAAGCGCTCTTGGGCGAAAAACTAAGCCTGAACCTCACGGAACGGGTGAACTTCGAGCAATACTTGAACTTCTATCCCAACCTCACTGACCGGGGCGAGTACCGGATGGATACCACCTCGGCCCTGAACACCCGCCTCTCTTCCCTGTTTTCGTTCAACACCACGCTGACCAACCGATTGCTAAGCAATCCTCTCCCCGGCCGGCAGAAACACGAGCTGGTGCTGACAACAGGACTGGGAATAAGTTTTTGAGGAAATATGCGGCTCGGCCCTTGGTCCGGCGACAGGCGTAAGGAGGAGCCCAAGGCCCTTCCCGCACCCCGTACTAGACCGTAACCGCGGAGATGCGCTGGAGCAAGTCCACCTGTTCCGTGCGGCTCTCGGCGCCGATCGTAAACGCGTCGAGGACACCTTGGGAAAGCGCGAAGCTCAGCGCTTCATCGGCGCGGTTTCGCATGTCGCCCTGCCCGAGGATTTTCATTCCGATGACCGCCTTCCCTGCGGCGCGCATCTTCCACAATTCCTCGAGAACGGTCTTCGGATCGGAATCCATGCGCGAACCGATGGGATTGATGCGGGCCAGATCCACCTGGACCCAGGCCGTCCGCGCGGCGGCGCGCAACGCTTCGATCGAGTGGCAGGAAACCCCGTGGGCGCGAATGATTCCCTTCTCCCGCGCCTCGGAGAGCACGTCCATCGCGCCCTTGTAGCGCGTCGGCCAATCCCCCTCGGTCAGGCAATGCATCAGCACAATATCCAGGTAATCGGTATTCAATTCCTTGCGGAAGCGGTCGAGGTCGGCGCGCATGCCCTGGGCGTCTCTCGCCCAAGACTTGGTGAGAACCGTGACCTTGTCTCGCGGAATTCTCTTGAGGGCTGCGGCGACGTGGGGGTGGGTGCCGTAAGAGTCGGCAGTGTCAAGGAACCGCAGGCCGCGGTCGTAGCCTTGACACAGCAGATCCGCCAGCCCCTGGATACCCAAGGAGGATTGGTTGGAGCGGTGGTTGAAGCCCACCGTGCCCGTGCCGCATGCCAGGCGCGTGGTTCGAATTCCCGTTTGTCCCAGCGTAACCATATCCGTGGCGCTGAATTTCCCCGGTGCCGCCACCCCGACTGTTGGGATCATCTTCGAGCCGAGCCAGGCTGCGCCCAGGCCGAACGCAGTCTTCCCCAGAAACTCCCGTCGTCTCATCTCATCACCTCTCAAATTCGCAGGCTAAATACTCAGGCCCGGTAAAACCACCACACCCCCACGCTGTGGGGTCCCAATACAGACAACCACGTTAACACCCGGGGACTCCGGCTGCAATAGTTCCGTGAGCTTGCCTTGTGGAAAGCTTTCAAGCACCCGGGGCATCAATATCTGAGAAGCTCGACCTAGCCTTCTCAGGCGGTGAGTTCCCTTACGATGCGGACGTTTTCGCTGATCTGATCCGAGAAGCGCGGATACATGCCGACAATCGTCGCGTCCCCGGGCTTGATATTCTTGAAGGCGAAGTTGAAGGCCTCACGCACCTCCTCTGGAGAGCTGCATTTTCGGCCCGCGGCGAGGATTTTGAATCCCAGGCAAGTCTTCCGCGCCTGGCGCACCACCTTGCACATGCGCTCGGGGTCCGTGGAAAGATACGTCTCGCCCACCGGCACCACGCCGATTTCCTTCTCGAAATCCTCGGGTTCGCGCGTGACGCAATAGAAGCAGGTCATGTAAAAATCGTTCGACCAGCCTTTTTCCTCAACCATCTCGACAACCTTCGGATTGTGTGTGGAGATTCCCGCCGGGAAGCCCATGTCATGGACCTTGTTGATAAAGGTTTTGATCAGGTCGAGCTTCCCCGCCCGAAACAGTTTGTCGGTGCCGCCGCCGTGATGGGCAAAGCCGATGGGCTTCGACGGCGCGGCAATGTCGACACACTTCAGGGTAGCGTCCCGGATTTCGTCGGGCGTATTGGCTTTGGGGTTCACGTCCCAAGGATCGGACAGGCAGATCCAGTGCATCTTGCAGCCAGCTTCGCGGATGAGCGCTTGCTGGTGCCGGCTCCGTTCCTTGAAGTTGGTCTGAAAAGTATTGATGCCGGCTTTCTCGCAATCCAGCAGGAACTGCACCACACGCTCGTCGGTGAAGTAGTCCCGCATGAGCCGGTCGAGAATCGGGTTGAAGTGAGAATATCCGTAGAGCGGGTTGCCGCCGGCGATCAGCCGGGTGATCCGATGCGGGCCGAGGGGCACGGTCGGCAGCGTTGAAGCCACCTCGCCCGAGGCGGGTGAGGTTGCCATCAAACCTGCCGCGACGGCCGCAGCGCCTTTCAAAAAGTCACGCCTCGTGGGATCGCCGGGATTTACTCCTTCCCTGTGTTGGTGTTTTCTCCTGGTCATGAAGGCTCCATGGTCTGAGATATGATTGTCTTGCTTCCGTTCGCTTCAGCTGAATGTCTACGCACAAAGTTGGCGCACGGTCTGAGTATTCTCGGCAATCTGGTCGGACAACTTCGGGAACATCCCCACGATCACCGCATCCGTGGGCTTGATGTTCTTGAACGCGAACTCAAACGCCCGGCGAACCACTTCGGGCGAGTCGCAGCGGCGGCCTGCGGCCAGAATCTTGAACGCCAGGCATGGCTTGCTGACCTTACGGATCACTTCACACATACGCGCGGGGTCCGTGGCCAGGTAGGTCTCGCCGACCGGAGTGACGCCGATTTCTTTTCTGAAATCCTCATCCGTCCTGCTGACGCAGTAGAAACAGGTCATGTAGAAGTCAACCGGCCAACCCTTGCTCTCCATGGCTTCGATCGCCGCGGGATTGTGGGCGGAAACGCCCGCGGGAAATCCCAGGTCGTGCACGGCGCCCAGGAAACCCTTGACCACGTCGAGCCGGCCTTCCTTGAAAAGCAGGTCGGTTTCCACGCCACGGATGGCGATGGCAATCGGTTTCTGTTTCGCCGCCCTTACCGCGCATTTCCTGGCGGTGACCGCGATCGTGTCCGGTGTCACTGCGCTCCGGTCGATATCCCACGGGTCGGCGAGTGCGAGCCACTGCAGCGCGCACCCGGCCTCGCGAATGAGCGGGAGCTGACGTTCCAAAGGGGCCGGGAAGTTGCTCTGCCAGGCGGTGATCCCCGCCTTCTCGCAGTCGAGCATGAACTGGACCACTTGCCGGTCGGTGAAGTACTCGCGCATGTGCCGGTCCAGGACGCCGTTGAAATGCGAATACCCGAATAACGGATTCCCTCCGGCCACCAGCCGTGTGATCCGATGCACGCCCAACGCAACTGTGGGGAGTGGAGGCGACTGGACCGCGGCACTTGGTGGCGCGGCGAATGTCCCGGCCGCCAGCCCCGTCGCGCCTTTCAGGAAATCCCGTCGCGTGGGTTGGTCAGATTTGGGATGGATCGGACAATCTGTCGTGCGGGCGAGTTGAGCTGACAAGACTGCGTCCTCACGTGCGGGAGGAACTCTCGGGCCGAAGAACCGATACTCCTATTGATGATGAATGTCAATGACGGGCCGCAGGAACTGAAAAAGCCGGCCTGAGGGCCGAGGGTGACGACCAAGAATTTACGCCAGGATTTCGCGTACCATCCGCGTGTCTTCGGCGATCTGGTCCGGGTAGAACCTCGGATAGAGGCCGACGATGGCGGCGTCGATGGGCTTGATGTTTTTGTACGCAAATTCGAATGCCGCGCGCACGTCCTTGGGAGAGCCGCATTGACGCCCCGCGGCCAGAACCTTGTACACCAGGCAAGGCTTCTTGGCGCGGCGCACGGCCTCGCACATCTTGGGGGGATCGGACGTGATGTACAACTCGCCGAACGGCGTGGTGCCGATGTCTCTTTTCCAGTCCTCCGCCCGCCGCGAGAGGTAGTGAAGCGATGCCATATAGAAATCGTTATCCCAACCTTTGGATTCCATCGCGTCGAGGATTGCCGGGTTGTGCGTGGAGAGGCCGGCCGCGATACCGAGGTCGTGGACCCGATCGACAAATTCCTTGAGGCGGTCCAGCTTGCCGTCGCGGTAGAGCATGTCGGTAGCCCAACCGTGAAACGCGATGCCGATGGGTTTCATCTTCGCGGCGGCCTCCGCGCATTTGATGGTGCCGTCCACCACCGCGTCGATAGTGCGCGGCAGTTTGGGGTCCAGGTGCCAGGAGGCCGCCAGGCAGATCCACTGGATGTTGCAGCCCGCAGCGCGAATCTTGGGGAACTGTTCCGCCATCTCGTCGTTGTAACTGGCCTGCCAGGTGTTGATGCCGACGCGCTCGCAATCCAGCAGAAACTTGACGATGCGGTCGTCGGTGAACCACTCCATCATGTGCATGTCGTACTGTCTGTTGAAGTGCGAGTAGCCGTAAACGGGATTGCTGCCCACGATCATCCGCGTCACTCGATGACGGCCCAGCCCGACGGTGGGCAGGGTTGCCTGCGCTTCAGCTTTCGCCACGGGAAGGCTGAGCGCGCTCGCGGTGGCCACGGTGGCCCCCTTCAGAAATTCCCGACGCGTTGTTTCCCACGCGGGCACGAGGTCGGATGCCTTGGTTCGCTGCTTTTTCGATCCCATGAACGCTTCACCTTGTCAGTGGAATTGTGGCTTCTCTCTTGTTTTACTTATTTGCCGAGGCGACTGGGGTCTGCTCCAGCAGTTGCTCCTTGCGGTAGACCAACGCGCTGGTGTCGAAGGCGGCGATCTCGAATTCGTGCCCGTGGGTGATGGCGTCGCACGGGCAGGCTTCCACGCAATAACCGCAGAAGATGCAGCGGTTGTAGTCGATGTTGTAGACCTTGGCGTAGCGCTCAGCGGCGCTGATGCGGTGCTCGGCAGTGTTCTCGTCTGCTTCGATGTAGATGCAGTTGGACGGGCAGGCCGCGGCGCAGAGAAAACAAGCCACGCACTTTTCCAGCCCGTTTTCATCGCGGCGCAGGACGTGGACACCGCGGTAACGATCCTCGAAATGCGGGGGCTCGTCCGGGTAGTCTTCCGTCACCGTGGGCCGCAGCATCGTCTTGAATGTGACACTGAAACCCTTGACCAGGGCGGTCGCGGATTCAGCGATTTCGCGCAGAATGTTCGGCATTGTTCCCTAGGCCGGCAGTATAAAGGACAGGTCGGCGCAGGTCAAACCCCTCAGCCCCGTAGCGTTTCATTTGCCGTATCAAACTTGGAAATCGGCCGAATTTGAGCAACCGGAACCGCTTGCCGGGAATCGAATCAGCATGACGCAGCGCGGGTTCATTCGGACGCATTAGCACGCTCGCCCGCCGGGCGAAGCCCCGGGCACACTGCGGTGGTATAATCCTCTTGAATACCATAGGCTTGCTGGAATGCAGGCGGTGAGGAGGGCGATATGAAAAGGCTGTTTCGAAGCGTGGCGACGGGATTTGTGGCGGTCCTACTCTTCCCTGCCCTGTCGGTTCCCGCTGAGCAAACCCTGACTCTGCCCGCAGGGTCTACCCTCTACGTCCGCCTCATCACGACCCTGAGCACACGCACCAACGAAAACGGCGACCCCTTCAGCGGCAAGGTCATTGAACCCATCATCTACGACGGCGCAGAAGTCGTTCCCGCGGGGAGCATTCTCGAAGGCCGGGTGGCGTTTGTGAAGCAGCCCGGAAAAGTGAAAGGTGTTGGAGAGATGCGGTTGGTCGCCGAAACCATCACCACACCGGATGAAATCCGCTACTCTATTTCCGCAGGACTGGAAGAGGCCGAAGGAGCTGAGGGCGCCAAAGTAAAGGACGAGGAAGGGACCATTAAGGGACCCGCCTCGAAAAAGGATGACGCCATCGCCGCCGGGGTCGGCGCCGGAGTGGGCGCGGCGGCAGGCGCTATCACCGCCGGAGGCAAAGGCAGTCTTTATGGCGCTGGAATCGGCGCGGCCATCATGGGCGTGCGCAGCCTCTTCAAGCGCGGCAAGGACATCATCCTGCCTCAGGGCACCGAATTGACCTTCGTCATCAATC
>Ga0307380_10012963_pt1 | contig 10325 bp, 9 predicted proteins | sample UN3MG_FD_202239 | JGI IMG/M metagenome (GOLD analysis project Ga0307380, IMG submission 202239) | Soil microbial communities from Risofladan, Vaasa, Finland - UN-3 | ecosystem: Environmental > Terrestrial > Soil > Coastal area > Acid sulfate soil | place: Finland: Risofladan, Vaasa | collected... | reverse complement strand
GGAATCACGGTGAGGCGGAAGCCCTGGACAACCCACCCACCGCCAGGGTGGCTGCTGTCGCCCCAGGCCACGGCGTCATCGCCCGCCAAGGCGGACGCGGTGTACCAACACCCGCCTATCTCCTGGCGGGTACCATCAGGTGATGCTGGCATCAGTTCGGTCCATTCCCAAATGTTCCCGGCCTGGTCGAAGGTGCCGTAGGGGCCTGGCGACAAACTGTAATTGCCGACCTCCGTCATATAGAACGGGGAGCCGATGGCTGGGGGGAGGTTGGCGTTGTTACCCGTGTTGAGACCGGAGCCGCTCGGCGCCGTGTCGCTCATCGTGGGATAGTTCCAGTAGTTGCCAGTGTTCCCGTCGTTCTTGTGGTACGCCGCCTTGTACCACTCATCCTGGGTAGGGATGTAGTAGTAGTCAACGCCCGGCGTGGGCGCGGTCCGCACGATCCCATTAACCAAATTGCCGGTCGTCGGCACGAGGCCCCACCATCCGTCTAGGGTGTACGAGCCCCGGGCGATGGTGTTCGGGCCCTGTGGGCCTGCCGGCTGGCCGTTGGTCATCCAGTTGGCGAAAGCTGCCGCCCGACCCCAGGAGATGTAGTTCACCGGCCGGTTGGCCCTGTTCGCGTCTACCGAGTAAGTGTAGCTGCCGGAGGAGCCGGTCTGCACGATACCGCAGCCTTGGCTGTTAACCGAGATGTCCATTGAAGTGCTGTACAGATTGGCGGTGTCCGTGGCGGACGTGGCATTGAGCATCTGCGTGTACTGCGCGGTCGTTATCTCGAACTTGCTTATCCCGTAGGCGTAGTTCACCGCGCCGCGGCTGGAGTTACTGTCCGTGTTGCCTAGATTGTCCACAACGACGAACTGAAGGTCGGTCTCCCCGGCCGGCATGTTGAACACGTCCGCACCCGCACCGCCCGCCATCACAAGCACCGCACCGACACAAACCAATCCGACCATCGTTGTTAGCCGCACGTTCTGCCTCCTTCGTTGGTTTCCTCGCTGGTCCATGCTCAACATACCGCCAAGCATTCCAGACATGCTTAATGAACAGACAGTATAATCTTGATCCTCCGTTGAGTCTACTCTAATCCACTCAAATTGAGGATTCTTTGCAAACCCAACGTTTTACAGCCGCAGCCCTCAGGGACCAGATAGCAGAGTGTCGGAGGTGTGCCGGCATCCATAAGTTCTTGATGGCTAAATAGTTCTGGTCAACGAACCATGCTTCCTCTTCCGCAAGAATGAAAGAGAGCTGCTCTGTATGGAACATCATGTTTTCCTCTAGCGACAGGCGGACCAAGGGGTCAGATGATGGTCCATGCAGACCAGCAAGAGTACGCTCACGGTGGCACGGATAGTGCTGCGGGCGGCGCGGGATGCTCTGCCGGACTACGCGCACCGCAAGAGCCCCCGCAAGTTCACCCAGCCGCAGCTCCTCGCGTGTCTGGTCGTCAAGGAGTTCCACGGCTTGGACTATCGCCGCACCCACGTCCTGCTGGCAGAGTGGAGCGACCTGCGGGGGATTCTGGGCCTGAAGAAGGTGCCTCACTACACCACGCTCTGTGCGGCCAGCCGGCGCCTGCTGAGCAAGCCGCGGGCCGACGCCCTGCTGGCGGCCACGTTGGCGTGGTGCCGCAAGGCCAAGCTGTTGCGGCGGCGCTCGAAGCTGGCGGCCATCGACTCCACGGGGCTGGAGACGCGGCACGCGTCGGCCTACTTCACGCGCCGCTGCGGGCGCCATTCGGGGCACTACAAGCGCCGCTATTGACAGGGAACGTAAGTATCGGAGAATCAAGCACGGCATAATCCTCGGGATGGTCAGGTACAGGAACCGAACCGAAGACACGAGCGTCCGGACAAGGTGTGTTTGTTGGCCAATCTGAAGGAGATGCGATGCAGACCAACGCTGTCGTCTTCAAAGGCGTTGACCAGATCGAGATGCTCCGAATCGAGATGCCCCCGCCCGGACCCAATGAGGTCCAGGTCAAGACCGATTACTCCACCATCAGCGCGGGCACCGAAGGGTGGTGCCTGCAGAACCTGTTCACCTGGGCACCCACGCCCTACCCAGTCGTGCCCGGCTACCAGCGCGTCGGCACGATCATCGCCGTCGGTCCTGGCGTGCATGACTCGAAGGTCGGCGAGCGCGTGCTGGCCACGGTCGGCTGCTGGAAAGGCACCGAGGTCAAGCCCTTCTGGGGATCGCACGCGGCTGTGTGCAATACGATGACCCATGAGATCTACAAGATCCCGGCAGGTTGCGACGACGTCGACGCCTCGGCGGCAGTCACGGCTCAAGTCGGCTACAATGCCGGCTATCGCCCCATGATGCACACCGGAGACTGGTTCGTCGTTTACGGCGATGGCATCATCGGCCAGTTCGGTGCCCAAGCCGCGCGGAGCCGCGGGGCCAAGGTCGTCCTGGTCGGCCGCCGTCCCGAGCGCCTGCAGGCCGCCAGTAAGGCCGGTATTGAGGCCACCGTCAACGCCAGGTCCGAAGACGTTATCTCCGCCGTCCGCCGCATCACCGGTCGTCAGACCGTGACGGTCGTCATCGACACCGTGCAGACCGTTGAGGCCCAGAAGCAGTACGTCAATCTGCTGGAGAATTGGACCGGCCAGATCGTCTACAGCGGCTTCACGCCTGGGACCTGCTGGGCTGACATGGCCCTGCTCCAGCAGCGCCAACTGACCTGCCACAACGTCTCGGGTTGGACACGCGACCGGATAGACGCTACCCTCGCCCTGGCGGCCGCTGGAAGACTGTCCCTCCGCCCGCTGCTGACGCACTTCGTGCCATCGGTCCGCGGCGCCGAGATGTACTACGTGATCCGCAGGAAGTCCGAACCCTTCGTCGCGATTACCCTCGATTGGACCAAGGAGAAGATGTGAAAGTGCTCATCACTGGGGCATTCGGCATGGTCGGCCGGGCGCTCATGCAGGAGCTGGAGCAGGCTGGTCACGAGCTGCGCCTGATGGACATGAACGAGCCGGACAAGGCTACTGTTTTTGTCCCGGGCCAGCACGAGCGCCAGCTCTCGCCGATCCGGACCCGTTGGCCGGTCGTCAAGGGAAGCATCCTGGAGATCGAAACTGTCGCCAAGGCCGTCCAAGGCATCGACGCGGTCATCCATCTGGCTGCCGCCGTCACGGGCCTGCCGGAGTATGGCCCCGATACCATGCACACTAACTGCTGCGGCACGTACATCGTGCTGGACGAGGCCCGCAAGGTCGGGGTCAAGCGCGTGCTGGTGGCTTCGAGCATCAACGCCTATGGCTGCTTCTACTGGCGACTGAGCGGCAAACCGCCCCTCTACAAGAAGATGCCCATCGATGAGACCTACAAGGTCTGCTTCGAGGACTCCTACAGCCTCAGTAAGTACGTCAACGAACTGACTTGCGCGACCTTCACGCGGGCCTTCGGCATCACGACCGCGGCGTTCCGCTTCGCTGGCGTCCGTGGCCATGCGCAGTACCTGGAAATGAAGGCGAACATGGAGGCAACGACCGCTTGGTCTGACGACCTTTACCAGTGGGTCCACGTGGAGGATGTGGCGCATGGCCTGCGGCAAACGCTAGAGCATGCCAAGCTGCCGGCCACCGGGGTCTACACACTCGGTGCCGCTGACACGCGCTGCCCCGAGCCGACAATGGAGATCCTCCAGAAGTTCCGCCCCGACCTGGCCAAGACTGTTAGAAACCCCCAGGCCGGCCGATGGCCGCTGTTGTCGATCAGGACGGCTGCCAAGACCTTCGGCTACGCTCCAAAGTACAAACTGATCCCCAAGGACCTTGTATGAGAGGCAGCATCATCCCTATTGCCACCGTCCGGCCCATCGCGGGTGGGATGACAGGGCGCTCACGGAGCCGTATGCGGTAATGCCGGACGTGCGGATCTGCGCGGGCGGCGGGCCCGAAAGGCCCCTCCCTACCGCAACCGCTGCTGGCAACCCGCCGTCACGCGCCTGGCCTGCGGCCTGGCGATGGGGCACGCACGGCTTGGGCTTAGGGGGCGAGGGAAGTGCGGTCCACGGCCTGGATGTTGGCATTCGGGGTAAGGGTCTCGACGTGGCAGTCAACGAAGAGGAAATTCCCCGTGGCCTGGGTTTGGTAGAGTCTGACGTCGTGCGGAAGCACGTGGCGGAAGGCCCAGGCGCCGCCGTACTCCCCCGCCCAGGAGGGAACGTTCCCGTACGTTGCCACGCGTACGCCGTAGGGCGGCGACTTCTTGCAGCACAAGAAGTAGGTATTGGACGACTCGCTCTCGACCATCAGGAACTTGTGGGACGGCTCGGGAAATGCGTCCAGCATGGCGCCAAGCTTGTACGAGGCAAGCTGGGTTGACCAGAGGTACTGCACCTCGGCTACATCGACGTCCTTGCCGCTCGCTGCGGTGCTGCTCCACTCGTAGGTGACGCTCAAGAGGTTTGCCCACTTCATCATGGATGGGCAGCAAAGTCTGTTCTTAGGGCGGCTCGACCTCAACTCCTCTCCCGAGACCTCCGACCACCTGGTGATGATGCGCCCGGACTTGAAGTACTCCTGGTTGAGGATGTTGTACCAACTGATTCCCGACCAATCGGGAGATCGGTAAGCTATGCCGGGTCCTCGACCACCGCGTTCAGCGGCGAAGACCCAAGCGGCTTGGCCGATGCTCCGCATGTTGGAGGCGCAGAGGGCGCGGCGGGTGATCTCCTTGGCCCTCTGGAGCATCGGCACCAGCATCGCCAGCAGAAGGGCGATGATCGCAATGACCACCAGCAGTTCAATCAGCGTGAACGCTCTGCGAGAGGTTCCCGCACCCATGTCAATCTCCTGGCTCGATGTTGCTGACGCCAAACACCCACCTACCGAGCCGGCCTTGCCATACCCCCCGTTCACAAGGCTTCCATTGCAGCGCTCGGCTCGCCGCACAGAGTAATTCTACCACCCCCTTCTGAGGTCGGCAAGCATCTCGTCCTCAAGTCCTTCGAGCAACTATCCCAAGGATGGTGGAAGATTCTTGCGGGCAGTGTCCTGGAGGCTTGATGTCAAATCACCTTCCGCAGGTCACACACTCCTTCTTGTCCCCGCAGGAGCAAGGCTAGGTGCGGGTGGGCCAGCACCTTCTTCATCGACTTGAATCCCCGCACCGTCTTGGAGCGAACCTTGAACGTCAGCCCGATCAGCCGTTCCGTCGCATTGTTCGTCGGATCCGCCGGCTCGTTACTGACCTTCTCCCACGTCCGCTCTATGTGTTGCAGCAACTGATTTACTCAAACTGAGCGGTTCTCGTGATACCGATGGGTGATCATCGCAAAACCAGTGCGGCTGTTCTTGCCGATAAGACTTGTGCCAACAAGGCCTTATCGAAGGAACGGCCGCATGATTACCATCGGCCAGATTCCCCGGAAGACTCAAGGTTTTTCAAGGCCGTCGCCGGGCAGTTCTCCGCCCGTGCCTTCCGACACTTCTGACCCCCTATCAAACTGGGGATAGGTCAGCGACCGATCCGCTTGCCGCCCGGCCGGGGAGGTGCTACCATCGGCTCGTACCAAGGGGCGGCGCTGGAGCGCGCGGTAGCCATCAGGGCCGCTGACGCGAACGCTGCCTAGTACAGGTTTCTCGCGCACGGTGGTTAGTCTGGTCCATCCCGAAGTGAGCGGCATGCTGAAGCCGAGCGTCGGGCAAGTATGTCGGTCTACCCAGTGAGCAAGTGGCGTGCACCATGAAAACAGGAGCCATCCATGGAGACGAGGCGATGGGCAGTCTGTCTGGTTCTGACGGCGACCTTGTCGGCGGCCGTGGCGGTCGCCTTGGCACAGGCCGTTGGGGGCCCAGCGCCCGGATCGGCGCGGGTGATTGAGGCGCAGGAATTCCACGTGCGCGACGCGGCGGGCAACGTGCGCGCGCGGCTGGGCCTGGCGCCGGACGGGCCGATCCTGACCCTGTGGAACGCAGACGGCAGGCCACAGGTGCAGCTCTACGTGGACGCAGGAGGGCCGCACCTGGTCATGTCAAGCGTGCTGACCGATGCGAACGCACCGGAATGGGAACGCTATTCATCGGCCGAGGCGAGACTGGACATGGGCGAAAACGGGCCGGTCCTCTCGTTGTCGGACTCGAAGGGCAAGCCGCGGGCGAGGCTGTCGGTGATGAAAGACGAGCCCCGCCTGGAGCTGACGGGCAAGCGAGGCGGCGTCACGCTGCACATGGGCAGTAGCGGGCCGGTCGCGATCATGTCGAACACGGCGGGTTACCCCCGTGCGGTGCTGCACCTGAGCCCGGACGGGCCGTACCTGGGTGTGTCGAACGCGTCCGGCAAGCCGCGGGCCACGCTGCAGGTGGGCAAAGACAGAGCGTCGCTGAAGCTGTCGGACGCGACCGGCAAGCCGCGGGCCACGCTGCAGGTGGGCAAAGACGGAGTGTCGCTGAAGCTGTCGGACCCGAATGGGCATGTGGTGTGGTCGGCGCCGAGATGAAAGTCCCGGCGCGGCCGAGCATAGTCGACCTGCAGAGGAAGGGGGCCACCTGGTCGCAGTAGAAGGCTCTGCCGTCCACGGGAATCGGCCCGGCGGCGACAGAGGTAATGTGGGAAACCGGAGAAGGAGAAGCCTTGATGAAGCGCATCGCCGGTATCGCAATTGGACTGTCGGCCGTCGCCCTGCTCGGCACTTGCCGGGCCTCGAAGGCCGCGGAATTCCGGATCGGAGCCCCCTCTCCCGCCACCTTCCGCGCCCCGTTTCAGGGCTTTGGCGCCGAGTGGGACCCGTTCTACTTCGTCGAGAACAACCAGAAGCGAGGGGTGGATAAGGCAGGCTGGAAGCTCATCACCCAACGCATCAAGGACCTGGACATTCCGATCGTCCGCATGATGATGCAGTTGAAGTGGTGCCAGGCGGACCCGAACCTCACCCGCTGGACGTGGGACACGCCGCAGATGAAGTCCGTCTTCCGCTACCTCGACTTCTGCCAGGCGAACGGCATCCACGTGATCCTGACCGACTGGGGCTGGGCGGCACGGGGCAAGGACCTCGCCGGCCACAACCTCTACGCTAAACCATCGGACATGCGGTACGCCCGCGGGATGGCAGCCTATCTGAAGGAGTTGATCGTCAAACGAAAGTACACCTGCATCCGGTACTTCGTGGTCGGCAACGAGCCCGACTACGAGCTGGTAAGGGACCACGGCATGCCGGAATACGTGCATATGTACGCCAACGTGGACGCGGCCCTGCGCCAGGCCGGCATTCGCGACAAGGTCAAGCTGATGGGGCCCGACATGACGGGGATTGAGGACCTGAGGAAGCAAGCGATTGACAAGGTGAAATCCTTCGTTGACGCATATGATTTTCACCGCTACGCCTTGGTCGGCGAGACGTCCAATGCGGGCGTCAGGAGCCCCGCGGACAGCCTCTGGACTCATCTGGACATGTGGCGGGGCGAGGTGGACCGCCGCGACCCCTACGGCGGGGGGAAATGGCTCATGGTGACGGAGATGGGCATGGGCGGCGGCAAAACGTTCGGCCACCCTCGGAACGACACGTTCGATTTCGCCATGGACATGGCCGACTACGGCACGACGCTGTTGACCTGCCGCATCCAAGCCGGCATCGCCTGGTGCTTGCATGACGTGTATTACTTCGACACGAGCTTCGGAAAGGAGTTCGACAAGTGGATCATGCAACTGGGCATGTGGCAGTACCACGACAAGAACTGGAAGCTGCGGCCGTGGGCGCAGTCGTTCGGCCTGCTCATCAAGCACGCCCCGCGCGGCAGCATCCAGGCGCCCGTCAACGGTACGCCGCCCAGGACCCCCGCCCTCTCGCCGCACCGATGCGCGGCGGTCAAGCGCCCCGACGGCGGATGGAGCCTCTTCCTGGTCAACCGCACCAACAAGGACGAACGGTTCCACCTTACCCTCCCGGAAGAGCCCTAGCGGGGATATGTGAAGTATGTCTTCGACAAACACGCCGCCGAGAAGTTTCCGGACACGATCGCCCTCCCGCCTGCGGAGCGAGTCGATCGCCTTCTGAAGAGTTTCAGCCTCACGGTGCCCGCCCAGACTTTCATGGTGCTGGTCGAGACCGGGCCTCCTCAGCCCCAAACGTCGTCCCAGCAGGCGGCCGGTTCCCCTTAGGCAACCCGCGGATCATTGACCACGCAGACGCGTCTCCGTGGGGGTGGGTGTGCTGGACCGCGGACATTCATGTGGGTTCTGTGCCGTAGTTCTGGCGGTCCTTGAGGACCGAAGAAGGCTGCGGTTAGAACGGAATAGTCCAACGCCGGGGCTCAGGCCTGTCCCTCCCGAAGACTTCGTCCTTGTTGATGCTGCAGCACTTACGTTTCTTGCCTGAAGCCCGCGTCCGGCATGGGATGTGCCTGTCAGTGCCCAGGACTATGTCCAGACACCCCATCAACCGTCTCCCCTCGGCGCTCTTATATCTGTTAACCGGCTCTGTCCAGTTTCGTAATCGTTTCGACTGCTACCCCTCCCACCGCTGCGGGCTCGAACTCCGTAACACACGGACAGCAATCACGTTACAAGGGCTAGCAAACAGAGAGTGTTTCGTAAGAGGGTTGCGAGCGGGGAGGTCAAACGTGAATCCGCCGAATCCGGCGGCGCAGCGGTTAGCGCGAAGGCTCGGGAGCGAGAGCTTCCGGGCCTTCGTCGTATCTACGTGCGGCCAAAGGCTTGGCGCGAGTGTCGCCTTTGGTGCCGCGCTCTCTGTTTGCGGCCGGTTCGGTCGGACCCGGGTCGGGGGTGGCCGTGGGGGCGCCCAATCGGTCCAAAACTCTCTGGCTCTCGCCCTGAACGGCCATTCCGGTTAACAGGTAAAAAGGCGGTTCTCATCCGGTTTGCGTGGTTGGTTGGGTGCCCGGGACGGCTTGTTTGACCTTGAGGGCGAAGTATTGCGGGTCATGGAAGCCGTAGGCCTTCCGCTTGATGACCTTGATCTTGTTGTTGACGCCTTCCAGCCGGCTGGTGCCGATGGGATAGTCGCAATGGTTCAGGATGCCATATTCGAAGCACCGCAGTCGGCCGATGAACCGCCGCATCAGCGGGTGATCGACCTGCTCGGCCAAGCCGCACCACAGGTCGAGCGCCTCCTTGGCCGAGCGTCGGCTTCGATGGCGGTAGATGGCCTTGAGCTGGTCCTTGAGGATGTACACGGCGTTGAGCCGCTGGTTTACGGACAGCAGTTCGTCCAGTCTGGTTTGCTGGTCGGCCCGCAGGTTCTGGCGGTTGCTCAGCAGCAGATAGCGGCTGCCCTTGATGAAGGCGCGCCGGTCCTGATCGGCCTTCTTGTATTCCTGCCGTCGGACCTCATCGATGACCTTGCCGTAGCCTTGGACCAGGTGGAACAGGTCAAAGACGATCTGGGCCTGCGGGCAGTGTGTCCGCACCGACTTGATGAATGCCTCCCACATATCCATTGCGACGGCCTCGACGGTCTTCTTCTGCTTGTCGGTCATGCCGTCGAAGAAGGCATCGAGCGTCTCGGCCTTGCGGCCTTCGCCCATCCAGACGACGCGCCCCGTCACGTAGTCCAGCACCACGGTCATGTAGCCGTACTGTCCGTGGGTCAGGCTGACCTCGTCGACCGCCAGGATGCGCAGAGCCTCATAGTCGGTTCCGCCGAAGTCGTGCTGGAGGAAGTGCTTGTCCACGGCCTTGACGGTCTTGGGGTCCAACTCCAGGTGACGAGCGACCTCCTGAACGGTCATCAACTTGCACAGGTCGTAGATGTAGCGGGCCAGACGGTGGGTGATCCGCTTGCTGGGATCGGCGAAGCTCAACCGCTCGACCTTGGCCTTGCCGCAGGCCGTGCACCAGACCCGGCGATACTCCACAGACAGCAGCGTCTGCGCCGGGCCGATGTCCAGGTCGCGGATGATCCGGCGCAGCCCCGCCGAATGGATGATTCCGGCTGCCATCGCCGGGCGCAGGCCGAAGCGGAACGGCCACAGGGAACACCGCCGGCCGTGGACGCCATCGGCCGGGCACTACCTCACCGCTTTGACGCTCCCGCCCTGGCAGTCCACGTACGTCTTACGGATCGCTTTCATGGGCCTGTCGTCCTGGCTCATGGCGTATGCCTCCGCGCTGCCAGCAAGCCCAGGGCGCGAAAAACCCCCGTCCCTGGGGGCGTGTTTTCCACGATCAGGGGCGCGGGTGGCTCAGAGGTCGTTGGGACCCGAGATCGTCGCTTCACCGCGCCGGGGGGCCACTCTGCGCTGCTGGCAAGGGTGCTGTCGCGAACCGAGCTCACCGCTCGCCCTCCGTCGGCCGTCTCGCCGCCTTCACCATCGCCACGATCCCCGCCTTGACCGGTTCCG
>Ga0307380_10012961_pt1 | contig 10327 bp, 9 predicted proteins | sample UN3MG_FD_202239 | JGI IMG/M metagenome (GOLD analysis project Ga0307380, IMG submission 202239) | Soil microbial communities from Risofladan, Vaasa, Finland - UN-3 | ecosystem: Environmental > Terrestrial > Soil > Coastal area > Acid sulfate soil | place: Finland: Risofladan, Vaasa | collected... | reverse complement strand
CTCCCTCATCACCCTCCTCCATCACCCTCCTCGCAAACATCACCGACAAGTAGCGACGAAATCCGTAAAGCTTAAATATAAGTACGCTTTACCACTACAAAGGAGAGAACCCGAGGTGGTAAAATGTACCAAAACAATCGAACAAAACTTCCAACGAGAACGGATTACAACTATGTGATATACTTTTACGAATCGGGTCTCTCCAAACAATACCGGCAGAGGCAAAAAGACCTGTTAGCCGGGCTAAACTACGGATCTACTGGTTCATACGATTTCTCATCAGATCTATCTGTCAGACGCTCCTGGCCTGTGCCGCAGACAGTGGAGGATATCGTTCATAACGGCTATTTTTCAATACCTAAAGGCGAGCCTGAAACAGCGATTATTTCTGATAGGAAGAACACCTCATGGTTAGGACTTGATGATGTCATCGGACAGATACGCAATCGTTACGAAGTTTACGAAAGCAATACATACGAGCTCGAGGTGGCCAAATGCGCAGCCATAAACTGTCTTCACGAACACGAAGCCCACCACGGCCCGGTAACGAGCAAGGTCGAGTATTCGGTTAATAAAAGGCTTGATGGGCTGTACAGTGAACAGAGGGAAGAACGGACAAATCTGTGGCGAGATGTGTCAAAACTAAGGTTGCTTCTGCCCGAGCAGGCCCAGAATTATCTGTCTGCCTACAGGAAGGTTTCTATTCTGGATGACCACAAAGGTGATGGCCCTTGATGACAAGAGTCCAGGAATTATGCCGCAGCCTGAAACCTGTTCTTGGCAAGAAAGTAGACCGGCTATGGTCTGCCTATTTAGCTGAATCTGATACAGATGGCAAAGCCGACATAGAGCAGGTGCTGGAATTATTAGCGTCAAAGCATTTAGGTACGAATTACGAGCTGGACCGCTCGCCTTTTCCGCCTCCGACAATGAACTTTGCCAAATCCGGCGACATCAGGTTGGGTACGATCTCGTATGCGAATCGGCAGATGTATCCATTCTTTTTGAGGAGCCAGCGTTTGAAAGAGCATCTCCTGATAGCAGGCAGAAGCGGATCGGGTAAGACCAACCTTACGTTCGTACTCATGGAAGGGATTATGGCCCGGGGTATCAAGGTCCTTGCCCTGGACTGGAAGAGAGGATACCGGGACCTGATGGGTTTGTATCCAGAGCTGCGAGTTTATACTGTCGGCAGGGATACTTCTCCGCTTAGGTTCAATCCTTTAATACCACCGCCCGGCTGTGAGCCTCATATCTGGATCAAACTGATCGTCGATGTAATCGCCGGCGCTTATTTCGGCGGAGAAGGAGTCATCAGCTTATTAGTAGCCGGTCTCGACCATTTGTATTCAAAGGCAGGTATTTTCGATACAACACAAACCTGCTGGCCTACTATCCAGGACTTATTAGCATGGCTGAGAACGGTTAAACTTAGGGGCAGAGCTGCGATGTGGCAGGCCTCGGCGGAGAGGATCCTACTAGCGATGACTTACGGTGAGTTCGGCGCCGTATTGAATACTCAGGATAACAGCCATGTCGTTGAACTTATGAACCATAACGTAGTTCTGGAAATGGATGGACTATCAGGCTCATCGGATAGATCTATGTTTTCCGAGGCATTGACGCTGTATTTGTACCGCTACCGCCTCGCGCAGGGCCCGCAGGAGAAACTTACCAATATCATCATAATAGAAGAAGCACATAACCTGTTGTTGAAGAAGGCATCGGAGGCGAAAGAATCCATACTGGAAACTTCGATAAGGATGGTCAGGCAGTATGGATTAGGTTATGTGTTTGTGGATCAGTCCGCATCGCTTTTGAGTAAAGTAGCTTTTGCCAATTCGTATGCAACGATTGCCTTGAGCCAGAAACTGCACAGCGATGTGCAGACAATTTCCGGTGCTATGAACCTTACTGATGAACAAAAGCAGGCCCTTAATACCCTGCCTATCGGCAGTGCCGTTATTCGGCTGGCGGATGAGCATCCAGAGCCATTTCTTGTTAAAATCCCCCTTTCTGCTGTTAGAGAAGGCTCTGTCTCTGATAAGGCGGTTAAGAATCAAATGGCACGTTATTACACCGATACCAGTTCAAATAGAACTATACATTCCGATAGTAAGGCAGTTCCACCGATTCCCCTATCAGATAGTAAAACTAACAAGAATAAAACAACAAACGAAAATATAACCCACCCACCATCCCCCATGGAATCAGAAACTATATTAGATAAGTCTTACATAAATAAATCAAAAATAATTTCTGATTCCATACCAGTACCTCCCGGTAAAACTATGAATCGTGAAGAAATAAGATTCTTAGCTGATATTGCTGCCCGGCCGTTATCTACAACGGTATCAAGATACCATAGACTGCATCTGTCCCGTCGTCGCGGCAACGCTATTCGTCAACATCTGGCCGCCGCCGGTATAATAGAACCCGTTACTATCGCTACCCGATCCGGCCAGGTTGTGCTGTATCAACTAACAGACCCCGGCCGCTCGGTCTGCTCCTCTGTGGGGATTAAAATCGGTCCCCGGCCCCGCGAGAGTCTCGAACATGCGTTCTGGGTAAATCGTGCTGCAAAATCTTTCCAGGCAAAAGGCTATGAGATATCATATGAGCACCCCGTAAAAGGAAATGGCGCCATAGACCTGCTTGCAGAAAAATCAGGGCAAAAAATAGCTGTTGAAGTCGAGACGGGCAAATCCAATATCAAAGCAAATCTGGCGAAAATAAAGAATGCAGATTTCGATAGGATCGTCTTAGTTGCCACTTCACCTGCTGCTGTTACAGCCTGCCAAAAGGCGGTTGATTCAACTGAACGAAACCAATCGCCCCAGGTCGAGCAATTTACATGGTTCGAGCTAAGTTAAGATGGCTGATACCTGTCAATCGAAAAGCTCTGTGGCTGATGATATCTCTCTTCGAGCTTATCATAGAGTTTCTGCTGCCAGTCAGGTCCGGTCAGATCGGAATCTTTGAGAAACAGTGCCGCTATGCGATTTTCTTTGTAGAGGCGGCTGTCTCGTTTGGCGGCCTCATCAGGAACCGGGGTATATTCAATCACCGTATTGTTATAAGTAGGCAGTGTAAAATCTGGCCGTTTGATTCGGCGCTCGCCATTCTCCCAGACTAAAATAGGGTTTTTATAGAAGAAGGGGACACGGTATTCATCGAGCATCCGGCCTATTGCTTCCTGGCCTGCGGATTCGTACTCCGGGTCTAATTTGCCCATGTAATATTCAAGATCATGGTCTTGTGTTTTTGTCTTCATCTTTTATCAACCTCTTTGGTCTTATTCACCACGCGTGTAGCAGCTCTGGTAAGCTTAGCTTCGGTGCGGACGATTACCTTTAAGAGTCTGCTGTTATGGTGCTGGAGTCTTTCGGCTGCTTTAAGGGCATCACGGAGTCTTTGGGGATTGGACTGAGCAGTGTACTTCTGAGCCTCGCGGGTCAATTGGCATATCATGCGTTCGTTTTGGGCAACGGCCCTGTCGAGTCGCTGCAGACGGGTATCGATACCGATGATATGGCTGTAGCGATCAGCTAATTCGGCCGACAGCTTCTTCTTAGCGGATGCCGGCAGTTTGGCAACCAAATGACGGGTCTCCTGTAATCTTGCGATATGGCCGTTTCGAACCCTGAGTGCCTTTGCCCGCAGCTGCGCCATTTTTTGGGTGAGCCAGCCTTCCGCGGGAAGCATTTTTCTAAGCTGCACGAGTATGTCACTTGCTTCTTCGGGATGCTCCTCGAGTTTTTCGGTTTTGTGGCGAAGGCCTTTTAACCTGCTGCCCAGACTTTTTGACAGACGCTTGTCCCTGTAAAGATCGCTCATATCATGTCTAATATCTCGAACGAAGGGACGATGGTATTGTTGTTTCGGGTAATTGTAATGACGGTGAGACAGAAACGATATAACCCCCACAACCAGGGCCACTATTATTACAGTCAATATGATTCCACGAGCAAGTGGCAGCTTTAATCCCAACACTTTGGCGACTAATATGCTTGCCCCAAGGGCTATGCCCGCTCCTGCCCAGGAGCCTCCGACCTGGCCAATGGCATGGTACATTACAAAGGCCAGAACAATAATTGCAAAACCTACCGCAATGGAACCTAAATTCCTTATGGAGAATTCATTGGCCTGTTCCCACCAGACGAGTCCGACAGCCAAAGCAAATCCAATTGTCGCCGACATTGCAATGGCGGGTCTCTGCTGGCCGAAACGCTTGCCCAAGACCGCATAGCAAATGGATGTAAAAAAAGCGAAAGCTAAGACAAAATCCGGCAGCAAAGTTTCAAACAACTGACCTATGCCGAACTCTTCAAAAGGATTGATAAGTCTCATACGAGACCTGAGGGGGCTGCTACTATTTAATTCTTTCGTTTTTCTTTGTCACACTGACTGTCACCTGACGGTAATAGCATAGCTTTATATACTCAGGCCTCTTGTGGGTATCGCAGGAGGTGATGCTTATGGCAAGAGGAAGACCGTTCAAGTGCCCCTACCCCGGCTGTGGTTCTACGGATACGGTGAGTAAGGGAGTTAGAAAAACGAGGATGATGGGAGATCGTAAAATCAAGCTCTGTAAGAGTTGCGGCAGGAAATTCACGCCAAAGAACCAGAAACCAACATAACTGCATGTAGCGGAATAATGGATATCAGAAAGCTTGCACTCGATTTGACAGCAGCAGCCCAGCAGTTCTTCACGAAAGCAAAACGGTTCTACTACCTGGTCATGCTCTTTGGCTATCGCTGCCCAAAGTGCAATGGTTCGCTGACTATGGTGGCTGAAGGCAAATGCATGTGTAAATTATGCACCGGCGAGTTTGATCCAACAGTTGAATTTCAGATATGCATTGCTTGTGGTGGAAAACCGGTACTGCGTGTCAGAAGGTATCAGTGCAAGGATTGCGGGGGAGATATCACTTCAATGTTCTTGTTCGATGGGCTGGTATTTAACGCCGAATACTTTCACCGGAAGATGGCCGATTCCCGCCAGCGGAAAAAGGAACAAAAACAGCGGGTTCAACAGATGCTGGCAGAGTGCCGGTCTGAGCCGCTGGCACTTGATGTACCCGACCTGAACTCAGTGCCTGGTCTCATTGAGGCACTAAACGGCCTGACTGCTGGTCTCGATGCTTCTGCAGCACCGGAACTGAAAGACAAATTTGATCTTAGTCGCTACCAGGCACACATTAGGTCGCACCTGGGAGCCGAGCCAGTGAGCTTGAGACAGATACCGCCGCTTATGGAAAACGAGCGACTGGACCTTATCTGGAAGTTTATAGCTGCAATATTCTTAGATCATGCCGGTGTGATCAATATCTGCCAGCAACATGAGACTATCTGGGTGATGAAATTTGATGACCGAAAAAGACAAAGAATTTCTGACGAAATTGAAGACATTGATGGACTCGAAAGACTTAAGAGTGGTGCTCACGCCTGGTGAGCCGAGCCGTATGATTCTTAAGGGGACATACGGCGAGAGGATCCACAAAACCTTTGGTGTAACCAGGCAGGGAGTAAGATGGAGATTCCAGCATCTGTTTGGCCAGGCATATGTCCGGTCTTTTGAAACGATAATGTTCATAGAGAAGATTTTCGGCTCACAACTGCGGGACTATGCGATAAGGATAAGCAAGGAACAATATGCGTTGAGACAAAAGGCACTACAACCGGGCTTTGAAGACAGAGCCAAATCCAAATAACCTGATTGGACCAAAAAAGCAAAGCTTTATAAAGGCCGCTTAATTCTTCATATCTACACTACAAAGAGCACATCTTTTGTTTTGAACAAAAGAGTTGCCCGCGAGAATACTGCACATAAAAGCACATGGTTAAACCAGAGTCATTATGAAGCGATTCGGCGACGAGAAAACCGGATTGGCGTAAGCCAGCCGAACTTTCTTTTAGATAGTTCTCTATTGTAATTTTGCGAATCAACTCTCGACGAGAGAACAATTTCTAAAGAATTTGTAAAAAACTAATTTTAACTGGATGGCACGCTCAAAACATGAAGCGTGCCATCGCTTTTTAATGGAGGTGAAATTATGCAAGAAACAATTTGTGCGAAGGTAGACCCAAGATTATTGACCAAAGCCGACAGGCTTTTTACAGGTACTGTCGAAGGCAGGATTATCGAAATCCTGCAGAACGCAAGAAGAGCCGGAGCAACAGAAGTAAGAATAACAAACAAAGATGGATTTGTAACTGTTCAGGACAACGGTTCCGGCATCGAGGATTTCCAGAAGTTGCTGGATCTTGGCGGCAGCGGCTGGGATGAAAAAATGGAAGCCGGAGAGGATCCTGCAGGAGTAGGACTTTTCAGCCTGGCTCCAAGGAAAGTTTCTATTGTTTCCGGCAATAGAAAAACCGTCATCGACAAGGATGGCTGGACAGGAAAACCGGTAGAAGTGACACAAAATACTGAAACCGTAAACGGCGCCATCGTGAAGTTCAGGGACGAAAAGCCCTGGGATCTTGATCTGGTCGAAAAACATGCTGTTTTTGCCGGAATAAGAGTTATTGTAGATGGCAAGTACTGTCATTCGATGCCGTTCTGCAGGGGTGAAGCTGCATATTATGAAAATCCCGGCTGCAGGATTGAAGTTGCAAAAGAAATATCCAACTATCACAGGGCATGGTCAACACACTGGTATCAAGGAAGAGTGCTTGTCAATTTCCATGGACAGGTAGTTCAGCTTGATTACTGGCCAGGCAAGCACAGGCAGAGCCTAACAATCCTGGTGGATATAGCAGAACAGACAGATATAAGGTTAATGCTGCCGGCAAGAACAATACTGGTTGAAAATGCAGCTTCTGTAAAGCTCAAAGAAGCGATAGAGCTGGAGTATTACAAATACTTTCAGAAGCAGAAAACTCACGCACTTTATTATGAAGAGTATCAGCGTGCAAAAGAGCTTGGCATTGAACTGCCGGAAGCTGAGCCTCAGTACAAGCCTGGGCTTATCTGGGGAGAATGTGACGACCCTGTCGAAGTTGTTATGCCGCAGAATTTCAAACTCGAAGATTGCTATCTGTGCTTTAATGATGACTGTGATGACGATATGGCAGAGACAAATGCCCATTTATTGGCGGCTTTGGGAGATTTGAAGGATAAACCTTTTGTGCCGGTAACTATTGATAGTGGTTATATGGGCTATAACTGGACTAAGCTGCCGAAAGTAACGAAGGTTGAAGTGTCGAAGGGCAAAGAGCTGCTGAGGCATTCGATCAATTGTGGTGAGTTAGTATGTTTTGAGAAACTGTCTATAACAGTCCGGACATCCGATGGTAAAGCATTCACCTCGGATGTTGATATGGCTGTGATAATCGAAGAGCCTAATAATAGGCATCACTGGGTCGATGAGACTGTATGTGTTACCAGACGAGCAAGAAACTGCCTGGATTCGGGAAATATCTGGTTTCACTTAGGAGGTTACAGTGATGAAGGTGACAGCTACGATACCCAGCTTTACTACTTCGAAAAGGAGCTTGATGAGTTCTGGAATGAATTGATTGGGCCGTACGAGACGGTAAGGCAGCAGCTTATAAAAGAGCTATATCCTTTGTATAACAAATGGCGGAAGGTAACGATCTTAGAAGACAGCAGTCTTGAGATTCTATTCAAGGATGGCAGGATAGAACGAATAAAACCACCTGCAGAATCCGCTTAATGTAAATCACATTATCAATTGTCAAAGCACATCTCTTCTAACCGAGAGATGTGCTTTTTGTTTTTTTACTCACATCTTATCAAAGAAAGGAAAGGTGAAACTATGGCTTGGAGACCAACACAGTACTTGCAGGAGGGCGAACTCGATAATACCTGCCCAAATAAGGTCATGGGGTGGATGAAGTTCGTCGGCATCAAAGACAAGGTGACCTTTAACCTGGAAGGCAACTTCCACAGAGATATTAGAGGAGCAAATATCCACTTTACAGGAGATGCGTATGAAGATGGAACAGACATTGACAGTGGGAATTACTTCGACGGTTTTGCCCAGCATCAGACAGGAAATGTAGGTGACATTACAGCAGGCTTGCCACCTCACGACTATGGAAATACACCATATTTGGAAATCTATTCCGAGCAAAATGGTAGAATTGTCCTGGAGTTGGAGCCGGCACAGATAGAAGTAATCGGTACGCCGATACCTGCAATAGAGTCCGACCCGATCTCGCGAAAAGAGCAGCGCCAGAATATGGCAGAGTTCTTAGGCAGCCTTGCGCAGGAAATAAATATCCCACAAGAGAATGCAATCTGTGTTGGCGGCGACACAGTCGTAATGGCCGACGAGAGAGCAGCGAACAACAAGATCCGTGGAATGAAGCTATTGCCATGTAAGATTCGAGAGAGGCTGCCCAGCCTGGGTGGACAGGATGACAAAGGAGGCAAAGCTTTAGCCTATGCGAAGTGCTTCTGTCCTTCAAGTTCGTGGACCTGGTACATAACTGAGGGATCCCCAGTACGATCCAAGAACAATGACGTTGTGGATTACATCCTGTTCGGGCTTGTGGATGGGCAATTCAAAGAACTGGGATACTTCCGGCTCTCGGAACTTGAGAGTGTAAACGGTCCCATGGGCTTGCCGATTGAACGAGACTTGTATTGGCAGCCAAAGACACTCCAAGAGATTGCACCGGAGCTATTTAAGAGCGACGAGGCAAGCGATTAGTCGAACATGTCAACATTTACTCAAAGATTATGGAGGTGACATATGGAAGAGTATTGTCAAAACCCATTATGTGAGAACAAGGCCATCAAAGAAGTGCCTGTATCCGTGCGTACGAAGTCTGACCAAGTGCGGTCGCTCTGCGCTGACTGCGAAGAGGTCTATACATGGGGCGTTCAACAGGGCAGCATGATATGCGAAGGTCTGAAAATTGACCCTCCGCCCAAAGAAGAAGGCGATGAACCGCTGTTCCGTGTGGTGTACATTATCGACGTGAATTCCGGCGATATCCGTGAAGCGGCGGAATATACTCACCGCATCATGTCAGATCCCGATTCCCTACGACCGGTACTGCATGTCATCGATTCCAAAGGCAACAGCACGGAAGTGGACCTATCTAAGGATAGTGCAGATCGTGATGACAATGAAGAAACGGCCGATTATGAGCCGGCGGCCCAGTATCTTGCCGATAACGGGGACCGGATATTCACCGGCCCCATGAAAGGAGGATTATGGAATGGCAGGTGCATGGATGCCTGTATCATGTCCAAGAAGCAAGGCGATAAGGTCGCATACGAATTCCTGATCAAGTTCGGGGATCAGTATGCATCGAGTTTGTCCGCCGATCAGCAGCGCCAATGGCAGGAGATCAAAGACCATGCTGCCAGCCTATTGAAAGGCAGCAGAGAGAACACCAAACAAAAGAATGGAGGCAATTGTGAAGATTAGTGTGTAGCCCGCACATCTCCCAAAGCCCATCATTCCCTCCCACCTCACCACATCCCACTAACAAGCATTCAATTGAAAGGAGACTCTATGAAAGAAAAGAGAACCTGTGCGCGCAGCCCGCCATAGAATGGACTGTGCCAAAATGTCACGATGTACACCAGTCAATCACCAACAATTCAAATTGAAAGGAAACAAAAATGAGACTTTTATATGTGAACAACGATGGCGGCGGCTTCGCCGATTATGTGGAAGTCAGCCCGAGCATGACTGTTGAAGAATTCTTTAATGAGAAGATGCCTAACAGAAAACCGGATGATTTCCTGATTCGAGTCAACCGTCAGCCCGTAGCCAGCGACTACGTTTTGCAGGAAGGTGATCGTGTCACTGTAACCCCCACAAAAATCGAAGGTGCGTTGGTTTAGTTCCATCACATCGCAAATGTCACTGTGGGCATCTGCTTATCTTGGCGATGAGCAGGTGCCCCTTTTTGTTGAAAGGGTGTCTTATGGAAGACAGAAAGAAATTAGCCCGAATGGCAAACAGAATCCGAGAAGGCCTGATACAGCTAAAGTACGGCCGGTACCTGGAGCTAAACAGGCAACTGACAACTCTGACCGGCCAGCTTCAACAACTGACTGTTGAATCCCGAAAAATGGGAGCATCCGTGTCACGAGGCTGGCTTTCAGCAGCCCAAAGGTGCTGTAAGAATGTTAGCAGATTGCTCGGAGAGGTTGGGTATTCCCTGCCACGAATCCGGCCTTTAGCTGAAAAGCCGCAGAAGGAAATCCCCAAATTGCCTGTACTGGTAAATGAATTGGATGCACTGGAGAAGGAATTCGGCGAAATCGAGTTCGATGCATCCAAAAATAGCATCTCTGTTGTAACAGAACCAATCACCCTGGAGGATATCTACCTGG
>Ga0307380_10012960_pt1 | contig 10327 bp, 9 predicted proteins | sample UN3MG_FD_202239 | JGI IMG/M metagenome (GOLD analysis project Ga0307380, IMG submission 202239) | Soil microbial communities from Risofladan, Vaasa, Finland - UN-3 | ecosystem: Environmental > Terrestrial > Soil > Coastal area > Acid sulfate soil | place: Finland: Risofladan, Vaasa | collected... | reverse complement strand
TTTGAGCAATAGATTCTAACAAAGCCGGCGTTAAAAACAATGTTATTTTATATTTTGAACTTAGCATCAAAGAAAATCCTTTTTTGCAATAAAATCCAAATAAAACCCGTCTTAAATATTGTTATATGTGGATTTCTGCGTAAATATTGGGCAGCATGTTCCTGAGATAGACTGATGACTGGCAGTTTTGTCCTGGGAATTTCAATTTCATAGGCCTGAATTTAAGCAATAACAACTGTATGGCAGGATAAGGTGTTCCTCAAGTTATATAGGACGCTGGTTTATATAGAGGTGCTTATGTGGCAAGAAGTTAGAAAGAACTCAGTCAGGCTAAGAATATGCCATGGTAAGTGTTATTTAATAAAGTTGCTGTTAGTTTCGTTGATATTTGTTCCTTTGGGATGTCGAACCCCGGTTGAGCATCGCAGCGAGGCTGATAAAGTTGCTGCTGAGATCATCACGGCTAAGCAAAAAGAGGCACTTGGCGAAACCGAGCCATTCAGTATTGAACGGCCCAGCGATATTCTTCGCCGTCGTCTGCTTGAGCAGCAGAATTTAGCTGTTTCATCCGAGGCTTCGCTCGGCACGGACCAGCTCAACCCTGTCGAACACTGGCCCGATCCGGACTATCAACAGGCCAAATCAACCGGAAGCTCGAAAGATTTGGCGATCGAACCCAACAAGCCGGTCAAGTTGTCGCTGGTACGGGCACTTCAGGTAGGCGCCCGCAACAGCCTGGAATATCAGTCCCGCAAAGAATCTGTCTTTCGGACGGCATTGGCCCTCGATCTGACACGTCACAACTTCGAAAACATATTCAATGCCGGAGCGGACAGCGAACTTAGCACGGATACCACGGCCACCGAATTGGGAACCAGTGCTGCAGGGGGGGTGGGTCGTACCCTGAAGAACGGAATCGACATGAGCACGTCGATAGGGATCAATCTGGTGAATCTTTTGACTCAGGGCGGTGCATCATCCATGGGACTGAATGCCGATGCTTCGGTATCCATTCCCTTAATGAGAGGTTCCGGCGAGCATATTGCCGCCGAACCTCTAACTCAGGCCGAACGGGATGTGATTTACGAACTTTGGGATTTCGAACGCTATAAAAGGACATTCTCGGTTGGCGTTGCCCGGGGGTATTTCAGCGTGCTGCGTCAGATGGACGGCGTAAAGAACTCGGAGGATAACTATCGCAGTGCGGTCGCATCATCTCGCTGGTCGCGCAGGCGGGCCGACGCCGGTCGAATTCGTGAAATCGAGGTGGACCAGGCGATCCAGCGGGAATTAGGGGCTCGTAATAACTGGATTTCCGCCCAGGAGCAACTCAAGAGTAGCCTCGATTCGTTTAAGAATACCATCGGTCTTCCGACTGATGCTCGAATCGAACTGGATCCTAACGATCTTGTGCAATTACGGGGCCGCGCCACGACGATACTCGAAGAGATAAAAAAGGCTTCCGTGCAGGGGATTTCAGAAACAGCTCCATCGGCGGACGCTCCTATAAAGTTAATCCCGGCCAGTTACGAAGACGCCGGACCGCTGGAAATCGACGAGTCTCTGGCGGTGAAGCTGGCTTTAGAGAACCGGCTGGATTTGCAGAAGGCCATCGGCTCGGTATACGATGCCCAGAGAGATGTTGTGGTCAAAGCTGATCGCCTTAGGGCCGGATTGACTCTGGGTGGGACCGGCCGTGTCTCTGATACCGATGACGACGGTAACATGCGTTTCGACAGGGGCCAATATGCGGCCCTGCTTACGCTTGATTTGCCCGTTGAAAGAACCAGTGAGCGGAATCAGTACCGTAACAGCCTGCTTAGTCTGGAGCAGGCGACAAGAAGTGTGCAATCGCTTGAAGATCAAATCAAATTGTCCATTCGCAGTGAATTAAGGACCCTTCTTGAATCACGGGAGAGTCTTAAGATTCAGGCTCAGTCGGTTGTGGTTGCGGAAAAGCGCGTCAGAAGCAATACAATCTTCCTTGAAGCGGGCAGAACAGAGATACGTAATTTGCTGGAGTCCCAGGACTCACTTCTTGCGGCTCAGAACTCCCTGACTCGGGCCGTTGTTGATTATCGCATCACAGAACTGGAGATGCAGCGAGATCTGGGCTTGCTAAAAGTAAACGAACAGGGTTTGTGGCGGGAATTCTCGCCGGAGGTTATCAGTAATGTCAAATAATGCAACAAATGATCGTCGTGGACTAAAGTCTTTCTGGACAGTCGGCATCGTTGTGGCGATCGCTTCGATTGTCGTGATTTTCATCTGGCTCAAAGTTGTTCGAGGCCAGGAAGATCCAACGAGCGGTTTTTCTACCTTCGTTGCCAAACGGGGCCCGCTGACAATCAGCGTACTGGAGTCCGGCACTATAAGCCCCCAGGAGCAGATCGTTCTCAGGAACGAAGTTGAGGGCAAAACCACAATTGTCAGCCTCGTTGAGGACGGCAGCTTGGTCAAGAAGGGAGATCTGCTGGTCGAGCTGGACGCCAGTACTCTGAAAGACCTTATAATCGACCAGGATATTATGGTTCGGAAGGCAGAGGCTGCTTACATCGGGGCCAAAGAGAGCCTTGCTGTTACTGAAAACCAGGCCAAAAGCGACATAGATGTAGCCAGGCTCACTCTGAAATTCGCGCGGCAGGATCTGCAGCAGTATGTGGACGGCATTTACCCAAAAGACGTCAATGAACTCACGGCCAGGATTCGTCTGTCAGAAGAAGATTTAAAACGTGCTGAGGATGTGAATGACTGGTCGAAGAGGCTCTATGAGGAGAAATATCTCTCGGAGACCGAGTATCTTGCGGACAAGCTGACAGTGCAGAGGAGAAAGCTTGAGCGGGATGTGGCGAACAGCAATCTCGATCTTCTGGCCAATTTTACCTACCATCGCCAAATCGAGCAGTTCACCAGTGATGTCAACCAGGCCGAGATGGCCCTGGAACGTATAGAGCGCAGTGCCACAGCCAACGTGGTCCAGGCAAAGGCCGACCTTAGTGCCAAAGAGCTTGAATTTAACCGTCAGCAGGAAAAGATGAGGAAGACCGAGGACCAGCTTTCGAAAACAACAATATATGCTCCACAGGACGGGATGGTGGTCTATGCAACCAGCGGAGGCGGAAGAAGTCACTATGATCGTCGAGATCCGATGGATATCGGTGTCGAGGTTCTAGAGCGGCAGGATTTGATAAAGCTTCCAACCGCTGATTCGATGAAAGCCGAGGTTAGTATTCATGAGACGAGTCTTGAAAAAGTTCGAGTGGGACTGCCTGTGGTAATAACGGTTGAAGCGATGGCAGGCAAGAAGTTCCTGGGCCGTGTCGAACGTATTGCTCCCATGCCCGATGCACGAAGTATGTGGGCTAATCCGGATCTAAAGGTTTATCCCACGGATATATACCTGGAAGATAGCGATAGTGAGCTTCGTACCGGAATGAGCTGCAAGGCTGAAATAATCATTGCGCAATATGAGGATGCAGTATATATACCGGTTCAGGCAGTGTTGCGGGTTGCAGGGCAGCCTACGGTTTACGTTGTCAAGGATGGGTCCTACACGGAACGGGCAGTCGAAATCGGCCTGGACGATAACAAGATGATAAGAATCGTCAGCGGCCTCGAAGAGGGGGAAGTTGTCCTGATGACACCTCCACTGAGAGCCGGGACTATAGAATCCGGCTCAAAAATGTTGGGTGTTGAATCGCCCGATGGCTCCGATACATTCAACGAGAAAGTAAATCAGAGACTTGAAGAAGCTAATGGTAACGGCGGTACTGCGCGTCCGTCACAGCGATCAAGAGGGCAGTCCGCTGGCCCGGAAGGCGACCGTTCGGGACAGCCGGGAGGCTCCGATGGTTCCTCGTCAGATCAGGTGGGACAGATGCGCAGTCGCATGGAAAATATGTCACCCGAAGAGCGTCAGAAAGAAATGGAGAATATGAAACAGCGCTTCGAGAACATGTCGCAGGAGGAACGGGATGCAATGCGGCAGCAACGAGGCCAGAGGCGGGGGGCAGGCGGCCAGAGACCTCAGGGAGCGGAAAGGAATCAGTAAATGGCTAAACAAGCTCCGTCCAACAACAACAAGGAAATAGTCAAGCTCGTGAATGCGCGCAAGATATACCAAATGGGGACAGAGCAGGTCAATGCGCTCGCCGGGGTGGACATTACGTTCAAGAAGGGGAGCTTCTGGGCGATCATGGGACCGAGCGGTTCGGGTAAAAGCACCATGATGAATATCCTCGGATGCCTCGATCGCTTGACTTCCGGCTCATATTTTCTTGACGGTAAAGATGTCAGCCGGCTCGACGATGATTCGCTCAGCGAGTTTCGGCTAAGATACCTGGGCTTCATATTTCAGAGTTTCAACCTGATACCTCAACTGACCGTCCAAAGAAATATCGAGCTTCCACTTTATTATCTGGGGTGGGATGCAAGAGAAAGTGCGGCACGAGCAAAGGAACTCGCAGAGCAGGTCGGGCTAAAAGATAGAATCGGTCATCGGCCTACAGAGCTTTCCGGCGGCCAAATGCAGAGAGTTGCGATTGCCAGAGCCCTGGCGAACGATCCGCAGGTCATCTTTGCAGACGAACCAACCGGCAATCTGGACTCGACAACAGGTGAGCAGATTCTGGAACTCCTGATAAAATTGAATAAATCCGGTAAAACGATCATTATCGTCACGCATGAACCGGCCATCGCAGAGCATGCCCATCTCAGGTTGCACATGCTGGATGGCCTGATCGACAGAATCGATGGGAATTCAAAATGAGGCAAACTAAAATCGCACGAAATATATGGCTCGGGATCGAGAATCTGCTGCTTCACAAGCTGAGATCGTTTCTGACCATGTTGGGCGTCGTTTTTGGCGTGGGCAGTGTCGTGGCCATGCTCTCTGTCGGTGAAGGCGCCAGCAAGGAAGCTCTCGAACAGATTCGCAAGCTCGGCAGCAACAATATCATTATCTCATCGAGGAAATCTGCGGAGGAAGAAGCCACAAGCACCCAACGTTCCCAAATGAGCATCTACGGATTGACTTATGAAGATTATCACAGGATAGCGGCGAGTTTCAGGAATATTCAACGAGCCGCGCCGGTAAAGCTGACACGAAAGGACTCGCGTCTTCGTGAGAGAGTGCTGGAACTGAGGATCGTAGGAACTACGCCCGAATGGTTCAAGCTTGTACCTCGGGAAATTCTTGCCGGGCGAGTTCTTCTCGAATCCGATCAGAAAAAACAAGCCCCCGTTGCGGTGCTGACCGAATTCGGCGCTCGCAAAATCCTGGCCACCGAGAGCACGATCGGCCAGACGATCCGCATGGGCAGCGACCAGTTCGAGGTCGTCGGTATCGTCAAAAGTGAAAGCGGGCAAGCAGGAAACATCCAAATTCCCGACCAGGAAGTTGATGCTTATATTCCCATTGAGGTGGCTCGCCGATATTTCGGCGACATCTTTACGAAGCGTACCTCCGGTGGAGACGAAAGCGAGATGGTAGAACTGCACCAGGTCATAATCCAGGTGGATGATCCGAAGAAAGTAGAGGCCGTCGCGGCGGGCATCGAAAGAATGCTGGAGATGTTTCATAAGAAAAAGGATTATGCCGTGAGCGTTCCTCTGGCACTTATCAAGCAGGCCGAGGCGACGAAGCAAAGATTCAATATCGTGCTTGGATCCATCGCCGGAATCAGCCTACTGGTCGGCGGTATCGGAATTATGAATATTATGCTGGCTTCGGTCACCGAACGTACGCGCGAAATAGGAATCAGGCGAGCCATCGGCGCCAAGCGCAGACAGATTGTCATACAGTTTCTTATCGAGACCGTGGTTCTCTCGACTATGGGCGGTTTAATCGGTCTTGGTATGGGGACACTTATTCCGTTCTTAATTACATACTTTTCCGGCATGATTACGGTGATAACCTTGAAGGGAATTCTCCTGCCGCTTCTGATTAGTATGACCATCGGGATTCTCTTCGGATTATATCCGGCGGTCCATGCCGCCAAAGTAGATCCGATCGTGGCACTTAGGCATGAATAATCCGCAGGCGGACGTGATTTATTTAGATATGGTCTACACGTGCTTGTAAGAGTAAATCAATTGCTTTTCGAATCATCGCCTTGCCTGACCCACGCTTCATTGAACTTGGTGTATTTGATCGTTTTATGCGGGGCGCCCTTTCGGTCATTATGATGGTAGCTGTAAACCACGTGCAGAATACCGCCGCGGCCCTGGATAATAGACGGATAGCCACTGCTGGTCGCTGTATTCATGTCTCGCTTGTCCAGCTCAAGGTGCCGTGTATACTCCCGGTTTTTGCCTTCGTCGGTTGAAATCGAAATCGCCAGGCTGTGCCTGCCGTTTTCCGTATCGTTATACGCCAGTGCCCAGTGAGCGTTACTCATAGTGACAACATGAGCGTTAGTTGCCCTAAGATGCTGTTGCTCTTGGAAATATATTCTGTGTATTCCCTGATTTGTCTTTCAACTGATTCAACAAATCTGTCGCCGGGCTGAATGCCGCGTTCGGCCGGATCGCCGGGCTTGACATGCAAAACATCCTGCCATGACCATTCGGGCGGCCCGTCCGGCAACATATAGTTTTTGCTGATACGGTACTGTATATAGCTTTCTGATTGAAATTTTTCCGCTTTTCTTTATTTCGGATGATATTCCGGCGTAATTTCTAATCATAGTTAAAAGCTTCCAATTCAGGGGAAACGGGCGATTTACGCTCTGCATTCTAAAACCATGAATGTAATGAACAGGATAATTGTTATCAATATGAGCATCAACACGCGTGGAGCCGAAGCCGGCAGCTTATTGATCACCCGGCGTAATACAGAGTCCAGGGCATCCTCGACTCTCTTGATTCCTTTAGTGTGTCGTTGTCCCTTTTTGTTCAATAGCGCCTGTAGCTGCATCCGTATTACAGGATCTTCAGTTCTGGCTATCTGTTCTTTAAGCTGCTTTCTTCTGCTTGCCATAAAATAAATCTCCTTATTGCAGTCTTCTATGGCCCGGTCGAATTCGGCCTTGTGATAATAGGCAAGTCCCCGATTGTAGTATAACTCGGCAGACATCGGATTTATATTTACGGCCATGGTAAACTCCGAGATCGCCTGGTCGTATTGGCCTTTATTCGCATGGGCATATCCCTTGATGGAGTGGTCGACAGGTTCATCTTTTTTACATCCCGGCAGCGGCAAACAGACAAATATCGCCGATATCAGCAGTATGCGTTAAAGCATTTCTTTCTTCTTAATTCGCATCATCATTAATCTTGCTATTTTGTGACTGCCCGATAAGAAATATTATCTTTATACCTTTCTTTTTTCAGAATTGTCAAAACAATGTTACAATCGCACAATAAAGTTGTCAATACGTTGTCAAAACAAACGAATGTAAAGAGCAATAAGAATGAATCCGAAACAGAAAAGCACAATTCTTATCACCTGCTCGGCGGGGCTGGTTGATTATATCCGCCGGGAGGTCGAAGCTTTAGGCTATCAGGGCGGCGACTATCACAAAACGGGCCTTGAGCTTCAGGGAGACCTGTATGACGCGATGCGACTCAACTTGCATTTGCGCACGGCGTACAATGTCCTGGTCTTACTGAAGAAGTTCAGGTGCTACTCGCCCGAGGAGCTTTACCGAAATGTCAAAGATTTGCCCTGGGAGGACATAATATCACCGGCCGGATACCTCAGCGTCGTCGGCAGGATAAATACCGAACATGTGAAAAATTCCATGTACGCCAACCTGAAGGTAAAGGATGCCATTGTCGATCGCATTGCCGAAGCGACTGGTTCTCGCCCGGACTCAGGAAAGGATAAAGACGGGGTTGTGGTGCAGTTCTACTGGAAGGACAATTTCTGCCGGCTCTACCTTAACACTTCCGGCCTGAAGCTTTCTGATCGGGGCTATCGCAAGATGCCGCACAAAGCACCGCTGCGCGAGTCCCTGGCTGCTGCAATAATAATGGCGACAGGTTACGAAGGCGGCGTACCGCTGATTTGCCCGATGTGCGGAAGCGGAACTTTGGCTATCGAAGCTGCGCTTATAGCGGGCAAACGGGCGCCAGGCCTGCTGCGAAGCAACTACGGATTTATGCATTTGAAATATTATGACGAGCCGAAATGGCGGCAGATGCGCACAGATGCGCTGAAAAAGAGCAAAGCCCGCGGCGGCAAAGCGGGTTTCAAGCCGGCCCGGATTATCGCTACGGATATCGATCCCGCCGCTGTCGAAGCTTCCCGCAAAAACGCGATGACCGCGGGAGTCTCGCACCTTATCGATTTCGATGTTTGCGATTTTGCCGCCACGGCCATACCGCCGGGGCCGGGGATAATCGTTATGAATCCTGAATATGGTTTGCGTCTGGGTGAAATTGAGAAACTGAATGATACATATAAACGCATCGGCGATTTCTTCAAGCAGAAATGTGCCGGATATACCGGTTATATTTTCACAGGCAACCCGGCGCTTTCCAAAAAGGTCGGACTTCGTACGAGCAGGAGGATTGAGTTTTACAACGCCAATATAGAATGCCGCCTTCTTAAGTACGAGCTTTACGCCGGAAAGAAAAATGAGACTGTTTAATATCCTCTTGCCGGCTCAGCAAAAAATGTACTCCCTATGGCACAATCCCCTATGGGGCAGGCGTACACATTTAATACCCTCTTATGTCATTGCGAAGGAGCGCAGCGACTGCGGCAATCTCAATTCTTCCGCTGCAAAAACCGTCTATTTCCTTAGGACCAGGCCAATAGGCCGACACGTCAATCTCAATAGTCATTAGTCAATAGAAAATAGTCAATTAAAAGGGTCAATCGCTACGCCTATCTTTATCAAGCACAACTCAGCGAAAAATGTACTCCCTATGGGACAGGCCCCTATGGGGGCAGGCGTACACTTTTAATTCTCCCGACTCAGCGAAAAATGTACCGTACACCTTTAATTCTCACCTTTAATTCTCCCTATCCATACAACCTGTACAACACTGACAAATAATAACAAGCGTAAGAATAATTAGCCGTCTATAAATAAAATGTACACGCATAGTGCTCTCCGATGAAAGAAATACTTATTATTTTTTGGGGGTCTTTTCCTTTTTATAGGTTTTTTTGGCAATATCATCTCTAACCCAATATCCATCCGGAATTTCTAACTCAAACAATTTGTCAGGAAAAGGTTCTGCACTAATTTTCACGTTTGAAGCGCGATATACAATGCGATTCCATCCGCCTTTCGTTTCAAATTCCGGCGCAATCCAGAAAACCTCCATCGGCCACCAGATCCCAGGAGATACTTCCTCAACAGATGATACCTCAATATCTAACTGTACTATACGTTCACCGTTTTTACGAACGTTAGCATTTAAATATTTCACTAGAGAGAAATTCTTTTTCGGATTAAGCCAGCAACGTGTTATTCCATATTTATCGCCAATCACTAACAAATCAGTTCCTTTAAGTGATTCAAATTGCACACCAAATGGCATTTTCGTAACATCATTCGGATCAGTCTTTTTACCTATCTGCCCCAAAACTGAGTCCACCCCACCATCGAAATATGGTTGTTTGCCGTCGGGAGAAATTGGACAGTATGCGAGATAAGAACATGGTAAACAAAAATACGAATAAAATCCAACGCCTGAATTCCACCAAAGAAAAGGGTCTTCTTTTATCGTTTTTAACGAATATTCCCCAATTTCTGCATTATTCCCTGGAAACTTTTTCCCAGCCTCTCCGGTGGTAGAATTAACAACATAAATATTATTTTTCCCATTGAACACCCGCGAATAAGAAGTGTCACCATAAGGCGTTGGACCATTCACCCAAGGTAAGACTTGTTTATGAACATCTATTCGAACGCGTCCATTAAAACCATTTTCGAACCATGCCGTCGTCTCGGTACATACAGGAGTCTTTTCCCAAGTACTACATGGATCTGAAATATCGGCCTTCCATTCCACCCACGTTTTTGAATCTAAGCGTATATTAAACTCCTTTTTTGCCTCTTTAGCTACCTTGTAAAGATTATCGACTTCATTCATAGGTAGCCATTTATTACTTTTCTCTGCGATACAAGTGTTCGACAATACACAAACAACTCCAATTACTATGTTTAATCGCAACAAACGATAGTATTTCATAGTTTCAGGTGGACAACAAGAGGAACATTTCTTATTAGTACCATTCATAATAATATCTCCAAATTAATGTCATCAACATTTATTCTTACAATTCACATTCATAATAATCCCCTATATAGCGGGGAGTCCCTGGCACATAACATGAGCAAACCCCCCACAATAGTGGACATTAGGGACG
>Ga0307380_10012959_pt1 | contig 10327 bp, 6 predicted proteins | sample UN3MG_FD_202239 | JGI IMG/M metagenome (GOLD analysis project Ga0307380, IMG submission 202239) | Soil microbial communities from Risofladan, Vaasa, Finland - UN-3 | ecosystem: Environmental > Terrestrial > Soil > Coastal area > Acid sulfate soil | place: Finland: Risofladan, Vaasa | collected... | reverse complement strand
TATATTGTTGTGGAACACAATGCCGTTGACGAGGATCTGTTGATGGAAACCGCCATCGATTCCGGCGCCGAAGATGTCAGAGAAGATGAGAGCACCTTCGAAATCATCACCGACCCACAGGATTTTGAGCGGGTAAAAACCGCCATAGAAAACCAATCGATTCCTTACATCGTCGCGGAAATCACCATGCTTCCCCAGTCAACCGTGGACCTTAAGGGCAAAGAAGCCGAGCAAATGATCAAATTGATGGAGACCCTCGAAGATTGTGAAGACGTCCAAAAGGTTTACACCAACGCTGACATTCCCGAAGACATGGTCGTCTGATTCGTCCACTTGCTGCGGTGTTTAAAATTTTCGCCTTCCCCCGATCAAAGTCCGGGATCTTCGACTTGAACTCGAACCCCGGTTAAATAATAAAAACAGATTTAACTGGGCGGGCAAAAATGAACATTTTTCAAAGGTCTCTCTACTTCGACAGGGACAGATCGATCATTTTTTGAACCGCCTTAAAAGCCGGTTGTCGAATATTTTCAGGAACCTTGACCTCTCCTTCCATTAATTCGAGGCTCCTGGCAACATCTTCAAGGGAAATCTTTTTCATGTTTTTACACAACATCTTGCTCGAAGCCGGGTAAAACAGCTTGTCAGGATTGGCTTTTTTCAAGGGATAAATGAGTCCGACCTCCGTACCGACGATAAAGGTGGAAGCTTTAGATTCTTTTGTATATCGGATCATCCCCGAAGTGCTGCGGATAACATCTGCCAATTCGAGAACTTCCGGCCGGCATTCCGGATGGGCCATAAAGACGGCATCCGGATAGGTCCGCCGGGCATGGTTCACATCTTCAGGTTTGAGGCGATCATGGGTCGGACAAAATCCCTCCCAGGTGTGTATCTTCTTCTTTGTCAGCGAAGCGGCGTACAGGGCGAGATTTCGATCCGGCGTCATGAGTATCTCATCGGCATCCAGACTGTTTACAACATCGACGACATTGGCCGAGGTACAGCAAATGGTGGAAAGAGCCTTGACCGCTGCGGTGGAGTTGACATAGGTGACAACCGGCATGGGCGGGAGCTTGTCCAGCATGGCTTGCAGCCCCTCCGGTTCTATCATGTCGGCCATAAGACATCCGGCATCTTCACGGGGAAGAAGGACGGTTTTGTCCGGAGACAGAATCGACGCGGTTTCCGCCATAAAATGCACGCCGCAAAAGACGATGACTTCGGCATCGGTTTGGGCGGCTTTGATGCTCAGCTCCAGTGAATCGCCGCAAAGATCTGCAACATCCTGAATTTCCGGGGGCTGGTAGTTATGTGAAAGCATAATTGCTTTTCTTTTTTTCAACAAACTTCTGATCTTTTCCTTCATTCTAGAGTTCCTTTTTCGTCAAGATTCAACACCTCTATCCCTTGGGGCAATTTAAAACTGAACATGGAATCGTCGATTTTTTGTATAAACTGAATATCGCTAAAGACGATCCGGGTTTCATCGCCATATGAATTGGCGGTAACAATTCTGACAACATCGAACGTTCTGGTTGAAACGGACAGATAGATGACCGATACATCGAATGCTTTTTCCATAGGTAAAAGCTTCAGTTCATAGTAGTCATCTCCAGTCTTTTTTTCAAGAGCAATACTGAATTTCTGTTGGATCAGTTTCATATCGGAAAGAAAACTGAACCCTTTGCCGCCTTTGAAAAAAGAAGGTGCTTTTCCGATCATTACCTGATTGTCTTCAGGTCTGAATATCCACAATGTTTCGTTGTCGGTCATAATAATTTGGCGGTCAGGCGTTTCATATTCCCATCGCATTTTGCCGGGACGTTTGAAAAAGGCTTTTCCGGATGCGCTGTCCGTTATTTCCATGGCTTTTATGGTTGAAGTTTGGAAAAATTGTGCTGTAAATCCCGGAACCGCATACCGTTTTTCAATTTTTTTTATAATATCGTCCAAAGATAACCGGGAATCCGCCACCGGCGATGGAGGTTGGGCCGATACATTCCGGCACAATTCCGCCGAACCACAGAAAAATAAAAAAGCAACCACCAGCCATACGGTGAGCTTGAACTTCATCGATTTATCTCCTATCCCGGACGTTCCGGTCACGGTGTAATCTTGATGAACTCGTAAAAAGTCTTTTGTGAGCGACATCGAGCAATTTTGGAGAAAGATTCATGATGAGTCTGGCGTTAAAAATTACAAGCTGTTTGAGGGCGCAAGCCCGAGTTCTTGCAATTTAGCCAGGCGAGTCATGAATTCCAAAATTGCTTGCGGAGCGAGCAAAATCAGACTTTTTACGAGTTCATCAACCTTAATTGATCGCAAACAAAATAAAGTACTAAAATAAATAGGTAAAAGCAATAGACTAAAGCGAGGCCTGTTGTTTATGCGTCGGGATCAATCCATGACCCCGTACTTTTTAAGCTTCTTATGAAGCGTTTTCCGTGTAATGCCAAGGCGCCTTGCCGCTTGGCTCTTATTGCCGTCCGTGGATTCCAGCATACGCAGAACTGCGGCCTTTTCAACCGCCTCCAGAGACAGGCTGTTCTCTTTTCCGTCAAAAACGGGCGCGGCTTCAGCGGAGGACTGGGAAGCATTCTGCATGATGGCAAAATCCTGCACATCAAGATAGTCCGTTCGGGTCAGCACAACACCCCTTTCAACCGCATTCATGAGTTCACGAACATTGCCGGGCCAGTCATGCCGTATCAGTCGATCCATGGCCCTGGGGGTAAATCCCTTTATCTCTTTATTGTTCTTTGCGGAAAACATCTCGAGAAAATACTGGGCAAGCAGTGGGATATCGTCTCTCCGCTCACTCAAGAGCGGAATTTCCAGACTGACAACGTTCAACCGATAGTACAGATCCTCACGGAACAGCCCTTTACGTTTCAGATCGACAAGGTCTCTGTTGGTGGCGGAAATGACCCTGACATCCACCTTGATTACTTCTTCGCCGCCCACACGGGTCAATTCTCTCTCCTGCAGTACGCGCAACAGCTTGACCTGCATGGTCAGAGACATTTCACTCACCTCGTCAAGAAACAGGCTCCCTTGGTGTGCCTGAATAAAACGTCCTTCTTTTCTCCGGTCTGCACCGGTGAAGGCACCTTTTTCATGCCCGAAAAGCTCTGATTCCAGGAGCGTTTCCGTAATGGCGGCACAATTGATCTTAACAAAGGGCCCCTCTTTTCTCGGGCTGTTGAAATGGATCATCCCTGCAATCAATTCCTTGCCCGTACCGGACGCTCCGGTGATCATTACCGTAGCTTCGGACCGGGCCACATGGGCCACTGTTTCCATAAGGCGAACCATGGCAGGGCTGCGTCCCACAATATTCTGCATGTCAAAATGCTTCCCGAGGTTTTCCTTGAGAATGCGGTTTTCCTCTTTCAGCCGGGTGTGCTCCATGGCCCGTTCTATGGTCAGCCGAAGTTTGTCGAAATCGAGGGGTTTTGTGAGATAATCGTAAGCGCCTTTTTTCAGAGCTCCCACAGCCGTTTCAACCGATGAATACGCCGTCATGATGGTGACCGGTATGGCCGGGTTGAACGCTTTTATCTCTTCGAGGGCTTCAAGGCCGCTGACCTTCAGCATTCTGACATCCATCAGGACCAGGTCAAAAGGACGTTTCTGAACCGCTTCGATGGCGGTTGAACCGTCATCCGCCTCCACAACATCATATCCCCATCCCCCGATAAGGGTGCGCAACATGGTGCGATGGGTGCTGTCGTCATCAACGATCAATAGGGTTTTTTTATGTTTCATGGCGCATCTCTTGACGGCTTCGTAAAAAATCTTTTGTGAGCGACATCGAGCAATTTTGGAGAAAGATTCATGATGAGTCCGGCGTTAAAAATTGCAAGCTGTTTGAGGGCGTTAGCCCGAGTTCTAGCAATTTAGCCGGGCGAGTCATGAATCCCAAAATTGCTTGCAAAGCGAGCAAAATCAGACTTTTTACGAGTTCATCATCTCTTGAGTGGGTAAAACCTAAATGCTGCTAACCTGTTATCAGTGTTCGGATTTTGGTTAGAAGCCATCAGTTAGGCAATAAGATCCTAACGGTGGTCCCCTGCCCCAATCGGCTCTCCACCTTTATTTCCCCGCCGTGAGCCTCTAGGATATTGTGAACGATGGCCAATCCCAAACCGGTGCCGGATGCTTTGGTGGTAAAGTAGGGATCGAAAATATTCGCAAGATCGTTTTCGTTGATGCCGGTGCCGGTATCCGAGACCCGGATCTCAATGCCATCCTTTTTCACATTTTTTCGAACTGTTACGGTCATGCTTCCTTCATTGTCCATGGATTCGATGGCGTTCAGATACAGATTCAGAAGGACCTGGTTGATCCTGTCCGGATCGAAAAACGCCGTGTCTATTTCAGGATCAAGGCGGGTTTTAATGTCAATGTTCGCTTCCGATGCCTGCCGTTCAATGAGTTTGAGAGAGTCCTTTAAAAAGTTTTCAACGGGGATCGATTTTCTCGATATTTTTATGGGCCGGGCAAACTCATGAAGCTGGCCCACAACCCGGTTCAACCGGTCGACTTCCTGAATCATGAGGTTGGAGATCTGTTGGTTTTCCGGCACGTCATGGTATCTTTCCTTGAAATATGTGGCAAAACCTTTGATGGAACTCAAGGGGTTGCGTATCTCATGAGAAACACCGGCGGCAAGTCTTCCCACAGATGCAAGACGCTGGCTCCGTGCAATCTCTTTTCTCAAAGAACGGACTTCACTGAGATCCTTGAACAGGAGCACATACCCGAGAAACGTTCCGGTTTCATCGCTCAGTGATGTCGCACTGATTTCAAGGGGAATAATCCCCGCTTCTCCGACGGCACAATCGATCTCCTTTTCAACAACCCCTTTTTCCATATCCAGGTCTTTGAGCATCTGCCATAAATCCTCGGGCAGGACGTCCGCTGCATTTTCCCCCATGACCGTTTCGGCGGAAAGGCCAAGAATCGTTCCGGCCACATGGTTTAGGGAGGTAATCCTTTGGCGATCGTCTGTGGCGACCAGGCCGATGGGCATATGCTCAACCAGGTTGTCGGAGAAGGCTTTTATCCTGGAGAGGGACATCCGTGTCACGCGGTAACTCTGGGCCAAAAATAGCAGAATGATGCCGGCAAATCCAACCAAAAGGAGGATAATGCCCATGATAACGGTATGCCGGGTATCGATCCTGATGGCCTCTTCGATGGACGTCATGTCGAGCCCCACAAAGATGATCGGCGTGGACGGCGGGACGTCCATTCTTTCATCCATACCCCGTTGAAACCACAGATGCATCATCATGCGCCCGTACCCCATGCTCAAGCTTCCTTCCTGGGGCAGGAATCTACTGAACACTTCAAATATTTTCTTTCCGCCAGGGGTGGAGACGATGCGCCACTGAACCGTTTGAAGATGCGAAATCCTTTTAAGATCCAGCCCCTTGCCATGATATTTTCCGATATGCTTGGGGTTGTCATGGGCAAGGATCATGCCGTCTACATCGGTGACCAAGAGATATAGAATATCCGACTGCTGGGCCGTCTCGGCAAGGAGTCTCTGAAGCTGGAATTCGCTCCGGCTCATTCCCAGACCTGTCCGTGTCCCTGCCTCGAAAGACCGGATCAAGGCAGCCCCCTTTTCCAGCAAAAGGCGGGTGTTGTTCTGATTCTGGCGGTGGATGTTCTGGACAGTGATAAACGCAAAAATCGGAAACAGAACCACCACGGCGCCGATAAATATCCACGGCGGTACACCGGTCCAAAATCTGTTATGTTTAATTTTATTCGGCATGACGGTAGTTATAGTGCAAATCTGATGCCATCGTTAATGTTTCCGATAATCCCTTGTTGGGTACAGGATTTTTAATTCAGAGATAAGGATCCACATGGATACTATTTACCCATCTGAACGCTTTTACAGGCGCTCCTGGGTACATAGTATCCACCATCCGGTGTCTAATGGCAAGGAAAAAGGGGGGCTATGGGCACTGGAAATCCTCGATTTCCGGCATTAAGGGCCGGATGGCGTCCAGTTCATTGGGCCTGATGGGCCGCCAATCGACGGTATAAAATATTTCAGATCCATCATAAGACTTGGGGGTAAATATGGCGACATACAGGGCCGGCTCATCCGGATAATGCTCGATCCAGAGGACTTCGCCGATTTTCAGACTAAAATCCCTGCATATTCTTTTTCCCAGACTTTCGGCGCAGGTTGTCTTAAATATACCTTCCCCAGTCTGGGTCGCCACAACGGCGTACGGTCTGAGATGCTGAACGTCCGGATATTTTTTCGAAAAATCGATGACCTTCAACCGCCACGCGCAAGCCCATTTACCACCCAGCTTTGAAGAGGCGTCTTCCTGCCGCTGCAAGCGATATGTTCCGTCGAAAAGAAGCAAATTTCGTCACTCCTATCAAAGAAAACATGCTCCATGGTGCCGTTGGGCACATAAAAGGACCGATCGCCCGTTTAAAACAGCGCCATCTGCCGGTCATCCTTTTGTTTCCAGCCTTTTATGGGCCCCTTTCGAATCCGGGCAAACACCCCCGGGGCAAGTTTGGCATGACGCGCCCAATCGAGCATAATTTTAGCGATGTTTTCGGCGGTACGCTCCTTCCAGTTCGTACCGAGTTTCTCTTTGAGTTCAACACCGAGCCCCAAAAGTGTATTGCCTTTAAACCGATGGGATTCAAGTATTTCCATGAAAATTGAAAACGAGGGCATCTGCAAGGCCCCTTCTGCAAACAGAGCGGATCGCCGGTCTATATTCTGCACGAATTCTTGCCCCTTGGGCAGCATTTTTATCAATGGCGCGCGCCGAACGATGAAACCCAGGTCTTCCAGCGTTGCCAGGGCTCTAAAAATGGTATTTTTGCCAAAGCCGGTCCAATCCACCCTGCCGTCCCCGTGAAGCGCCTGAAAAAGCCTTTCCACCATCTTTTCAACAGGGGAATACTGGATCTGCGGGGTTTTAGATCCACGTCTTTTGGGCAACAGGAGGCGACGCTCCCGGATTTCTGTTGCCGGGTCAAAGAAAACGAGCATTCGATTTTTTTTATCCCAAATCGCGAGATCGGCGAAGTCCATCCATTCCGCCAGAATACGGGCATATTTCAACCCGGTTTTACCGGAAACGGACCTGTAGGGAACCGAAATCCCGAACAGGGTGGATACTTCATCCATGGCCAGGGTGTTTTTTTCTTCCAAAATTTTTAAAAGACCGTGAACCAGACGGTTGGCTCGAAGCCTGTCTTGCAAATGTTTTCTCAACGAAGCCTCGATATCATGGTGCGCAGCCGGCAATTCGATTTGCAGGGCTGCCGCACCCTTACTGAATCTAACAAGTCCAAGCAGATCCATATCTTTTGCAACCCGGTAAAACAGCGGCCCGGACAGGCCGGCCCGTGCTCTAAATTCGGAAATATCCAGAGAACCGCCGGCTGCATGAAGGATCTTCGCAACTTTAACAACATCCCTGACGCCGGCCCCAAGAATAGGATTGTCATGAAACGGTAACATGCCGCTGTTCAGGTAATTTCGGAAGACCCCTCCGAAGACGTCCACAGTATTGCCGATTTTTAAGACCAACCCCTGGTCGATTAAATTTTGTACAACTTGAGCGTCGAGGTTTCCCGGCGATTCTGTTGGACGCATCGGCGCAAATTTGGCGATATGGATCAGTGAAACGCGCGCTTTATCCGACAGCTTCTCCAGGTCATGCTGGAAAAGTTCTTCGACACTCAAAAGATTGCCGGCAATATATTCCTGTGGAATCCCGGACTGCCGGGCCACCTTGACATGAAAGCAGAGCATTTTCAGGAGCCAGGGATATCCTTGTGAAAATTCCATCAGGAACCATCGGAGGTCTTCGATTAAGGTTTCATTCAATTCATCGCTCAGTTTTTTCAACAATGCATCGGTTTCGGCGCCGGAGAAACTGTTCAGGATCATTTTTTGACTGTTATCCGTAACCGCATCCCCCAATTCTTTGTAAGATTCACGGGCCCCTGAAACAACATCCTTGTTCCACGAAAATCCCAGAACGATATTCGTCTGTTCACGGCATATTTCAAGGAACAGATCTTTTATGGGTTCAATCACCTCGGGCAAAAAGAAACAGGGGTCAAACTGATCCAAGAAAATGAGCAGCAGTTTGCCATGGGATTCAAGTACCTTTCCCATCTCGAGAATCGATCCGATCCCACGGTCATGACCGGTGATCCATCCGGATCGGTCCCCTTGGGGGAATAGGCCCCCGAAGTCTTTGTACTTCTCCAGGATATGGTGCAGTAAACACGGAATGAAATTGGACGTTGCGGCGGTTCGGGAATCTATGGCAACGGCAAAGTGCGCCATTTTCTCGAGCCGGGCAACACTGGCCAGAACCAATGAACTTTTCCCCCAACCCGAAGGCCCTTCGAAAAGAATGCCCCGATGGGATGTTTCTTTATGGGTTACGTTTTCTGCAAAGACATCGAGTGCTTTGAGCAAAGGCTTTCTTCCCACAAAGTCACCGGGGGATGCAGGGTATGGATACCCAAAGCATTCCGGTCCCCCCCGGACCTCGACAATTTCATCGGCATCTTGAAACAGACCGGGCTGCAGACCAACGGTCTCTTCACGTACAATCGGATCGAAATCAGCGAGTTTCGGATACAGCTTCGTGAGATACGCGAGGACCGACGGATCGGATACCAAAGAACCGGTTTTGTCGAAAAGCGCAAATCTGTTTGGATTTTCTTTGCCTTTAGATGGGGTGATCCAGGTCCAGAACACGCCTTTTTCCGTGTAAAACAGAAAAGGATCGCCGGGAGTTCCCATATTCCGGAAAACATGTTTTGCATGGGCGTCCGGGCCGGCAATTCCCGGGGACGCTGAAACTGCTTTCAGAACCGCGTCTTCTTCATAGAGAACTGCGGTGACGTCTGAATTTTTCGCGATATAATCTCGATAAAATTCTCCGGCAGCGCGGTCGATGCCGGGCAGTGCCATGAAAAGTCCGTGGCATCGTTTCTCTTGATGCCATCTTGCCATGTACTTTCCGTAAAATGCCTGAAGGTCGGGAGCAGACACCGGTGTTTCACCGAACGTGCAATCCGCATAAAATGGAGCGCCGGTGGCCGTATGCGTTCCCTCTACCTCGATTTCCATTTCAGGGTAGTTTGCATGAAAGAGGCGGTCGACACGATATCCATAGTGGTGCAGCACCTGAGACACCAGTCCTTCAAACAACTTTCCCCGGGCCTGGGCCCTGGCATGCTTCGTGCTGCCGGGTGGAAGTATTTTCAACCTTGCCATATCGGGTTATCCTCTTCGATCACACGCCTTCATTCCGATGGTAATCTGCCCGCCGATCATGGTGTACAACCGGAAATGAAGGTCCATGTTTAAGCCCGACCTTCATTTCCGGCGTTTCCTTCATAACAAAGCACCTAACAAGCCGTGTGGTTTATTTTGAATAAAAATTATTATTTTGTCAATAAGTTATGCCCGCCTGCCGGCAAAATATCCCAACCGATTTCCTAAATTCCCAAAGTCCGCCGCCCGTGGCAATGGGAAGATGAATCGAAACGGCTTCGAGTCCTCTTGGTAGGATCATTCTGGGAAAACGCATTTGATCTCGATAGAGCGGAGCGACGGCGTATTTCTCTTGGAAACCGAGTGGCTGTTCGAAGGGCTTTAGCACGCGTTAGACCGAGCCGGATGAAATTGTAATTTAAAACATCCACCGGAGTTTTTTTAACGAAATGTTCTTTATATCTATGGCACGGCTCGGGCATACGGGTGCTTAAGCACAAGTTCCAGTCGGTTGGAAAGAGATATGCGCCGTCGCGTAGCGTTCTCTCCATCCAATTCAAATGCGTTCACCCTGTGGGATCATTTTGTTCACCTTGACCATTTTATCCGAGTTTGATATCGATTCTGGAAAAAAGTTTTACTCGAAAGGAATTCTTTATGCTGATTACCGAGATACTGGCTCGAAACGCGCGTATGTATGGCCTTGAAACGGCACTCATAGAAAGAGAACCGGCTAAAAACCGGCGTCGGGAGATCACCTGGAAAGAATTTGACGATCAGGCCAATCAGGTTGCACAGGCCCTGATATCCCGGGGGATTTCAAAGGGTGACCGGGTGATCCATTTAATGACCAACTGTATCGAATGGCTGCCCATCTATTTTGGGATACTTCGAACCGGCGCATGGGCGGTTCCCCTCAATTTTCGATTTGAGGCGGAAATCATCCGACACTGCGCTGAAATCGCCGAACCCAAGGCCATGATCTTCGGTGAAGAATTTATCGAGCGCATCGACGCCATCAAGCAA
>Ga0307380_10012958_pt1 | contig 10328 bp, 10 predicted proteins | sample UN3MG_FD_202239 | JGI IMG/M metagenome (GOLD analysis project Ga0307380, IMG submission 202239) | Soil microbial communities from Risofladan, Vaasa, Finland - UN-3 | ecosystem: Environmental > Terrestrial > Soil > Coastal area > Acid sulfate soil | place: Finland: Risofladan, Vaasa | collected... | reverse complement strand
CAATCTGGCAAACTCGATCCGTGAATAATCCAGGATAGTCGAGTGGAAGCCAGTTAGCCCTGGCCTCTCTATGGTGTAAATGATACAGGGATGGATTGTCAACTAATAGGAAAGACATTTAGAAGGGAGGGAGGTTCCTTTTTACTTTATTTAGAATGTTTTTGTAGAGATTTCATCCACAGCCATCCGATTCCACATCCCACAAGATAATACGGGAAATCATTCCAGGTGAAAGTTGTACCCAGGATGGTTCTTCCTATAAAATTACTCCTAAGAAACTCTAAAAAGGTAGAGTGCCATAACTGCAGAAATTCCAAAAAGCAGGTGATGATGAATACTGTAGCAGCAATTTTCCAGGGCTTAGTATTACTCAGGAATAAAAAAGCCAAAAGACACCAGAATATTACATACAATACACCTCCAAGAGAATTATTCACCCAGTTTTCAGCTTGGCCACTGTAAAACTTGCTGTATATGCCAAGCGGCACGATGATAAGTATAGAAATCAAAGTCCACCTTACTCTTTTTGATTTGAACAATTTTTTCTCCTGGATCGCCTTCCTATTTTAATAAGGTAAAAAAATATATAATAAACAGTTTCAAGTACTTTGAAAAGTCAAAGAACAATCTTGTCAAGCTCTACTCAAGAAAGGAGGAGAAATGAAAATTCATGATGTACCGTTTTCCGTGACTGATTGGAGTAAGATTGTACCTACTGAACATAAGGGAGAAACAGGCACTTCTTTTTGGCGAACTCTCGAAGTTGGCAATATCCGCGTTAGGATGATTGAATTTTCTCCCGGATATAAGGCAGATCATTGGTGTGGTCGTGGTCACGTTGTGCTCGTTTTAGAGGGTGAATTAATTAATGAGCTTAAAGATGGCAGGGAATTTAAGGTAGGTTCTGGAATAAGCTTTCAAGTTGCAGATGATGATGATAATCCACATCGTGCCTATACTGAAAAAGGTGCAAAAGTTTTTATTGTGGATTGAAAAAGATTCAAGCCGTAGAGATTAAAGGAAATTCTCGATGAATGAAATTCTCGATCTATGGGAAAAATATGCTTAATATAGAGAGGCTGGCTGTTGAAGATTTTTTTAGGTTTGGAGAAGGAGGAGATAGGAACCTTATCCAGCCAGCTAAACAAGGCGCTACTAGATTGGCAGAAAGGACTGGGGATTACAATCACCCCTTGCGGTGATTTGCGGGGTGATTTTCTTGTATCTGGAAAGGGGAGAAGAGGATCGAAATTTGATTCTGATTCTTTTTATGCTATACTTAACTTCATAAATAGTGATAACAAATAGAGCAAAGCAGGGGATAATAATGAAAAAATCAATATTTATGTCTGTTTTAATATTTTTATTATTTCTATCTCCGCTACTGCCTCAAGGAGATAAAATGATAGTCATCGCTATAAGGGCCGGTATTTATCTCGATCCGGACGTAGAAAGCCCTATAATTGAAACGGCAGAGAGGGGAGCTATCCTTAGCCTCCTCTCAGCAGAAAAAATACGAGAGGACTGGCATTATGTTTCTTTCTATTCTGAGAAAAGATTTATCAACTTTACTGGATTTGTCCATGCGTCGGCAGTTGAAATGATATATGAAGTTCCTGAGATTGAAGAAAAAGGAACAGAGAAACCAGCAGAGCAAATAAAAGAGTTAGAGGTGATAGAAGAAGTTTTATTTGAATCTCCTAAAAAGATCCAGGTGATACTAGAGAAAACAAACATTAGAGCAGAGCCTGATTTTATAAGCGAGATAATTCATCAAGTTCAATTAGGAATCTCCGTTCAAGCAGTGGGAAAAGCAGGAGAATGGTATCTCGTTAATTTGCCTCCAGATGAAGAGGGGCTTATCATTTCAGGTTATATTCATCAGAGCTTTGTCCAAGAGATCCAGGAAAAAAAATAGTTTGGTAACAAACGTAAAAAAAGAAAAAGCTATCATTTCTCTTCATCCCCTTAAAATCCTTTGACGGGAATGAGATAATAAGAAAAAATCATTCCTTGCTGATTCAAAAATTGCACGCACCGAAAAAAAATACCTGTTGCATTCTCAAGGAATGTATGATTTTATTCATAATTCGAAACTTAAAATGGGAATGAAGCTGTGAATTATGGATGGCTTGCTTTAATCCCTCCTCTTCTGGCGATTTTATTAGCTTTCCTCACTCGAGAACCTGTTTTTAGTCTAGCAGTGGCCTGTTTGACAGGAGTTCTTCTGATGGGACAGGGAGCTGGTGGGTTTCCTGAGCTTTTAGCCAAAACATTAGGGGATAGAGATTTCATGTGGGTCTGTTTGATAGAGATCTGCATCGGAATACTGGTGGCCTTCTACCAGAGATGCGGGGCAGTGAATATGTTTTCCCAGAAGGTAAAATTCATAACAAAAACTAGAAAGCAAACGCAATTTCTGGGATGGATGTTGGGGATGTTCATTTTCTTCAGCGATTATTTTAGCCCTCTTTTTGTCGGGCCTGTTATGCGAAAATTGACAGACCGCCATAAAATATCGAGAGAAAAACTGGCTTATATCTGCGATTCCACTTCAGCTCCTGTGAGTGTATTAGTTCCCATCACAGGGTGGGCTGTTTACATAAGCGGGCTTCTGTTGGTCACAGGATATGCGGCCAGTAAAGAGGCTGCCATGTCTCTTTTTATTAAATCTATTCCCTTTAATTTTTACGCTATCTTATCTGTTATTATGGTCGGATTGATTACTCTGAAGCTTCTCCCTGAATTTGGACCCATGCGAAAGGCAGAGCGCAGGGCTATGGAAACCGGTCAAGTTCTCCGTCCGGGCTCTGTGCCGATGATGAGCTCTGAGCTAACAAACCTTCCGGTTTCTGAAAAAGGCCGACCTAATATCTGGCTGAATTTTTTACTCCAGTGCTAATTGTGATTGCTTTCAACATGGGATCTTTCATCCTTACAGGTCAAGCTCGGGTTCTAAATAGTTTCATGTTAGCTGCAGCAGCATTGGGAGCCATTATGTTTTTCCAGAGAGTGGACAACCTGAGCGATCTGATGAAATCGATGCTGGCAGGAATCAAAGGAGTCATGCCTGCTGTTTTGATCCTGGCATTTGCTTATGCCATAAATAGCGTAAGCCGAGAAATGGGAACTGCCCAGTATATAATAAATGTAACTGAGGGATGGTTTAATCCTGGGCTTTTGCCATTTTTGGTTTTCATGCTTAGTGCTTTTATAAGCTTCGCAACCGGAACTTCTTGGGGAACATATGCCATCGTTATTCCGATTGCTGTGCCCTTAGCTTTTGAATTCAGCCAGGGGCAGGTAACAACTCTTGTTTTAGGGACTATTGCTGCCACAGCTGGAGGAGGAGTGTTTGGGGATCACTGCTCTCCTCTCTCAGATACTACAGTCCTTTCTTCTTTGGGTAGCGCTTGTGACCATATGGACCACGTGAGAACCCAGATCTCTTATGCTTTGGTAGTGGCATTTGTTGCTTGCATCATTTATCTTATTATAGGAATGTTTTAGAAGAGAAATGAGTCGGTTTCTTGTAATGGGCGCAGGAAAGATGGGGATTGTTTTAGCCAAAGACCTTATTGAGTCTGATAATCGAAACAAGGTTACTCTTGTCGATATCAGCTCAAAACGGCTGCAAAAAGCCAAGAAATTCATTAAAAGCGAAAGGTTAATTCTTCTTAAAAAAGATATGGAGAAGGAGAAACAGAGACAAGACATTTTTGAAGGACAGGATGTTGCTTTAGCTGCTCTTCTCCATAAACATAGTCTTTTAGCACTAGAGACAGCGGTCCTTAAAGGAGTTCATTTTGTAGATTTAGTAGGGGAGAAGCCCTTAAATCGTTTTAAATATGATAGCGAGGCCAAGAAAAAAAAGGTAATTATCATTTCTGGTTTGGGAGTTTCTCCAGGCATCACCAATATTTGTGTGGGAAGGGCAGTTCATCTGCTTGATGAGGTAGAAAAAGCCATGATTTATGTGGGCGGCAATCCTGTTCATCCTAAGCCACCCCTTAATTATAGGATTGTGTATGCGGTTGAGAGCCTTCTCGATTTTTATGAGAGGAATGCTTCAGTTCTTATGAAGGGAAAAATAAAAGAAGTTCCACCATTATCAGGAATAGAATCCATCCGGTTTCCTCATCCTTTTTCAGAGATGGAGTGCTTTTACACAGACGGCTTAAATTCTCTTGTTCATACAATGAAAGGGAAAATAAAAGGCGAACTTGCCGAAAAAACGATTCGTTATAAAGGCCATGCTCAAGGTATTAAAATCCTTGAAGAATGCGGCTTCTTTTCGCGTCAACCCATCAAACTTCATAACACGAAGGTCATTCCTCGAGAACTCCTCGAGGTCCTTTTAGATTCAAAGATGAAATTAGGAAAAGAAAGAGATGCGACTTTGCTGAGGATAGTTGTCGAAGGGAAGAAATCAAGCAAGCCCACAACCCATATCTTTGAAATGATAGACCTTTATGATTCAGAGAAGGATTATACTTCCATGGGAAAAACAACAAGCTTTCCTGCTTCTATTGCCGCTCAGATGATTGCTTCGGGGAAGATCGCCCAGAGAGGAAGTCTCTTTCCGGAAGAGATCTTTCAGTCAGAATTGTACCAACCTCTCATGGATGCTTTAAATGATCGAGGGGTGGTTGTCACGCATAAAGTCATTTCTAATTAATTATTTATTTATGGATTTGATTTTTCTTTACCTGGTGTTTTTCTTTTAATACACTACTAAATCTGAACAAGATACTCTTCTGGGAAAAATAGAAAAGCCAGAGAAAATGAAAACATTCTGGAACAGACATTTTATTATTGCTTTGCTTGGCTATTTCTTTTTATTCATGAGCATAACCCTTTTTTTTCTGTTTCCTCTTTTCCTCAAACAGTTTAATCCTTCGAGGAGCCAGATTGGATTGATTATGGGCATTCACAGTCTTACGGCCATTTTTTTTCGGCCTATTTTCGGGCGCTTAGTCGATGTAAAGGGCAGAAAGAATATATCTCTCTTTGGAATAGCATTTTTGATTTTGATTTTACCCTTTTTTCACCTTGTCAAGGATGCAGGATTCTTGCCGATCATTTTAAGAGCCCTGACTGGCGTAGGCTGGGGCATCAGTATGACAGCCACTTTGACTATGTGCTCAGATTTAGCTCCCGTGGAAAGGTTAGCCCGTTCTATGGGTATAATTGGAGTGGCTGGTCTTATTTCTGTTGCTCTAGGCCCCATGGTTGCTGAGGAAGTCATCAATCGATTTGGCTACAGTGCTCTTTTTAATACAAGTTTAGGCTTTCTCTTTGCTTCTTTTTTATGCGTTTTGCTAACCAGGGAAGTCGTCAGACCTGATAATTCCCAGCATTTCCTTAAGTCAAAATCCTTCTTGAATATTTCAATCATCACCATTCTCCTTATATCAATATTGACCATTGCCCAGGGAGCAACCAGGGGAGCGGTTGTTTATTTCATCGCTTTATTCGGAAAATCAATCTCTTTTGATAGAGTATGGCCTTTTTTTCTCTGCTTCTCAGGGGCGGCTGTTCTGACTCGCCTTGGAATCGGTGGTTTGTCTGATAAGTATGGCCGAAAGCAGGTCATCTTTCCTGCCGTTTGTATCATCAGCCTCAACTTTCTTCTGATTTCTCAGGTAAAATCCCTCTGGATGTTTATCATAGCAGGCGTTATCGGAGGTTTTGGTCAGGGGCTTATTTTTCCTGCTTTAACCACTTATATCATTGATATCCTGGGTCGAGAGAATAAAGGACTGGCTATAAGTCTTTACCTAGCCTTTTTTGATATAGGGATGGGATTTGGCTCGGTCTTTTTTGGCTGGATCTCTGATCTCTATGGATACAGAAAAATGTATCTTTTTGCCGGACTAGTCTTTTTCTTGGCAACTTTGATATTTACCTGGAAAGCACCTTCCCCCGCCTTAAAGAGGCAGAATTAATGTAAGGGCTTGATTTATTTATTTTTTTTCCTGATTCGCTCGAATCCTGATATTCCGATAAATTCCAATTTTTCTTCTTTTTCCAATTCGTCAAACAGGAGGTTTAAGCCCAGAATATCGCTTGAAATATGTCCTGCAATAACAACATTCAGCTTCGCTTTCTTTGCATTTTCGAGATGCTCCTCGCTCAGATGCATGCCAACCAGCGTGCTGACACCGCTGTTCGCGAATTTCTCAAAGATTTCTTTCGAGCCCTCTGTGCCTCCTGTCATATCTACAAATATTATTCCACATTTGCTGTCTTCTGATCCGCTCACTATTTTGGGTGGCACTTGTAATTTGGCTGATTTTTTGTATTCAGGAATATTTTTTAAGATTTTCATCAAATCTTTTAGCTTGTAGGGTTTTTCCTTTTCGAATCTTTTTTTCAAATAGTTCGTGACGCAGTTGTCGGCAGGAGTATGGATACACATCATCGGAATTCCCAAAACCCTGGCTATATCTACAGACCTGTTATGGTTCACGGGCATGAGTCTTCTTTCTATTTCGCTTATTCTTTTTTCCAACAATTGTTCGGCTACGCTGATAGTTATTCCATAGCTTGCCAATAAGTCGGCCTGCAGCTTCATTACATCATATAACTGGGCGAGGGCATAGCCTTCAGGATGATGAGCGATGATCAAGTCGATCTTTTGATCCTGGTCCTTGTTCAGAAGATAAGTAAAGATTATCTCCCCGACTTCCATATCGACCCCGGTAACTACTTTCTTGACTTCTGTATTTAAGTCTCCGTGCAAAACTCTTGTATCTGAAAAGGGATTAAACAATCTATCCTTATCATAGTATTCAGCCTCTTCACCCTTGAGCTTTTTGTATTTTTCTTTTTCTTCCTTCAAGATTGTTTTAATCTCAGCTTTTCCTCTTAAATCGTTTTCAATCCCTATATCAACAGCTTTTTTGTATAATTTTTCAAGTTTCATTCTTTATGCTCCTTTTTAAGAATTTCTTTTTATGCTCGTTTGACACTCATTTTCTTTTTTCGTCGAATTTAAGAACATATCTTATTATAAATGCGCTTGAAAGTTAAAGAACATAATTTGACTATTTTCTCTTAAGTTATTATTTTATAATTAATAAAAATGGATAAAAAGGAATAATGGGATATGAAATGTCCTAAATGCCACTCTGCGAATCCCGCCGATAGCACATATTGCAGCAAGTGTGCTACCCCCCTCTCTTCCTCTAAGGTGAAACCCATTTCTGTTACGAAGACTCTTGAAATGCCCACAAAAGAACTGTCCATCGGGAGCACTTTTGCCGGGAGATACCAGATTATTGAGGAGATAGGGAGAGGAGGCATGGGCAGAGTATACAAAGCCCTCGATAAGGATGTTGAGGAAAAGGTGGCTTTAAAGCTCTTAAACCCTGAGATTGCTGCTGATGAGAAAATAATCAAGCGCTTCCGGAACGAACTGAAATTTGCCCGCAAGATAACCCACAAGAATGTATGCCGGATGTTTGATCTTAACGAGGAAGAGGGAACGCCGTATATCACCATGGAATATGTGCCTGGTGAAGATTTGAAGAGCTCCGTAAGAAGAATGGGGCAACTGACTATCGGGAAAGCTGTTAGCGTAGCCAAGCAAATCTGTGAAGGGCTGGCTGAAGCCCACCGGTTAGGGGTTGTGCACCGAGACTTAAAGCCCCAGAATATTATGATTGATAGCGAAGGAAATGCCCACATCATGGATTTTGGGATAGCCCTATCTGTCGAAACGAAAGGAGTAACAGAAGCAGGGATGATAATCGGGACTCCGGAATACATGTCTCCTGAGCAGGTCGAAGGAAAGCAGGCTGATAAGCGTTCAGATGTTTATTCTGTGGGAGTGATTATTTATGAGATGGTGACAGGGAGAGTGCCTTTTGAGGGCGATACGGCTTTAAGCATAGCTCTGAAGCATAAGAGCGAGGTGCCCCGAAGTCCGAAGCAACTCAATGACCTTATTCCTCTGGATTTAAATCGATTAATTCTTAAATGCATGGAAAAGGATAAAGAGAAGAGATTCAGGGGGGCAGATGAACTTCTTTCTGAATTACTCAATATTGAACAAGGCTTACCCACTCAAGAGAGAGTGATTCCGAAGAGAATTCCCTTTACTGCAAGAGAGATAACAGTCCAGTTTAAGATGAAGAAAATCTTCGTCCCTGTTGCAGTTGTGGTAGGTCTTATCATAACAGGATTGGTTATCTGGCAGCTTATTCCTCAAAAACAGGCTGTTCCTGTTTCCTTTCCATCAGATAAACCTTCCTTATCTATCATGTATTTTGAAAACCTTACCGGAGATAATAATTTAGATCATTGGAAAAAAGCTATTTCTGATTTGCTGATTACAGACCTCACCCAATCGAAATATATTAAAGTAATGAGTGCCGAGAGTCTCTTCAACACGCTTTCGAAAATGAATATGCAGGAAGCCAAGAGCTATTCTTCAGATGTTTTAAAGGAAATAGCTGCCCAGGGTGGAGTAGAGCATGTTTTGGTGGGAAAAATTATGAAATCAGCTGATGCCTTCCGAATCGATACGGTACTTCAAAAAGCAAGCACCGGGGAAATCATAGGTTCAGAACGGGTAGAGGGTAAAGGCGAGGAGAGCTTTTTTCCCATGGTTGATGAGTTAACCACGAAAATCAAGAGGAGTTTTAAACTTTCTGCTGAAGAGATAGCAGGCGATATCGATAAGGAAGTAGGGAGGATTACGACCAGTACCCCCGAGGCTCTTAAATATTATGTTGATGCGAGAAAATATCACAATAAGGGAGATTATAATCAAAGCATCCAGTTAATGAAGAAAGCAGTGGCCATTGATCCTGATTTTGCCATGGCTTACAAAGGCATAGCCTCTTCTTATAGTAACCTAAGTAATGATTCTGAGGAGAGAAAATACCTTCAAAAGGCTTTGGACCTGATAGATAGAGTCTCGGATAGAGAACAATATCTCATCCAGGGAGATTTCTACTGGCAGATAGAAGAAACCTATGATAAGGCGATCAAAGCATACACCAAATTAGTGAAGCTTTATCCGGACGATGAGGTTGCAAATATCAACCTCGCCATATTATACAGGGATCTGGACGAATGGGATAAGTCCGCTGAGCGATTTGAATTGTTAAAGATGACCGGTGCGAAGTCTATTTTTATATACATGAACCTCGCAATTGTATATTGGTATAAAGGAGATTATGAAAAAGCTGGAGAAGTTCTTGAGAGATACCTGAATAATATTTCAGATAATGTTCTTATCAATGGCCTTTTAGCCTACAATTATCTTTTTCAAGAGCGCTATGATCGTGCTCTTGTAGAGGTGGATAAGGCCATTTCTCTTGATCCGACTATTTACCGAAACCTCTATATTAAGGGCGATATTTACCATATAAAAGGGGATTTGATTCAAGCAGAAAGAGAATACCAGAAGCTGATAGAAACAGGAGAGAAAGCAGCAGAGCTGGAGGCAAGAGACAAGCTAGAAGCATTGTATTTACTGCAAGGAAAATTTGATAAATCAGAAGACCAGCTAAAAAAGGGAATTGAGCTGGCAAAAGAGCTTGGTGAACAGAGCGATAAATCGAAATTCCAATTAAGATTAGCCTACTTATACCTAAAAATGAGGAAACTTGAAGAAGCTTTGGAAGAGTGTAGCAAGGCATGGACTGAGGCTGTTGAAACTGAAGACATGGAGGCCCAAAGAAATGTTTTGCATTTCAAGGGGCTGACTTACCTTGAGATGAAATCGATGAGTGAAGCCCAGAGAGCAGCAGATGAACTAAAAAAGTTGAGCGGGAAAGGACCAAACAAAAAAGTAATTAGAGATTACCATCATCTTGCAGGAATGACAGAGTTCAAAAAAAAGAATTTCGCCAAGGCAATTAAAGAGTTCAATAAAGCAGTGTCTCTTTCATCTCTTCAGCATTCATTTAGCGCTTTATTTATAAATTCTTTGGCACTAGCCTATTACGAAGCAGGGGATTTAGAGAAAGCTCGAGAGGAGTATGAAAGGATAGTTGGCCTAACTTATGGAAGGCTATATTATGGAGATATTTATGCTAAGAGCTACTACATGTTAGGGAAAATATACCAGGAAAAAGGACCGAATAAAAAAGCTCTAGAGCATTATAGAACATTTATCGATCTCTGGAGAGAAACTGAGCATGATTTTCCTGAAATTGTTGATGCAAAAAAGCAAATAGCTGCCCTCTAAACTTTATAAAAAGGGGACAGGCTGCTTTTTTTTGTCAAAAGATTTCCCAATTTTTTACTTTCGACAATTTTTATTAAAGAAAAAAGTAGCCTGTCCCACTAGTGTCCCAAAGATTTCATTTGAA
>Ga0307380_10012957_pt1 | contig 10328 bp, 10 predicted proteins | sample UN3MG_FD_202239 | JGI IMG/M metagenome (GOLD analysis project Ga0307380, IMG submission 202239) | Soil microbial communities from Risofladan, Vaasa, Finland - UN-3 | ecosystem: Environmental > Terrestrial > Soil > Coastal area > Acid sulfate soil | place: Finland: Risofladan, Vaasa | collected... | reverse complement strand
ATTGGAAGCTTCCCGTATATCAAGCCTGACCTGCTTGAATTCCTGAAGTACTTCAAGCTGGACTATAGGCATGTTACTATCAATGACGAAGCTGAGTGTGGATTAAATATTGAAATCGAAGGACCGTGGGCATCTACGATCCTCTTTGAGGTTCCTATTCTTGCTATTGTAAGTGAGATTGCTGCACAGGATCGTCATGGTTATGCCAAGATAAATGAGATTCAGGAGCCTCTTAAGAAAAAGATCGATTTGGTTAACGGGTACAATGGTGATCTTAAATTTGCGGATTTTGGAACGAGAAGAAGGTTCTCGTATGACGTACATACTTTCGTTGTTAATGAATGTAGAGCGAGGGCTGAAGGTTTTGTAGGTACTAGTAATGTATGGTTCGCCTACAACTTGGGGCTTAAGCCTATTGGTACGATGGCGCACGAATGGTTAATGATGCACCAAGCTCTTGGTAATACACGGTTGAAGGATTTTCAGAAAGTAGCTCTTGAAGTATGGGCGCAAGAGTATCGAGGTGAGTTAGGTATTGCACTTACTGATACTGTAGGTGTTGATGCTTTCTTGCGGGATTTTGATCTGTATCTTTGTAAACTCTTTGATGGTGTAAGACATGATTCGGGTTGTCCTAAAGAGTTTGGCGGAAAAATACTTGATCATTACAGAAAAAATGGTATCGATCCTATGACGAAGACAATTGTGTTCTCGGATGGATTGAACTTTGAGTTGATGGTGGAATTGTATCAAATATTCTCTCGTAATATCACTGTGTCTTTCGGTATAGGAACGAATCTTACCAATGATATAGGAACGCATAAGCCTTTGAGTATGGTAATCAAAGCTGTCGAATGTAACGGACAACCAGTAGCTAAAATTCCAGACTCACCAGGGAAAACTATGGATGTGGATGTAAATTACTTACAACATTTGAAGAGTGTATTCGAAAGGTAAGAATCGTGGATGACATACTCTTTAGATTACTACTAGGTCACCTATTCGGTGATTATCTTGCTCAAAATGCTTGGATGGCAGAGAACAAGAAAAAGAGAACACTTCCTTGTGTGGTTCATTGCTTGCTTTATACGCTGTGGATTCTTATTTTCGTTCCTGAATTATGTGCATTTTCTTTTGTAGTCAATATCTTTATGGGAACATTAGTATTCTTTTCTCATTTCATTTTGGATCGCACACAAATTGTTCGTTGGTGGTGGGGTAGGCAGAGAGGTAGATACTATGAAGAACATCCTGAAATACTTCTTGAACCTTCTACTGTACCTGTAGGAGTCTTTGTTTACATTGTGATGGATAACGTATTGCACTTAACTATGATGTGGTTGATATTGAAACTCTTTATTATAGGATAGGAGATAGATTATGAGTATTGTAGTGGTACATTTAGTACCAATAGAGGGAAATGATCCTGGGAGTATTTACATTATCAATACTGCACTGATACCTGATTCTCCGTTTCTTCATGCTATTGAAGACGAAATTTGCAAAGAGGGGTCTTCAGAAGCCATTGATGGGTGGGAAGTTTTGGGTACTTTGGATGGAGCGTATAGCGATAATATTATTACTCTGTACGAAGTCTCTCTGCCTTGTCAGGTAGAGCATGTGGTTGAAATTTGGTATGGATAGAAGGAGAAATATTATGAGTAAAAAACTTACTGAAGAACGAGTTAAAGTTGAGTGTCCTGTTACTGTTAAAGGTTCCAAAGGTTACGCTGTTCAAGTTAATACTGCACCAGATAAAAGTCTTGTTACTGTAAAGGATGCAGCAAAGCATCACGGTATTAAAGTGAAGTCACAACTTTTACCTATGGAAGTAGGATTCGTAGGTCCATACGAATCAGAGTTCGGTGATGGTGTAGATGAAGATACTGAATAAGCTAATAGAGGCAGATTATAGTAGGTAGTGCAATATATGACAAACATCTTTAGAAAGGAGTGATTATGAAAACTACTAAGCAGAGGCGAACTATTGATCTATCGAAAGAGTTGAGAGAAACAGTTAATAGTTACAAACGCAAACAACTTAAAATGGCTCCATACCTTGATTATATGAACAATGCGGATATTGTTGAGTATCGGCGTGTAATTTATACTTTAATTGAAAATCTACAGGCACTAGAAAGTATTAAAAAAATCATACTAGATCGGGCTACTAATATGGGTTTGTTTACACCCGAGCCAGATATTGGAATACAGGGAGAAGAGCATGGAACTTATTATGAGTGAAAAACTTACTGAAGAACAAGCTGAAGATCTGTATGGTGATATACCGTTGTTGTTTGATAGCTATTACAAGTTCTCTTTCACCTTTGTAGGAGATGCCCCTGATGGTGCTCATATTGTCCTCAGTTACGGGGGCGAGAGCGATGATGTGTATCGGTATACGGTAGAAAGGGATAAGCCAGACTATATTAGAAATGGTTTCACTTATTTACAGATTACGAAAGATGGTGAAATTATTTGTGATTTGAATACGTGGTGAGACAATGCTAAGACTCAAAATTCTGATCAATTATAAAGAGCTTGATGAAATACGGGTTCAGAATACAGGAGAATACGACTCCCGTGGTAAGTATGTATATAAGATTGTAAAACCAGAAGGATACGAAGCTCTTACTATTAAACATGATAGAGATGATGGCTGTATTGTGCTTATTGCGAAGGTTACAAACTTGTTGAAGAAACAGGGTTATAAATCTAGTTGATAAAGTCTATATTAGAAAGTAAACTATTATTTCAAAACAATGGTAGGCACACCGTAACTTTTTTCATTTTTCACTTGACAATCTTCCACTGATCTGGTATAGTTACATATTATTGGAGTGAAGTGAAGGAAGGGATAATCATGAAAGAGTATCATGTGGTATTTATTCTTACATGAAAGATAACTCTTTGATATTATTCAACTTTTAAATTTTTAGTATTTATTTTTTAACTTTTTTGGTTCTAAAGCGTTATTATAGTAAAGCAATATGTAGTTTTATAGAAAGGAAGTTTTATAGAAAGGAGAATGTATAATGTCTAATGAGTTTTTGCGAAGTCATCTTATACCTGTTAAGTTTTGGGGTGCTCTAGCCTGTTTCACCAATCAAAATGCACATCCAGAAAGGTACTCATACCCCGTACCAACTCCGTCTGCTATTAAAGGCATGCTAGAAGCTATCTTCTGGAAACCTGAGTTTAAATATCTTCCTATTAGAGTACGTGTACTCAATCCTCTAAAACAAATACTCATTTGCCGTAATGAGCTTAAATTTGATGGTAAGAAACCTCCAATTAGTATTCAAAATGAACGTACACAGATCTATACCAAAGCTTTAAAGGATGTGTGCTATATAATTGAAACTGATATTGTTCCTAATGATGGTAGTTATGATTCTAAAATGAAATACCGAGCACAACTCATGAAAAGAATTGATAGGGGAAGGAGATACCATCAACCTTGTTTTGGATGTAGAGAGTTTATCGCCCACTTCTCTGCTCCTGATGGTACAGAGGAACCTATTTCTTGGAATACAGACTTAGGAGCTATGTTTTATGGGATCAATCACAAAACAGGTTCAAAGTGTTTCTTCCATGCTAAAGTAAGTGACGGAGTAATGGAAATTCCTAATTTGTCTTGGTAAATACAAAAGAAAGGAATTAAGAAATGGGAAGCCTACCAAAGCAATTAGTAAAATATGCAGAAAAAGTATCAACTATCCCTAAAGGGTATGCACAAACAAATATCCCATATATAATTCATTTGAATAGTAGTGGGGAATTTAAGGGATTATCAACTACTTCAGATGGTGCAAACGGAAAAAAAGATAGGGGTAAGAAGTATGATGCTCCGTTTGTAAGAAAGGGCATAGCTGTTGCGCCGTGTCTTCTGGTTGATAACGCAGAGTATGTATTAGGTGCTCCTACTAAAAAAAGAAGAAGTGAACCAGCAAATCCTACATTTATAGCACTCATTCAAGAATGTGCTGAAGTTACCAAAGAGCCTACAGTAGAAGCTGTTCGTGTATTATATGAAGAAAAAATTGGGAAGATGGAATGGGATGAAGTAGTAACTTATTTTGAGCTATCTGAAGACTTTGATACAAATAAAAAGATATCATTCTCTGTCTCAGGAGAGATGCCTTTTGAACTTGATTCTGTGAAAACTTTTTGGGCTGAAAAGATTGGTACAAAGAGAGGAACCGAAGCAGGTATTTGTATGGTGTGTGGTAAAGATGGCGCACTTGTTTCCAGTATTGAGAAGAAAGTAAAAGGTCTAAGAGGAGGACAAGCTTCTGGACTATATCTCTTTTCAAGTAACCGACCAGCATTTAAACACTATGGTAGTGGTATTCCTCCTATTTGTTATGTGTGTAGTGAGAAGATGATGGATGGTGTGAATGTACTTGTAGCAGATGAGTCTACTAGAATACATATCAACAAAGGTACATATTTGTTTTGGACAAAAGATGGGAATGAGAGTATTGTAAGCCTTTTCAAAGAACCAGATTTAGTAAGGGTACAGGAGTTAATCAAGTCTGTTGAGGTACGGGAGCTAATCAAGTCTGTCGAGTCAGGAGAGAGGACATACTATGAAGTAAATGAAACGGATTTTTACTTTTTAGTTTTAGCAGCTAATGGTGGTAGAGCCGTAGTAAGAGATTGGTTAGAGGATCTTGAGCTACGAAATGTTAAAGAAAATATTGCTAGATATTTTAGGTATCAAGAGATGGAAGGTACTAAACCTTTGAGTCTTCTATCTCTAACAATGGCAACAATTAGGTTTACAGGTAAGATGAGTGAGATAGAAAAAATAAACCAAATTGTTCCTGATGCTCTCTTTAGGTTTGCTATTAAAGGTACACCAATTCCGTTGTATCTGGCAAGACACGTTCTGAATCGTATCTACATAGAGAATAATGTATGGATACCACAAAGACAACTAGCACTGGCAAAGATGATTTTGTTATCAAACACCCTACCTAAAAAGAGTAAGTATGAAAGGAGTGAACTGATGGTAGAATTAAATCAAGACAAAGAAAGTATGGCGTATTTGTGTGGACGGATTTTTGTAACTGCTGAAAGGATTCAGTATGCTGTTAATCCAAATATCAAGCATACAGTAAGGGATAGGTTATTTAAACGTACAGCTATATATCCTGTAGATGGTATGCGAAGGGTGCTCACTGAGGCAGAAGCCCATCTCAAGAAGCTTAGAAGGGATAAGCCTGGGCTTTCATATACCTTGGATAGAGAGCTTGCGGAGCTTGCTTCTAAGCTTTCCATTACTGAATTGAAACCCATGAAGTTTAGTCTTGAAGAGCAATTGGAGTTTGTTTTGAGTTGTCACTATCAACGCTCACATAACTTTGCTATGATGAAGGAGGCACAGGCAAGAAAGGAGGAAGCACAAGTAGTAGATGAAGCGGCATAAGTATTATAGGTTACACTCTTATGGAGTGTGGGGATTGAAACGGAGATTTGGAATAACTCAGCTAGCCCATTTTGGTGAGATAAAAAGGAGATGTAAAATGAGTCAGCAAGAAATGAGTAAAAAAATGAATGGTATTACAAATCCAGATCATAGGCAGGATATTGTTATCTTAACAGAAGTTATTAATGGAAATCCTAATGGAGATCCTGATAACGAGGGCCGACCACGAGTTGATGAAGAAACTGGTTATGGCTATATTACCAATGTATGTTTCACCCGTAAAATTAGGGACTATATTGATCGAATCTACAACGATGGAACAAATGGTTTTGGTATGTACATCCAAAATGATGCGCCTCTTGAGGTAAAAAGAGAGAACATCTACAAGGACTGCGGTATAACTATCAAGCGTAAGACGAAGAAGGGCAAAGGTGGTGAGGAAACTGAAGGTGGTTATGAGGCAAAGGGAGATCCAAAAGATGTTGCAAAGGCTGTGGTAGCTATCTGTGAGAAGTTCTATGATGTTAGAATGTTTGGTGCTGTAGCTTCTCTTGGTATCAATTGTGGAAGAGTTACTGGAGCAACACAGTTCACGTTTGCTAGGTCAGAAGAGCCTGTTACTGTTATTGATTTTGCTCTGACCAGGAAGGCTGTGAACTCGCAGAAGGAAGTTGATGAGGGTAAGGAAACTGAAATGGGTGCTATACGTTCCATTATTCCTCATGCTATTTACAAAGGATATGCATTCATTACTCCTCACTACGTTGCAAAGAACGGCGTAACCATGAAGGATCTTGAAGTGTTCTTTGAAGCGGTTCAGGGTATGTATGCAATGGATCGTGCAGCTATGCGTGGTTGTATGTTCGTTCGTGGTGTGTATGTGTTTACACACGAGAATCCTCTTGGTAACGCTCCTGAGCATGAACTTTTCAAGCGTATTAAAGTGAAGAAAGTTGATACCAATGCCGATGAGTATGAAGTCATTGTTGATGAAGAGAACATGCCTGAAGGTGTTACTCTTACTCGATTGGTAGGTTGATAATGATGGTGTTTCAATGAATATACATTCATTGAGTGGATTGAAATATTGTGTGTGGATATGCGAACCTCCAGTTACCATAAAAGTGTGGGAGGTTCGCACATTTATTTGGGTTGAAATGATACCTATACGGAAGAGCAATTTGATTTTTTGTTACATCCCATACGGGTGTAGGGGTTGAAACAGGTGTAAAAGTATATATGAACATTTACTACGAAAGATGAATGCTGAAGAATCGAATGTATGACATATCCTACATGGGTGTGGGGATTGAAATATTACCCGCTGTGCAGATGAAAATTATGACTTGTGCCACATCTTATATGGGTGTGGGGATTGAAACCCTGAGAGTATGGTACTCGTAGGTAGCGTAGTAGCCACATCCCATACGGATGTGGGGATTGAAACACTTGCAAGTCATGGATGATACGTTCGTCGCATCCCATACGGATGTGGGGATTGAAACGTGGGATCTTTGCCAATAGGCAGGGTTATTATTTTGTCACATCCTATACGGGTGTGGGGATTGAAACGTAATGGGTGTGTGAAAAGTTCGAAGTACGAAAAAGTCACATCCCATACGGATGTGGGGATTGAAACAACCCCTGCCGCATTAATGCGTGACCTAAATTTACGTCACATCCCATAAGGAGGAACGGGGAAACCCATAACAAGTCGTACTCCATACGAGTGCGTGGGTTGAAACAAATATGGGCAAGGTGGGCATTGTGTACCTCACGACACCACATTCTATATGAGTGTGGGGATTGAAACGAACTGGGATGCGGAAACCCATCACGCATGACAAGTCACATCCCATACGGGTGTGGGGATTGAAACATTCTAACTGATCTAACACCTTTTTCATAGAAGGTCACATCCTATACGGATGTGGGGATTGAAACTTTGGTGCTCCAAGTTATAATAAAATAATAGGGGTGGTCACATTCTATAAGAGTGTGTGGATTGAAACGGTTCTATAGCTCTACCTACGGGATTATTTAGTCACATTCCATACGGGTGTGGGGATTGAAAAAATACACATAAAATTTGTCAGGGTAGGAAGTCACATCCTATACGGGTGTGGGGATTGAAATAAGAGAGCCAAGGTGCCATATCGGAAACTGTATGAGTGAAATCAGATGTGGTCGCATTCCATATGAGTGCGGGGATTGAAGCAAAGGAGAATCCATAAATCTTACTGCTGTTTGTTCGTCACACTCCATATGAGTGTGTGGATTGAAACATTCGTCAAACTCTTGGTGCTGTTGCTGAACTAGAGTCACATCCTATACGGGTGCGGGGATTGAAACAAATATGATAGCGGGTTTTGTGTACCCTACGACATCACATCCTATACGGGTGTGGGGATTGAAACGAACATCGACTATGCATCTATCTCGAAAAATGTTATGCATTCCATACGTATGAGTGAGGATTGAAATGAACCCAGAACAGTGATAAATCGGGATAGAATAAGTCACACTCCATACGAGTGTGTGGATTGAAACAATTAATACGTTGAACTATCGCCATTCAAAAAAAGTCACGCTCCTAGAGAGTGTGTGGATTGAAACAAATGGATGTTTCTAGAAGAAGAGAACTTTAGAATCACATTCCATATGAGTGTGTGGATTGAAACGAGCACTAAAGAAGGAAAGAGATGGAGACATTTAGTCACACTCCATACGAGTGTGTGGATTGAAACCACAGTTTCATTTTTCTCTCATCGTTCATCATTTGTGTTCGTATCCTATATGGGTGCGGGGATTGAAACTTACAGGCTGGGCATTTGCAAACCAGGGTATCTAGAGTCGCATTCCATACGAGTGCGGGGATTGAAACGATAAAGAATCCGAGATAACCGTCACATCCATAGAGATGTGTGGATTGAAATGACAAAGCGTCACATCTTGCCGATTGGGTTAGTTAGGTCACACTCCTACGGAGTGTGTGGATTGAAACAGAAATAATCGTGTGTAGACGTGTGGATGGTATAGACACATCTATATAGATGTGTGGATTGAAACCGAATCACCGGATGCCGATTGGGTGAACTGGGTCACACTACATATCCTTAAATGGATATGAGGATTGAAACATAGTGAGGAAGTGAGGAAGCGCAGCATACTATAAAAAATAATAAAACTCTTGACAGTATGCTGCGCTTGTGGTAGGATGGTGAAAATTAAAGAAAAGGAATAAGAAGTGATCGCAAGAACTGATAAAGATGGAAATCCTACACAAACCTTAGTAGAGCATTGTACTAACGTTGCTAACCTGTGCCGTAAATTTGCTGCAAGGTTTGGTAGCGAAAACGAAGCCTACGTCATGGGTTTGCTACATGATTTTGGTAAAGCTTCTCCTGAATTTCAAGCGTATATTCAACGAAGAGGTGATAGACCAGAAGATCCATATCATACTACATATGGAACACTTCAAGCTCTTAGAGTGTGCGAACATTTGGCTTTTCCTATCTCAGGTCACCATACTCAAATACCAAGTCTTACTGATGTAGCTAGTGAGGAAGGTAAGTATAGAAACCATCCTCACTTGTCCGTGCCTGAAGAGTTGCATAATCTTATACCTGAAAGAGTATGTCTCGATCCTAAGTATACCGATGATGAATTAGGAAGAGATTTATGGATAAGAATGCTCTACTCTTGTCTTGTAGATGCTGACTGGTCTGATGCTGCTGGTAGAGAAGATCTTCAATTTCCTAGCATAGAGTCCCTATACCAAACTTTCTCTGCCAACCAAGAAATACTAATGAGTAGTAATAGTTCCTTGCCCATTAACCAAACACGTAATAGATTGTATCAAGATGTAGTATCTCAGGCGTGTAGTGATAAAGGATTCTATAGTCTTACTGCTCCTACTGGTAGTGGTAAGACAAGAGTATTTACAGGATTCTCTTTACAACATATATTACATAACAATATGGATAGAATGATAGTTGTATTACCATATATTTCTATCATCGATCAGACTGCTAGAGTATATGAAGAGATATTTGGAGAAGGGGTTATTGTAGAACATCATAGCAGTATTATGTATAATAGAGATACAACTCAATATTTGGCTACTGAGAATTGGGATGCACCTGTGATAGTTACTACAGCAGTTCAATTCTTAGAAACTCTGTTTTCTAATATTACAGGTAAGTGCAGGAAACTTCATAATGTAACCAATAGTGTTATCATATTAGACGAGGCTCAAATGTTGCCTTTGCATATCCTTACAAATACTTTGGATGCATTGAAGCGTATGGTAGAGGACTATGGATGTAGTATTGTGTTCTCCACAGCTACACAACCCGCTTTGGATACGCACTCTGTATTTAGTGGTCATGTAGTAGTAAATGAACTAGTGCCTAATGCTAAAGAACTTTTCTCCAGTCTAAGAAGAGTTAGATATGAGTATTTGAATAGGTTCAATAAAGTTGCTTGGAGAGAAGTTATAGATGCTACAGAAGGAGAAGACCAATTTTTAATAATAGTTAATACTAAAAGAGATGCAAAAATTGTATTAGGAATCCTCACTCAACAGTCATGCTCCGTAGAAGCATGTGGATTGAAACACCTGTCAACTAATATGTACCCTAAACATAGACAAAGAGTACTAGCTGAAATATCCAGAAGATTGGAAGTAGGAGAGCCTTGTAGAGTAGTAAGTACTCAGGTTGTAGAGGCTGGAGTGGATTTGGATTTTCCTTTAGTCCTAAGAGCCTGTGCCCCTCTTGATAGTATCGTTCAGGCTGCTGGAAGGTGTAATAGAGAGGGTAGAAGAGAAATAGGAAGGGTAATTGTGTTTCGTCCTGCATTTGGGGCTACTCCTGATGGGTCTTATCAAGCA
>Ga0307380_10012955_pt1 | contig 10329 bp, 8 predicted proteins | sample UN3MG_FD_202239 | JGI IMG/M metagenome (GOLD analysis project Ga0307380, IMG submission 202239) | Soil microbial communities from Risofladan, Vaasa, Finland - UN-3 | ecosystem: Environmental > Terrestrial > Soil > Coastal area > Acid sulfate soil | place: Finland: Risofladan, Vaasa | collected... | reverse complement strand
CTCACCTTCTGAGCCGCTACCCCATAAAAGTTGTATGCCGCCTCAACCGCCTTCTTCATTACAGTTGATACAATCTTGGCCTCAGCAGCCTTCTTATCTATCATGAATTGCTTATTCATTTTGTCCAGAACATTCCACCATTGTCTGAACATCTGCTTCTCATCTTCAGTCTTCATAACTGTCCCGTACAAGGCCTTGATCTTTTCCCCTTCATTTCTGTACATTGTCTCTGAATCCCGTAAAGCTGCTGCAAGTACCTTTCCGAGGTCTCCTTCTATCTTTAACTCAGCACCATTAACTTCAACCTTGGCGCCTTCATTAACAGTAAACAGCTGAGATGCCCGTTCAGCTCTCTTTTCAGCGTCGCCGGGCTTATCCTCAGGCTTACCCAGCTTGATGCTGACAGCAAACATTTTGCCCATAAACTCCTCGTTACTCTTTGCAACCTTGGGGATGAAATAAGACGAGCCTTTAGCGAGCCTGTTAAACATTCTGTCAGCCCACTGTAATCCGTTTTGAGGCATGCCATCTGGAGCCTTCGGAAAAATAGGAGAAAATATCAAAACCAAAACGACAAGAAATGATATTGCAAGTACTATCCCATAAGTCATATGTTTTTTCTGTGCAGATCTCATTCCTATCCCTCCTCTTTTAATGCCTTAAAGTTTCCGAAAAACTTGGAGAAAAGCCAGACGCCAAAAAAGGCAATACATATCCAGAATAGCCAGAATCCAACAGCCTCTATGCCCGATGCCAGGTCTTTCGATATCTTGATATAACCGAGCTCTCCCAATTTTTTGGGAACCACGGTTGCCCTGTTTGCAAATCCTGCAAGGATGGTAATCGCATAAAATCCCCTGATATCTATCCCTCTTACAACCTTTGTTGTGAGTGCCCCTACCTGGATACCAACAAGCGAACCTAAAAGCATTCCCATTGCGAGGGTATAGAAAACATACCCGTAAATAGCAAATTGTGTTATTGAGGCATAACCTGCGGTAAAGATTATCTGCAGGATATCGGTACCTACAGTTGTCATTGTGGATATACCGAATGTATAAATAAACATGGGGAATGTTACGAATCCACCGCCGACACCCATTACCGCTGCCAGTACCCCTACGATAAATCCACCACATGCTATGATAACACCTGATATCTTTCTTCCTCCGGGAACATAATCCTCATCAAACTTAATCATGGGCGGTATCTTCAATGCCTGTAACTTTGATCCCATACCTGTTATAGGGGCGGGTTTACCTCCTCCATGACCACCTTCCCCATGTGCCCCTACATCAGCAGCGCCCTTTCTTGATTTTAAGTAATCCATCATGGCATAGGTGCCTAAGAAAAGGAGTATAACCGCATAGACTACACTGATGAAGGCATCGCTAAGTGCAGGGTCTATGTCATAGATCGTCCTGTTTAACCAGCCACCAACAGTTGCGCCTATGGCGGAGCCACAAACGAATGCCACAGCTAAACCTAAAGACACATTTCCCAATTTCTTATGGACAGTCGTACCCATTATCGCTTTCGCAAATATGTGAAATACATCGGTACCGACAGCCATAATCCCCTTTACTCCAGCTGCCATCAAAGCAGGAGTTATAATAAACCCTCCTCCAGCACCTATACATCCTGTGATAAGGCCCGCAGCAAGACCAATGGCTATTGAAACAAAAAATATCATGGTTGAATAATGTGCAGGTCCGTATGCTGTTTTGCCCCCAATAACGTCAGCTGCCTGTAAAATTGATATAGCCAGTATCGGCAGCAGCAAAATAAAAAGGATCAGGAGTTTCTTTCGATTCTTGATAATGCTCATCGAAACTTCATAATCCCACTTCGCATGAGCAATGCTGGCCGCTTTCAGTAATTCATACATCTGTCTGGGAAAACTCATTTCAAACCCTCCTTTTTTGATTATTTCAGCCTTTCAAATTCCATCTGCAATGTGTGTTTTCTCCCACCTCCGATGAGCCTTGAAAACGCAATGGGGCTTCCGTCTGAACTGATCATGATTCTTGTGAAAAGAAGAGCACATACCCCCTCCCGTGATTTGATCACGCGCGCAGTCCTCTCCTTTAACTCGGCAATCTCTGCTGTCTGTGAGACTTTGGATATCTTTTTTGTCCCTTTTTCTTCTATCAGGTCATAGAGTGATTTATCAGATATTTTTTCTGAGTGTATATCAGGAAGAATGAACATCGGAATAAAAAATTCTTCGGCAAATGGCTCATCATTAACGATCATCCTGCTCAGAATATAATAGATATTTTCATCCGTCATGAGAAGTTTTTTGGTCTCTTCTGATGACTCCCGAACCCCCCTTTCTACGATTTCCTTGCTTACCGGCACCTCCTCTCCAAATAGATCATTCCCTGACAACCGTACTTTCATAAGTATCCCTGCATGCGGTATTGCATATGTTACAAAAGTCCCCTTCCCCTGCTGGCGTTTGAGGTATCCTTCCCTGACAAGTTCATGGATAGCCTCCCTGACCGTGACCTTGCTGACATCATACATCCTGCAAAGCTCGTCTTCGGAGGGTATCTGTAAGCCGTCCTGCCATTCTCCACTTTCGATCTTCTTTGAAAAAATGGCATAGACCTGAACGTAAAGCTTTTCCTTACTCCCCCTGTCTACTGTCTCAATCCTCATATGCTTATTATTTCATGTCTTTATAATCTTTAAGGTAAAATGCAATGGATATGCCAACTCTTTAACACTTTGATATTGAAGATTATTTAATTTTTGTGCGAGGATGAATGCACGATTATGATGCGTGGAAGAATTGATTTGCCAGATAATTACGAGTTTTGTATATATGCAACATATTATTGCAATGAAACTATCTGTTGCTGTTAATTTTTTTGAGTTTCCTCTGGAGTTGCTGCCGGTAAATGCCGAGTGCTGCTGCTGCCTTTGAGACATTTCCTCCGGACCTCTGAAGGGCTGACCAGATTAATTCCTTTTCAAGATCAGCAAGTGCCAGCTTTAATTTCAGTCTTGGGGCTACCTTGCGTGAGGGTGTCTGCAACAGGTAGGACGGTAAGTCGGAAGGCAGTAAGATAGGACTGTTGGTGAAAGAAATCGCTCTCTCAATAATATTCTCAAGCTCGCGGATATTGCCGGGATATGAATATCGCATGATGATGTTCGCTGCTTCTTCACTGATATTTTTTATGAGAATGTCTTTTCGCTTATGCGCATGCTTTTTTATGAAGTGGTCTATTAATGACGGCACGTCCTCCATTCTGTTTCTCAATGGCGGGAGGTCGATATTGATAACATTCAGCCGGTAATAAAGGTCATCGCGGATAAATCCTTTTATCGTAGCATTGCCGAGGTCCTTGTTCGTTGCAGCAATAATCCTCACATCGACGGTAATGGGATGCATACCTCCAATTCGCAAAATCTCGCCTTCCTGGATAACCCTTAATATCTTTGTCTGGAACAATGGAGACACGTCCCCGACTTCATCAAATAAAACCGTCCCCCGATCGGCTATCTCAAGCAGACCTTTCTTGGTATAATTGGCCCCGGTAAATGCACCCTTTTCAAAACCGAAAAGTTCCGACTCAAGAAGGGTGTCAGGGATAGCACTGCAATTGATGATAACAAAGGACTTGTCTTTTCTCGGACTCCATTTGTGGATAGCCCTTGCAACAAGCTCCTTTCCGGTTCCGCTCTCCCCGGTAATCAGGACATTGCTCTCACTTACTGCTGCCTTCTTTATCAGACCAAAAATTTCCTGCATTACGGTGCTTGTACCGATTGTTTCATCGAATCCATATTCAGTATCCAAGATCTTTTTTCTGTGCTGTTTAATGATCGCAGCGAGAACTGCAGGAGTGAGCGGTTTCTCCAGAAAATCGCTCGCGCCAAGCTTCATTGCCTCGACAGCTTGCTGTACATTATTTCCGGAAAAGGCTATGACAGGCATGCGGTGACGTAATGCCAGAAGTCGTTTCTGCCATTCAGCCATATCAAGATCGAGAAATGCTATATCGTATTGAAGGGGATTGACTGGATCAGTGCCTACAGTGAAGGTTTTTTGTTTAAAATACTTTTTATCGGATTCCCCTTTGATTGATTTGAATACAGACAGTATTTCCTTAGCATTGTCAGATAATACAAGGATATTGCGCATAGAGTATTGTAAATCAGGTCGTGAAGAAAAAACAGTATGACGACTTATTCAGCGTGTACAAGGTCAATGACTGTCACTTCAGGTGGTGATAAAAAGCGGATCGGAGGCCCCCATGTGCCTGAACCCCTGCTGACATAAAGGGATGATCCGTCCGAAAGGGTTGCAAATCCTGCCTGTGTCTGATAGTACAGTCCGGTGATGATGCTGAAGGGGAATATCTGGCCCCTGTGAACATGGCCTGATATCTGTAAATCAAAAAGACCACGAGAATTGCCATCAACAAGCGGCCTGTGTTTCAGGAGCAGAATAAATCTGCTGTCTGGTACCTCAGAAAGCAGGTCTTTTTCCGGCTTGCCTCTATAAAGGCCGAACGACCTTGCCTGTGGATCATCAACTCCCGCAATGGTAATGCCTTCGAGATCCACCCGCTCGCCCCTCAGCATGGTGAATCCTGCCTGTGCAGAAAAGTTCAGCGATTGGTCCAGCCCTGCATAAAATTCGTGATTGCCTGTTATTGCATACTTGCCCAACCGCGGGTTGATCTCCCTGAGCATTGCTGCAAGCCCGGAAAGGTTGTTGATTTGTCCGTCGACGAGATCTCCTGTTGAGACAAGGATATCGGGATCTGCTTTTTTCACTTCCGCCAGAATCCTTTTCAGACGGTCCTCCTTCACAATCAGCCCAAGGTGAACATCTGATATCTGGGCTATTCTCACCCTGTTAATCTCAGCAGGGATTTTATGAGATTTAATCGTAAGGTTTTCCGTACGGATGTTTCCTGCCTCGAAATACCCGTAAACAGCGATACCTATGGAAACCGTAAGGGGAATAAAAAAGGCATAATGCTTTGTAACCGCAAGATATGACAAGTCCTGCCTCAGAATGAATCCGCATGAATAAATGATGAGCCTGTACATATCAATCACCAGGGAAAAGGAAGCAAAGAGAAAAAGGACCCCCATCCATGTATAGCCTGAGTACGACATCAAGCGTGCGAAAAGATCGAAACCGGCTGTTTCAGACAGGCGAACGATGATGGGGGAGACGATCATCATCAGCATGGACCCGGCAATGAAGATAGTTGTCAGCGTGCCGAAGGCAAAGGCTGCCCGTGCCTTCTGAAAGGCGTACAGATGGAGACTTCCGTAAAGCAGGAAGAACGTCAGGAGAAAGAGTGTCAACTCAGTGCATCCCCGGCGCCGTGCCCGGGGTTCCTCTTTTCATGAAGAATGCCAACGGCAGCACACATATCATTATTATACAGACAAGGAAGAATGCATCGTTGAATGCCATCATCGATGCCTGTCTGAGGAGCTCCCTGTACATCATTCCGAGTCCTCCGTAATTCGAAGTGAAATCTCCAAATCCCCGGTACTGTAATAACTGGGAACTTTGCTCGGAGAAAAGCTGATAGGCCCTGTCAAATGGGGTAAGATGCTCGACAAGATGGTTCTGATGGAACTGCGCCCGGCGTGACAACATGGTAGTCACAAATGCAACCCCGAAACTCCCCCCAAGGTTCCTGAGGAGGTTGTATATAGCTGAGGCATTCCCCATATCCTCTTTTTTTATTCCGGACATGGTCATAGTAGTAAGAGGGATGAAGAAAAAACCCATTCCTATACCGAGAACAATTCTTGGCCATATAATGGTATTGAAATCGGCATGGAGATTGAAATTCGACATGAGATATGTTGCATAGGCATTCACAATAAGGCCAAAAGCTAAAAGAAATTTTGGATTCATTTTATTGACGAGACTTCCTGCAATGGGCAGGGCTATCATCGTTGCAATTCCACCCGGGCCCAAAACCAGCCCTGCAAGATATGCGGTATATCCCATGAGCGTCTGGAGATAGATAGGGAGAAGTACAATACTGGCAAAGAGGTTGAAAAACCCCAGGAACATGATGATATTCCCCGTACTAAAGGTCATATTTTTAAATGCCCTGAGATTTACTATGGGATGCTCTGAAAAGAGTTCCACGAATATAAAGGAAACCAGTGATACAGATGAAATAATACTCAACCACACAATGGAGTTCGATGAAAACCAGTTTTCCTGCTGTCCTTTGTCAAGGACGATCTGAAGACAACCCAATCCAAGCACAAGAAGAGCAAGCCCCCAGTAATCAATTTTCATCTTGACTTTCTTCATGTAGGGCGGATCTGTTATAAACAATACCGTGAGGAGAATGGATAGTATTCCGATCGGGACATTGATGAAGAATATCCAGTGCCATGACCAGTTATCAGTAATCCATCCACCAAGGAGCGGGCCGACAATGGGACCAAACATAATCCCCATACCGAAGATAGCCATCGCCATCCCGTGCTGACGGGGAGGGAATGTCTCAAGCAGGATCGACTGTGAAATAGGCTGAAGGGCTCCGCCGCCGATTCCCTGAAGTACTCTGAAGAATATCAGGCTCTGGAGATTCCATGCTGAACCGCAGAGAAAGGAGCTTATGGTAAATATGACTATGGAAATGATCAGATAGCGTTTTCTGCCGAAAACCTTGCTCAACCATCCTGTCATAGGAATGATCACCGCATTCGATACAAGGTATGAAGTGATGGACCACGTCGATTCATCTATGCCTGCCGAGAGGCTTCCACGGATATGATCAAGGGCAACATTGACAATGGATATATCGATGATTTCGATGAGCGTGGGGAGCATTACGGTGAGAGCAACAATCCATTTATTCATAGATACCTAAAGGGTCCAAGGGGTCAAGGATTCCAGGATTCAAGTGTCATATAAAATCCTCAGATTCACCACTCGAACCCTTGATCCCTCGAATCCTTGAACCCTACCTTTATTCTTTTACCAGAATGGTCGATACTACAGACATGCCGATCCTGAGAACATGTTCTGTGTCAGTTTCTTTATCAAGAACAATCTTAACCGGTATTCTCTGAACAACCTTCACATAATTCCCCGTTGCATTTTCCGGCGGGAAGAGGGAAAACACTGCTCCTGTGCCGGACATAATGCTTTCAATCTTGCCGGAAAAAGTTTCCCCGGGATAGGTATCTACGGTAAATTTCACCTTCTGTCCGGGGCGAACGTTCTCAAGCTGGGTTTCTTTATAGTTTGCAGTTACCCAGATAGCATTTAGTGCAACAACTGCCATGAGCGGTTGCCCAACTTCTATCTGGTTTCCGGTTTCTACGGCTTTCCTGGTTATGTAACCATCTGCAGGAGCATAAATCTTTGTGTATCCATAACTGAGTTGGGCAGCAGCTAATTTGGCTTCTTTTTCCCTGATTACGGAAAGCTGCGATGCCCGTAATGCCTCCGTCTGTTTGACGACAGATGCCTGAGTCTCAAGTGCTTTTTCCGCATGCTTCAGCTGCTCTTGAGCCGCCTTCTCCTGAGCGAGGGTCACGGTATACGCGGTTTGTGTTTTTTCGTATCTGTCCTTAGAAATAGTCTCGAGCTTGTAGAGATTCCCTGCCCGCCTGGCATCTTTCTCTGCCTGCTGAACATTTGCTTCCTGGAGTCCAAGATTCGCCTTTGCTGTCTCTATCGAAGCTTTCAATTCAGCCATCTGCATTTTTGCTACCTGTATGCGTGCTTCCACCTCTGCAAGGTTTGATTGTTCTGCATGCACTCCTGATGAAGCTTCACTCACTTTCACATCATAATCGGCAGGGTCTATCTCGATGAGCAGATCCCCCTTCTTCACCTGCTGGTTGTCCTGCACATAAATGCTGGATATATTCCCCTTAATCCGTGCAGCAATCGTGTGGATGCGCCCATCAATGTAAGCGTCATCAGTCGTGATATGGGTTGCTTTGTATCTGAGATAGAAAAAAAGAATCACAGCACCGACGAGAATCGTCGACGCCATGATGATGATACCGATCTTTTTCCTTTTGGTATTGTTCGGTTTTATCTCGTCTGTCTTCGTCTGTTCCACTTAGTCCTCTCCTGAGTTTTATATGATAATACAATCATCATGCTAATACTGAAGGAAAAAGTTTACTCATACCGTAAAGCTTCTATGGGGTTAAGGAGCGAGGCCTTGTAGGCAGGATAAAAGCCGAAGAATATTCCAACCAGTCCTGAAAAACCAAAAGCAAGCAGAATGGAGTAAGGGGATATGATCGTGGTCCAGCCGGCTATCATTGAAATTAACTGTGAGCTTGTAATACCGGCGACAATTCCGGCTATACCACCGATCAATGATAAGGTAAGCGCCTCAATGATAAATTGCAATCTGATATCCCATGTCTTTGCGCCTATTGCCATGCGTATCCCGATCTCCCTCGTCCTCTCGGTAACCGATACGAGCATAATGTTCATGATCCCTATCCCGCCAACAAGAAGAGAGACCGATGCAATTGCAGCGAGCAAAAGGGTCATGACTTGTGTTGACTGTTCAGCCGTCTGCATAATCGAAGTAAGGTTTCTGATTGTAAAATCATTCTCCTGTTTGGAGCCGATATGATGTCTCTGCCTGAGCAGTTCTGTTATCTGCCTCTCTGCAGTCTCCATGTCTTCCATGCTCCTGGCCTTTGCCATTATTCTCCGCACCATACCTGGGAATGTTGTTCCGAAGAGTTTTTTCTGAGCTGTCGTGATAGGAACGTAAATTGAATCGTCCTGATCCTGTCCCTGTGGAGACTGCCCTTTCACGGAAAGTAATCCGATTACAGAGAACGGGACTTTTTCGATTCTGACTACCTGGCCGACCGGATTGGCCTCTCCGAATAAATTATCAGCAACGGTCCTGCCGAGCAGGCAGACCTTTGCGGCATTTCTGACATCCTGTTGGGTAAACGGTCTTCCTGCTTCAAGCGGCCAGTCCCGTATCGCCAGCATGCCCGGTGTTGTCCCCGTCACACCGGTGGACCAGTTCTGGGAGCCGAAGACAACCTGTGCTACACCGTTGTGGATGGGGGCAACGTCTGAAACAGCAGGACATTCGTTCTGTATCGCCTCTGCATCGGCAATAGTGAGCGTGGTCTGGGTACCTGAACCCATTCTCACGCCTGCCGAGGTCGTCGCACCCGGGAGAATCATGATGAGGTTGCTCCCAATGCTTGATATCTGTTCGGCAATCCTTTTGCTTGCTCCCATCCCGATGGAAAGCATCGCTATGACTGCTCCGACACCGATGATAATCCCGAGCATGGTAAGTGCGGAGCGCATTTTGTTCCGGTTCAACGCCCTGAACGAGATTCTTATCGCTGTAGGGATATCGATCATGACCCGCCAGTCTGTTCGTCACTGATAATATGGCCGTCAAGAAATCTGATAATTCTCCGGCTATACGCGGCGATATCCTGCTCATGAGTTACCAGTATTATTGTGATATTGGATTCCGTGTTCAGTCTGGTAAAGAGTTCCATTACCTCGGCGCTCGTCTTTGTATCCAGGTTACCTGTCGGCTCATCTGCAAGAATAATCGTCGCGTTATTGACGAGAGCCCTCGCGATGGCAACCCTCTGCTGTTGTCCGCCGGAAAGCTGCCCGGGATGAGCATCTTCACGTCCCGACAATCCCACATTTTTCAGCGCTTCTGCTGCTCGTCCCCTGCGGTCTCTTGACGGAAGTCCGTTGTAAAGCATCGGCAATTCAACATTCTCAATGGCAGATGTCCGTGGCAACAGGTTAAACCCCTGGAATACAAATCCAATCTCTTTATTCCTTATGTGTGCACGCTGATCACGATCGAGACTCCCGACATCATTTCCTTCCAGGAAATACTGCCCGCTCGAAGGCGTATCAAGGCATCCGAGAATGTGCATGAACGTGGATTTGCCCGAGCCTGAAGGGCCCATGACTGCAACAAATTCTCCTTCCTCTATGCTTGCAGAAACATTCATGAGGGCATTCAACTCGACACTGCCGGTTCTGTATATTTTGCAGATATCTCTGGTTTCTATAAGCGTCATATCAGAAAAATCTCGGTCTCGGAGGCGCTGCTTCCCTCTTTTGATCCTTTCCAACCGACTCGAGGATTACCTCTTGCCCCTCACGGAGGGAATCCGAAGTGATTTCGGTATACCTGCCATCGCTGATACCGGGAGAACTAGCTATTCTTTCTGGTTTGCCCTGTTCCAGTATCCAGACACCCGGACCTCCGGCTGCTTTTTTCTCTGTGGTCTTTTTTTCCGTCTCATTCATTTTGAACCTCAGAGCAGCGTTCGGGATTTTGA
>Ga0307380_10012948_pt1 | contig 10331 bp, 11 predicted proteins | sample UN3MG_FD_202239 | JGI IMG/M metagenome (GOLD analysis project Ga0307380, IMG submission 202239) | Soil microbial communities from Risofladan, Vaasa, Finland - UN-3 | ecosystem: Environmental > Terrestrial > Soil > Coastal area > Acid sulfate soil | place: Finland: Risofladan, Vaasa | collected... | reverse complement strand
AGAAGTTCCATGGGAAATTCTAAAGAAGGTTTCAAGGAGAATTACCACTGAAATTCCGGAAGTTGTGCGTGTCGCATATGAAATTACAACAAAACCCCCTGCAACAATAGAATATATTTAATATCAATTGTCTAGCATCTAAAATCCAAGGTGTACTGCTGTCTAATCAGAAATGATTTCTGCCTGGATGTTTAATTTTTGTTGTGTTTTATCGGTCTTAAATCGTCCAAAAATCAAAATAGTCATCCATTTACTAATATTTGTATTTAATCATAGACAATGTGCAAGACTTTAAGAAATTGCAGTTCCTGAGTGGAAAAAGATTGCGACAGGAATTATAAATAAATTTGCAATTTAAATTAGAGGAAAAATAACTATCGAAAAGGATATATGAAATAGAAAATAAAAAGTAAGAGAGAAACAAATGATAATAAAGGGTGCAAAATCAAAAAAGATTTATTATGATACTGGTAAAGACAAAGTATTTCTTGTTACTTTTGAATTTTGGAAAGCATTAAAAGCTGGTGAGATACGCTATCGTTCTGGGGGTGAAAAAACAAAAGATGATTCTGTTATTTTTTATACTGAACGGCTAACTCTCGATCTGAAGGATAAGACGTTTGAGAAAACTTTCGAAGGAATAGCAAGAAGTGAGATTGGGAAACTTGTTATGAGCGGACATATGCCTGTAGATACAATTTTGTAAATGAACAAATCAAAAAAGCTCGAAAAAAGCAAGCATTTCGGTAATTTACTAGCATGAAAAATGTTAAATAATATTTTGATGGATAATATTATTGTCTTCATAAAGTTCCTCATATAAATGAAGAGAAGAGTAAGTATTTCTCTACAGCTTTCTTAATTATTCAGAAGGAGATGTTAAAAATGAATGAAAAAAAATATGTATCACCTGAATATGTATTACCTGTATATATGTCAAAGGCGTTTAACTGTCCACACTGTAATGCTTTCTCTCATCAAGAGTGGGCTCAGCCAGGGACATCTATTGATGCGTGGGGGGGAGGTACAACTATACCTAAACTATTTATAAGTGTTTGTATTTGTTGTGAAAAATATGCAATTTGGTATGATCAAGAGATGATATACCCTATTTCTTCCAATGCGCCGTTTCCTGCAGAAAATATGCCAAAAGATGTAAAATCTGATTTTACAGAGGCTAGGGATATAGTAAATCGTTCTCCTAGATCAGCATGTGCACTGTTAAGGTTAGCCGTACAAAAACTCATGAAACATTTTGAAGAAAAGGGCAAAGATTTAAATAGAGATATAGGCAATTTAGTAAAAAAAGGGCTACCTGAAAAAATGCAAAAAGCTCTCGATTTGGTTAGAGTTATAGGCAATAATGCTGTTCACCCAGGAATGATAGATCTAAAAGATGATATAAACACTGCAACGAGTTTGTTTGATATTATAAATTATATAATTAATATAATGATTACTTCCCCTAAAAATGTTGATGAAATATATAACAAACTTCCAGTTAAGAATAAAGATGAAATAAAAAAAAGGGATAGCAGTATTTAATTGTAATTTGTAATAATTTTAAGTGTATAAGCAAAATGAAAGCTTATAATAAGCTTACTAAAAATCTTTTAATCTGCGGAGACAAACCTAGAGATTTTTATTTTAATTTGTTTGAGCCAAGTGGAAGCCAGAGAACCTGAAACCCTGGCTCCCGAAGATTGAAAGTACTGCAGGACGCTAATCCACTTCTAATGACGATTCTCATTTCTATATTTTCTCATATGTCTAACAGTCTAATCCCTCCACTGGTGGATCAAAATTAGATAAATCCCACTTGAATATATAGTGCTGATTAGAAACATCTAAATAAAATTTACAAACAGGTAAAATAGTCATTAGATTGACAAGTTGTTCTCAAGAAGAGTAAAATTTTAGTATAGAAATAATTAAAGGGAGGGTCTGATATGAAAATCTGTGATGTGTTAGCTACTTGTAAAAGGCCTAAACTTAATCACCTTGCTAAAGATAAAATTGCTAATTATACGGGACTTCCAGTAAATATACTTCGAGGTGAGCTTATCAATGTTCTAACTACATATGACCATATCAAGAGAAAAATACAATTCAGGAAACCTCCTGGCTATACCATCTTAGACATTATTGTAAACCGACAAGATTTTTCAGTCCCTATACAGGAGATAAAAGGCATCGTTCAAGAAGAGATAAATAATGTGATAGAAGAAGCCAGAAGAGGAGAAGGTCTTATGGAAGATAAACAATATGATTTGTACGCAAAGATGCTCAAAACTGCATGGGATTTTCAGGAAGACCTTTTGCCTCCAGAAGCAAATCTTCTGAACGCATTAAGAGAATATTTAAACATTACGCGAGGCGAACATAGACTTTTAGAAGCCCGACTCGAAGTCTTCAAATTCAGTCAGCCTTCTTTCAATAGAGAAATCGAATATTTTGCAAGAGAAGGCATAATATTTACACATGAGACAGATTATGTAATTCCAGAAGGGACAGTTGAACGGATAAAAGAAGTATGGGGAATTGAGCTTGACCCAGAACCATATAAGAGATTGTTGAGTTATTTGACCAGTAACCAGTTGTGTTCAGCTTTGGGTAGATTAGAATTGACAAGAAGTGGAAGCCAAGAGACAAGAATCAAACGTGTTTTGGAAAAAGGAGTGAAACCCTCTGATTTATTGAACACTCTAACGGTAGGCGACCTGATTAGAGTAGCGGATAAAAGCAAATGCCCCCGCAGATATAAAAAGGATGAGTTAGTTCCTACCATAATCAATCACATAAAAAGAGGCAAAGATATAAAAAAAGAGGGATCCGATATAAAACCCATTCCAACACGTGAGCCACGTTTAGTCACGGATGAGGCATTTAAGGAAGCTCTGTCCAAATTTAGCAACTCTCAGTTATACAATGTTCTTTCAAAGAAGAATCTTAGGATATCTGGGACTAAGAATCAAAGAGTTGAGAGAATTGTAAATAATATATACTCACTTGCAACCATTTTAGACAGTTTAAAAATGGACGAATTGATTAACTTGTGTAAATTATATGAACTTCCTCCAAGAGGAAGGAAAAAAGAATTAATTGAGAGAATTGTTCATTTTTTTCGAAATTATCAAATAAAAGGAACGAAGGCTACACCTAAAGAACTCTTCTCTATCTATGAAGATTTAAGTAAACAGAACAAGAATGCTTATAGAGATATTGGAATTGATGATACGCAGATTTCCTTGCCGACTATAACTGCAGACTTTGAGAGAGCAACCAGATATATTTTCGAGGCAATTTTTGGACTTACAGTAAAAACACAGACCCCAGGCCGAGAAGAACCAGATGGCATAATTAAAGAAGACAATATAATACTTTATGAATGTAAAACTGTTTTATACCCACCCTATGAATTGCCTATAGCACATCGTGACCAATTTCGCAGATATATAAAAGACCAATATGATAAGCTCGAGCCACATGCTAAGACTGCATTAAGATGCTTTATACTCATTGCACATAGTTTCAGTGAGAAAATTGAGGATATACTTGCTCAAATCAAGATTGAACCTTATCTCCCATTCTGTCTAATAACTGCAAGTGACCTGAAGTTTATAGCAGAAAATTGGCTTGGCGAACAAAAAGGAAGGATTTTACCCACATCTGTATTGATTTTTCAAGGACGCTATACAAGAGATAAACTAAGGGCAAAATTTGTATAGAATCAGGAAGAGGACAGGCAAAAAAAATTAAATATTGCGACTAGAAGCCAGAGACCCTAAAGCCCTGGTTTCCCTAATGTGAAAAGGAAAGCGTCTGCGTCAATCGTCAATTGCCTCAACTAGATAGACGGTTGGGGGAAGGGAGATTTTCAATGCTCTATGTTAAAAAAATCAATGAAATCACTTTTCAAGATGTTCAAGAATTTTGTAACAAAAACATTAAAGAAAATGAAATTCTAGAATACAAATCAGATTTTCCAAAGAATCTTGATAAAGTCATTTCTTCTATGGCAAATACCTATGGTGGAATCATCATAATAGGAATTGAAGATAATGATAGTTTTCCTCAACCTCCTTTTGTTGGGATTGATTTTGTTTCTGGTTTAGCAGAAAGAATTACTCAGATAGATATTTCCAATATATATCCTCCAGTCTTCCCTGAAATACAGGTATGTCCTCCTGAAAACAATAAAACTTTTGTAGTAATTAGAATCCCTGAAAGTAATGCAACACCTCATTATATTAAACAAAAAACAAATGCATATGTTAGAACTGGGAATGTATCAACTCCAGAAAAAATTGTTAATGTGAATGAATTGGAGTGGTTAAGAAATAGAAGGCAAAAGGCAATTAATTTTAGGGAATTACTTCTAAAAAATGTGGGGATGCATTTTAGGAATATAGGGAGACTTGAAGGACTTAGCCCTATTCCTTACTCAGTATTTTCAATGTCGATTTGTCCATTATACCCCAGTAAATCCATAGTTTTAGCACAAAAAATTGAAGATATATTAAATGACACAAATACTCATCCAAGAATTACATATTTTGACCCAATTAACTATAAACGTCTTCCAATTCAGTCTGGTTTGGCAGTTTTTGTAGTATATCAAAAGATATATGATTATTTAGAGATTAATCAGTTTGGCTTAATATCAAAAAAAAGGAATCTTGAGTGGGAAGAGAAAAGATCTACTCAAGAACAAGTAGAAGATGGTGAATCTGTTTATGGAAATAAAATAAGTTTTGTAGAGATATCTCTCAGCATATTATCTTTCTTCGAATTTATAAACAGCTTTTATAAAACTATAGGTTGGCATGGCTATTGTAAATTACAAATTATGGTCGAAAATATTTTAGACATTTCATTGAACCCTTATATGAATAATGTAATGATTCTAAGTGAAGGTATTTCAATAATTGAAAAATACCCCTTACCTGAGGAGTTTGAAGTCATTTCCATTCCAAAATTTAGAGACCTGAACATAAGAGAGGATTATCTAATCAATATCAGTAGAAACATTGCATGGGCTTTAGGTTCCAGAACGGAACAAAGAAATTTTACAGTTGAAAATCTGAAAAGATATGCACAAATAGAAAATGCAAGACAAATAAGATGACTTGACCACTTTTCTCCATAAAGTTTTAAGTCAAGTCAATCCTCGAAAAATTGAGGCGAGGGGAAGTCAGGCAGGCTTGGTCTCCCAAGGATGATATGACAGCTTAGCGTTAATCGCCTCATTAAAGAAGACGTGTGAGAGGGAAGGAAATTCTCACTGAGGGAGGGAATAATGGAAGAAGGATTAATGTTTGGTTGCATTAATTGGGGGGCTGATAAATGCCATGAGGAAGTAGCAGAATGGAAGTTTGCCAAAAATGTAGGCGAAGGCGAAAGCATACCAATATGGCCAGCAACAGGAGGAGAAGAACAAAAAAAATTAGATGATATATGCAAAACATGCCCATATTTTAAGATACAACCAAAATGAAGGGAAAATTATATATATGTGGGAGGAGAAGAAAAAACACCCCCAAAATCACCGCAATAGGAAGCGATAAATGCCGTATTTGCACAGGCAAAATGGCTGAATAATATATTTTAAATGTAAGGAAGGAGAAAAAATGAATGCTGAAAGATTACATGCACTCTGTCTATCTTTACAAAAAGAGATAAATCAAATTAATATTCATCAAAAGCTTCAACAGGTGGTACAATTCCTCCAAAATATTGTCAATCAACCGCAACAACCGCAACCACAACAGCAGTTGTCCAATGTAGTAACTCAGCTCCATAATGAATTATCAAATTCCCAAAGTGATGCCTTTAGCCCTGCTTGGCGTCAAGCATTTGAAGAGATAGGTGGAGAAAAACTACTTGGAATTGCCTTGTCCGAACGTATTAGAGAAATTATAGAGCATAATCAAATCACTCCATCTTCAGCACATCAAGAAATACAAAAAATTCAGCAGGAATTTGAACATTTCAAATCTGGTATTGATAATACTGTTGCCGGTCTAAAGTCTCTCAATATTGGTTATGAACTACTAAAGCCAGGAGAATGTGAAGTTGGGGTTGTGATCCCACGCAAAGCTGTAAATAACCAATTAAATGAATTTGGAAAAGAACTTCAGGAATTAAATTTCATTTTTGGCACATTTTCTGAGCTTGCATCGGGTAGTCGAGAAAATTATAAAATTAAGTCCATATCATCAAGCGATTTAGGCATATATTTAGCCGCTATCCCGCCGGTTGTAGCTTGTATTGCACATGCAACCGAAAAAATTATTGATATTTATAAAAAGCTAATCGAGATAAGGAAAATTAAAACAGAATTAAAAATGTTAGGCTTAAAAGAAAAAGAGATACAAGGTATTACAGACCATTCAAATAAGATAATGAAAAAGGGAATAAAAACTCTCACAGTTGAAATTGTCAATAATTATTATTGTGGAAATGACGAAAATCGAAAGAACGAACTGAGTAACGCTGTCAAAATATCATTAAACAAAATTGCAAATCGTATTGACCAAGGATTCAACATTGAAGTTAGAGCCAAACCCGAGGAAAAGCCAGACGAAAAAACCGGTAAAACCGATCAACAGGATAAAAATCAGGCATTTATTAGGAAAGTAATTGAAGCCTCCGAAACATTGCGATTTCTAAAACTTGATGGTGAAAGAATTTTAAGTCTTCCTGAAAAAGCTGAGCTTAAAAGGGATTCAGTGGATAAAATCGGAACTTAACATAGAGATCAAATTCCCGATTGTCGCGGCAAATGATTCCGTTGCTTTAAAACTTGGTATGCTGCATCCTGGTAAAGGAACAAATACCGTTTGGGCAGTATTTATCACTGATCCGAAAGGCAAAATTCATTTGATAATGTATTATCCTCAGGAAATTGGTCGGAACATTGATGAGGTTGTCCGGGCAATAAAAGCTCTTCAAATATCTGATAAACAAGGTGCTGTGCCGGCAGGATGACACAATAATGAATTGGTTGATAATATGTTTATTATACTCCTGGCAACGGACGAAAAAATAGCTCAAAAACGTATCCGCGACGTAAAAAACACGGAAAACTTTCTCGGTCTGTAAGGACTTGTAATCTCAAAAAAATACGAGCATACGTTAATTCTAGCTCGAAAAAATTCAGGAATGTATTTCTCTTATAATCTAATATTAATAGTAGTTCTTCTCGGTTAGCATTTTAATGCTAAAAAACACCATATCTGACGTAAAATCCTCGCAATCCAGAATATTGGGTTTTTTTAAATAGTCCATTTTGACGACTGTTAGTATCAAATCAATTCACTGCTATAAGCACATACATACTCACACGTATGAAAAAAATCTGAAAATATCTCAGCTAAAGTACGTTTTCTCTTAGTTCCGGGTAGATTGGGTATGTACAAGTCATTTCTAGATAATATTATTAATTTATGAGTTTTAAAAAATTTAATAATTTGGGAGGTTAAATGAACAAATTAACACCACAAGAATGGAAAATAATTTCCAACGTTGCTTATCGTGTTTATTACAACATCGGCGCGGATTTAGTACAGATTGTTAAGCCTCCAATTCCTCGCAATACGCTTTTTGAAATAGTTACTGATGCTGGAAGATTAGAACAGGAAGCTCAAACAGACGAGGAAAAATCTTTAGTTGAAAAATTTTATGCTCTGAATTGGGAAGAACGCGAAAAGCATATGAGAGAAGTTTTCCCTTCAGATTTTTATGAGTAAAAAATTTAAAACGATTTTAGGAGGTTAAATGACAAAACCAAAATTACAGTTAACAGGACAGGATGGCAATGTATTTTACATCCTGGGCAAAGCACAAAAAGTAGCAAAAGAGGCAGGATGGACGGAAGAGGAAATTCAGGGCTTTATTCACAAAGCAACTCACTCCGAGTCTTATGACGCAGTATTGCAATTGTGCTTTCAATATTTTGAAGTAATGTAAGGAGGTTTAAAATGGGGAAAAGAATTACACTTGAAGAATTTGAGAAGCTTTTTATTAAATATTCTGAGGAGGTCAAAAATTTGCTCATCACAAAGCATATGAAAAAAAATGACGCCAAAAATCTAATGAAGAAAGAACACAATTTACCCTTTATTCATTTTGATCGTATTATGAAGAGGCTTGGATTGCGAGGCAGAAATATTCCCAAATTAGAAGTAGAAAAGCCTACAAAACCAAAGAAAAAAACACAGAAAAAATGACACTGAGAGGCGAATAAATACCACCTTTATTTTAGATATAAAAAGACTGTTTTAATAGTCGCTAACTGCTTGAATTTAAATGAATTAAATCCACTTTAAAAGATAAAAAAAACGAAAAAAAAGGTTTACATTTCGTACGGAATATGGTACATTAATTATAGGATTTTTAACTAACCGCCCATCAATAAATGGAGGGGTTCTTATAATGAAAAAGGAATTAAAAAATGGCAAAAGTCTTTACAATTGCCGAGGCTTCAAACGAACTCAGAATATGTTCCTCCACACTTCGCAGCCTAATCAAAATGAGGAAAATCGGATATAAGCAAGAACGTTCAGGAGATAAAATTTTAATTACTGAAAAGGATATTGATAATTATTTATCCGATATTGCACATCCAAGTTTTAAAAATAATTTTGATAAAGGAGGTATTATTGTGACTTCAGCTAAGAGGAATGATAGGTTGAAGTCAGGGTATTTTGGCTATGGGAATCTTGGTGCTATTTACGTAAAAGGGACTCAACGTAATGGTGAGCCTTCATTTTATATGTGGTATCGAGATGAAAATGGAAAGCGTCATCAGGAAAAAGTTAAAGGTGCAAATTGTAGGAAGGATGCTGAATTGAAGCTTCAAAAAAAAGTTGATGAAATTAAACACAAGAAATTATATGGAGTTGTTGAAAAATCTGAAATTAAATTCAAAGATTTCGTTCCTGTCTATATTGAGGAATATGCTAAAGTGAGAAAAGATAGTTGGAAAAGCGATCAGAAGCATTTAAATTATCCTTTAATTCCATTTTTTGGTGAAATGTTTCTATCTCAAATTGATTCTAGAGCTATTTCTGAATTTATTAAAAAACGGAAACAAAATAAGATTAAAAAATTGGATGAGGGTAGATTTTATAAGAATAAAATCTCCAAAAAGACAATTAATAATGAACTATCACTCTTGCGCAAGATGTTCAAGTTAGCAAAAAAATGGGATTACAAACTCTACAGAAATGAAAATCCAGTTGATAAAGAAGATTTTTTTAAGGACACAGAAAAGCGGGATCGGATTTTATCCGAGGATGAACAGCAAAGATTATTTCGTGAATTGCCACTTCATTTGAAACCTATTGTAAATTGTGCGCTGGAAACTGGGATGAGGCTGAGAGAAATACTCCATCTTAAATGGAAAAATGTTGATTTAGAAAATAGCTTGATTACAATTTTGCCAAAGGATTCTAAAAACAGAAAAAAACGTGAAGTTCCTATTAGCAATACGTTGAACTATATTTTATTTGAATTATGGAGTGAAAGAGAGAATAGAAAACTGAACGAATATGGTAAGCCAGAATTTCGTAACTACGTATTTCTTTATCGCAAATTGATAAGAGTCGAGATGAAGAAGAATAAGAAAAGTCCGATTTACAAGTGGATAAAAATTGATAACATTAGAAATGCTTTTGGAAAAGCGCTTTCCAGGGTGGAGATTGACAGCTTTCATTTTCATGATTTACGCCGTACATTCGCAACACGTTTGAATCAGATGGAAATATCGTCAATTATGATCTCAAGATTAATGGGGCATAGTTCAGTCAATATGACATCGCATTATACGTCAATTAGTAGGCCAGAAAAAATTAATGCTGTTAACAAATTGAATGGTTTTAATCACAACTTGTTACCCAAGTGTTACTCAGATAAAAAAATAATTAAAGTTGCTATTGACTCTCAACGTTTAAGTGCAATAGAATCAATAATCAAACAATACGATGGCGCTATCGTCTAGGGGACTAGGACAGGTGGTTCTCAGCCATCAGACCGGGGTTCGAATCCCCGTAGCGCTGCCAAAGCTTACTATTTGATAACACCTCTTTTTGTCCCATCTTGGTGAAAAATAATGAAAAAGGCCCTAGCCACGCTAATTATCAGAAAACAAAAGGAATAAGTCAATAATAAGGAGTGACCATTTTGGGGGGTTCATCATGATGGTTCATCACGATAATCCGTACTTTTTAATCCAAACCCAAATTGATTATGAAGGAATTGGTTCGAATTTTAGGATGCAGTTGCGAGTGGAACTTTCTAATGGTAAAATAAAATATCCAAAAATGGGA
>Ga0307380_10012947_pt1 | contig 10331 bp, 6 predicted proteins | sample UN3MG_FD_202239 | JGI IMG/M metagenome (GOLD analysis project Ga0307380, IMG submission 202239) | Soil microbial communities from Risofladan, Vaasa, Finland - UN-3 | ecosystem: Environmental > Terrestrial > Soil > Coastal area > Acid sulfate soil | place: Finland: Risofladan, Vaasa | collected... | reverse complement strand
GCCAAACGCTTGATATCTTCGATCGTTTCGTCCAGGTCCGTGTCGGCGCGAAATACACGAAGCGAATCAATGATTATATCATTGACGCCATTCGGCAGGTCTATAACTCTATAGTGTGACCTCAAGCATAAGTTCGTTTTTATGTCGTACTCAAAGTATCCTGAATCAAGCATGCGGGTCTCGACTTCCGGCATCGACTATAATCAGGGAGCTGAAAATTGATACTGTCGTCTCAAGGTTTGTTATAGAACTGTTCTGAAATCTATTCGTTAGCATTATATCAGCCAAATCAGAAACTATATGGTCTATCGACAACATCAGCAAAGATCGGCTATTGGATAGTCTTAATACATAAAAGATTATTGCAGGCGGTCTCGAACTCAGGTATCTTGGTTTAGAGTTCGGACTTGGCAATATTATTAAGGAAATTAAGTAATTTTAAGGAGCGATTATCTATGAATTTGTCCGATTACTTCGAAAATGTGCAAGGTCTTGGCATTTTAGCTACGGCTGATGCAGATGGAACGGTCGATCTTGCCATTTACGTCAAACCATACGTTATTGATGAAACCACAGTCGCGTTTATCATGCGGGAGCGACTGACCCATCAAAACCTTAAATCCAATCCACACGCTGCTTACATGTTCGTTGAGCAGGGCGAAGGATACGCCGGCAAAAGGTTGTATCTGACTAAAATCCGAGAGGAAACCAATACTTCGGTAGTGGAAATGTTCCGAAGAAAACAGCCGGATATTTGTACTCCTTACGATGATTCAAATAAATACCTCGTGCATTTCCAAATAGATGATGTTCGACCGCTCGTGGGCGAAAAAACATAGAAACTAACTTGAGGACTATTCTATGCCTCTATGGGACGCATCATGGTGAGAGCAACAATTCTGTGGGGGCAGAGTAACCGTTCAAGAGTTTTTTGGGATTTTTATGTTGGATTACAAAGAAAAAGGCCATAAGCATATGTTTATAGCCCACTTAATACTAACAAAAACAAAATCCCCATAACTTATAGGGCATTTTTAATGATAACCATTTCAGGCGGAAATATCGCGTTTCCACGCTCTTTGGCCGGCAAGTAAGGCTCACAGATTATGTAAATATAAAAACAGCGGGCCGAGCCAAGGAGTCAAAGGAAAATTCAACTCGGCCCGCATATTAGGGTCCCCCCGGACCCGGTAGTATTATACGATCGGCAACAGAGGCGAGTTCAAAATTAGGAAGATGCGCCACGTCAAAACTCTTACGAAAAGTCGATATTTTCAGCGGGGATTGTCGATTATACGGTATGTAAGGCGTTTTGAATGGAAAGGGGAGAGAATATACGTGGAGTCCGAAATTGCGGTATTGTTTATTATAGCTTTTATCAGACTATATCAGTGCCGGAATGCTGTGTGGAGGGTATTTGCCACTGTATAATCCAGATTTTTTAGCGCAGGAAGGCGGTCAACCTGTCATTAGTGGTATAACCGAATTTGATAGATATTCAGTCTCCGGATAGCCGGGATTTCCAAGAATCGTTTCAGATTTTTTACTTTTTAATTAGCCGCCCATCCAAGCGGTCAGCAACCAATCTCCATTATATGAACGTTGCTTTCCCGGCCTGATCTTCTTTCAAGAATACCAAAATGCCCCTTCTTGCTGCGAGAAACCAGCAAATCCAGTTCATCCCCCTCAAACACTTCGGACAAATAAGTGGCATGCACAAAACTAATGTCCTTTTTGAGCTTGAATGCTTTTCTCAATGCGTCAATTCCCCATCGGACATATTCTGTATTATTCACATGCCCATTTAAATCAATTGAACTGTAGGGCACACGAATTCGCTCAACTTCACTATAAACATCTTGCGGTTCTAATCTTATTAGTTTTTCTGATATTGCTTTCGGTCCTGTTTTTGGCAAGTTGAGATCGAGATGGAATAAATTCTTCGGTCGGCCGCTCTGTTTGCCCAATACCATCCATTGGCTGCCGGCTCTGAACAGCTCACATTCATTTTGATCCTTACCAACAAACTCCCTTGTAGCTATTGAGCGGGTATATCCACTCGGCCATGTCCTGACAGTTACTTCATCATTCCATTTTGGGAACCTATTGATTTCTATCCTGAGATTTGACAGGACCCAATAAACATGTTTTTCATTCAATTTACCAAATCCAAGACCGAGTTGCTCTGCGTGGAGAGCTGCGACTTCTTGTAAGTAATGCATCAGCGAAACTATCTTGATATTTCCATCGACCTGGCACTCAAAGGTTTTTACCGAAAATTTGTCTTCTCTGATCTCCATGGTCTCGGTTAGTCCTCAATATTTCCGTGATAAGATTATCTATTGAATCGACCCTATTATCATCGCCAATCGCCGTTTTTACAAGAGGGTAACATTGGAAACCTGACTGAATGTTTATGATGTGCCCTATGTAGTATGGCTCTTTTTGTTTTTTAAGACCTATGGTTTCTTAGTGCAACTCAATAATTGAAATCACTGCCATAAAGGCTTCTCTGCGAAAAAATCGCTTCGTAAAAACGAAAGCAAATCTTTCTCGTTCGCCTTGACCCAAAGCCGCCTATTTGCAGGACAGAATAAGACGGGCGATGACTAAGGTATTCGGCGAAAATTCTGTGCTCACTTATAGCGCATCCTGTTTTATTGGCGAAAAGGTTTGACAACGTGCACGGGAAGGTGTTATATTGCAGCAACTTAAAAGATTTTGGGAGTGTAGCTCAGTTGGTAGAGCAACGGCCTTTTAAGCCGTAGGTCCTGGGTTCGAGTCCCAGCGCTCTCATTTTTTTTTGGCATTGAGCTCGTAAAGGAGACAGTACAAGGTGAGCGGACTATTCTATAATTTGGGCAGAAAGGTCGGGCCGAAAGTTCGTAAGGCCAGGTGGATGTGGCAATCGATAGCGGGCAGCGAAGCTGATGCCATCAAAGTCGAACACGAAGTCGGCCGGGACCTGGCACGTGAAATCAGGCATCAGTTGGGCTTTGACCAGGAACCAAAGACCGACCAAATGTTGAAACAAATAGGCAATCGCCTGACTGCCTGCGTGGCAAACCAGTCTCGTAAATTCAGTTTTGAAAATGTCAGGGGCACGGAACCTAATGCATTCGCCCTGCCGGGTGGATTCGTCTTTGTAACACGTTCGCTGGTGGAACTTTGCCAATGGAACAAGGACGAAATTGCATTCATCCTCGGACACGAGATGGGTCATGTCATACGAGGTCACGCGATGAACCGAATTATCCGCAATTCGGCCATTGCCGCCGCATCCCGCACAGCTCCGGTTCGGGGCCTGCTTTCCGGGTGGCTGCGAAAGGTAGGAGTGCAATTCCTCGAGAGCGCATATTCCCAGGCCCTGGAGTCCGAAGCTGATAAACTCGGAGTTCGTCTTGCCGCTGCCGCTGGTTATGATCCCCGAGCCTGTGTACAATTACTTCATCGCCTGGCCAAACAGGGCTCGGCGGCCAACCAATCTAATCTCGGCAGTTATTTTTCCTCACACCCACCTTTCGATATCCGTATTCACAATATCAACCTTCTACTGCGCAAGTATCAGCAACGAGTTCAGTCATAGGACTATGGTCGAGCCGCCTTTGTGAATTCAGCAAATCCTCCGGCGTGAGCTGTTCCGCTTCATCCAGTTGGCTGCGAACCTTTTGAATCCACATGAGCATTACTTTTACGACCTCGGGATCAAAATCGTATCCAGATGAGTCCACCAATATTCCTACCGCTTCGACAACAGACCGCGAGTTATGGTATGAGCGATTTCCCGTAAGAGCATCGAACGTATCAGCTACAGCTATTATGCGTGATCCCAGCGGTATGGAAGTATCAGATAAACTGTCCGGATAACCCTGGCCATTCCATTTCTCATGGTGGTATCTAACGATGGCTATCTCGTGCTCCAGAAAGCTCATCTTGTCCAGGATGCGAACGGCTATCAGCGGATGCTGCTCAATAATTTTCCGTTCGCGGGGCGTTAGCCTGCCCGGTTTGGATAGAATTGCATCCGGAACTCCGATCTTTCCAATGTCATGAATCATAGCAGCGCGACGAATAATCTCTAACTGTTTAGGAGCAATTTTCATTGTCTCGGCAATAGCAACGGCATATTGCATTACGTTTTCAGAATGTTTCTTCGCATAAGGGTCTTTCGCTTCGAGGGCCTGTACTAATCCCCAGATGCTCTGAATGAACATCTTCTCTGCCTGCTCCGACAACCCGGCAATACGTCTTTTCAGCTTTTGAATCTTCTCAACTTCGATGTCACCGGGACTTAGAATCCTGGACATAGTTTTGTTCCACAGCTTGACACAGTTTCGTCCGGCACTTTTGGCTTCATAAAGAGCCAAATCGGCCCTGCGAATCACCTCGCTGGAGGAATCGTTTTGGTCGACTAATCTTTGTGCTATCCCGCAGCTGATTGTCATTGAGTAGTTTTCCGCAATCTTTATTTGCTGGACCCTGGCCCGAATCCTTTCCAATAATTTGACAGCATCGCTGGCTTTCGTCTCAGGCATTAGTATGACAAACTCGTCGCCGCCATATCGTGCGAGTACATCCGGATTCCTCTTCTGGCTCTTCATACATTCGGCAAGTTTTTTCAGCGCATCGTCGCCTGTCGAATGGCCCAGGACATCATTGACCGTTTTAAAATTATCGAGGTCTATGATTGCAACGGAGAATGAACATTTGTACCGTTTCGCACGCGCACATTCCGCTTCGAGCTTATCCTCAAGAAGTCGTCTCGAGCCAACTGCCGTCAAGGCATCAGTCAGTGATGTGAGCATTGCCTGCTGATACAGGCTGGCATTTCTAAGATGAGAAGTCAGAATTTCTTTCGTTAATTTGGCTTTATAGGAAGTTAGTTCCCTGTTTTCAGTAGTCGAGCGAGCTAATCCACACATGCACAAATAGCCTGACAATTGTTCCTTAGAGTTATCCTTAATACCAGAGAGCGTCAGCGGAATCAATAAAGACGGCCCTTGCACTCCGGCCTTGCTGCAATCATCCGGAATATCGTCCTGGATGCTCGAAACGCTTCGCCCATGCAGGCAAGTCAGACGTTCTTTGGGACACAAACATTCGTTGTAGCTCAATAGCTCCGGAGGATTGTCGCTTGTTACTCGTCGCCTGTCGTGTGCTTCATGAGGGCTGGAAGATGAATGCCACAGGGACAGTACACATCTGTGGGCCTCAAAAAGTTTAGGAGCCTCTTTGGTTACTGTTTCGGCCGCGTCATTCAGGTCGATGCTTTTAAGGCAGGCAGAAAGCATCGTGACTTCTTCGGCGGCCGCTCGATCTTCAAGAAGTTGTCGTCCCATAAGATCGCGAGCTGAGAGTATTCCTACTACCACACCATTATCAACCACAGGTAAATGACGAATGTGATTGGCCGCCATTATCTGGCGAGCCTGGCTGGTTGGAGTACCGAGAGGACATGTAACAATTTGCGGCGTCATAATCTCGGCTATAGTCCTGCTCTCGAGGTCCATCGAAGAAACAACTACCTGGCTGACAATATCCCGCTCGGTTACGATGCCCGCGAAACTGCCATCCTGCTCGTTTACGATAAGACAGCCTATCTTATTATCGAACATTTTGTTCGCGGCCGCCTTTATGCTGGCATCGACACAGATAGTCACAATCTCTGCAGGTCGTTCAGCAGCTTCATCCTTCGGAAGTCTTTCAGTCGGACTATGGAAAATGTGTTCATCCATTATTCCCATCCTTTGAATCATTCTTCATTTATCGCCTGTTATTCAGGCTGAATACTTTAATGAACCCTCTTCAAAATAAATCTATCGGCTTTAGTCGTACCTTACTTCCGAAATTTTTGTTTTTAAGAGGAAAACAGAGTTCGAAGAAAGGCTGTTATCGGTCTAAAGGCGGTGACTTTGAATGATAAAAATACTTGGGACCGCCATTCGTGACTGTGGGGCTGTTGAAAAAGGTGTTGTTGTTCCTTTATCCGGCTGGTTGTGGCCTGCACTCAGGCACGGATCGGTTACAGCCCTGAATTTTTACAGTCCATTAAAAGGGACAATACAGGCCTTATTATGCGCAAAAGCTACCGAGCCAGGGCGTACCCACGAAACGAACTCCAAAAAATAGGAGGAATAGGAGGAAGTGGCTTGCCGTTCTCACCGCGATCCCTGGAATTATGATATGCTTAGTTTTGGTCGCTTGCGTAAAAGTAAAAGACAATATCGTTATTAGAAAAGCGTAAATCCAATATGTTCCCGCTCACAAAGCCCCTGTCCGAAGGAGGATTAAAACAGAGCAGGGGCTGATGGGCTGAAGCGAAATATTGACAACGTCTATTATAGCCATTATCGCCAACCAGGTCCGGACAATTGTGTTGTTTGAAGAATTTTCCCAGTGGATAATCCGCAGATTTTTCTTGACGTGAAGGTGGATATTTTAGTATAAACAAAGATGGATAGCTTTGTTCCCGTATGTGCCGGTTTTACAGTTAAATTTTTTAAAACTGGAAACTAACGGCTCGTATGGGGCTACAGAAGGAACGAGATAGTCTCAAGTCGTAAAATGTTCTTGGATCAATAAGAATATAGTAAATGTTACGTGTTTTATTGGTCGTTTTATTAACTCTCTTTTATGGAGGAGGACTATTATGTGTAATAAAATTGTTCACCTGGTTTCTTCTATTCTTGTGCTCGTCGTTACAAGCAGTGCATACGCTGATCTGGTGAGCCACTGGACCCTCGATGAAGGTTTTGGCACCATAGTTAATGATTCGAGCGGCAATGGCAATAATGGCACGTTCGTCGGAAACCCCCAGTGGATAGTCGGCATTAAGGGTGGTGCGCTGGAATTTGACGGCACGTCCTACGTTGATTGCGGCAATGACGCCAGCCTGGACATCACCGGACCCTTCTCAGCGGCGCTCTGGATAAAACCAGGCACTGATGGCAGTCTGATGGTTGCGCCATTATGTAAGGCTGAGTCGGCTTTAGGGTGGAACTGGCAGCTCAGGTACGGTTGGAATACCGCCAAACCTACCATCATGGGATGGCAGTTTAATACCGCTGGCGGCAGCACATGGCTTTTTGTTGATCAGGAACTGCCGATAGGTGAATGGTACCATATTGCGGCTGCGCATGATGGCAGCACAGTAAAATGTTATCTAAATGGGGAGGAAACCGATTCAGCTCCAATGTCGAGCTTTGCCAGCACCACTTCCCCCTTAATTATCGGGTCCGATGGATGGAGATATGACTGGATTGGAGGGATCGATGATGTCAGACTTTACGACCATGGCCTCTCATCGCGCGAGATTCTCGCCATCATGCAAGGCACCATGCCGCCGTACGCCTGGGGCCCGGAGCCATCCGATGGAACGATCTGGACCCAGACATGGGCGAATCTCAAGTGGAACCCCGGCCCCTACGCGGTATCACATAATGTCTATTTGGGTGATAACTTCGACGATGTCAATGATGGCGTTGGCAACACTTTCCGACTTAATCAGACGACAACCTCTTTTCTGGCCGGATTTCCCGGATACGCCTATCCTGATGGTTTGGTGCCAGGCACAACTTACTACTGGCGGATCGACGAGGTCAATGATGCCGATCCCAACAGTCCGTGGAAAGGCAATGTCTGGAGCTTCTGGATTCCTCCTCAAAAAGCATATGATCCCGACCCGGCTGATGGCACCAAGTATATAGACTTGAATGTAACCCTCAACTGGACGGCTGGAATGAATGCGAAATTGCATTATGTGTACTTCGGTGATAATTTTGAGGATGTGAACAGTTCCACTGTGGGGCATCCTCAGACACCTACATCCTACACACCCGGCCCGCTTGGATTAGGTAAAGATTATTACTGGCGAATCGATGAATTCGATGGCGTCTCAACCCACAAGGGCGATGTCTGGGGCTTTAAAACACAACCGGAAATAGCCATCGCTAACCCTAATCTCGTAGGCTGGTGGAGTCTGGATGAGGGTATGGGGACTACTGCCCTTGATTGGTCCGGCCATGGCAATCACGGGACACTCTTCGGTCCAAAATGGGCTATTCCCGGCTTTCTTGGCGATGCCGCGCTTGACTTCAGCAATGGCGGCTACGTGGCGATTCAGAATCTCAAATACAACAGTACGGGCATTGCCGGGGTGACTGTCTGTGCCTGGATTCGCACGAAAAACAACGCTACCCAATTTATTGCCTCGTTTGACCGCAATGAGTACTGGCGCCTGGAGATTAACGGTTACGGGGGTGGTGACGGTCAGGTTGGCTGGGATTTGATGACCAGTGGGGGGCAGTTAGATAACGGCAGCGTCACACGTGTGGATGACGGGCGCTGGCACCATGTTTGTGGTGTGTTCGACAACGGAAGGGCTACAATCTATATCGATGGTGAACCTGAGTCTTCAGGAACAGGAGGCCCGACCTTTGGCAGTGGCAACACCCGCTTTGGCTTCATCGGTGCCAACTCCGAAGCAAGCGGCTTCAACGGAAGCCGGGGCGGTGGAATACCCATTTCCGGTGACATAGACGACATGCGTATCTACGACAAGGCATTGACGGCCGAAGAGATTAAACTGGTTATGCGAGGCGATATTGCCCTTGCCTGGAATCCAAGCCCGGTTAATGGCTCAACTCCTTACATAAGAGATGTGCTGCCCCTTAGCTGGTCGCCGGGAGATAATGCATCCGGGCACGATGTTTATTTCGGAGTTGACAGAGACGCCGTTGCCGATGCCGATGCATCAGATACTGCCGGCGTATATCGAGGCCGACAGAGTGCTACTGTCTACAATCCACCGGAAGGGGTTGAATGGGGCGGTGGGCCTTACTACTGGCGTATCGACCAGTACAATACCGACGCTACAATCAGCAGAGGCACTGTATGGACCTTTACAGTGGCCGACTACATTGGGATAGACGATTTCGAGGACTACAACGACTATGAACCTGACAGGATATTTGACACGTGGACAGATGGATGGGGCATCCCGACAAACGGTTCTGAGGTAGGTTATGCCGAACCTAATTTCACTCTGGGAGAGCACCACGTTGAGACTACGATTGTTCACGGAGGACTTCAGTCGTTGCCATATTTCTATGACAACAATTTCAAGTACTCTGAGGCGACCCTGCCGCTGGTCTCGGCACGTAACTGGACCGAGGAAGGCGTTGCTGTACTGTCGTTGTGGTTTTTTGGTAATCCATTTAATGCTGCTGAGCAGATGTATGTTTCTATTTCAAATGCCAACGGCGTTACAGGAACAGTCTACCATGATGATCCCAGTGCAGCACGGATAGCTACCTGGACGCAGTGGACTATAGAGCTAAAGAAATTCGCAGATCAGGGCGTTAATCTGACCAATGTCGATAAGTTCTATATTGGCTTCGGCGATAAGGCTAATTTGCAGGCCGGTGGTTCAGGGAAGATGTATTTTGATGACATTCGTCTTTATCGCCCGAGCCCATAACCAGAAGCTGAATAACAGACGATAGTATTACTGATTTGCTTCAGTTCGGGGTCTATGCTGATTGATTTCGGTATAGGCCCCGGTTGGTTTAGTACAATACCTGTCCATTATCGTCAAGGGAATCCTACTGTTTGGAAACTAAGAACAGTCACAATTTCTTTCCAAGGAACTCTGGGGGCATTTATAAGCAAGCGTTTGTCGAGCCTGCCCTGGCCCCGCCACAAGTGAGTCTATTCGACCACGCTCTACATAGACTTTGTCGAAGGGACGTTCGCTGGTTTTTTTGTTGGAATCCAAAACATCTATTCGTCATCGCCTCTGACCGGCTCAATAATCCGTGCTAATCCGCCTTCATCGGCGTCTAATATCAATCTCAGTTAATTAAAGCCGATTGTCCATTAATGTTATTCTGCGAAAGCAGGAATCCAAGACCTTTATCCTTTAGATTGGCAATCACAGTATCGGTTCTTTCTTACTGAAATCATTATAATACAGGATTTCACTCGACATATAGCCTTTTTTATGGTATAATATGGTTAGTATATCGTATGTAGTATGTGGTATGTCGATTAGCGGAAAACAAATCAAAAATCAAATTGAAAAAATCAAAAAAGTGAATGCTATCAATCAAAAAGATGTGCGAAAATCAGCCGAATGGGGTAGAAAGCATGACAAAAAGAGTCAAATTATTGAGATAAATTGAGACTAATTTGAAAAAACAAAGCCAATTTGCTAAAAGCCAAAATGAATGTAAACTCAATATTAACAAGGGATTATGTAAATGAACCGCGGTTTTGGCTCGAAAAAAACAAAGCCAATTCAAAGCCAATCACCGGCCTTTGCCCGGAAACTC
>Ga0307380_10012946_pt1 | contig 10332 bp, 15 predicted proteins | sample UN3MG_FD_202239 | JGI IMG/M metagenome (GOLD analysis project Ga0307380, IMG submission 202239) | Soil microbial communities from Risofladan, Vaasa, Finland - UN-3 | ecosystem: Environmental > Terrestrial > Soil > Coastal area > Acid sulfate soil | place: Finland: Risofladan, Vaasa | collected... | reverse complement strand
AGGTGAGGGTGTGGTACTACCTAGTGCACTAGGTAATATTCCTCTTCCTCTTCTATTTCCTTCTTCTTTTCTCTTTTCGGTTTCAATAATCTCTTTGCTACTTTCTCTATTGGATTCCAGTTTACTAGGTAGTGAATTAGCTGGTGCACTAGGTAATTTACTAGGTAGTAATTCACTAGACTGTTGGCCTGATGGTGGCCAGTTCTCGGTAATTATCTCTTTTGGTGTCGGATGGTAGCGCAGCTTGTCCTGCCAACCTTCCGGTGGGGGATATTCTGAGGGGTATGCCCACTGCAACTTCTGGACGTCCCACCAGTCAAGCATCTGAATGGCTTTGGTCTTTGAGGTGGTGTAAACTTTTACCAGCTCCTGTTCCTGCAGCTCCTCTAACAGTTCAGCGATATCAGTCTTTGTAATGTGGTCAATATTGGGGCAGCAGGCATACTTAATCTCATGGGGATTGCCAGAAACTCTGCCCTGGTCATCACAGTTTATCCAGATCAAAGGAAACAGCAGGGCAGCCTTTAAGCTGAGTTGCCCCATTCTAGGGTCTGTTGATAGGCTCTGGGGGACTATTCTTCCCCGGGCAACAGATCGTCTCATTTAACACCCCCTTATAAGGGAAGCTGACTATGTTTTTGGTCTAATTTTTGCAATTCCCATATTCCCAGGCAGTGCCAGAAAATCTGCCAGTCATGGTCGTGGTCAAGCTCTATTGCTACCTCAACCTCGCTATCATCCGGACTTATTCTCAGTATCCTGGCGCCAGCTACCGGCCAGCCCTGTTCTTCAAGCAGTTTCCGGTACGCTGCGGCCTGGTAAAAATAGCTTTCGTAAATTCCGCCTCCGGTCTTAAAATCAATAAGGACGAATTCGCCGTCAATCTCAGCCAGCAGGTCCGGAGTACCGCCAAACTTAAACTCCTCGGACATCAGGCGTTCTTCTACCATTACTGGCGCCAGGGGGTGTTCCTTCTCCCAGGCCAGGTACTTCTCGAAACACTTATTAGCCTTCTCCACCTCTACTGGCACTGCGAAATAATCTGGCGCCTCTCCCTTGAGATGACAGGCAATAAGGTAATGAGCCAGGGTGCCGACTCTGCCGGCGGTGTCCCTTACCTCGCGGTAGTCAAGTCCCTGCCGGCCTAGCTCCCAGGCCCAGTGAAGTAGCCCGGGTTTGTCCAGGATACCGAGGACAGTGGTAACTGAAGGTACAATGGTGCTGTCCGCCAGGTGATACGGCTGATGTGTACTTACTAGAGTCAACCCTTCGTTGTTCAATCCGTCTTCCATCTCATCTTGTTCTGGTCTTAAGCCGGACTGTCGCCTTTCCGCTATACACTGTGGGCAGCCTTCCGTGAGATTAAACTCTCCGTGCTTGCAATGCCCTTTCTCTTTATCTGTTGTCACTTCTGCCTCCTTTTCCTGAACCCACGCCTTAATGGCTTTAATATCACTGTCACGAATATCAGGATGCGAAAGAAACTTTTCAAGGTTAAAGCAAGTCTCCCCCTGTCTTAGAGGAATTGCCGGCCTCCCAGACCTCTGCCATATCTCCAAGATTTGTGTTCTCTCTTCGGTTAACATCTGCGCTCCCTGAAGTTAATCCACTGCGTTATAACTCTTTTCAATAGACTGAATCTCCCCTCCGGCCGCCACCACCAGTCGGTGGAGCCGCAGATGCGACAGGGGCGGGTTGGTTTATTGGGCACAATTTTCTCACCTTTCTTCCACATCAATGATTTGGGCGCCCATCTTTAGTGCTGCCTGCACCAGATGGTCGTCTTCTGACTCACAGATACAGTGCACCCGGCAGGGATGCCCCAGGAAGTTACTGATGATTTTCTCAGCTATCTGCTGATTTTCTGGTTTCTTCATGTTCTCCTTGTGAATGCTATATCTAAAAGCGAGAGTAACGGTACCGCCTTCCATATCCACCGGCTGGGCACCAGCACTTCTAAGCAGGGCAATGGCATTAGTTCTCTTAATATCTGCTGGGACTTCTTCAAAAATCCGCCTCCAGTTCAGTCTCAGTTGTTCAAATTCGCTTCCAGCCTCTAGCAGGGCTGTAGTAGCAGTAGGCGCTTGTGGTGCTTCTCTTCCCTCCTTAATGAGTTCCCGCGGCAAGGTAAGGGGGTCCAATTCAAAGCGCAGAATTTTAACTAACTGATCTTCCTTAATGTAATACTTGTTATCCCATAGCATCCACTCTGAGTTGTCTGGCCTTGTATTAGACAAAACCAACAAATGCCACCCCATATACCTTACCTTTCTTTGCTCAACCCGCCCCCACAGCTCTACTGAGACAGTCTTGTTTAATGCTAGACGAAAAACCGAGTCGCAAAGATTATAGATATTCTTTGCATGTATCTCCATTTCAGTCTTACCGTGCGACTTTAGCTCGAGGAGCATAATGTAGGCCTCTTTCTTGCTTTTTTGATCGTGGAAGAAGACCTGATCGATATCACACACCGTAAGCCCAAACCGGTATGAGTCCAGTTCGGGGTTCTTATACCTCCATTTGGCAAACTCGCTGAATTCCTCAGGATACCTTAGCGGCCTCGTCCTTGATTTCTGCGAGTCTGGCCCTTGTGATTCTAGTGAGGGACTCATCGACATCGAACCCAATTGCTCTCCTGTTCGTTAATTTGGCCGCCCTGAGGATATTGCCAGAGCCACAGCAAACATCCAGCACAATCTCACCTGGTACTGTCAATTTGCTGATGTAATATTTTGCATCTTCCATGCTCTGGCCATAATCGTGAAGTTCTTTAGCCTCTTTCCGATTCCCCATTCTTATCATGTCCAAAAACCATTCGTGCTCTGCGGGTCCGGGCCTTTGGTAGATTAGGATTGGTCTCCACTGGTCCCATATCTTCCTTGACCGGAAAAAGCTATGCCCCTGGTCGTAATATTTGCCGGCTAGCCAGTAATACTCCAAGTGCTCACCAAGGTCAGCTAAAATGGTGGGGAGGTAAAGCTTCCCGCAATATGTCAAAAGAAACCTCCCGGGTTTAAGAATTCTTGCCGCTAACTCGGCCAAGGGTGACCAGAGATCCAAATACTCTTTACCATAACTGGGGTCAGTAAAAATAAGGTCAATACTATCTGGGGGAATGTCTTTGCCAAGCTTCCTAAAATCGCCACTCTCAATCCTTATTCCCTCTGGGGGCATAACGACCTTGCCCATTCGAGCAAGTTCTTCCCTCTTAGTGGTTGTATCTTCCTCCTTCTGGGCCTGCACGACTATTTGGGAGACTCTCTGTTGGCTTACCTTATAGTCGGCGGCGACCTGACCCTGGCTTTCCCCAGTGGTGACCCTTTCTTTTATTCTTTGTTTTTCCTTTTTGGGAATCTTGATCCTCAGGTCTGGTGGGTTACTAGTATTGTCATCCTTGACATTACTTGTGCCTTCCCATTCATCTATCGTTCGCCTAGCTACTCCCAGAATACCGGCTACCTTCTCCTGGCTCATGCCGGTTTGCCGCAACTTAAGTGCTATCTTCTTCTGATTTCCCCTGAGCTGCTTTATCTGGTCTAGCGACATCTGTCTCCTGGCGATATTCATTGCCAGTCCCAGAAGGAAGGCACTTTGTTCGTCAAGAGGAAGAACATCCTTAGACACCTCATCACCAGCTATCTTCCACCGGTGGTAACCGTCGATAATTCGTCCATCGGGCAGCACGAGGATGTGCTGCAAGATGCCGTGTTCAGCAATGCTCGCCTTCAGCGCCTCGAACTCATAACTGGCCAGGGGAGGTAAAAGTTCCAGCAGTTTATCCCAAGGTCTCAACTCCATTTATCACCTCACCGCAGCAATCTTCTGGTAGCACTCTGGCTCAACCAGTCTTTACTGTCTTTATTTTCAGCCAGCATGTCCCCAGACGTCTCTCAACCGGGCTATGATGTCATTCTGTCCCAACCTGCGCAATACTTCTTCCGGCGGCAAATTGCGCCGTGGGTCCCCCGGTGGAATTGGTACAACCGTGCATGCATAATGGATAGGTTCTTTCCCCAAGCGCTTAGCTTCCTTCCTTGCCAACTGTGTGTTAATCCATGACCATAGCAGGTCATTAGCCCAAACTGTTGTGGCTTCCGGTAGTGTCGGTTCTGTCATTACATTCTCCTAAAACAAGGGCTTCTGCTTTTCCACCCGGCTATTTATCTCCTTCCCTTTTCGCTGAGCACCTCGGGCACACCCTCTCGTCCTCCGGCAGGTAGTAGTCTCTAAATGTGCGACCGCAGACACGGCATTTGTATCGTCTCAGTTTGCCGTATAGCATCTTCATGGTGACCGGTTGCTCTGGGTTTCCCACTTTTAATTCCTTACCGCCGCTATCTTCTGATAGCATATGGATGGCAACTCGTTTATATCCTTCTGGGAGCTGTAGCCGAGCTCCTTTACGACTGCCTTCGGTTGCATCTGGAAATCCTGGAAGCACACTTTCATCAAATCATTAATCGTTCTGATACTCTCCGGGTCTCGCTTCGGCTTAGCCGGGGCCGCGCCGGTCGGTTGCTGTCGCTCTTCGGCGATGGGTTGCTCTAGGTCATTGGCTTCTGCCAGCGCGGCCCCGGCTTTCTCCTCTCCGAATAAATCTTCTTCCTGGCTGATAATTTCACCTGTCTGGACATCGACCACTTGTTCCGGCTTGTTCTCGGTAGCTTTCTGTCGCTGTAAAGCATCTATCAGGGCGTTCCATATTCTCTCCATGCTCCAGCCAGCGTCTATGAGCTCCTTCTTAATGGAATCCACCTGCAGGAGTTCTCGCGCTTGCTCAGTAGTAAGCCCCAGTTCGGACTTGACCCTGGCCCAAAACTTTTTCCACTCGGGTTTCCCCTCCTTCTCCATCGCTGGCGGTATCTCACCCTCGGACATTTCTCGGTATTCGGCTTCGGTTACATCGGCGACCTCGGCGGTGGACAGAGTGCCGGCAAAGAGAGAGGGAAACGCTTCAACGAGTGCCCGCTTGAGTGCTGTTTTACGCAGCATCATTGGCTGCTTCTCTTTGGTCCAGAAACGGGTTAGGTTACCGCTCTTCGTATACCTTAGACACTCCGCTTTGTTGACAGCCATGTAAAATGACTTCTCTCTGTCTTTTCTAAAGACTCTGGCATAGCCTCCCGCTAGCTTCTCCGCTTCATCCGGCAAGAGCAATGAGCCCTCCCTGAATTCCAATTTGCCGCCGCTGTCTTTAAGGACAATACCAGCCTCAATTCCGTTGAAGTTTTCATTGGTTTCCGCCGACTTCAAATAAGAGTGTATGTCAATAACTATGGCGGCTTTGTCCTCCTCGGAGTATTTGATAAGGTAGATCTCGTTAGCGAACGGATTTAAGGACAAGGACTGGCAAGTTTTGAGAAATACGACGGTCTCCTGGTCAGTGGCATAGGGGCAGATGAGGGTTTTCACGTCATGAAAGGTAATGGTGATTTGCTCACCTTTCCATTTGACGACCGCCTTTTCCTGTGTTGTGGCTACTTTTGTTTGTGTCATCATTTACCTTCCTCCTTAGTATCTTCGTTGTATTGGGCTTGAGCGATAGCCTCGTAGATTTCCATCGCGGCCAGTATCTTTCCTGGATTTCTTCGGTGAAGGTCCGCTATAACTTGCTTAATTCTCTCCGGGGTAAGTAACACTTTCTACCCCCTTTCCTAGTCCTTAGTCTCGCCTGGTAGTAGCGAATAGACCTGTGGATAGTCTCGCTCCTTATTGTCCTTGTGGCGTTTCAGGGCTTCGAGGCCTAGCTTCTGGGCCTCGTATAAGCCTGTCCAGGCGTCATAAGTATGTGCTCCAAGGTCTTGATGTAGGATTTCGATAGCTTTCTCTGTTTTCACTCTCTACCTCCTTACTTTAGACTGAGACTTTCTCCAACCATTGAAATTGAATCCGATAGAATGCATAGCCATCAAGGTCTTTGAATCGGTATCCTGCCCTCTTGAGTGCTAAGCCTAGTTCGGGAAGACTATCGAAACCACCCCGGTGAGCATCCGGACGACTTTCTTGAATTCACCGAACCTGGCGATAAGTTCCTGAATGGGCCTCTCGCGTCTCTCGTCGTAGGCTGCTTTCGGCATAACGCCGCCTCCCCTGATTTATTCTGGGTGTCGAGACCGGGATTAGTTGTGGTTTGGGTCGCTGGAAGGTACACTGGCAGCATTGAGCAGAAACAGGTCTTCGGCAGGCTCGTTTAGCTTGAAGCTGACTCTGTCAATAAAGGAGCGACTCAAGGGTACGTTCCCGGAAGCCACACGGCACAGATATATCTTGGAATAGCCCGTCATATCATGCAGCCAATCTCGCGTGTATTTTCTGAACACCGGATGCTGTTGCATAAACCACCCCCTTACTCAATTGCTTAGTGTAAATTACTTTGACCATAATGTCAAGATTTTCTTTCATATCTATTTCATCGGGGTGGTTTGTTTTTGTTATCGTAGGGTGCTATAATGCTAAGCAGCAAGACCATTATGTGTGCTAAAATGACTATAAAAATTTTACAGAGAGGGCGAGCTCCCAGACTTTCTGGTTTAAGAAAAAATCTATAGAAGGGAGGTGTTCCGGTGGCTAAAGTCAGTGCCGGTTCCGGCAGGTCGGACTTATCACCCCTGGGGTACTGGTTGCGGGAGAGGTGCCAGGCGGATGGCCTATCGCTCAGAAAGGCGGCAGCCAAGGCAGGGGTCAGTCACGCCACTATCTCCGACATTATAAACGGCGGACGGCCTTCGGCCGCAACCGCCGTTAAGCTGGCTAAGGCCTTCAGTGGCAATGGTCAGCACCAAAAGGCATCGCTGGAGGACTTTCTGCTTACCCTCTGCGGATATCGAAGCGATCGGGCGGAAGGAAGACTTAGGGAGCCGTTGGCCCGACTGATAGATAAGCTCAGTGAGTTTAGCGATGCGCAACTTGAGATAATGGAGCACTTCTCCGACTTCATCACCAAATCAGTGGACAAGACATGAGGAGTTTGAAGTCGCTGACTGGCGTTCTCCACATGCCCGAGATTAAAGTGAATTTTTATTTGAGCTTCGCCGAGCAGGAGCCAGAAGGCAAAGAGGCCAAGAACACAGGCGAAGAAGAGCCAGAAGGCGAAGAGGCCAAGAAGATAGGCAGAGTATTGGACCAGTTTTCCAATCTTTCGCCCGAGATACAGGAGGTTATCATCGAGTTTGCTGAATTCATTGAGAAGAAAGAGAAAAAATTAAGTGGGCAGGGCCCTCCCACTTAAAAGTCAGACGGTCAATCCTCCTTTTTCAGTATGTGGGGGTCCTGCCCGACTAGATTGTAAGGATTTGTTACCAAAATGTCAATATACGCTAACGAACGGGAAGGGGGTGAAAAACCATGAGAAAACGACTCAGGTAGAGTCCCTGCTTTTGAAAATAGTCAGCAAAATTGACAAAATGTTTTTCCAGATTGACAAAATGGTCTTCCACATTTTCAAGCTAAAAAAGGAGGTTTTAGACCTCTGACCTCTATTGTGATGCGGGAGTAACTCAGTTGGTAGAGTCCCTGCCTTCCAATCAGGGAGCGAAAATGGCTGAATATCAGCTTCAAAATAGAGAAAAAGCAACGAGTAGAGTCGCTGCTTTTGGTCAGACGGTCAAAAGGAAAAATGGTTACCGCAACAAGACCCACAACCCGTACCCTTACCCTGAACGAGCTCGTCTCCCGTTTCCTCGAGTCGTGCCGCCACATCTCCCCAAGATCGGGCCGACGCCTCTCCCCCAGGACGCTGGAATACTACCAGATGTGCCTCGACGGGCTGCTCTACTATGCTGCCCGGAATGACTGGCCGGAGCCGGCGGAAATCACCCGCGACCACCTCCGCGACTTCATGCAGTACCTGGCCCGCGAGCCGCACCGCTGGGCTGGCGACGGCCGCCGCAACACCTACCGCCAGGCGTCCCCGGCCACGGTCCACCACTACCTCAAGGTGGCGGCAACCTTCCTCAGATGGTGCGAGGACGAGGAATATATCGCGGAGAGCCCGGCGCGGCGCCTGCGCCTGCCCAGCCCCCAGTATAAGGACGTGTCGCCCTATAGCGACGACGAGGTGAAGGCCATGCTGGCCGCCCTCGACCACGAGATCCAGTACGGCTACCGCTTCCTCGGCATCCGGAACAAGGCCATTATCTCCGTCTTCGTCGATACCGGCCTGCGCCTCTCCGAGCTGGCCGGCATGAAGCTCTCGGAGCTGGACCCCCAGCTGCAGCAGGTCAGGGTCGTCGGCAAGGGCGCCCAGCTTCGGGTGGTCCCCATCAACGGCCAGGCGAGGAAAGCCCTGAAGGTCTACCTCACCCAGGCCCGGCAGGAGGGCGGCGACGAGGTGTGGCAGACCGACGGCGGCCAGCCCCTCTCCCCCTACGGCGTCAAAATCATGATCGACCGCTTAAAGCGCCGGGCCGGGGTGCGCTCCGGCGGCGGCGCGCACCGCTTCCGCCACTACTTCGCCACCCGCTACCTGGAGGGCGGCGGCGACCTGAACGCGCTGCGGCTGCTCCTGGGGCATGCCACCCTCTACATGGTGCTGCGCTACACCAAGTTCGTCCAGATCCGCCGCGCCCTGGACGAATCTCCAGAATTCTCCCCCCTCGACCGGCTGACCCGGGGCGGCAAAGGCAGCCACCGCGACGAGCGCTGGGGCTGGAGGCAGATAGACAGGCAGGTAGATAGATACATACATACCTAGATGGAGGCAGTAAAAGTGATATTATTGACAGGGCAAGGGATAAAATGATAACATTTGCCAACATTGCGCACGGGAGGTGACGTTATGGAGCTGCCGGGCGGCTATACCCTAGACCGGATCGAGGTCAATGTCTGAAATGAGATTACCGAGGGTCAGCGGCAAAGAGGCGGAACGAGTCTTATTACAGGCAGGCTGGTATTTGCATCATGCCAGGGGCTCTCATTTCTACTACAAGCACCCGGACCGGCCGGGGATCAGGGTAGATATTCCAATACATGCCGGAGTGATTCTGGTACCTAAGACTCTTAGAAGCATACTGGAGCACGCTGGGCTCAGTGTCGAGGAATTCAGCAAGTTGTTGGGAGGCTAAAGATGGTTTCTTATAAGGTTATCTTAGAGCGTGACGATGATGAGCCAGGCTATTATACCGCGACTGTGCCCGCTCTACCGGGGTGCGTTAGCCAGGGGCAGACCAGGGAGGAAGCCCTGGAGCATGTCGAGGAGGCTATCCAGGGTTATCTGGAATCACTACAGAAGGATGGAATCCCGACACCAAGAGATGTAGAGCTGGAGGAAGTGGCGGTACCGGTTAGCTGAATCTTCGCACGGCTGACATCAGCATCGGGGACTTCCTGCAATTAACCAGGAAGGGGCGGCCGTGGACGAAGTAAAGGACTGGAAGTGGCTCCCTCCTGTGTAATGAGCATAGCATACGAATCTCTCCTCAGCTATCGCCCAAACGGGTGATTTTAAGCTCAGCAGCCCCTACTTTACAATAACTGACGCGCTGAGAGCAAAAATAAGGCGGTTTTCCCTGGGTGGTCAATGGGGTTTTATACCTTCCCCTGGGTAGTTCAGTGCTCCTCTACCCATCGAACAAGGTCTTTCTTCAGGAAGACCCGCTTTCTTCCAATCCTGTGAGAAGGAAGCCCCTGCTTCATAAGCTTATAAGGGGTATCTAGCATATCCCGATGAACAATTTTTATCCACCCTTTCAGATATCTAGCAACCTTCTTTGCTTCTGTAGAATTCCCGCACGGTGGCTATCAGAGCTTTCTTCGCCTCAACCGTCAGCTTCCCGTCGGCCCTGATGGCCGGTATGGTGTCGCTGATGACTGCCTCTTTACCTGTGATGAGGTAGTCAACCGTAACCCCTAGTTCCTCAGCAAATCTAGCAAGTGAGGAAACCGAGGGGACCCTCTTATCCTGTTCTATGAGTGATATGTACTGTGGTGAGACTCCGGCGGCTGTAGCCAGCTGTTCCTGCGTAAGTTCTAGTACCTCTCTCCGTGCCCTCATTCTCCTTGCTAGGTTCATCTCTTTCCCTCCTAATTATGGGAGGACAGGTTCGCCTGTATGTAGCCTTAGTTGTTCTGAAGATTAACAGCTTGGCATAATGTTGAGCAATAGGCTTACAAATAGTTGGTAGAGATTTGCCCTACAAATAGTTGACTTTTGGATGGCATCCTGCTAGTATTTGACTATGCCGAATCGTAAGGTAGAGTTAACCTTCAAATACCAGACAGCTTCCCAGGTGAGGAAGAGACTGGGGCTTAGTCGCTTCCAGTTTGATGTACGCCTGAAACGAGGTATCTTTCCTAGGCCGACCTTCACCGATGTAACTGGCGTTCGTTATTTTG
>Ga0307380_10012944_pt1 | contig 10333 bp, 5 predicted proteins | sample UN3MG_FD_202239 | JGI IMG/M metagenome (GOLD analysis project Ga0307380, IMG submission 202239) | Soil microbial communities from Risofladan, Vaasa, Finland - UN-3 | ecosystem: Environmental > Terrestrial > Soil > Coastal area > Acid sulfate soil | place: Finland: Risofladan, Vaasa | collected... | reverse complement strand
GGCCCACGACACGGCGATCCGTGCGTGCGAGCGACCGGAGGTCGTCCGCGACCTGCTTGAGCGCCGGGGGCACATGCTGTCGGACTGGCAACGCAAACGCGTAGAGGCGGCCCTGAGTGGCCAGCCAGAGCCGCGGGGAACGTGGGTGGAGCTGCCCGGCAGGGCCAGTTGGATTCAGACTGGCGACGAGGTGTCCGATCGAACCGGATACCGCCGCTTTGACTGCGACCGCTACTTCGCGGTCGTTCTCTGGTTCTGCGGAAAGCTCGGCGGCGTCTGGAAGACGTCGGTCAACAAGCTCGTGTTCTACGCCGACTACCTGTCCACCAAGACTCGAACCGTCTCTCTGACGGGCACTGCCTACCGGAAGGCCCTCTACGGACCCGTTCCTACCGACTACGGCATACTGCTGGAATGGATGGAGGGGGAGGGCTTGTTGGAATGCCGGGAGGTCCCCTTCCCGAATGGGAACACGGGATTCCGTTACACAGTGGGTCCCAACGCTCCTTCGGGAGGCTTCTCCTTCGGCCCGGACGAGTTGCGGGTCCTGGAAGAGGTCGCTAGGCAGCTTGGGCGCCTGGGGGCGAAGGCACTTTCAGAGCGCTCGCACAAGGAACCGGCATGGCGGGAAACGCCCGATGGGCAGTTGATCTCCTATGAACACGCCCGAAACCTGTCGCTTTCCATGACCGAGTGATCAGGGAGGGGGTTCCGCATGGCGCTGAATCCGATCGGCTACACCGAGAAGATCGTCCGGAGCTTCCTGAAGTACCAGCTCACGGCCTATCCGTTCTCCGACGTGAGACTGCACGAGCAGATGCGGCGTCTGCTGAACCTTGACGCGGTGAGGCGAACGCCGTTGCTGAGGGGACCATACGTCAGCCTCTCGCGGAGCTTCAAGCAGGGGCCGGCCGTGGGGGAGTTGGTGGCCGAGGGGGTGTTCCACCCGCACATGAGCCAGATCATCGGCTCGCGCATCAGCCAACTGTACGGCCACCAGGAACGGGCAATCAGGGCGATCCACGCTGGGCGCACGACGCTGATCTCGACCGGCACGGGCTCGGGCAAGACCGAGTGCTTCCTGTATCCGATCATCAGCAAGTGCCTGGAGCTGAAGGATGCGGACGAGCCGGCCGGCATCTCGGCGGTGATCGTCTACCCGATGAACGCCCTGGCCGAAGATCAGCTTGACCGCATGCGAGGCCTGCTGGCCGGCAGCGGCATCAGCTTCGGCATGTACGTCGGCAAGACGCCCGAACACGAGCGGGAGGTGTCGGGGCATCGTCTCCAGCCCGGCAGCACACGGGCGGACTACGAGGCCGTGCTCCAGCGATACCGCGAGCAGGGCCGGCCCGACGCGGTTCACCCGGCCGAGGAGGTGTGCAGCCGGGAGAAGATGCGAACGCCCGGCAGCCAGCCGCGGATTCTGCTGACGAACGCCAAACAGCTCGAACTGCTGCTGACGCGACAGGTGGACATCGAGCTGTTCGACGGCGCTCGGCTGGACTTCCTCGTCTTCGACGAAGCGCACACGTTCACGGGCATTCGCGGTGCGGAGACGGCCTGCCTGATCCGCCGGCTGCGGACCTTCTGCGGCCGGGACGAGAAGGACACCGTCTGCATCGCCACTTCGGCGACGATCGTGGACCAGCGGGACCCAGACGCGGCGCGGCGGTTCGCGTCGCGCTTCTTCGGCACGCCGCCGGAGCAGGTGGAATGCGTGCACGAGGAGTACGAGGCCGACCCTTGGCTCAAGCGGCGGCAGATGCCTGCCGCGCCATCGAGCGACCTGACCGACCTTCTCAAGCGCGTGCTGGCGGCCGTGGACGCCGAGGGCGGCGACGCCGAGGTGCGGGCAGTCCACCAGCAGCTCACCGGCTGGACGCTGCCGGAGGGGCCCTGGCGGGAGAAGTTGCACGAGGCGCTGACCGGCAACGAGTTGGCGTTCCAGATCCGTGCGGCCCTGCTGAGGCCCCGGCCGCTGGACATCCTGATGCGGGAGTTGAAGGATCGGGCCGACCGGGAGGTCTCGGAGGAGGAGTTGCTGTCGTACCTTGCACTTGGTGCAGCCGCGTTCAAGGCCGGCCGGCCGGTCTTCCGCCCGGTGGTGCATGCGTTCGTCCGGGGCATTCCGGGGGGCGTGGTCACGTTCTCGACGGGCAACGAGCCGACCTTGTGGCTCAGCAGCGAGGATGAGATCGCCGCCCAGGGCGGCGGAGACGGCATGTGGCACCCGCCGGTCCATACGTGCACCACCTGCGGCCAGCATTACTACGTGACCTGGCTGAAGGACTTCGAGTTCACCAGGACCCACCCCGAGGGCGGGCAGCTTGCCGACGGAGGGCAGTGCTACTGGGAGGCCCTCGACAAGGACCACGGCGGCAAGCGGGCGGTGCTGGTGGACCGGGTAATCAACCAGGACGAGAACGCCGAGTTGGAGCAGGAGAGATGGTCGGCCCCCGTCTACTTCTGCCGACATTGCGGCTCGGCCCACCAGGAGGACCTGGGTCGGTGCCAGAACTGCGGGGCCACCTCGCCACTGGTGAAGCTCTTTGCCGTGCGGAGCAACCCCAAGAGCCCGGGATATCTGAGCAGTTGCGTGTCCTGCACGGCCCGGGGCAGGCGCATCGGGCGAGGCTACCGCGAGCCTGCTCGTCCGGTGCGGGCGGTGAACGTCTCGGACGTGCATGTTCTGGCGCAGGACATGGTCCACCATGCTGAGCGGAGGCGGCTGCTACTGTTTGCGGACAACCGCCAGGATGCGGCGTTCCAAGCCGGCTGGATGAAGGACCACGCCCGGCGGTTCCGTCTGCGCCGCCTGATGGCCGACGCCATGAAGAACGGGGCTGTGTCGGTCGGCGACATGGTGATGAAGCTCGACGAGGCGCTTGACGCCGACGACGGACTGTCGCGGGCGCTGATTCCGGAAGTATGGCGCGTCGTGCAAAAAGAGGGCTCCGGCGGCGTGCATGAGGACGAGCGGAGGCATTTCCTGAGGATCCAGGTACTGCGAGAGATCGCGACACCGGCCAACCAGCAGATCGGCTTGGAGCCCTGGGGACGCCTGAAGGTCTCATATAGCGGTCTGGACGCGGGATCTCGGTTCATGCAGGAGTGGGCCCGGAAGCTAGGGCTTCCGCCGGAGGACTTCAAGGGCGGGATCGAGACGCTGCTGGATCAGCTTCGTCGCCAGCGCTTCCTGTACGACTCGCGACGGGAGATCTTCAGCCGGTGGTGGAACGACGGCGACCGGGAAATCCAGCGCGGTTACATGCCCATCCTGCCTGGCCCGCAGGGAATGAAACTGACGAATGACCCGGGCGACAACAAGAACTACGCCCGGGCATGGCTGGGCGAGCGCAACACGCTGGTACGGCAGATCGCCCGGAAGTGGGGCGTGCCCGACGACGACATTCCGGCATTCCTCGAAGCACTGTGGGATTACCTGCGCAGCCAGGCGGTGGGAATCCTCGTTCCGGTGACACTCAAGAGCAACAAGGGCAAGGCCCTGGCGGCGTGCAGCGGAGTGTTCCAGATCGACGCGAGTAAGCTTCTGCTCAGCGAGAACCACGGCTACTACCGCTGCCGCAACTGCCGCCGGAAGGTGTCTCGGCGAACGCCGAACAACCGGTGCATGGCCTGGCAGTGCGACGGGGAGTTGGAGTTCCTGGCGGAAGACCAGGACAACTACGACCTCCAGCTCCTGGACCAAGGCTACTCGATGCTTCGGCCGGAAGAGCACACGGCCATGGTCCCGCAGGACCAGCGGGAACGCATCGAGAACTGGTTCAAGGGCAGCGGCGACGCGGTGAACACGCTGGTCTGCACGCCGACGCTGGAGCTTGGCGTGGACATCGGCGCCCTGGACTCCGTGCTCCTACGGAACGTGCCCCCGTTGCCGGCGAACTACTGGCAGCGTGCCGGCCGGGCTGGCCGGCGGCACCGAATGGCCGTGAACACCTGCTACTGTCGCCCCACCTCGCACGACCGGGCGTATTACGTCGATCCGCTGAAGATGCTGGAAGGAAAGGTCGATCCTCCCGCCTTCAACCTGCGGAACGACATCATGGTGGCCAAGCATGTTCATGCGGCCGTGATTACGCGGCTCTTCCAGCTTGGGCGGGAGGTCTCCGAGCTGCCTGAGGAAGGAAGGAATCTCGTCCAGGTGACCCTTCGCGACATGCTGCCTGGCCGGGTCTCCGCCTACCTCTTCGAGCCGACAGGGCAGCTCCGAACCGCGCCCTTCGACGTGTCCCCCTTGGCCGCGGTGATCGGCCACCATCGCGACAATCTGCTGACCCACGTCCTGGCTGCGTTCCAGCAGGGATGGCCGGAAGCTGACAAGGACGTGACTTCGGTCGAGGCCCTCGGCGAGCACGTGGACGGCATGGCCACGGAGCTGGATGCGGTCCTGAGGAGACTGCGCAAGCGGCTTCAGTGGGCCCACAGCGAGATCCGCAGGCTCAACCAGGTGCGGGACCAGTATGGCACGCTAGACAGCGAAGACGAGGCGCACTACCGACGCTGCGACCGCATGATCAAGAAGCTCAAGGGCGTTCAGAGGCGGCGACGTCGTGAGGCGGAGGGCGTGGACGACATCAACACGTACGGCGTGCTGGCCGCCGAGGGCTTCCTTCCCGGCTACGGCCTGGACACTGGCTCGGTCGTCGGCATGGCCGAGGTCCCGTTCTGGCAGATGGGCAGCATGGACTTCGACCTGCCGCGGCCTACGAGCATCGCTCTGCGCGAGTACGTCCCGGGCAACCTCATCTACGCCAACGGGCATCGGTTCGTCGCCCGACATTTCCACCGGGATGTCGAGGAAGAACGTAATGAGATGCCGCTATTTGAGGTGAATGTCGAGCGGGAGGCTGTCACCGAGACAAGCGTCGGTCAGGCAGCTGGTGCCATGGCCTCGGGTGCTCTCCGGGCGATCTCGGTCTGCGACGTGGACCTCTTGCACCAGTCGCAGATCTCCGACGAGGAGGAAACGCGGTTCCAGATGCCCGTGTCGGTTTACGGCCGTGAGAAGGGCCGGCACAATGGAGGCATGGCCTATACATGGGGCGAGAAGCAGTTGACGATTCGCCGTGGCCTGCACTTGCGGATGGTCAACGTCGGATCAACGCCCGTCATCGAGCAACGGCAGCAGTTCGGCTATCCGATTTGCTCCGTCTGCGGCCAAAGCGTCTCTCCGCTCGCCTCGGACCGCCAGATCGAGCACTTCCTGGAAGGCCACCAGGAGAGGTGCGGGCGCAGGCCTGAGATGCTCGGCTTCTTTGCCGACGTGGTGGCAGACTGCCTCGCGTTACCGGCCTGCAGCAGCCGGACGGAGGCCTACAGCCTCCTCGAGGCGATTCGGATGGGTGCCACACAGGTCCTCGACATGCACCTGGAGGATTTGCAGATTCTGGTCATCGGGCACGTCGACCGCGACGAGGTGGACGGCCTTCTGTGGGACCCAATGCCCGGAGGCTCTGGGCTGTTGGACCAGATCCGAGACAACTTCGCCCAGGTTGCTGCGGCCGCGACCGGCATCACCTCTGGCTGCCCGTCCCTGTGCGAGCACTCATGCATCGATTGCCTCCAGACCTTCCGCAACGGCTACTACCACAAGCACCTCGACCGGCACGTGGCCCTTGCCCTGCTCAATGACTGGGGCGACGCGCTTCAGCCGCAGCACGAGATGCCGTCCACTCAGCCGGCCACGCACTCCCACGACTTGGCCGCTCAGCCAGTCAACGACGGCGAGACGAAGCTCAAGCACCTCCTTGAAGCCGCGGGATTCACAAGTGGACAGTTCCAGCAACAAATCCGTTTCGGCGAACCGATCGTCCTGGACCACCAGATCGGCAGCACGACCCCGGACGTCTACTTCGCAGGCGATCCGGATGATCCCGATGACAAGGGCGTCTGCATCTACCTCGACGGCATGAGCGCCTCGCTTCACGGCGACCCCGCAACAGCCGCACGGGATCGGGAGATCCGAAGCTGGCTCCGCAACAACGGATACCAGGTCATCGAGATCACGTACGTTGAGCTTGATGACCGTGAAGCGATGGCCCGAAGCTTCAGGAAGCTTGCCAGATACCTGTCCGGGAGAGAGCTTGCTGACCAAGTGGCGCAAGATACGGCCTGGTTCGACCGCGCCCACGGCGGTGGACCGGGCTGAAGGACATGGAGGCCCTGTATGGGCACTATACGCCTGTGGCCGAGGGGCACCCGGGCGCAAGGGGCGAGACTCAGACGCCGAACGCACATGTCCTGTCGCCACGTCGAGGGATACCCAGCCTGGCCGGTGCGGTGACGGGATTCGGATTCGGTATCCCGTTGCCACGGTCGTCCAGTCACCGCAGCACACCCAGGAACCCCGTGACGTTCCGGGAGGACGGTGTGGCCGAGTTCCCCCCCAGTACCAGCAAGGCCCTCGCACGGATAGCGAGAAGCACCCGTAGACTGCGAAGGAGAAACTGCCATGCTTCGTGAACTGTCACGGGGCGGGTTCAAAGTGCCCATGCAGGGGCGGGTTCAATGGCCCACCCCAACAGGAGATCAGCTCTTGCTCTGAGTGCCCTACGCCCAATGCCTGAGGGCAGTTAGAGCAAGAGATGATCTCCGATCCGTACGCAGAGGGGGGCGCGCTTAACCCGCCCCTCAGTGGGCCATTCTGCCCGCCCCTTGACAGTGAACTTCACGTCTCCAACCTGGCGATCATCGAGACGGTGGACATCGCTATCTAGCTCCCACCCGCTCGGAACGGGCCATTCCGTCTCCCCATCGGCCATGGGCCGGTCTCCGTGCATCTTCCCTTCTGCCCTCATGATCTGCTTCGGCCTCAACTATCGGGCCGGCGTTTGGATGCCATTGCCCTCAGAATCTTCATCCGAATCGAGGAAGGAACTGAGATAATCCAGGATGGAACTGAAATTTTGCTGTGTGAGTGGACCATTGTGGAACAGGACGCCGAAAGTTCGGATAGCTACCTCAAGTGCCCCATTCAAGTCTCCCTCGGAGTACACCTCAATCCGGCCTACCCCAAGGTGGCGAGCCCAGTACTCCAGCACCGGCAGCAGCGTCGTCTGCCAATCCGTCTGCCTATCCGATGCATAGATGATGATGGAGTCGATTCTCCCCAGCCAAAGCTCCCCGTTTGGTCTGCATGGGAACACGAGTCGAAGCGCAATGTCTTGGTTCCTCTCGCAGTAGTCAATGAGCTGGGAAACCAAGCCAGGAGTTGGCCAAAGCACTCCGACAAGGCGATGTTCATCCGTGACGCCACGCAATTGCTCCTCCCGGCGTAGCAGCTCTAACGACATTCCGGCATGGCCGGAGTTTCTCAGAAACATCGCTTGCTCATATAGCCTGACCATGAGTTCTGCCTTTTCCCGGCTTCCGAGGTTGGCCCTTCCCAGCCTTTCGAGCAGCGTCAACGCTTGCTTCAGCCAGCCACTAGGAGTCATCACCTGGCTACTAAGTGAGTCTGGACGGCCCGAGCGGCCGCCAAGCTCGCGGCGAGGCTCTTCCGGCTCTTTGCGCAACGCCATCCCCCTCTGCCTCTCACCCCAGATCGGCAGAACCACAAGCTGCTCGTTCCTGCTTAGGCGGCCAGTACGATCGCCAAGTCCATGGAGTATGCTATCTTGCTCCTCTAGCAGGGCGGACGCCGCCTCGAGTTGGCCCTGTTTGCCGAGGCATTCAGCTCGTCTGCCCAAGCTTCCCGAGAGCCCCGCCCGGTCGCCCATCTCACGGCAGATGCCTTCCTGCCATCTGAGCAACTCCATTGCCTCCTCTAAGCGGCCCTTGCTCTCCAGGAGCATCGCCTGGTTCCCCAGGGAGGAGGCGAAGCCCTTTCGGTAGTGGAGCCTGCGGCATATGACCTCTTGCTCTTTGAGCAGTTTCATCGCTTCTTCAGTAGGCCAGCCCCAGTCGTACAAGACCATCGCCTGGCTACCGAGGCAATCCGAGTAACCCACCTGGTCGCCGAGTGTGAGGCAGATACGCTCCTGCTCCTTGAGCAGCCCCGTCGCCTCCTCTGGTTTGCCGGATACTCTCACGATCATCGCCTGACTGTTCAGGCAAAGCGCAAGCTCGAAGAGGTCATCTAGTTCGCGGCATATACGTTCCTGAGCCTTCAGGCGCGCCATCGCCTTGTCTAGTTGCCCACAGTCCTTCAGGATCGACGCGCGGATGCCGAGATAGCTGGAACGGCGTACGAGGTCACCTGAGTCGCGACAGATGCGTGCCATCTGCTTGAGCAATGCCATCGCCTTCTCTTCACGCCCTCGGACCCATTGCACCGATGCTTGCCTGCCCAGGCAGGCCGCAACTCTCGCGCCGTCGCCTGCATCTTCGAAGGCCTGTTGCGCCGTGAGATACTGCTTTATGGCATCTTCCAGGTCGCCACGGCTTCTGCAACCATCCCCTAGGCGAACCAACGACCGCGCCCGCCACCTCCTTTGGTCTCGAGTGATCTTGATCACGGAGGGTCTGGCCCGACCGTATCTTCCATGTTTCAACTGCCGATAGCACTTGATTAATTCCTTTGCGAGTTGGCCGAAGCTACCAGGGCGGTCTCCAGGCGACTTCCGGAGGCACGCGAGGACTGCCTTCCGCAACCTGCTGGGCAACTGCGGGGCCAATTCCAGCGGGTCGGTAGGCTGACACTCAGCATGCATCTGCCGGACTTGCTCCAGGCTCCTGCCCACGAATGGACATTGACCTGTGAGCATCTCGTATAGCATCGCCCCGAAGGCATATATGTCGCTGGCTTGCCCGACCTCATTACGCCACAACTCGGGGGCCATGTACGGTGGGCTGCCGGCGGCCTGACTGATCTCGATCAGACTCGCACCGCGGAAGGAATCCCCTCTGAAGCCCTCATCGCCTAGAGCCCTCGCAAGCCCGAAATCGCTAACCTTGGCAACGCCGTCAGCGGACAGCAGAACGTTCCCCGGCTTCAGGTCGAGGTGGATCAGTCCCGCAGCATGGGCATACTGCATGGCCCAGCAAACCTGTACCGCCACGTCCAACAGTTCAGGCCACGTTGGCGCGGGATCCGTCCGGCGCAATAGCCCAGCAAGGCCACCGCCCTCGCAGTACTCCATGAACACTGCGGGCACGTAGTCGGTCTCGTGGTCGTCGACCACGTCGAAGACCTCGACTATGTGCCGGTGGTATAGGCCCATCCAGCCGTGGATTTCCTCGACCATCCGCTTCCGTGCCCGCGGGTCATTGCGCCAGCGATACAGGCTCTCGAGCGCATCGCCGCCCCGGGCGTCGTACGGCACCTTGACGGCTACCTTGCGGCAATCGACCTCATCATAGGCCAGATACACCTGCCCCATACCGCCAAAGCCAAGCCGCCTTTCGATGCGGTAGCGGCCCTTCACGAGGCGTCCATGTAGCAGGATCTCTGGCGGCTCCCGGAAGCCCGCGCGTGTGAGCGACCCTGCGCCACCCCCGTAGGATGTCTCTGCTGTGCCCGTGGAACGGGGCGCTGCTGGGCTTGGTGGCGTACCGGCCCTCCAGCCGCTCACCGTCGACCATTCTGTCTCGCCATCGGCCATCAGACGCTCTCCGCCCAGCTTCTCCCGTGTTCTCGCCGTCTACTTCCGAGGCGCTCGCCGGTACTCCTGCCAATGGCTACAGACGAAGCGCCGGAGCGCGACCCCGGCATGAAGAGGCGCGTAGATCTCGTTGAAGCGTTCTTCGGCCTCTCTGTGACTGCAACCATCGAACACGGGCGTCCGACTCGCCAGATACAGGAGTCCTACGGACGCCGAACGTGATCGGCCCTCGATGCAGTGCACCAAGAGACGGTGTCCTGAACGGAGCCCCCCATCGATAAACTCCAGGGCAACATCGAAGATCCGCCTGGGAATGTCCACCTGCACGGGGGCGTCAATCAGGTTGAGCATGAGGCGGGCGCCACGCCTTGCGAAGAGGTACTCGGGGTGGTCCGTTGGTGCGTCGGGCCCGACATAGCCGACGGCTTGCCGGTGGTACAGCTCCTTGGCCGCGTGGACAACGTACCAGCCGTTCTCGTGGCGCACGGTTTGCTCATAGTCGCCTTTGGGTCCGACAAACAGGTTGGGGTAGATCTCGATCATCCTGCGCGGCCCTCGCTGCCATGTCTTGACGCGGAGCCCTGCCCGCTCTCAGGCTTCCTCCTCACGCACACGGCCGCGGCATTCCCGAGAAGGCTCTGAACATCCCGCGGAAGACACTCCTTCCTGGCCAGTGTCGTCAGGTCATCAGCCAGACGAGCGTAGGAGTAGGACGTGATCTTCCTGCCGTGGTGCACAAGCGCGCTGGCGATGGCAGTGAAATAGGC